>WNFS01003782.1_pt1 | contig 12717 bp, 16 predicted proteins | sample 5400141 | NCBI WGS metagenome assembly WNFS01 (sample SAMN13153358, study PRJNA577476) | soil metagenome | isolation source: 60 cm saprolite under Madrone tree | place: USA:California | collected 2016-06-14
TTGAAGAAGCTTCCTGCGGACCACAAATTTGTAGTCGAGATTCGAAACAAGACCTGGCTTGATGCCAAATTCGCGGATGTGCTCCGCGAGTACAACGTTGCCTTGGCGTTGACTGACACGTCGTTTGTCCCGAGGCCGTGGGAAATGAAAGAAAAGTTTGACCTAATTACGGCGGACTTCACCTACATGCGGTGGCTAGGCGACCGGAAGGGAATCGAAAAACAAACGACAACTTGGGATAAGGCCATCGTTGACCGCCGCGAGGACCTCACAAATTGGGTCGAACTGTTTCGGACATTCGTAGCACGAAAGCTCAAGATATTCGCCTATGCGAACAATCACTACGCTGGACATGGGCCAGCAACGGTAAAACTCTTCATGGATATGTGGGACCAGAAAAAGTAAACTGCCTTTCCCTGCTTTTCCTACCTGGACATCATTTCCAAATGCTGGAGTTCCTACGTGACTGAGGAAAGAAAAGTCGCCATTTTGTTTGCCGCAACGATTCTGGCTGCGGGGCGGCTCATGGATATGGACCCGAACAAACCGAATATGGCGAAGGGGTTTTTCGTGGACCGTGCCATCGAAGACGCTGCTTTCATCCTTGAGAGGATCGATACGCGATAGCCTACGATAGTGAACTCCTTCGCTTCCAAAGAGCCTGAGGAGAGGCTAGGGAAAATGCCTCAGTGACGGGCCATCTTCTGAGCCATGAGCAGAATAATCTTTCGATCTTGCTCGTTAGATTTCCCTAACGCCTGGCGAAGCTTTCTTAGGTACCGCGCATCCTTGCCAAAATTTCCCCAAGCGCCCTCGTCAGCGGACTTCTGCTTGAGTAGAGTTGGCACCTTGGGCGGCTCTTCACCTTCGTAGAAGAGTTGATAGAGAGGGACCTCGAAAGCGCGTGCCATCTTTTCCAGCGTTTCTACGGCGGGAACGGTATGACCATTTTCAACGCGGGAGATGTAGCATCGGAGCAGGCCAGTGCGCTTTTCAACGTCGCCCTGGGAGAGTTTCTTTTCCTCACGCAGTACGCGGAGGCGATCACCAATAATCATTGCCGGATTGTCTCACTGAGAGAGAATTGACGCAACAACCGCAATTGCTGATGACGTGTCACAAATGGACTACCCAAAGCTCAACATAAATCACGTGTAACGGCGGCTCTCCCACCTTGCGCAACGAATACTTGGCGAAGGTATCTTCATTGATGGTAGCCGCGCGCAGCCCTAAAATCATCAATCCTTCCCACCAATCAACTAAGTTCAGTTCGGCAGTGTCTTCTGGGTCTTTCAACATTCGAGTAGGCGGTCCATAGAGTTTTACAAAGTGGTCTAGAACGGCCTGAATAGACCGAACGTCCAGCATGTATGTGAGCGCAACTAACTTACCTTTCGCAAAAGAGGCATGAAACGCGCAGTCATCGAGGTTCAGAATTGGGAATTGTGAAACCGTAGTGAGTTCGGAACTGCTTTACTGTTTCACCGAGGCTATCTTTACCCAAGGTCTGAATGGATTGGTTGGCCCGAGTACTCGGCGGCAAGGGAAAAAGCGTCACAATCGTAGTAAGGATGAATCCAGCGGCCTTCAGCACTTTCATCTTAGTCATCTAGACCTCCTATAGAGTGCAGATGGATTGATACTTTTCCCCATGCACATCAAGGTCCACAGCTTTCACCTAGTTGAATCTTGCAGCCCTAGCGGAATAGACCTTGTACGCTCGCACAAACATCGAGCGAGCCGCCCTCTCTTTGAGTTCATCACTGTTGCTCAAAATGTCAAAAGCCCTATGGTTTTGTGCCTTCTGTCTAGCCATATGCACCAGAGTGCTGAATTCAGGAGTTAAATTGGTCCCTGAAGCGTTCCACGCGTCAAAAACGTCTTGCGCCAGTTTGTCCGCGTATTTAAGAGATGTTCCGAGTGATGACATTACGATTGTTTATCTCCGACGAATCAACGGTTATCGCTCTTCTCGGAATTTCCAGCAAGGAAGTTAGGTTGTACTCTTTTACTTTGCGGTACAGTGTTGTCCTGCCGATCCCCAGAATTCGTGAGGCCGCTACCCTATCTCCCCCGGTTTCTTGCAGCGCCCTTATGACGGCGCGTCGTTCCATTTCAGCTAACGGCTGAGGCTCGTTCTTAGTAATGAGCCCGAGAGCCATCATCGAGTTGAGGATCAGAGCGAGGTCTGGCTCCCCCATTGTGGAGTCCCTGGCAGATCGTCCCGAATTCTCTCGGCTTTTTGACTCCTCAACTAAAACTCTCCATTCGCTCAAAAACATCTTGACTGCTTTCGTCCCCCGAGCAGAGAGGTTCAAAGCGGTTCTCATATAAGCTACTCGCTTTTCAGTTTTCTCTTCGATGGCTAACTGCAACGTGGCCTCGACTAAGCCGCAGGTATCGGTCATCTGAGAACACAATTCCTCAAGTCGCCTACCCGTAGCTTGATCTGCGACAATGTCTTTGGGTGGGGAAAGGGCTTCTTCAAGGTCTTTCAGTACTCGTTCACGGGAAACAGTTTCTTTCGGCATGTCAGTGTGGCAATCCGGCAGAGATAAGGACAAAGACCAGCACAGAAGCCACAAGCAGGCAGAACACAATTCCTACCAACAGGGATGAACGATTGCAGTTAATGACATACGTAGCGCGAACTCTTCGCATGGGCTAGTTTCCCAGACTAAGGAAATACAGACGGGCACCCCGGCACTATGGGGTCATCCATCCTGGCCGACCCTTCCAAAGTTTAGGCCAAGGTTGGCGCTAGGGTGCCCGCACGCAGGGCGTCTTATATATCACAACTAGTTATGGTGTCAAGTAATTTCGATTACGTACAGTAAATTACATAAGGCCTATACCTGACTTGATATTCTCCGCACGGTGAGTTCGTCTTGCCATCCCTTCCCGAAACGGTCTGTTTTTCCCTCAATTGTTCCAATTTGGTCCAGTCGTCATCGCCAATCACGCCAAACCCTTTGTATTGATTTGATAATTTATGGAATAGCGCATGCAAGGCGTCAGAACCGACTGAATTCAGAGTCGGGAGACATCTGATGATTTTGCGCCAAGTCATTACAATCTTAATCGTATGTTCCTGCCTGTCACCCGTCGCGGCGGCCCAAGAAGCCTCCCCGAGTCCTCTGACAATCCCGCCTTCTTCCACGGTGGAACACACTAAGGATTTTAGCGAGGTCGTCGTTCCTATTACTGCGCTGAAGTTTACTCCCACTTTGATAGTTGGTAGGGGGGCGAGGCCCGTCCCCACACTCAACGTTGACACTAAATTGGGCACGGGTTTTTGCCTGGATGCCGCGTGTCGTTTCATCGTAACCAACTATCACGTGGCTATAACCACGCGGGTTCATAGGATCAAACGAGATAAGATCATCAAAAGATATTTTGCTACGGGTCCGAACGATAACGGCGCTACCGCGAACAATATGGAGGACGGAAATGTGCTTCCGTACGTCATTCAGCGGGACCTTGCCATGTTCGAATTACGGCGCTCGCTGCCCCATCATCATGGTCTTGCTTATAGTGTCGATGAGCCGCAAGTTGGGCAGGAAGTTGACATCTTCGGTTTCCCTCACGGTTTACAACAGAAGGGAACTATCAATCATTCTCGCCAACTGACCCGATTTCCCGCCACATTCAAAGCCCATACGACTTCAGGTCTCCTCGCCTTTGACTACGAGTTGGCCCACAATTCAAAGCTCGTAAAGGGCGCAAGCGGCGGCATCGTCGTTGATAGGAAAACCGGAAGAATTATAGGCATTATGAACGGGAGCACTGACACGATGGCGTTGGCTGTGCCTGTTCAAGCCCTGGTCGATTTTGTAAGCAAAGTGCAGCCCTTCCTAGCACAGAAAATATTCCCCACCAGGGTCTTGTCAGTCTCGGCAGACCTCTATCCAAAATTCATGCCACGCCCTGACTACGATCCAAAATTCGTACCACTCGTTGCTGATGGGCTACAGCACCGACCCGAGGAACCCCCCGAAGTCAAGGTTGTACGGAGCAAAGCTCAACTTCTGGCGGATAGCATGCGCAATTATATCGCTGTGCAAAGTTTTGAATGGGGTAAAGGAGACAATGAGTCTGTGGCTGAAGCAGAGTTTCAAGTCCGGGTCATCGACGGCGTTCAACGATTCCGCAGGTATCCCGACGGCAAGAAGGAGTACGACGAGGTACCTAGCCCTCGTTGGAATGATTGGGTGCTTCTGGCTGACGAATGGTCGAAGCTGCCCAAGATGGTTGGAACGGAATTCCGATTAAAAGTTCATCAGGCCGCCGACGTAGTTGTGAACAAGCAACAGATGAAGGTCTTTCAGTATTACGCCAGTGTTGAGGATAACGTGTGTCCCTTTGCGCCCATCGACGACTATGGCCTCTTCACAATCAGCGAGACTGTCGCCGTCGCATGTTACGGAGAAGTTTGGACAGACGACGATACGAACATCATCCGAATTTCGGAGCATTTAGAGCTTTCTGACAAATTGAAGGCGTATCGAGGATGGGAGGAGTGCCAGGTTGTCCTTACCTACGGTTGGCTCAAGCGAGCGGATGAACCTCCCCGGCTCGTTCCTCTGACCATTTTTACAGAGGCTCGCTACAAGAAGAAAGATATCTACTGGTGTCGCGGCCAGTTCACGGACTATCGCATATTCGACAGTGAGGTGAGGATCATAGCGAATTAACGGGTCCTGGATTCCTAAAACGTTTGTCCAGGTGGTGAGCAATGGCATTGGTGAGAATCGCGCTAACAGGGATTGTGTGTTTGCTCTGTTCCTTGCAGGTGTCGAGCCAAGAAGCGTTCCCAGACCGTAGACCACGACTGTTATTGGATACGGAGGTCGGTTCGCAAGCATCCCTGGGTTACAGGCTACCATCCAGTGCATTTGGCCCCTCTCTTGAAATTCCAGTTGCAAAGCGGATGGAGTTCCAGGTGAGTAGTGACTATTCGCCGGACAGAAAAGCCATCACCAATGATGGCAATTCCCTGAAGGTTAGCGGTTCTGCCATAGTGTTCGCCAATTATCGAGTGGGGTTCATAGCAACCATAGAGCGCAACTGGCTGTGGACCTCTCAGTTTGACAAGAGCGCGTGGCTGCCTTCGGCGGGCGTTGTCATCAGAAACGACGGAGCTGGAAGGTCGTACCTAACATACGTCCTTCCAACTGGCTGCGTGTGGGCGACCCCAAGCAACCCGTGCAAGACTCAATCGAATCGCCTTCAAGGAATTGAGATAAGACAAGACATTCGTTCGTCATCGCATATCCGATGGGGTTTTAAGGTCGGATTTTATCGTTTCTGCGACCAGGGAAATCCGAATGATCCTCAAGCTGGTCGCACATGCCACTTTGCCACAACCGCATTAGCAACACTGAGATTCGAGTTTCACCTTGGAGGTAAGTTGCTCTCTTCTAATACAGGTAAGTCGGACAATTTCTGAGGTTCGAGCGGAACCGCAGTGGACCAAATTACAGTCAAAGCACATTCTTGTGACCTGTCTTCTGCCACATCCTATCGGCCACGATTGCCATGAGCGCCAAAATGGAAATCATCCAGCCTGCCCATTTGGGGGACGAAACGAAATCGGGCGCTACATTGAACGCAGAGTGGAACAGCGCGGCACTAAGAATCGTCTTGCCACAGCGATTGTAAATCCACGTAATAATGATGGAAAGCGGAACCAGGATGAACACTCGCGTTTGGAGGTACGCCGCAAATGTTGAGCCTGCATACCCGGCGAAATCGAGCGGTGCGTGCCATAGTGCCCACGGGAACCAGACCAATAGGCTTGCTACGAGGGGGTTAAATCGATCCTGCAACCGTGGCAGGAGGAAGCCCCGCCATCCCGGTTCCTCCGAAACGCCTCCGCCGACGAAAAGAGCATAACCGAACTCCACAACCACCAGTAGAAAGTAAGACAGGCCAGAACCAACCACTTTGGGTTGATGAAATGGACCGCCCTGTATTCGTGTCACCGTTGCCGTAAGAAACAGGAGCACAGGAAATAGAAACAACGCGACCGCATGCCAGACCACTGGCCTTGGCAGTAAGAGCGTTCGCATCGTGGCTCGTATTCCACCATCTCGTGAAAAAGCAGTTGAGACAATCCAAGCTGGAATGGCTGATGGCAACAGGAGTAGCAATTTTGCGCCGAACGAGAGACGCAGTTCGTCCCACAACTTTGCATGTCCCATTAGGACGGCCCAACACAGGAGCAACGCCAATCCGAAACAGACGAATCGAGAGGATAACTTGGAAGGGACACGAACGCCTTAGTAGGAGAGCAGAATGGCAGCAAGGGCAGGACCAAAAGTGCCGATGATTAGCAGATCGCCAAGTTGCTCATGCCTGCGCGAGGCCAAGAGCACGGGAATCCACACGATCCAACTCAGCGCGAACGATAGGATCAGGTAGGCGAAGCATTCTCTCGTTGGAGATGCTCGGACATACATCAAGACCTGATACATTCCTATTCTTTTTCAAGTGTGGCATCCACCGTGAGTGTTGCTCCCGCAGTCACGGTCATGGTTCTTTCCCAAATTTTGAAGCCCGATTTTCCCAACTTAATCTTGTGGTCGCCCACCGCAAGTCGCAGTGACGAGGGAGTGCTGCCCATGAATTTGTCGTCCACGGTGACCTCGGCTCCATCAGGAGTCGATTTGATGTCAACTGCCGTAAGCGCAGCATCCAAGCCTTTCCCATTTTGCGTTGTGGATGCATCGGCGGTTGGTTGAACGGCGGCACCTGCATCCGAACTGGCAGCAGCCTGTGTCGCAAACTTCTTTGGGTCTAACGGAATATCCCCATTGATGTAAGCAGTAATCTCAGTACCTTTCGGAATTGTGATGTCTTTCCCATGTATGAGGAGAAAAAGGGGAGCCGCTGGGAAAAATACGATGCTTGTCGCCACTATCGCCCCTGTTATTGCACCCTGATGGCCGCCGCCTTTCACATCTTTGACTGCCCGCAATGCCGCCTTCTCGCCAGAAGTAAGACGCACATTGTCAATGTTGATGTTCAGCTTGCCCGCGCGTCCCATTCTTCTCTTAGGTTGGGCTTCAGTTACCGTTGCCCAAGCCATGCCTCCACGGGGAATCACAACGACATCGTGGACCTTAACATCCTCAAGAACTTCGAAATCGACGGTTTCATTGACATGTGCATCGGCGGACGAAATGTTCCTATTTATTCGGAGCTTGACCGGGGTAGCATCCTCTAAACCAAATGCGAGAGGTTGCTTGACGACCGGAGCCACTGGTTGAGGCTCTTGAGCAGCCTGTTTGGTATTCTTATCTTGCGTCGTCTGCGTCGAAGCCAACAACGCACTTGGGAAAAGAAGTGAAATCGAGAGAAGCAATGAGCAAGCTGCTCTCATGGGCTGGACCTCCGTTCGTGATCTGTTGCGAGAATTAACTGCAACCACAATCTACCCAAAGTAGAAGGGCGTCAAGGACTAACGTACCGCATCCTGGATATGAGTAATCTTGACGGACCCTAAGAATCGGCTCATGCTACGCGCATTCTTTCTCCAATGTCCACTCGGAGGATTCAGCCATGCAGAAATCAAGGTTGCTCATCGTTCTGGCTCAGATCGTACTGTCTATTCTTCTCATCAATCAAATTCCATTCGACATTTCCTCAGCGACCTGCACTGGTGCCGATCCTTGCCATGCTTGCAAGAATTGTAAGTATTGCAAGCACTGTGCCAAAGAAGGCGGGAAGTGTGGTGTTTGTAAGTAGCTTCTAGGATTAGTTTTGACATTCAAGGAGCACTACAACGCCGACTACTAGGGATCAAATAGTTTTCCTGGTGTTACGCGGAGTGCCCGAGCCAGGCACAGGATGTTCAACAAAGCGATGTTACGCTCGCCCCTTTCAACCCCGCCGACGTAATTGCGATGCAATTCGGCGAATTCCGCAAGTTTCTCTTGGGAGAGACGCCGTTCGAGGCAGCTTGCGAATGTGGTTTCCGAAGATGGCTCTGGGATCAGCCGGCATAGGGCCATCATTGGATTGATGACCACGATGAGTTTAGATACGATGAGTGGGACATTTGGTTGAGTCTCTGCGCGGGCCAGTTGCCAGCGGGTGGACTCCATCAAAAGAGCTTCATCTGCCGCACTCTGCCGTCTCTTAATCCACCGATACCATCTGAATGCAGCGGCCGGAAGGTCTCGAACAAGAATTTCTTCAACGACCCCAAGATGGGCGAGTCATTGGTCCCAAGATACGCAAGCGCCGTCTCAGCGGTCAGAAATTCATCGACGAACCTTCGGAACACGATCCTGTCCCGCGCTGGGTACTGAGCGGCAGGCATGATCAATGCCGCAGTAGCGCCTTCCGAAACGATTTCGAGGGCCTCAGCCTGCGTTGTTGCTTCATGGAACACGCGAGGGCGAATACGGGCGACGCCAAAGATCCGGTTCAGGTCTTCGCCGAAGCGCGGCTCGATATCTCCCCGAATGAGGACTAGAGGCAATTCATGCAAATCAGAGATTTCGATATCGGTTTTGGCCGCCAGGGGATGACGTTCGGGCAAAGCAAGGACCAACGCCTCCCGGTACAGTCCTTCGCAAGTCAACCCCTGCTCTCGGACGGGCACGATGACGAGGCCCGCTTGCAGCGTTCCACGCATCAATCCGCCTGCCAGCTCTGACGTATAGGCACTGACAAGTCGAACGTCCGCCGCGGGATGCTCAAGCGACAAGTGCCGTCGTACTTTGGAGAGAATACGCAGGTCGATCAGCGGCGAGGATCCGATGCTCCAAGGTCCCTTATGCTGGCCCTTGGCCGCACGCGCTCCCAGGACGGCCCGGTCGGCGTGGAGTAGTGTCAGTTGCGCCTCTGCCGCGAACGCCTCTCCCGCGGCGGTTAATCGCACTTCTCGCTTGGTGCGCTGGAAAACTTGCGCGCCGAGGTAGTCCTCTAGTTGGCGGATTTGTTTGCTCAAGGAAGGTTGAGCGACATGCAGGCGTAGCGCAGCACGCGTGAAATTCAATTCCTCCGCAAGTACGACAACATAGCGATAGAGTCGAAGCTCTACTCCAGGATACATAAGACCTCACGGGTGACGCGCGAACTGTCTTACGCTGTTTGTAGTTTCCCGTTCTGCTTCTTTGTTTCCCGAACCTGCCCGGCCATAACCCTCACGCAAGATCCTTCATTCCTCTGGGTGCACACCGAACGACGGTAAGCCACCCGGGCGGCACATTCCTGAGTTGCGGTATACGCTGCCAGAGCTCCGCTGGCTCTGATCCTGGTTCGTGTTTCAGTATCCTTTCGATGGCGGCGTGAGAACCGGCGCGGCCTCGCTTCGGGCCGCCACAGAGAATCTGATCCACTTCTTCCGGAGAGAAAAATCGGAAGGAATGTCTGCTCGATGAGCTTCCCCAACTATCTCCGCTGGTGCCGAGACACACGTCGAGCATTAGCTCCGCGCAGTTGGTTTCTATGTTCGCGTTCGGCCCGTCATCCTTCGGCCGTCCACGACGCCTAGCGGTTCACACTGGTCATTCGGGCCCGCCAAGCTCTCGGGGGACAATTCGGCGAGAACTCCCCTCACTTACTAGGGAACATCGAAAAGGGAAAAAGTAAGAAAAAATCTTCGAGACTGGGGTAGTTATGTCCCGTACCATTGACCCACCCAGTAACCTAATGGCAGGCTGTTTGTGAGCCAGGTCGAGGCCCCGGCCCGTAAACCCAATGGACCCAATGGATAAACCGGACCCGTACGGCGAATGGGTGCTACTTGGGACCAAGCAGGGGCCAGGTGGATCCCCGCTTGCTATCGACGAAGGATTGTTGACCGCGGCACGAGCAGCTTGGCCGCGCGTTCTGGCTCACGTCCGGGGCGAACTGTTCGACAGAGAACTGGGCCCTGAGAGAACCGCTGTGGCGGCGGACATCTGGGACCGGGTGCTCCAGTCGGTTGCAAAGACGCGCCAACGGAACAAAGATCACCGGCCTGCGATATCCGACCTGGAATCCTACCTGATTGGAGTCTTCCATCACCGTTTCAATAGGTTGCTCAGGCAAGAACAGAGAAGGGCTGAAACAATCGAGCTGGTTTCGTCAGTCCTCGATCTTGAGCAGTTCGAGGCTGCCCTGGACACAGGATGGGCCGAACAACTCGAACGCTCTATTGCCGTCAGGCAAATAACTGACCGCATGGATGCTTGGACCAAGAAGGTTTGGGAGGCCCGCCAATACGAATACTCCTGGAAGGAAATTGCGAGCTGGCTTGGCATCACCGAGCAACAAGCAAAAATGAAATTCCGCTACAATCTGGAAAAGATCCGCCAGAACATTGTTCGATTGCTGAAAAGAAAAACGCTAAAGAAGTCCGGCTGAGGTCAACCGGATGTAATATTCGCTGTGTGGTGGACAAAGTGAGGCAACCCTGAACGCAAAGGGATATTCGGTCGCAGACGAAAGGCGCATTCTGGATGTGCTAGGCCGTGGTCTGCGCAAGGAGTTCCCGAATCCCAAGCGTATCGGGTGTCCAGGCGCCGAGGTTCTCAAGAAAATCGCCTCTCGTAAGATGCCGCTTTCGGAAGTGGAGGTGTGGCTAGACCACCTCGGCTCCTGCAGCCCTTGCTACAATGATTTTTCTCAATTCCAATCTGGCTATGGACGCCGGCAGATGCGAAGGCTTCTCGCCCTCGCCGCGAGCATATTGATACTCGCGGGTCTTGCGGGTTGGGCTTTGGTTCCAAAACAAAAGAAACCGCTGGCGACTGAAACTGCCATGCTCGACCTAAGGAATCGCTCCATCCCGCGCGGGACAAAGCCAAATCCCGCGGAGCCGCCGTTGGGGGTCAATCGCGCCGCCGCGCATTGGAGCATCTTGCTCCCTTTTGGCAGCAACGATGGTCCGTACGACATTCGTCTATTGGCGGGCTCAGGAGAATTACTCGTGTCGACTAAAGCGAACGCGAAATTGATAGACGGCGTTGCTGTGATTCACATATCAGTGGATTTGTCCTCCCGTTCTCCTGGGCAGTGTGTTCTTCGACTGACAAGAAATGGGTCTCAAGAGAGTTCCTATGTAGTTGAGTTGCGATGAGGAGATTGAACCTCTCCATTACTAAGGAAAGATCCGAAAGGAAAAACGAAGAAAATATTTATGCGGATAGTCGCTCAGGTTAGCTCGTACCGAGAACATGCCGAGAGTTTGAAGCAAGAACCTCCTGCGGGGTCTAAAACCTAGCTCCGAAGAAAATCACATTAGTCTAAGAATACCCGTCGCTCTCCTTTCCCTTTCCCAACTTCCGGATTGGGCAACTTGGGTCAAACCTCCCGCAGAAGTTGCAATGCTTTCTGCATTTGAGGGTCTTCGCCAGCCAGGAGCTCTTCAGGGGACAATCCAACCGGGATATTCGGCGACACTCCCTTGCCCTCGATCAGCCTCCCTTCCCAAGTTAGGTATGCGGCGACGGGCACACCGACGATGTAGCCGAAGCCCGCCTTGAATGCACTTCCACTTAGCAGTCGTCCTGGAGTTTTTGCGCCAATAATTGTGGCCAGTTTGTTCTCTTCGGCAAATGCGGCCACCATTTCTCCGGCACTCGCGGTGTGTTCATTTACGAGAATTATGACGCGGCCATGAAATCGTTGTGGGCCGAGACCTTCCGTGACGACGAGAATCGACTTGTCGATGAAACCGTAACGCAGAGCCAACCAAAGAAGAGTGGCTTTGTGCGAAGGTATTCGGCCAAATCTTGGCAATTTCTCCCTTGAATAGCCTCTCTCTTTACGCGCACGTGTGAGGCTATATCCAACTTCGGTCTTGCCGGGAGTCAAATAACTCATCAACCGTAAGCCGCCGATGCCGCCTCCGGTATTACCACGAAGGTCCACGATGAGCCGACTCGAATCTTTCAAATGCGCGAAGGCGGTGTCCAGCATGTGAGCGAGATCAATTCCAACTACTCCAGGAAACATGGTCACTCTCAGCCAGCCGATTCCCTCGGGCAACTGTGAGCACACAACGGCTTTGGGAACGATAACAGGATGGTTTTTCGATCTTGGGTTAGGAACTTGTAGCGTTCCCATGACCCGTTTGCCGTCTGGCTTCTGGACTACATACTGGGACTCGTCTCCTATAGGGAAAGTCGGTGGATCGGGCGGCTTCAATTCCCGGTTGCGTACCTGAAGGAGGATGTCGCCTGGACCCAAGCCCGCGACGTGCGCCGGTCCTCCCTCATGAACGTCCTGGAACATCCAGCGCTGCTCGCCATCGAAGTTACAGCGCATGAAGGTGGCACTGATCGCGTGGCGCCCTGGCACATTTGGGCTCTTGGTGTGACGGAATCCCGTGTGGCTCGTTTTTAGCTCATTGAGGAGACCCTGTATCTGTTTTTCGAACTCTTCATCGCTGCTGCTTTGGAGAATCTTGTCCTTAGTAGCTTTGGACAACTCCTCCCAATTCGCCCCGTTCATTCCGGGATCGAAATGCTTCCGGGTCACGAGCTCGCAGACACGGGAATAGATCTTCTCTCGCGATTGGAAATCGAGGCTCATGGGACCCTCAAAGGAATTGGCGATCCGCCGTCGCCGACCAAAACGAAAGCTGCCCAATAATAGGGCGGCACTTGTCGACCGTATTTCGTCAGCACGTCAAGTTTAGCTTGCCGTAACGCCGCGGCCTTGTCCTCGCCTTCCGCGATATGAGTATAAAACCTCTCCATGAGAGCAAGTGTGTACGTA
>WNFS01003019.1_pt1 | contig 12714 bp, 5 predicted proteins | sample 5400141 | NCBI WGS metagenome assembly WNFS01 (sample SAMN13153358, study PRJNA577476) | soil metagenome | isolation source: 60 cm saprolite under Madrone tree | place: USA:California | collected 2016-06-14
CGTCGGCGAAGCCGCGACCCAGCCCTGGCGCAACGATTCCGTCGGGTCCTTCAGGAATTGACTCTCTCTTATTAACGCCATTTGGGTCCGTCGGTAGGCGACCTTCTTGTAGACGCACCCAATCCTATGCGGGCCGAGTTCTACGCCGCTCTTCCGATGCCACTGCTCCGATTCGCATTCTTACAAACGGTGAGCATCATCATTAAAGGAAAAAGGTATGCCTCGACTTTCGCGATGAAACATTATTCTCACGCTGTTTGATTGGAGCGGCGGGCCCAAACGAGAGCACTTACATTCCCAATATAATGCATAAGATAAGAGGGCAGCAGCGAAGCACGCCAAAGGAAAAGAGACGCGAACGCCGCGCCATACAGACCGGTAGCAAGCGCTCCCAACCTGTACTGAAAATGTGCCGCAGCAAAAGTTGCGGCAGTCAGGACCACAGACGTGAAACTCGAATGACCGGTCTGCTTTAGTGTGATTATGCAGAACGCCATCCAAAGCTCTTCCGCTGATACGGAAAGTAGGTTTGAGATTACCCTCTGTTTTATAGAACCTTTGAGTGCACCCTTGTCCTCAACTTGGATTTTTCGAACAGCCAGTAGCTTCCAGGCAAGCCCTTGAAGACCCAGTTGCAAAACGCTGGCCAGAATCCCAATCAGTAGATTCGATTGCCAGCCATTAAAGCGCAATCCCATTTGAGAGAAAGGGACGGAATAGTAGAGCGCTAGGCTCAAGACCATCAGCAAAAACAGTCCATTTCTGAGCCACGGAGCATACTTGTCTATTCTTTGTGATCTGAGACCGATCTCCGTGGGCATCGGTTGATTCCCGTGACGAAATCCCCACAAGAATGCGACGATGTTGAAAGGAATGACTGCCAGAAGGGCCGGTATTATTAATCCGAGATATGGCACCCAATGTGACATCATGGACCTCAGGTACGACAAAGGGTCTCGTAACCATCTGTTGCGTTGAAATAAGGGCGCGTCACTCCAAAAGCACGACAGAGACCGTAGTTCACAGGCATGATGAGTTCTTGTTCAACGCCTGGGTTTATCCCCCAAACGCAATCCGACGTCACTATTCTTTAGGCTTTGCTGCGCCTTCGGTGGGTGGAGTTGATAGGCGATACTTATTCCCAGAAAAAATATCACTGATGCAGCGCAGATAGTAACTAAGGCGAAGGTAAAACCTCGATATCCTAAGTAAAATCCCAAAATGATCGCAGATGCGATGCTGATCGGTAAAACTAGCCATATATTTTCGCGCGTATATTGTAACAATTCCCCGCACATCGGACAACGAAATGTACCCTTGCCGATCGAAAACTGCACAGGGCGAATACTCTCTCGGCAAACGGGGCATATAACAGCATAACGAGATGCACGTGCTTCCAGTCGATCCATCGGCGTTCTCTTTACTGTCCTAGTAATCCCCTCACAACAGCTCCAGTAAAAGCCCCCAAGAATCCGCCGGGCGTCACGGGGAACGATCTAGGATTTGCCACACCATTAGCGAAATCATACACGTTTTCCCACCCGAGCGAAGTTTCTACCGCTGCACTTACAGCACCGTTCGCCGCTTGCGCCGCATCACCCGCCGCTGCAACTCTCGCCGCAACAACAGGGCCTGCTTCGACTCCAAGTATACCCGCAGTTTCCACTCCCGCGACCACTACTATTACATTCATCGGTCCTTGAGCAAGGTTTACAGTTTGTTGGGCTACTGCCTGGAGTCTCTGCTCGTCTGTTAGTGGAGTTTCGCTCTGGGGCACGAGCACGTAGTGACCTGGTTCACCATTGCCTTCGGGCACCCAGGCCCAAGCCCAAGGCTGTCCACTTCGCCCCGGTGAAGGCTTGAGCCCCATCGAATCTCGAAAACTGACCGGATTGTTGCCTGCATAGGCGTAGAGATTTATCCCGCCTAGAAAATCGGTAGGGTCCTCGCTAATAAACCGTTGGAGGGTCGGGTTGTAGTATCTGGCGCGGTTGAAGTAGAGACCCGTGGCGTCGAGTTCGCGGCCCGTGTAAGCATAACTGTTGGTAGTGCTTGCACCGCTCGACGTTGTGCTGCCGAATGGATCAAAGCTGTATTGCGTCTGGATCGTGCCGGTCGAATCGGTAAGGGCGATGCTACTGCCCAAGGCGTCGGCCAGAAAACTGCGTGCGCCGGAGGAGTCGGTACGCTGGAAGACTTCATCGATGCCGCCCATCAGCGAATTCGCGGTATTGGTGCCGCCGATTACTTCCTGCACCGCATTGGCTCCATCGTAGAGAAAGCTTGTGGTCGTACCCAGAGTGTTCTTACTGACGCGCCTACCTAGCGGATCGTACGTGAAACTTGCCGTTGTGCCTGAATCTATCTGATTCAGCCGATTCCGCGCGTCCCAAGTGTAGCTGTGCGTTCCGTCGCTGGTCATGTTGCCGTTCAGATCGTAGAAGAGGCTTGCCGTTCCCCAGGTCGTGAGCTGATTGTTGGCGTTGTAGGCTGTGCCTGAGATTGCTAGCGGAAGACTCGTTTGCGCGTAGCTGCCACCAACGCTCACGCGCCGCCCGGCCAAGTCGTAGCTGTAGATCGAGCTGCCCAGCGTGTTCGAGCCGTTGGCGTAAGTTAGCCCGGTCAACTGCGACGCATTGTCGTAACTGTAGTTTGTTGTGATTCCGTTGGGCAGCGTCAACGTGGTCCGCCGATTTGAATTGTCATAGCTGAAAGAGACCGTAGTGCTCCCCTGCACGATCTGCGTCAGGCGATTGGCATTGTCAAAGGTATAGTTTGCAACGGCCTGTCCCGGCACAGTCAAGCTGGACCGACGGCCAGCAACATCGTAGGTGTAGCCTACCGTGCCCTGCGGTGTGGTTTCAGAAGCGAGCCGATCAAGGGCATCGTCCATTCGGGTGATCGCTCCGGTGATGGAGTCCGTCGCCGTCATCGTGTAGCACTGCAGGGTCCCACAAGTGACGTTGCCGTAGCTGTAATTCACCGTGCTCTCATAACTAGGTGGCGGTCCGGAAACTGTCCCAAATCCAGCAAAGGTTCGGCGATTCAGCCCGTCGTAGTTATAGGTCGCGACCTTGCCACGACGATCCGTGAATTGCGTAAGATTCCCATTACCGTCGTATTGGTAACTCTCCTGATTCAAGAGCGGATCTTTGCGTGTCGCCAGCCGATCCATGTTGTTATAGGTGTATTGGGTGATGTGATTGTTCGCGTCTGTGACGCTGAGAAGATTGCCGTTAGGGTCGTAGCTGAAGGATGTGATATTCCCAAACGGGTCGGTCGTGCTGGTGATCTGATTCAAGGCATTGTAAGCAAATTCGGTTTTGTTTCCGACGGGGTCCGTGACACTGGTTACTCGACCCACGCCATCGTACGAACGAGAAACGGTGCGACCGATTGGGTCAGTGATCGACACGAGGTCGCCGGTTGCAAGAGAGTTCACAAAATTAGTGATGTTCCCAAGCGCGTCGGTCGTTGTTAAGGGATGGCCCTCACTGTCGTAAGAAACATTGGTCTGATGGCTTAACGGATCGGCAATTGCCGCTACGTTTCCGTGAGTATCCACCGTGAAATTGCTCGTGTGGCTGAGTGGATCCGTTACGCTCTGCAACTGGTTAAAAGTGCTGTCGTAGATCATCGTTGTGGTAACAGGATTCTGGGTTCCACTCAGCTGTGTCACCGAGGTCACATTTCCATTAGCATCGTACGCATAGCTCGTAACACGCCCCAGGGGATCGGTCACAGTTTGCAGGAGATTATCGGCGTAGTATGTATAGGTGTAGGTTTGTTGTTCTGGCTTGCCTAGCGCATAGGTTGTGCTCGTCGTGTAACCTGTCGACCCGAACTTCACGCGCTTAACCTTTCCATTCGGGTCGGTGACATCCACCTGAGTTACCATCGGATTGTAGCCTGCGCTGCAAGTCGAGCAGTTACGAAACGTCATGATCTGTGAACCTGAACCACCAGGCGCAACGCCTCCCATTACGAAATACGGAGGCTGAGCTGTGTTCGTCGTGAATGTCCAAGAAAACTGATAGATACTACCGTCAGCTTGCGTTTGCTTGATGACGTGATTGCCCGAATCGTATTGATTGGTCAAATAAGTGATGCCACGCGCGTCTTGAATCGTCAGCATATTGTTATTGGAATCATAGGTGTATTGCCAGGCGCCTAACGCAGCATCCGTGACCTGCTGAATGCGTCCGACGGCATCGTATTGATACAGAACAGTGCGACCTATATTGTCTTGTGCTTGCGTGATTCGATTGCTCGTATCGTGTTGGAAGCTGATGAAGCGCCCATTCGGCGATGTAATTTTTGTGACATTCCCTGCGGAGTCTCGCGTGACCGTGACTGTATTCCCGTAACGATCTCGGATGCCCAGCAAAGCCATCTTCGCTGGGTTTGTCTGGCTAGAACTCTCCGGAAAGTAATACCGCGCCCCGTTCTTGGTAGTTAGGACCCAACTCGCACCAGGAAAAGCTGTTGTGTTCCAGTTGATCGTCGCTCCATACCACCCTGTTCCTGCCGACGTATGCGCATAAACGGCGTCCGTCCAACTAGTACCGGAGGATGTCCGGTAGAAGTGGATGCGAGACCCATCCGGCAGAATCAATTCCTGGTACGTATATGGGTTGGTATCGCCGACTACAAACATTTCGTACCACTGAGTCGTGCCAATGCCGAAGGCACGGGCTTGATTGTCGTTGGGACGGTACGTCCGTTCAAGCTTAAGGGGTATGACATCGGGCAGCACTAAGTCAGTCTTATCGTAGACAAACAAGCCTGTAGAGAGGTTGACGGGGTCGCCGCCGCTTGACCGGTCGCCATCGGGTCCTCCTGTATTCGGCGCTCCTCCTGGTGGATTACTAACCATCGCTCCAGTGAACTCATAAATTTCGACACCAGGGTCGGGTACGATGGTCTGCGCATCCTGGCTAACTTTGCCATGTCCGTAGATGAACCATCCCTTGTCATCGGCGTTGTAATTCCAGAAATCAAAGCTCGTGCCCGCTGGATAGTGAAACGTATTCGGGTAAATGAGTCGTGCGCCTTTCTTCCCCTCGGAATAGTTCGCAACGTCAATGTATGCGGCACCAGGCTGAATTGTGAAATAAATCGGAACCCGAACACCCTGTGGAAGCGGGAAGGGGGGCTGATTGATTGGAATCGGAGTGATACTGATTGTAGTCACAACTTTTCCGTTGCGATCATGTATGACGGTACCTGGCGGCAGATGCAACTCAAGACCGGGAAGCTTCGGCGTTGTCACCACGACCTCAGATGTAGTTGGTGAGGGAATGGTGACCTCATTCGCTTTGTCAAGAGGCGTTATCCAAATCGGGTAGTTTAGGACATTGGTTTGTCCGTTCGCGATGTCAACTCCATCTTCATAAATCCCATATTCGACTTGATCGTGATTCGCCGTGGTTCCGTCAATGATCATCACGTGATGTCCTTGCGTGAGATTATCGACGAGGAATCTTCCTGTGCCGTCTGAATAAGCTTTCTTGTCATCAATCTGCAGAAGAACATGGGCTAGAGGTTTGCCATTAAGCTTCAGAAGTTGACCCGCAAGAGCAGTTTCCCCGGCGCGTGCCCGCAATGCCGGGAGTCGAAAAGCGGTGTTGTCGAGCGGTCCTCTCTCATCATCGCCTACTCCCGTGCCCGCCACCGCCGCAACACCCCCAGCAGAATTGTCGGTTGTAGTGAAAGAAATGCTGGCAGACTCGATCTGACCGCCGGAAGGATTTGTCGCGCCATTTATGGCAAGCGTGTACGTAGTGCCCGCCGTCAACGCCTCTGCTGGAGTAAGGAAGGCCAGCATTCCACCTTCTGCTGGAACGACCTGTGCAGCGACTGACGTCCCCTCTGCGCTGAGAGAGACTGTGTCGGCTGTGACTGATTGGATCGCCAGGGGCTCCGAAAAGCGCACCGCGATCAGCGGACTAAGACCCACGTCAGTCGCGCCATCCGAAGGAAGAGATGCCTCGAGAAATGGATTAGGTCCTTGTGGTTTGAGGGAATCAGGGCTCGTGATAATTCGCTCGGACCCTTGCAATGGATCGAACAATTCACCGTAATTAAGAACGAGTCCGGTGTTTGCCGTTCCTCCCCAAAACAGCACGCCACCGTTCGCAACGAGAGTAGCCGTCTGATCTTGTCGTGGCGAAAGCAATGCCGAGGGTGACTCTATCGATCCCGAACGAGAGTCCCAAGTCTGTAACGACGCCAGTAAATCTCCAGCCGCACCGATACCGCCAGCAAGCAAGACGCGGCCATCGGTTAGAAGAGTAGCCGTGTGATGCGCTCTCACCAGCAACCCGGTTGGAAGAATCACGTCATGAGACAGGTCAGCTACCGGATCGAAAATCTCAGCCATGGAAACCGGGTTCCTGGAATTGTCCTCGCCGCCAAACACGAATACTGTACCGTCCGGTAACAACGTGGCCGTCTGCCACGCGCGTGCATGGAGCAGGCCGTTTTTCAAATTGTTGATGCTGCCAGTCGTGGCATTTCGGATCGCGACCGTTGCAAGCACCGCTTCCGAACTTTCACCGCCAATCAGAAGAGAGTCGCCGTTGGGGAGAAGGGTGGTGGTCTGCCCCGGAATTTTCGCGGGTTTCTTCGCAATTTCGCTGGACGATTGTTGAAGGGGAACCGATTTGCCGAGTTTACTGCTCAAACGAGGATATCCCGTGTCTCGCGTGCTCGGCATCATTGCCGATACCGGCTTAAAGCCTATTGGAATGCGCAGGCCGCCTTGTGCTAAATCAAATGGATTTTGCGAGAACGACTTCGAACGCGCGTGAACCTCCGGGCCCCCAGGTGACTTTTCAGAGGAGTTCAGTGGCCTTGGATCGAATGAGATCGCAATGAGCGCAAACGACAAAATCACAGCGAGATGAACGCGCGTCGTTTTCATTGTGCCTCCGGCTTCGTGACGGTGCTTCATCACTTTCTCCATCTCAATTTCCAACGGTGAACGAGTTACTGCTCGTCACCGTGCCAGCAGAAGTGGTCACCGAGATTGGACCTGTGGTCGCCCCGGTAGGTACAGTTACAACTAATTGCGTTGAGGTGGCCGACTGGACGGTTGCGTTCGTGCCATTGAACGACACCGTGTTTTGGCTGGGTGTGCTACTGAATCCTGTGCCGTAGATGGTGACAGTAGTTCCCGCTGGTCCGCGCGGAGGCGAAAACGTCAGAATGGCTAGTTGGCTGGAACTCTGTCGAGTAATGGACAAGAGATTCCCAACGGCATCATATTTGTAAATAACGGTGTTGCCATTTTGAAGGATTACGCCGACCAACCGACCGAGTGGATCGTAGACGTAGCTGCCTGTACCTGAACCCTGCGCTTGGAGCGAGAAGTTCGCTGTCGCAGTTGAATTAGCCGCAACAGATACAGGTTGGGCTGAGCTTGCGAACCCTGCAGCAGACGCCTGGACCGTGTAAGTGCCCGCGCTCAAACCGCCGATGCTGTAACCCCCATTCGAGCCGCTCGTGGTTGATCCGCCTGATAACTGTCCTACCAAAATCGTCACGCTCGCGCCCTGAATCGGTGTTACTCCATCCCCTTGAGTGATTGTTCCTGAAATCGTTCCAGGGGCGGATAGACTGACATTCAAGGTTGTGATCTGGCCTGCACGAATAAAGAGAGCGGGTGTGAAACTAGTGCCAAGCGCAGAGGCCGAAACCTTGATGTCAGAAGGTCCGGCATTGAGATTGAAAATTGTGTAGTTACCGTTCGAATCCGCAGCAACGGTGCTTTCCACCGCACCGCCCTGCATCACCTGAATCAGGGCACCGCCCACCCGCGTACCGTCGCTTGCCTTGGTTATTTGGCCTACGAGAGTACCTGTCGTGCTAGTCGGCTCAATGAGATTGACGTTATCAATAGTTGCCGTGCGGAGGGCCGAGCTGTTGCTGTCTACAGCCAAGCCGATATAAACGCTCTGGGCCATGGTAATCGTCTGGGCGCTTCCCACCTGAGTCCAATTCACGCCGTCTGCTGACATGTACCCGCTAAAGACGTTCCCGCTGCGCACTAGCTTTACCCAGTACGGCAGAATCATCGCGGCTGTGGCCTGACCGGTACTGCCCCCAGTGCTCGTCCGTCCATCGAAGATCGCTTGGTTGTTAGCTTGATAGGCCATGAACGCATTCGTTGAACCTGCATTCAGCGTTTCCCGGATCATCATCCCGGCTTTGGCGTAGGTACCTCCATTTTGGGAACTAACTACGCGAGCGATGATGCTGCCGTCACCTGACAAGGTCTGGAAAACAAAATGGAACGCATCGCTGCTGTAATAGATATCTCCCGATCCCTTCACCGTGAACGTCCCGTTGGCATAGGTCGCGCTTCCGGCAACAGGGACGGAACCAATATCCACGTCCAACCAGCCAAGAAGAGGAATTTGAGCCACCGTGAAGTACACCGCATTGCTGTCATTCATACTCGGCGCAACGGAAACAACGAGGTATCCTGATGTCGCGGTAAGAGGAATCGTGATCGTGATCGACGTACTGCTCCAGGAATTGATCGTCACTGAGGAATCTTTCAGGAAAACTTGGCTGTTCCCCTGCGTTGTTCCGAATCCAGTTCCCGAAATCACCGCTTGGCTCCCGACCCCCGCCAAAGCTGAGGAAATCACTGGACCGGCAATTACGGACACGCTAGTAATGACGGATGGGGTAGCCGTGGACGTATTGATGGAAACGTTGTCGAAGCTCGCCGTATCGAGTGCAGAGTTGTTGTTGCTGGTCACCGCCAACCCGATATAAACGTTCTGGGCCATGCTGATCGTCTGGGTGCTTCCTGCCTGGGTCCAGTTCACCCCATCCGCGGAGGAATATCCGCTGAAAGAGTTCCCGCTCCTCACTAGCTTTACCCAATACGGCAAGGTTATGGAGCTGACCGAAGCAACGTTGGTGGTGCTGCCTCCGGTGCTGGTCCGTACATCGAAGATCGTTTGGCCGCTGTTGTAGTACTGATAGCCCGTAAATGCGTTCGTTGAACCTGCATTGTTCAGCGTCTCCCGGATCATCACGCCTGCTTTGGGGCAGCACGTGCTGTAGGGAAAGCTAACTACTCGTGCGACGATGCTGCCGTCGCCGGACAAGGTCTGGAAGACAAAATGAAACCCGTCAGCGGTACCGTAGATATCCGCCCCTGCACCCTTCACTGCGAACGTCCCGTTGGCATAGCTCGCGCTTCCAGCCACACCCACAGAACCCACATCCACATCCAACCAGCCTGACAGAGGCTGCGTTGTAACCGTAAAATAGACTGGATTGCTGTCGTTCATACTTGGGGCGAGCGACACGACTAGGTATCCGGAGGTCGCCGCAGAGGGAATCGTGATCGTGATCGACGTGTTGCTCCAGGAGTTTATGGTAACCGGAGCATTGTTCAACAGAACCTGGTTGCTTCCCTGTGTTGCTCCGAATGCGCTTCCAGAAATCACCACCTGACTTCCGAACGGACCAGCGTTCGCCGACATGCTAGTGATGACCGGTGCCGCAGCCGTGGACGTATTGATGGAAACGTTGTCGAAGCTCGCCGTATCGAGTGTCGAATTGCTACTGCTCGATACTGCCAACCCGATATCAACACCCTGAGCCATGTTGACCGTCTGATTGCTGCCGACCTGAATCCAATTCACACCGTCTGCGGATATATACCCGCTAAAGACGTTCCCGCTGCGCACTAGCTTTACCCAGTACGGCAGAATCATCGCGGCTGTGGCCTGACCGGTACTGCCCCCAGTGCTCGTCCGTCCATCGAAGATCGCTTGGCTGGGTTGGTAGGCCATGAATGCATTGGTTGAGCCTGCATTCAGAGTCTCCCGGATCATCACCCCGGCCTTGGGGTAGCTCCCTCCACCCAGCAAACTGACAACTCGCGCGACGATGCTGCCGTCGCCGGACAAAGGTTGGAAAGCAAAATGAAACACATCGCTGTTGTAATAGATTTCTCCCGAACCCTTTACTGTGAACGCGCCGTTCGCGTAACTCGTGCTCCCAGCCACCTCCCCTGAGCCTATATCCGTATCCGACCAACCCGAAGGAAGCGCTGTAACAGTGAACGAAGAACTGTTGGCCGTTTGACTATTCACAACCACGGAAAACGGGCCCGAAGAAGCGCCCGTGGGCACAACCGCAACTATGCTTGTGCTACTCCAGCTCGTAACCACAGCGGAGGCGCTATTCAATGAAACCGTGCTGCTCCCCTGCGTGAGTCCAAAATTGGATCCAGTTAGAGTCACAGCCATTCCTACAGGTCCGGATGAAGGGGTTATACTGGCGATCGTTGGAGACTGGCCCCAAGTAGCAGATGGGACAACAAGCGTGGCGAATAGCACCACTACTTTTGCAATTTTTCGAGCGGCAATGGTCCCTATCGGATCGATTCCAAATGTCCAGCTTGGAACTCGCTTGATTCGTTTCATTGATTTATCCTCTGCGAATCCAGAAAACGTCACATTCGATAGGAACTCAGGAACCGAGGAACGGACGTCGGCCTCAAAACTGACGATAGCTGGAAACGAAAAGTTCAGGCGCCTCAAACAGACGTCTTTTTCGATCCCAGTTGCCGGACCTCGCTAGCTAAAGCCAGTGACCTCCGATATGCCCTGAAACGGGATGAATTAGTGCGATTGAGCAGCGGAACAAGGATGGGATCAGCGCGAATACAACGAACTCGGTCCCAACACGTACAGTCGGTTCCCACGGCATGGCCCCTCAGTAGGGCGGTTACGAGCGCGGGAAAGGTTTTCATAACAGCCTCCGAATAGGAAACTTCAGTTCGCTCAACTGACTGGGCTTGAAATTGGCACACCGCTTGATCCGATTAGCGTGATTGAGGGCGCGGAGAGCACACCCCCAATATCTTGGGGACCGAACATCGGTTCCCATGGAACAACGTTCCGAATCCGATTGCGGTGCGTTCGTCTTACGGTTACTACTAGAACCTGTCAATAGTACCGAGGTGAATATTCTGTGGAAATTACTGCCCGTATCAATATGTCATCATTAATGTTCGTTCCGCCTCGCCGTCAGTCAGCGAATGAGCAGAATTGACGTTGACCGATGAAGAGCCTTAGATTGATGCGACCGGGGAGGTCCAGTGAAGCTTAAACCCCGGTGACACATTTCGAGTCGTCGGCTCGCGGGGCACGGCGAAAATCCGTGCGATCATGACCAGCATGCATGGAGCCTTGCTTGAGAAGCAGATCGATGGCTTCCGGCGATGGAATCTGGACGAGCTAAGATTGGTGATGCGAGGCAGAAGCAAGCGGAAATGACACTTACGATTCCTGATTTTCTCGCGCATCTCCCGCGCTTCGGTGAATAACTTCCGAGCGTCACGTTCGTAGGACTACTTACGTATTACAACGGATGCGCGGAGTCGCCTGCTCAGGAGCGAGCTGCTGCGAGCAGCGTAAGCACGCGCCCTTTGTTCTCAGCAGAGAGAGTCTTATAGAGTTTGAGAATCTTTTTTATCTGGTCTTGTTCGGCAGGGGAATCCGCTTTGCCCTCAGGATGCGCCAACCGCTTGTGTGATTTTATGTGACGCGAATTGAAGAGCTTGCCGCAAACATCACATCGAACAGGTTCCGGCATGTGCACGACCCTCGCAGAGAAGGTTCGAGAGCTGAACGTCCTCCACGTTGAATGATACGTAGGAGCCTGCGTTGCAGTTACATAAGGGTTTTCGGCGTTGTCCCCATCAGTTGTTTTATGATGAAGCAACGGGAAAGGGCAAGTGACCATCAACCGGAGACAATAAAGAGGTGTCAAGCATCAGTTATGTCCACGCTGTTCGGTAATCCATTTTTCCAAAATTATTTGGTCGTTTTGTTCGACGCGTATAAAAGCGATTCCCATCTCGCCGTCTGCTAAAGCGTAAACCACCTTTCCGAGAGCTACAAAGTTGCTTCCTCCGTGCGCGATTCTTATCCGCACTCTGGTTCCTGCGGAAAAGGGTTTGGTTGCCGCCACGCCGCAGCCATACAAACTCAATTCGATGGCCCGCTCTTGAATGTGAATCTCGGACTGCAAATCAGTCAGTTCGACGCTGGCCGCAAAGGGATAACGCGGCGCACGCCGCACAGGTCGTTGTTGTGTCTCGGGCAACGGCTTCACCAATTCCACTTTAATTCCGATTCTTTCTCAGCCGCAGCCGAATCTCCGATTCCCGTATGTGATAAAGCACTACGGCCCGGCATTACTCGCACTTGTCCTCTTCGGGGTTTCTGAATATCTCGACGGCCACTCGATTTTGCTTGACCGCAGTTAGCAAAGCAGTGCATCATACTTAGCATGACAAGGTATAATGCATCAAGAACATCCTCGGAGTCGTGGGAAGCGCAACTCCGTAAGGGGTCTCTAGAGATGGCGATTTTGGCCAGCCTTTGGAAAGGCAAGCATTACGGGCTGGAAATCGTTCATGCCCTCGATGGCAGGTCAAGTTTGGCCCTGGCCGAAGGCACTCTCTACCTGATTTTGAACCGCCTGAAGAACGATGGTGCTGTTGAATGCAAGTGGGTCGATGCGGGGACTGGTCATCCCCGGAAGTATTACTGGTTGACAGAAACGGGCAGAGAGGGACTTCGCGCAATGACGCATTTCTGGATTCAGTTCTCTGCTGATTTGAACGCCTTGCTTGAACCTGTCATGGACCGAAAGGAGAGTATCAATGCCAGACAA
>WNFS01012145.1_pt1 | contig 12710 bp, 10 predicted proteins | sample 5400141 | NCBI WGS metagenome assembly WNFS01 (sample SAMN13153358, study PRJNA577476) | soil metagenome | isolation source: 60 cm saprolite under Madrone tree | place: USA:California | collected 2016-06-14
GCACGGCGAGTTGCAGCGCTGCGGTCGCCTACGGCTCCCTGCGCGCCGCAACTCGAAAGACTGGACGAGGGAAAAGTCATGAGTTCAGGAAATCTTGATGTCGTATGATCTCGTGCGCGGAGCCAGGGGGCAGGTCAGTCGTACTCGCGTTTTTCCGTGGGGTTGAGGCGAGTAAAAGTCGAAAACTGTGAATTGGAGATGAGTTCGTAGTCCGTTTCCGTTTTTGCCACTGACCCGTTGTCGAGAGTTGTGGTCTCGCGAATCAGTCTGACGTTCTCTACGGTAGGGTTCGCGTCTTCGCCGGTATAATCCTTTACAGTTTTGCGAAGGAGTAAGCCGGAACTGGCCGAGCCTGAATATTGGCTTAGCTGCGTCTCTACAGTACTGAGAGAACCGGAGAAGCCATCGGTGGCGACAACGGGCCCAAAGGTATGCACGGTGTCGTTTCCGAGGGGGTCCGTCTCGGTTGCGTAGTATCCAGGGAATATTGAGTAGTTCCACGTGCTGCTAACCCCATTCTGCGTGACGGTCCGCGACTGGACGCCACGTCTGCAGTCTTGACTGCCCGTTGAAAGGGAACCCACGCAAAGATTGGCATAGGTGTAACTAATTGAGGCGCCGGTGGGAAGGACGATTGATTGCAGCTCAGCAGCACTCGCGTTCACCCAATTGAATTGGTAGAACTTTGCGTTAGGAAGAGTTAGTTTGGCAGGGAAAAACGCCCCGCCCGTGTCATTCGTACAAGGTGAGGCGGCTGGGGATCCGCAGAAACTTGTCTGCGTGTCCAGGAGAGTGTAGTCAAGCCGATACGTCTGTGAGTTTCCATTCGAGTCGGTTACGGTCCAGTTGGTGTAGGCAGGTTCTGAGGCGGTCTTGCCTAGAGGGGAAGTGTAGGTTGTTGTCGGACCATTCGTGACGGTAAAGAGGGTGCGCCCAAGATCATCTGTCGCACCTGTCATGATGTTTCCGTTCGCGTCTTCGCGCTGCGTGCCGACATGAATCTGGGTGCCGTCTTTGAGAGTAATCAGGTTCGGGGTTTGTCCAATGTCCACCATGATGCCCGTGCCATCGAAGGTGGGGCTGGTAGTAATCGCGCCTAGGCAGCCTCCGGTGTGTAGATGCAGCGGATGCTTGACTCCTTCCGGACCTATGACGGTGTAGAACCCTAATGCTCCCACGGTTCCGGACCCGCAATTCTCCTGGATGTTTGTTGGATTGATGCCCCATGATCCGGAATCACCTTCATTAGCCAAGTGCCAGCCAAACAGGAGGAAGTTGCGGTCCACCGTGTATTGGGTGTATCTGTGACCTAGAACGACAGTAACGGTCTTTGTAAGCGTGAAACTCGGGGTATCGTAGACAAAAGCTCTAGCCACGGTCCCATGCCTTTGCTTCACGCTGAGAATGGGGATGTGGATGTGCACGTTTCCGTTCTGAAGGGAGACGGTGTCGAAGTCGGAACCTGAGAAGCCGCCAAAGGGTGGCAGGTTTTGATTCCCATCGGAGACTTGTTGGGCCGTGGAACGGATGGGGAACACTAGAGAGAGAAACGAGAGAAAGAAGAAGAGTCGAACGCGCATGAGACCTCCGAGTTGCAAGTCCCCGGGCCGTTAGGGAGAGGACGGCGGGACGCGGGGAAATTGGTCCGTCGGTCGATTGGCTGGACTGGAGCAACTCTATACAAGGTAAGAACGGGTGCGTCAACAACTATTTGGGGAAGTGGCGAGGGGTCGAAGAATCGTTGGAACGTTGGAAGGTTGAACGTTGGAAGCGAGGAAAGATAAGAGAGATTTCTCCCTGCGCTCGGAATGACGAGCCGGGGGATGGAGAAATTCAGAAATTCGGAGAAGCGGAGCGGGAGGCGAGGTGCTCGTTGGAGGAAGCGATGGATTGGGCGAGGGTGAGACGAGGGGCGCGCAACAAGAGGAAGAGTTCGCCGGCCCAGAGCAAAATGTCCAGCAAGCGTCCGCGCTGAAGATTGGTGAGGTTTTTGGAGTGCAGGCTGATGTCGAGCGCTTTTCGCGAGCATTCCTCGATGAAAGCGCGCATGGAGGCCAGGTCGTCGGGCTCAGTGCTGAACTTGCGGCCGCGCGGCTCAAGATTCTCCAGCCTTTCGTAACAGCGCGACAGAAAGTGGTTCAGGCAGAGAGCCTGGTGATCCAAGGTAGCAACCGCGGCTCCGCCACAAGAACCCACCCTGCAGTCTCGACTTGCAAACATCGTATCCACCCCACCCAGGCCCATTGGTTTAACCCGACTAACAGTCTCACTTCTCGTTCGATTCTTTCTACTTTAGTAAGATGCGCTAAGCCACGCAAACAGTCTCATCTGTGGAAATCCGATCATCTGTGCAAATTCGATCCTGCATCATGGAGCACTCGTCGGCATTTGTTTGTAGCCGAATCGGCGGCAGGAATTGCGACATCGGCAACACCGGCAAGTGCGCTGCCATGGTTTGCACGCGCAGGCAGCGGTCGAGATAAGGCGCCAGCAGCGCATGCACCCAGCGGACATTCTGGCTGCAACATTTTGCGCGGTCATTTCCGGCCCAGAAGGTGACGACGGTGACCAGCCGCGCTTCATGATGCGAAACCATCACCAGGCATCCCGCGAATCCGTCTACGTCTTTCAGTGCGCCGGCGATGGCGGCAGGAATGGTGGCTTCCACGCGGTGGGCTTCCTGGGGCTTGGCCACAAACTCGACGGTCAGGGCAGCCATAGGGGGAACACCTGATGCCCCTTTCGGGAGCGACTGCGGATTCAGTGCAGCAGCTGTATAGGATGGGTAAGTGACACTATTTGTCATGTTTGAGTAACTTGCTGGACTTGCCAAAGTTCCTCCAATGTATTGGCCCACCCTTGGGAGAAGGGAGGCGCATCCTCGCCCGTTCAGGGCAGGCCAAGATGCGCCCACTGGGGCACATGGGGACCGGGGAAGGTTCCCCACGGATAAGGAATCCCGAGGTAACTGGGGGTTCCTACGCAGGAGTAGTGTGTCGGTGGGGGATTCCGTTTCAAAGGGTTGCGTTTCAGTGCAATTTTAATGAAGCTGCGGCTCCATTGCGCCTAAAGGGGGGCGAAGTTATACTCCTGCCCCGAGAATTCGAGGGCAGAAGTGGAGTTTTTCAATTTTGACGAAGCGTACGTCAAACGGCTGAGGGAGGGTGATCCCACAACCGAACAGCACTTTGTCGCCTATTTTGGACAACTTCTGCGCATCAAACTCCGCTCTCGGAGGCTGCCGTCAGATAAGGTGGAGGACCTAAGCCAGGAGACATTTATTCGGGTGATTGCCAATCTACGCAAAGATGGCGGGGTACGCCACCCTGAACGCTTTGGGGCATTCGTTAACTCCATTTGTAACTATGTGTTACAAGAGCATTACCGGTCTTGCGCCAAGAACCAGCTGATGGGGGAGGTTCCCATGGATATACCGGATAAAGTATTGGATCTGGATGGCATGCTGGTCACCAAGGAATCGGCCGAGCAGGTTCGCCGCATCCTCGGAGGAATGCCAAAGCGGGACCGCGAACTGCTTCGCGCCATTTTCCTGGAGGAAAAGGAGAAAGACGCGGTCTGCAAGGAGCTGGGGGTTGATCGCGAGTACCTCAGGGTACTGGTCCATCGAGCGAAGGATAAGTTCAAGGCCCTCTATGAGAAAGGCCAGATGGGGATTGTCCGGCGGGCGGTGGGGTTGGGAAACCGGTGAAACGTTTTAGCGCCCCCCCGCACTACCTTACGGATGGCACAAATGGACCATAACGAGGCAATACAACTGCAGGCGGCAGTAAAGTATGTACTCGGCGAGCTCTCCCAGGTCCAAAGGGACGAGTACGAAGAGCATTATTTTGACTGTGGGGAATGCGCGGTCGATATTAAGGCGCTGGCTACCTTCGCCGACACTGCCCGCGAAGTCCTGCGGCAACAGAAGGCTGAGCAACTCGCGAAAGAGCTTGCTACCACGAGGGGAGGTTGGCTGCGCTGGCTGCAGCCGGTTGTGGCGGTACCAGTGTTCGCGGCTCTGCTGCTTATTATCGCGTATCAGAATGCGGTCACGATTCCGCAAGCGAGGCAAGAGGCCAGTTCCGGTGCGGCACAGATTCTGTTCAATTCGCATTCGCTACGAGGTGTCAACACGGCGGGCGAAGAGGGCCGCACGCTTTCGATTCGTGCACGGGAAGCCTTCTTTCTTAATTTTGACTTCGTGCCCACTCGGAGTTTCGACAATTACATAGGTCAACTCGAAGACGCAAATGGGCATGTGCTCTTGCGGTCGAAGATCGCGGGCGGGAACGCCAACCAGGAGGCACATCTTCCTGTAGCTGCCGGGATGCTTCATCCTGGCAAGTACGTTCTAGCGTTCTACGGAGACCCCGACGGCAGCGGCAAGATTAATCGGCAGAATGATGCCGGCCGGCTTCCTTTTACAGTTGAATTTCGTCCCTGAATGAATAAGTATTGGGCCTCATCCCAGCACCTGAGGTGTCCCCTATGGCTACGCTGCACCGCATCCCTTATCACTTTCATGCCGAGGGCCACGCCCTTAGCGGCGAATTTCGCCATCCGTCTTGGATTCCTATCGAGGCTCAAGCCGCTACCTCTCTGCCTACGATCGGCGGTCACGGCAGAGCTCATGTTGAGAATTTCCATCTCCAGGATTTTGTGTCATTCAAGAGAGCCGACACGCACGTTTCGGGTAAGCGTCGCCGCAGCGATTCCGGCGACACTTACGTCACTTCTGCCAGCACGACCATCGAAGACTTGGACATCCTGGGAGTTGTAACCGCCTCGCTCATCGTCTGCCGTCTCTCGTCTGTCCACAGCCCAAAGTCACCGGAGGGACGCATCATTGCCGAGGATAGCCGCTTCGAAGGGCTGCGCATTAGCGGCCAAGACGTGAAGGTCACTCTACGCCACAATTTGTTGGTCGATTGCGAAACCTTCGAGGATCTGGTGACCAAAGGCATTGCAAACGACGTAAAATCCGGGAGAATAGCCCATGCTTCGCCTCGAGCTCGGCTCTCCTCACGTCACGGACCTGACGGCCGGCGAGACCCGCATCAACGGATTTCCTTACCCATAGTTAGGTCCTTGCTTTGCTTCCCTTTGCTGGCCGTGATGGGTTGTGGTAGACCTGCGTCACTTCCAACCGCCCAGCTCTACGAGAGCACGCGGCTCAAGGTCAAGCGCGGCGACCTCACCGCCGCCCTAATGGAAGTAGATAAGGCGCTTCGCCGCTTTTCTACCCCAGACACAGAATGGCACTGGCGATTCACGGTCCTCGAGGGCGAAATTCTCGCACGCCAACGCCTCATGAAAGAGTGTTTGGAACTCCTCGCCCCAGATCTTCCTGGCTATCTTTCGCAGAGTGACATCGCGGTATGGCGTAAACTGACGCAAGGATACGCTAACGGATTCCTAGGGAACCTCGACGAATCCGACAAGCTTTTCGCTGAAGCCGAGGAACTCGCAAAAGAAAAACATCCCGAGCTACTCGGCGAGCTCGCCCTCCGAAAAGGCACAGTCGCTTTTTTTGCCCGTGGGGATCCCGAGACCGCCGAACATTTGTTTTACACGACGTTGGGGATCGCACGCCAACAGCAGGATCCTTTCCTCGAATCGAGCGCCCTCGGCAGCCTTGGGCTGGTTGCCACAAGGCAGGAGCACTATGACGAGTCTATTGACTGGTTTGGCGCTGCCCTGAAGCTGTCCCGATCCGTAGGTGCCGAAAGCTCAGCGGTTAAGACCCTTGGCAATCTGGGTTGGAGCTACTTCGAGATGGGCGACTATGAAAACGCTAGATCACTCTTCCAGCAAGCAGAACAGTCTTTCGGACATGCTGGACTGATTGGCGATCAGTTGTATTCACGAATTAACTTGGCCGTTTCGGATTACTTCTTGCACGAATACGCGAGCGCTGAGCAGGAATCGCAAAGGGCACTCGACCTGGCTCGACAAAGAGGAGAAAGGGAAGGGATCACGCAGTGCCTGAACAATCTGTCTTCCATTGCAATGTTGAGGAGGGATGTTGATCTGGCCGAGAAGTACAACAACGAGGCCTTGCAGCTTTCAAGCGGAAGCGCGCCTGGCCAAGGTGTATGCTGGCGAGGGTCTGTCGGGAAGGGCGGAGAAAGAATACGAGCGGTCGATCGCCACGATAGAAACGGCCTGGTCTTCCGTGAACGCAGAAGAGTTCCGCTTGACCTTCCTGTCCAGCGGAATCGAATTCTACGACGATTACATTGACTTTCTGGTTCGCCAGAAGCGGCCTGGGGACGCGCTGCAAGTTGCGGAGCTGAGCCGCGCGCGGACCCTTGCGGAAGGGTTGTCTTCCGATACGAAAGCAAGTTCGCGGACGAAACCAGCCGTGCCCCCACAGCAATTAGCGAAGCGGCTGCGCGCGACGTTGCTTCTGTACTGGCTAGGCGAGGAGCGTTCGTATCTGTGGGTGATAGCGCCAACTAAGACGATATACTTCACGCTACCTCCAGCTTCGGAAATCGATGCGCTGGTCAAGGCTTATACGCAGGCGATTGTTGACTCCAAAGACGTTCTCGTGACGGGTGACCGATCGACCGGCGAGAAACTGTATGCCACGCTCATCGCGCCGGCACAAAGGTTGATCCCGGCAAACTCGCGGGTGATTCTGCTGCCCGATGGGACACTTTACGGGCTGAACTTCGAGACACTCATTGCGCCTGACCCGCGGCCGCACTACTGGATCGAAGATGTAACGCTGACAACGGGAAGCTCTCTGGCGCTGCTAACCTCCTCCGCCAACCGGCCGGTTGCGAAAGAAAGGAACCTGCTGCTGGTGGGAAGTCCGAAAGAAGCTAACCCCGAATTTCCGCCGTTGTTGCAGGCGCCCAACGAGATGAAGAAGGTCGAGCAACACTTCCCAGAACCTCGCCGGGTGGTCTTGGAAGGGGAGCACGCCACGCCGAACGCTTACCTGAGCAGCAATCCAGAACGTTTTTCTTATGTCCACTTTGCAACGCACGGCACGGCCAGCCGCACCCGGCCCCTGGAATCCGCCGTGGTCCTGAGCAAAGAACCCGGCGGAGACACCTACAAGCTCTACGCACGGGATATCGTCACTCGGCACTTGCGGGCGGAACTGGTGACCATTTCGGCGTGCTACGGGTCGGGGAAGCGAGCTTATTCGGGCGAAGGACTGGTCGGACTCTCCTGGGCTTTCGTGCGGGCAGGCGCTCACCGCGTCATCGGGGCATTGTGGGAAGTGAGCGATGTCCCCGCTACGCCAGAGCTCATGGACGTGCTCTACCGTGAGCTAGGAACGGGCAAGGACCCCGCCGCCGCATTACGCTCCGCCAAGCTTTCTCTCCTTCGTTCCACCAATCCAAATACCGTCTTTCGCAAGCCTTTCTACTGGGCACCCTTCCAGTTGTACGCGGGCTCCTAATCGAGACTGGCTCACTCCAGTGGACCAGGCGGGCTGCCAGGGAGGTTGTCGCGTTCATTCTGGATGAAACGAATTCGCGGACCAGATCACTACTTGCGAGTAGAACGCTGTCCCCGGAGGGTCACGTATCCATGAGTCTGAACGACAAGTTAATGAAGCCACTCGAAAACAAGCCTGCTTCCGCGCAGGAGCCTCCCGACCGAAGCAATTCGCGCGTGCGCGTCGAACCGTTTGAGTTCGAAAGCCTCCTCGAGCGCGCCATGGAAATTCTGAGCATTAGAGCGCAAAGCGCGACACCATCGAGGACTTGAAGCCCGATGGCGATGCCGCAGGCCGCCCACTGTATCATGAAGCGCTTTTTTTGGAATTGCTAATTTCATTTGAGCACGCTTCGGTCATGTCGCGGAGTCAGCGGCCATTGCACGCACGTCGTCGGCGGAATAGCCCAGGCTCAGCAGAATCTCGCCCGTATGCTCGCCGAGGAGCGGCGGCGGTAAACGGTAGCTCACCGGAGTAGCTGAAAACCGGATGGGATTCGCGATGCTGTTGGCCGTTCCGATGGAAGGGTGCTTGAGCTGCACAATCAAGCCCCGCGCGCGTGTCTGCTTGTCTTCGATGGCCTCGGCCACCGTGTTGATCGGCGCTGCCGGTATTTTTGCAACAGCAAATTTTGCAAGCCAGCTTGCTGCTGGCGCTTGCCTAAAAATGTCTCCCAAGAGCGGCACCAGGATTTCCCGGTTCTTGATTCTTAGCGCGTTCGTTGTGTACCGTTCATCCCTCCCAAGGTCATCTTGAAGGTTCATCACCCGGACGAATCTTTTCCACAAAGCATCCGTCCCCACACCGATGACGAAATATTTGTCATCGCTTCCGCGGTACGATTCGTACGGCACGATATTCGGATGAGCATTTCCCCAGCGTTCGGGTGAAACGCCTGCGTTCAAATAACTGGTCCCCGCGTTCGCCAGCCACGTCAATTGCGAATCGAACAGGGCCATGTCGATGAATTGCCCGCGCCCGGATTTCTCCCTGGCAAGAAGCGCGGCAAGAATCCCCATCGCCGCGTACATCCCGCAAGTCATGTCCGCAATCGCGATCGGATAACGCATCGGCCCGCCGCCCGGCTCCCCCGTAAAGCTCATCACGCCGGCTTCCGCTTGCGCCAGGATGTCGTAGCCCGGCATGCCAGCTTTCGGACCTGTGAATCCGTATCCGGTGATACTGCAATAAATCAGCCGGGGAAATTTCGCGCACAATGATTCTGGATCGATGCCGCGCTTTTGCAGCGATGCCAGCGATGGCTGGTTGCAAATAAAAACGTCGGCGCTGGCAAGAAGTTTCTGCAATGCTTCAGCGCCGCGCGGATGGTCGTAGTTGAGGGTAATCGAACGTTTGTTGCGATTTGCCGCGAGATAGTAAGCGGATTCGCTGCCCACAAACGGCGGACCCCAGTTGCGTGACTGGTCGCCAGTTCCCGGCTTTTCCACCTTGATCACGTCTGCGCCAAAGTCGCCAAGCAGCATCGCGCAGTAAGGGCCGGCAAGCGCCTCCGACATTTCGACGACGCGAATTGAGTCGAGAACGGTTTCCACGGGCGGCGATTATAGCTGACATCGCGCGCTGTCACACTTCAACATCGATGGTGCATTTTCGCAAACCGATTGATCGCATCCAAAACTTCGTTCGAATTGGCGAAGGTTTCCACAGGCGTCGCTCTTGTGCTTTGGGGCATCCCGACATAAACTTCTTCGCAGCATTTGTCTCTGCGAGCCACCTCTACCTTTTGAGGAATTCCATGGCTCGCGCGAACAGGGGTTGTGATGTCTGGGGGAGAGAAAATGAGAAAATTGCTGTGTGCGTTTTTTGTGTTGATGCTCGCGCTGGGGTTTGCCTCGTCCGGATGGGCGCAGTCGCAAATCACTGCAGGAACTGTGCAGGGAGATGTTCTGGATGAGAAGGGCGGAAGCGTCGCAGGCGCTACTGTCGAAGCGAAGAATCTATCAACCAATTTCGTAAAGACGGATACCACCGACACAGACGGTCATTTCGCCTTCCTGAGTCTTGCACCAGGACGCTACACCCTCACCATCAGCAAATCCGGGTTTGCCACTATCGTTCAGGAAAACGTGAATCTCACCGTCGGGCAGACAATTACCATCCCGGTTACGATGAAGGTTTCTTCTGTGGCGCAGCAGATCGTGGTCACCGACGTGCCAGTCATCGAAACGACCAAGACAGAATCGTCTTCAACATTGAGCGAGCTCACAGTTAGCTCAACTCCTGTGCTTGGGCGCAAATTTGAAGACTTGCTGACATTGACGCCCGGAGTGGCGATCACACAAGGGCCGGATGGTGACGAGATCAATTTTAACGGTCAGCGCGGCGTGTTCAATAACATCAGCCTCGATGGCGGGGACTACAACAATGGCTTCTTCGGCGAGCAGCTGGGCGGACAACGCGCCGCAATTGATATCACTCTAGACGCTGTTAAGGAATTCCAGGTGGTCGCCAGCGGAGCCAGCGCGGAATTCGGACGGACGGCCGGCGGGGTTGTCAACGTCGTTACCAAGTCCGGAACGAATGAAATCCACGGGAGCGGCTTCGAATATTTTCGCACGGAAGCGCTTACGGCGGCAACTTCGGACGGCAAACCACTCCAGGATTTTCGCCGCAACCAATTTGGCGGGACTGTGGGCGGACCCATCGTCAAAGACAAAATGTTCCTCTTTGGGGCCTTTGAACAAATTATCGCGGAGCTGACACGCCCCGATCTGAGTGCACCGCTCGGACCGGCGTGTTCGGTGTCGACTCCAATGGTGGGAGTCGATGACGCGGTAATCAACGCCAGCGCCGAATGCCAGAGAGTGGCGCTCCTGAATTTCCTGAAGACTAACTTCGGGCAGGACGACGGCCAACCAGTCAAGCACCCCATCCGCAACTCAGCGGCGCTAGGCCGCTTCGACTGGAATGTCAATCCGACAAATCAGTTCGCGGTGTCCTATAACTTCGACTATTCGAAAAACACCAACCAAACTTTCGACGTGCCGACGTACGGAAACTCTGCGAACGGAATCGAGGGACCATCGAAAATTAACGTCATCAACGCTAATCACTTCACCACGATCTCCTCGACAAAGCTGAACGAAGCACACTTCAGCTATCAACGCGAGGTTAGGCCCCGATCGGCTACCCCTTCCAAGATCCCGGCGGATACGGCCATGGGATTTGCGACCACCTTTCGCATTGGCAGCCCGTTCTTCCTTGAACCAAACGTTGACGAAACGATTTGGCGCACGCAGGTCCGCGACAATTTCTCCATTGTTCGCGGAAAACATAATTTCAAGTTTGGGGGCGACTGGCTGCATACGAACAACTCCCAGGTCTTCCGCGGATTCTTCACGGGCCGCTACATCTTTGACAGTGTGGACGATTTTCTCCACTACGCCTCGCCGGCCTCGATGGGGCCTGGCTTCGGACCCACCGCGCCCGGGCTATTGTTTTACTTACAAGATGGGGTGCCGACAGGATTGAGCAAAATCCCTCCGGGCGCTTCGAGCATCAACAACGAGGACTATGCTCTGTTCGCTCAGGACAAGTGGCAAATCCTCCCAAATCTCAGTTTGAGCTATGGTCTGCGGTGGGAAGCGGAGATTTTTCCGAGCGTGGTCACGCCCCCGAGTCAGACCGCCTATGGCATCTTCCTGAGCAATCCGGTGTTTCCCTCGGATGGGACACTTCACAGCCAGAAGAAGGAATTCCAGCCGAGAGTGGGTTTCGCTTGGGACGTTCGGAATAACCACAAGTCGCTGCTGCGTGGAAGCTACGGCATCTTCAACGGACGCCAAAACATGCTCTCGCAAGTTGGCTCAATCACCACCAATGGTGTCCAACAGCGGACCATCTTCGCGAGTTCGGCAACAGGCGGTGGGCCGGTTTGGCCGAACGCTTTCCCGGCTACGCCCAGCAATACGTCTTGCACCTTGGGCACTCCTGTAAACCCGTTCCCGTGTTTTACAGGCGTGCGAGTGTTCAGCAAGGACTACGCGAATCCGCGGATTTATACGACCAATGCGGCATACGAACAGGAAATCTTCCAGGGCTGGACAGGATACGTAGATTTCACCGTGTCTAAAGGCGTGCATTTAACCTCCTTCTACAATGTCAATGCCAACGGTCTGTTTGACTCGAAGGGAAACACGATCATCCCTGCGGGGGCATTTGGCCCGCAACTGGGCGATGTATTCGTCACCTCAAGTCCTGGCAAGTCGCTTTATCGCGGTGTAACCTTCGGAATGAGAAAGAGATTTAGCCAGCGCTTCCAGTTGGAATGGAACTACGTGCTCTCCGAAGACCTGGACACCGATTCAAACGAACGCGATCCCTTCACGGACCGCAGGCTTGTGCCCAGCCAGCCCTTTAGGGAATACAGTTTTTCCGACCGCGATGAGCGTCACAAGTTCAATCTTTTCGGCTATTTTGAGCTTCCCGCGGGATTTAACGTGGACGCCCGACTCCAGGCACATACGCCACAACCAATCACTCCTGCAGGCTGTGCCGCTATAGCGGGATGCAAGCGGAACTCGACCTGGAAAAACAATGAATACACGTCATTCGATTGGCGGGTGATGCGGCCCTTCAAGCTTGGCGAGCGATACAAGTTGATTCCAACGGTTGAAATGTTTAACACGTTTAACAACAAGAACAACGTGAATCCTCTTGTGACACCAGCACTGTTCAACTTTGACGGGTTCCTTCGCTTGGGCGTGGGGGATCCGCGGCAGGCGCAGTTGTCGGTGCGCTTCGAGTTCTGACGGGGCGGCTGCAAGTTACAAGAGCAATTCACGCAAAAGAGGGGCGCCTAGGCGCCCCTTTTTGCTTTTGCGGGCATCGATGAAAAACAGAAATGGCACGCGTGGACACGCGCTGTTTCAGCGGCACTTGCTTGCGCGGCGCGAATCCCTGACAATCTAAGGTTTATAGATGCGAGTTTTTCCGCGCGGCGGCGGTGGCCCGTACCAAAAAAGAGAAGCGAGTGAAATGGCGAGTCCGGTCAATTCAGTAAAACGATTAATTGCTTATTTTTCGATGGAGATTGCGCTTGAGAACGCCATGCCCAGCTACAGCGGGGGCTTGGGCGTTCTTGCGGGCGACACCATTCGCGCCGCCGCGGACTTGCGCCTGCCCATGGTGGCGGTCTCACTGCTCTACCGCAAAGGATTTTTCACGCAGCGTCTCGCCGAAGACGGCACACAAACGGAAGAACCGGTCGAGTGGCGCGTGGAAGATT
>WNFS01003021.1_pt1 | contig 12705 bp, 10 predicted proteins | sample 5400141 | NCBI WGS metagenome assembly WNFS01 (sample SAMN13153358, study PRJNA577476) | soil metagenome | isolation source: 60 cm saprolite under Madrone tree | place: USA:California | collected 2016-06-14
GCCCCGATTGCCGGCTTCGTAGGGCGCATCCAGCGACTTCGCCATGAGAGCTTCATGACCGGCTGCGAGCGCGGCTTCATAGAAGGCGCGCGCCGTCGGCTCGGAGGAGGTCACGAGCCGTGGAATCTGCAACGACGCCGGCACGGCCTGGCCAAGCGCCTGGAAGCGCTCGCGTGCCGGGCGGTCCGCGATGCTGTGCGCATCGAGTCGCAGGCAGTCGAAGAAAAAAGCCTTGATCGGCAGCTCGCCGCGCAACTCTTCGACGTGGAGCCTGCGGCCGAAGCGACGCATCGTGATCTGGAACGGACGCGGCCGGCCCGATGCATCGAATGCGATCGCCTCACCATCGAGCACCAGCACAGGCACGGAGAAGGTACGTACCACAGCGACGATTTCCGGCAAAGCGCCGGTAACATCGTTCAGCGCGCGCGTATAGATGCGCACCTCGTCGCCCCCTTTGTGTACCTGTATGCGCGCCCCGTCCATCTTCCACTCGAACGCCACCTCGCCTTTAAGCTCTCTCAGTGCCTCGGCCACGTCGGCAGCGGTCTGGGCGAGCATGGGCGCAACCGGCGAGAACAGCTCCAGCTGGAATCGGCCAAGCGCATCGGCTCCTTCCAGCAACGCCGCCCGCGCAACCGCTCCCAGACTCTTTGAATACATCGCCGCGCGGCGCACCCGCGCCACCGGCAGTTCAGCGGCCGCCGCGATGGCCTCGACCATACTTCCGGCCAGCGCGCCCTGCCGCAGCTCGCCGACCAGTAGACGCAGCAGGAACTGCTGTTCAGGGGCTGTCGCCCGCAGGAACAGATCTCGCAGCGCCTGCGCCCGTCGGGCCGCCGAGCCCGCGCCGCGAATCGTGGCGATCATGGCGAGGCGGCGATCCACCTCCGCAATCGACAACGTCTCCGCGGTCGCGGCTGCGTCCGATGCGGCGGCCTGCAACGTCGAATAGCCGATGCCGAATCGGCCCTGCGGGGTCTCGCCCGACAGATAATGTGCGGCAGTTTCGATCTCATCGGGCGGCAGCGCCTTGAGGAACGAAGCCAACTCCCGCACCTTGCTCAGGCGAGCGGCAGTGGCGCTCACGCGCTGCGACGTGCGCACGAGGTCGGCAAGCAGGGTCACGGGCTCGATTGTAGAGGGCATCAGTGTGGATCAATCGGCGCTCGTTCGGCTTCTCGCCGCAGCCACGCCACCAGGATCTTCACCGCCTCACGCGGCGCGCTTCCCCGGGGACGGACAATCCAATACGCCACACCAAGGTCGATGGCGCGCGTTTCGAAGGGACGGACGAGCGCGCCCGAGGCGAGCTCTTCATGCGCCAGGCGGTGACGGGCAAGCGCGACTCCCAGGCCCTGTGCCGCAGCACGCAGGAGCAGATCGGAGGACGCAAAGCGCGGGCCGCGCCGCACATCCAGTGCCGCCGGACCGTACTTCTGCCGCCACAGAGCGGCGCTCATGAGCGGGTACACGGACTCGTCCATCAATGGCTCTGCGAGGAGCGCAGGCCACGGGCCCTGCCCGGTGCGGATTGCGAGGTCCGACGAGAACGAGCCAGGTTCATCCAGACGCTGATCGACGACGACTGAAACCTCGAGCCGCGGGTAGGAACGCTGTAGCGCCGGCAGGCGCGGCAGGAGCCAGCGCACCGCGAACGACGGCGTGGTGGACACGCTCACCGAGTACGAGGAGCGCTGCTCGCGCACGGCCTCAACGGCCTGCTGCATGGCGTGCAATGCGCTACGCGATGCCTCGGCCAACAGCTGGCCCTGCGCGGTTGCGCGCACGCCGCCGGAGTCGCGCTTCTCGAGCAAGGTGACTCCCAGCCATCGCTCGAGCTCCCTCAGGTGCCGGCTCACCGCCGAGTGCGAGATCGAGAGCTCACGGGCGGCGGCGCGCACGCCGCCGCGCTCCAGCACCAGGGCGAAGGCCCGCAGCGCGTTGAGCGGTAGCCTGTCCATGGTGACTAATTTAGACCACATGGCCGCGGTACGCACCACCGGCGCCTGTTACGCTGGCGTCCATGAATCTGATGGGACTGCCCGGCGCCATCGTGCTGCTGCTCTTTGCTGCTACCGTCACACCCGGACCCAACAACCTGTTGATGCTGCGGATCGGACTCGAAAACGGCCGGCACGCGGCGCTCGCGCCCGCGACCGGGGTGGTCCTGGGGGGCGTTGCCATGCTGCTGCTGACCTGCGCGGGGCTCGCGAGAGCGTTCGCGACACATCCCTGGCTGCGCCTGGCCAGCGCGATCTGTGGGGCGGGCGGGGTGATGTGGCTCGGCGTGCGGCTGATGTGCAGCAGTGGCACACTCACGGGCGCACGGGTGCGATTCGGGGGCGGTGGCGCACGTGATCTGCTGCGGATGTTTCTCTTTCAGTTCGTCAACCCCAAGGCCTGGATCCTGGTGTTGACGATTACCGCGGCGGCAGGCGACACGGCGGTATCCCTGGCAACGCTCATCGTATTGTTCATCCTCGTCCCTTACGGGTGCCTCGCACTGTGGGCGGGCGGCGGCTCGCTGGCGGGTAGCTTGTTGCGCGACACCAAAGCCCGCCTGCGCTTCGAACGCTCGACCGGCGCGATGCTCGCGCTGTCGGGGCTGCTGCTGCTGTGGTAACCCCTGCTCGGTGGCAGGTTGTAGCGATTGCCGGGAGTCTGCGGCGCGACTCGCTCAACCGCAGACTCGTTGAAGCCGCCGCCGAGTGCGCACCCGACGGTATCGAGGTGTGCGTGTACCGAGGACTCGGCGAGCTGCCGCCGTTCAACCAGGACCTCGAGACGGGCGCGTTCGCAGCAGGACCGGTGCGTGAGCTGTGCGAGCAGGTGGCAGCGGCCCAGGGACTCTTCATCGCAACGCCCGAATACAACCACTCCGTTCCGGGAGTGCTCAAGAATGCGATCGATTGGCTGTCCCGCCCGTTATCAGGGAAGGTGCTGGTCGGTAAGCCCGTGGCGGTGGTGGGAGCGAGCGGCGGACGCTGGGGCACGCGTCTTGCGCAGGCCGCAGTGCGCCAGGCGCTGTTCGCGACGGAGTCGCTGGTCGTGACGGGGCCGGCGCTCTACCTCGCCCAGATGGATGCGCCGTTCGACTCCAGCGGACGTCTGGCCGATGAAGCGGCGCGCAGCGCGTTGCGGCAGATCCTGCAGGCCCTGGCGCAGATCATGCGCACCCGGGCCTGACTCAGTTCTCGAGCATTTTCTTCAGATTGTCGAGACCGCCGCGATAAACGCCCTTGAGGAGCTTGGTAACGCCCGCGTCACTCTCGGCCTCGGGCGGATTGTCGGCAGAGTTCCTGCGCTTGCAGCTCCCGCTCCAGATCACCCTTGTCGTGCCCGCAGGCCCTGGTCGCACGGAAATCGTGGACACATATCCTGTGAACGGCAGCGGGGATTCCACGATCTTGTAGCGATAGGAATGATGCGCCGCGTCGAACGCGACCAGCCTTTCGGTGAATGTCGGGCCGTCCTTGATGGTGAGTTTTCTCACCGCACCGACCTTGCCGTTGCCTCCGGAGACCAGCTCGTCGCTCGCGAAGCCCGGATGCCATTTGTTCAGGCTGTCGAAGTCCCTCACGGTCGCCCAGACCTTGTCGACCGGCGCTTTGATGTCGACGGTCTCGGTGACCCGAATGGTTTTCGGGGGATCAGCCCAGGTAGCGCTGCCCCCAAGTGTCGCGCCAAGAGTCAGAACCATCATGGTGAATTTCATTTGGTCGCTCCCCTTAAACCAGGGGCAATTTTATCGTGCCGGGGCGCGCCCCGGAAGCGCCGCGCGGCGAAACGCTCTTATGGAGGCGCCTGGCACGCGCCCGGCGCCTCAGCGCACTTCAACACTCTCTACTAGCATCACCTCGCAGGCGCCGGCGCCGGTATCCGTGCGCGTGAGCGAGGTGTGCAGCCAAGCTCCGTCGTCGCGGATCGCATCGACCAGCCTGCCTGCCAGGTGTACCACCTGGCCCACGCGCACACGCCCGAGCTCGGAGCGTATGCGTGCGTCAGCCGGGATGACATGGGTGTTCGCACTGTGAACGATCACGTCCTCGCGGCCGATGGGGAGCGGCCCGCGCGGGCGCCAGCTGTAGAAGCGTGCCCCTTGTGAGACGTCGAACGCCGCCAGCACGTGGTTGTCGGACATCGGCCCCCAACCCAGCGCCAGATCCTCCGGGATGAGATCGGCAAGCCGGTCGAAGCGGTAGTCCTCGCGGCTGAGGATGCGCGCGGTGATGTCGTAGTTGGCCCGGGGTGTCAGTATCCAGCGGCCGAGACGCACCGCCGCTGCACTCTCAATACCCGTTTGCACCGGTTCATCCGGCGCGAGCGCACCGTCCGGCGGGTGAAGGGGCCGGCTCTCCCATCGCTGCCAAGCGTTGTACGTGCCGACCACCAGCAGTGCCGCCAGCAACGCAGTTCGTGCGTCCATGCTGCGATGTTCGGGCGCATCGGCGCCCTGCCGGCGTGACCGCGGTCACGGATCAGGCGGTCGTTACTGGGGGCCACCCTCCCGGGGCGCCCATCGGCCGTGGTACCTTCGTGACCTGGACATTAATAAAGGAGTCAGTCCCGGATGCCCAGCAAAGTCCCCGATGGCCACAGGCGTGGTTGGATTGTTCCGATCGGCGGTGCGGAGAACAAGGAGAATGACCGCCGGATCCTCGAGCGCTTCGTGCGCGTCTCGGGCGCCGAGGAGGCCGACATCGTCGTCATCCCCACCGCCAGCCGCGTGCACGAGACTGGCGCGCGCTACGAGCAGGTGTTCTCGGACATCGGCGCGGCGCGCGTGACCGTCATGGATTTCGATACCCGCCGCGACTGCCAGGAGGAGGGGCGCCTCAAGCGCATCGAGGAAGCGAGCGGTATCTTCTTCACCGGGGGCAACCAGCTGCGGCTCACGACGCTGCTGGGCGGCACGCCGGTCGCGAAGCTCATCCGCCTGCGTAACGCGGGTGGCGTCACCGTCGGCGGCACCAGCGCGGGCGCCAGCATCCTCTCCGAGCACATGATCGCCTCGGGCGATGAGGGCTCCTCCATGATCGCCGGCAGCGTGCGGCTCGCGCCGGGCTTAGGGTTAACCAACCGCTTCATCATCGATCAGCATTTCCGCCAGCGTGACCGCTTGGGCCGCCTGCTCACCGCACTCGCTTACAACCCGTTCGCGGTCGGTATCGGGCTCGATGAGGACACGGCGGCGTTCATCGGGCCCGACGAGACCGTCGAGGTCGAGGGGAGCGGTGGCGTGACCATCGTCGATGGGTCGGACGTCAGCTATTCGTCCGTCGACACGGTCGTGGAGGGGCAGCCGGTCTGCATGCTGGGCTTGCGGCTGCACGTGCTGGTGGCGGGCGCGACTTTCAACCTGCACACCCGCATCGCCACAACAGGTGCGCTGATCCAGTCCAGGGAGTGATTGCCAGGGAAGCCGGTCACGCGCGGCGAGTTGCCTTGAACAACTACTACGATTCTCATAAGCAACACTCATGCGCATCCTCGATCGTTCGGTCTATGTCGGTCCCTCGCTGTACGCGCGCTTCCCGGTCATCCGCCTGGAGCTCGACCTGGGGGCGCTGGAAGCCTGGCCCACCGGGCGCCTGGGCGGCCTGTTCGTCGATGCGCTGAGCGAGGCGCTCCCGGGCCTTGCCGAGCACGGCTGCTCGTACCGCGAGCCCGGCGGCTTTTTCCGCCGCATGCGCGAGGGCGAGGGCACCTGGCTCGGGCACGTGCTCGAGCACGTCGCGATCGAGCTGCAGAACATCGCCGGCGAGGCGGTCACCTTCGGCAAGACGCGCAGCGCGGTTGCCCCCGGGGTGTATACGGTGGTCTACGAGTACGCGCAGCGCGATGAGGGCTGTGCTGCCGGCGAGCTGGGGCTGCGGCTGTTGTGCTGGCTGCTGCCGGATGCGGTGCGCCCGGCCGGCAGCGTGCCCGAGGGCTGGAACTGGCCCGAGGCACGCGATCAGTTCATCCGCTTCGCGCAGCGGCGCGCGCTCGGGCCCTCGACCGCATCGCTGGTGCGCGCCGCGGAAACACGCGGCATCCCGTGGCTGCGCCTGAACGATCAGTCACTGGTGCAGCTCGGTCACGGCAAGTACCAGCAGCGCATCCAGGCGACCGTCACCGGGCGCACCCCGCATATCTCCGTCGAGCTCGCCAGTGACAAGGAGGAGACCAACAAGATCCTTGCAGGACTCGGCTTGCCGGTACCGCAGCAGGAGCTGGTGCAGAGCGAAACGCAGGCGGTGAGCGCCGCGCAGCGTATCGGCTTTCCGGTCGTCACCAAGCCCTACAACGGCAACCACGGGCGCGGTATTTCCATCCGCCTGACCAGTGACGAGGAAGTGGCGCACGGCTACACCGTGGCGCGTGAGCATTCGCGCTCGGTGATCGTCGAGACCTTTCTGGAGGGCGACGATCATCGCCTGCTGGTGGTGAACGGTGAGCTGGTGGCCGCGACGCGGCGCACGCCCGGGCACGTGGTGGGAGACGGCGAGCACAGCGTCGCGCAGCTGATCGAGATCGTGAACTCGGATCCGCGCCGCGGGGTAGGGCACGAGAAAGTGCTCACCCGGCTCGAGCTCGATGCGCAGGCGCACAAGATGCTCGCGCGCGCGGGACTTACCGCCGAGTCGCTGCCCGGGAAGGGTCAGATCGTGTATCTGCGCTCGACCGCCAACCTGTCCACCGGCGGCACCGCCACCGATGTCACCGACGTCATTCATCCCGATAACCGCGAGATGGCCGAGCGCGCCGTGCGCGCCATCGGGCTCGACGTAGGGGGCGTGGACTTCCTGTCGCAGAACATCACCGAGAGCTATCGCAAGATCGGCGGCGGCATCTGCGAGGTGAATGCTGCGCCGGGTTTTCGCATGCACGTGGCGCCCTCCGAGGGCACGGCGCGCGATGTCGCAGCCCCGGTGATCGACATGCTGTTCCCGCCGGGCGCGGCCTCGCGCGTGCCGATCGCGGCCGTCACCGGGACCAACGGCAAGACCACCACCGCGCGCATGCTGGCGCATCTCACCAAGATGGCCGGTTTCACCCCCGGACTCACCACCACCGACGGCGTCTACATCGACGGCCAGCGCACGGTGCAGGGCGACATGACGGGGCCGGTTTCCGCGCGCATGGTGCTCGCGGATCCGCAGATCGACATCGCGGTCCTCGAGACGGCGCGCGGCGGGCTGCTGCGCGCCGGCATGGGCGTGAAGGAGGTCAACGTCGGCGCGGTGCTCAACGTGCAAGCCGATCACCTGGGCCTGAAGGGCATCGAGACCCTGGAGCAGCTCGCAGAAGTCAAGCGCATCGTCGTCGAAGTCGCGACCGACTGTGCGGTGCTCAACGCCGATGACCCGCTGGTGCTGAAGATGTCCGGCTACACGGAGGCGAAGAACATCTGCTACGTCACCATGAACCCGCAGCACCCCCTGGTGCGCGAGCACATCCGCGCCGGCGGGCGAGCCTGCGCGCTGGAAGCGGGCGTGAACGGGCAGATGATCACGCTCTACGACCACAACGGTCACATTCCGCTCCTGTGGACCCACCTGATTCCCGCGACCCTCGAGGGACGCGCCACGCACAACGTGCAGAACGCGATGTTTGCCGCGGCCATGGCGTTCTCCCTCGGTATCAAGCTGGATGCCATCCGCCAGGGCCTGCGCACCTTCGACTCGACGTTTTTCCAGGCGCCCGGCCGCATGAACGTGTTCAACGAGCACCCGTTCAAGGTGCTGTTCGACTACGGGCACAACGCGCACGCGGTGGCGGTGATGACCGATCTCGCGCAGCGCCTCGACGTCACCGGCCGGCGAATCGTGGTGCTCGCAGGTCCGGGCGACCGGCGTGACGAGGACCTGGTGGCCATCGCCGGCGCGGTCGCCGGCCGCTTCGACCACTACATCTGTCGCCGCGACGACACCCTGCGTGATCGCGCATCGGACGAGGTCCCACGCATCATGGCGGCGGCGCTGCGTGCCGCGGGTGTGCGCGAGCAGGCGATCTCGCTCATTCCCGATGAACAGGAGGCCATCACCGCGGCGCTCAACATGGGGCAGCCGGGCGATCTGCTGCTGATATTCGCCGACGCGCTGGTGCGCTCCTGGAAGCAGATCACCAAGTTCAGGCCGGCCGGATCGGCAGCTCCTCAGCCTGCGCCCCCGCCGGCGCCCCTGTACCCGGGCGAAGCGACGTCCGCAGCCGAGGGTGTCACGCCGGGCGAGGGGGTCGCTCCCGCATTCAGCCTCGAGGGGCTGATCCGGGATGAGCGCGGCGTGCGGTTTGCGCCGGAGGCCGAAGACTGAACGCCGCCATCGCGTTGCCGTTCGACTCATCGCGGCGTCTGACGGGCGCTAACCTGTTCTTCGCCGCCAGCGGCGCGCTGCTCGAGACCCGTGAAACGGCCGTGGATGAGGCGCTGCTCTGTGCCTGGCGGGCGCGCGCCGAGCGCGCCCGCGCGCACCTCGGGTGGCGCATGCGGGGTGTGGTGGCGCGCCGCCATGCGGGCGGCACCTCGCTCGCGCTCGCCGCTCCCTGCGATCAGCTGTTCGTCGCGACGGAAGTCAACGAGTGGGCACTGTGCGCCGCGCTCGTGGCGCGCGATCCGCATCGCTGGAGCGGACTCGAGCAGGCGCTGGCCGCGTCGGCGCTCGAGGACGCCGCGGACGCCTCCGCAGTCATCACGCCGGTGCTGGATGAGCCCGCGGCCTTCGCACGCTTCGAACGCCTCGCCGCGCGCGAGGCGCGGCCCGAGCTCATGGCGCTTCTGAATGCGGCGAACGAGCGCAGACTCCCGCAGCTGCTGGACGACACCCTGCTCACACTCGGCGCGGGTGAGGGCGGACGCGACTTCGAGCTCGCCGCCCTGCCGGATGTTGCCGATGTTCCCTGGGGCGAGCTGCGCGACATTCCGACCGCGGTGGTGACCGGCTCGAACGGCAAGACCACCACGGTGCGGCTGCTCAGTGCCTGCGCCCGGGCGCACGGCTGGCGCGCGGCTTACTGCTGCACCGACGGGGTGTTCCTCGACGGGGAGCTCGAGGCAGCCGGGGACTACTCCGGGCCCGCGGGGGCGCGTCGCGTGCTGCGCGAGTGCCGCGCCCAGGCCGCGATCGTGGAAACCGCGCGCGGCGGTATTCTGCGACGCGGCCTCGCGGTGTCCGAGGCGCAGGTGGCGCTCGTCACCAATGTCAGCCCGGATCACTTCGGCGAATACGGGATCGACGACCTCGCAGCTCTCGCCGACGTGAAGCTGTCGGTCGCGAGCGTCGTGACACCCGACGGACTTCTGGTGCTGAACGCCGACGATGCACAGCTTGTGGAGAAGGCGCCCGGCCTCAGGCCGCGCTTCGGCCGCAGCCCGCCGCTCGGCTGGTTCGCGCTCGACGCCGATGTTGCCCTGCTGCGCGAGCATCGTGCGCGCGGCGGCTCGACCTGCGGTGTGCGCGGCGGGCGGCTTGCCTTAAGTCACGCGGGCGCCGACCACGACCTGGGCTCGATCGCCGCGATGCCGCTCACCGTCGAGGGCAGTGCGACCTACAACATCGCGAACCTCGCGGGGGCGGCGCTCGCGGCGGCGGCGCTCGGCGTGCCCCCGGCGACCATCGCGGCCGTTGTGGCGCGCTTCGGGGCGGATGCCGCGGACAACTTCGGACGCCTGATGCGTTTTGAGCGCGGCGGCGTGCGGGTGCTGCTGGACTACGCGCACAACCCCGCAGGCCTGCGGGGATTGCTCACCGTCGCCGAACATCTGCGCGGCGGGACGGGGCGCCTCGGCCTGTTGCTCGGCCATGCCGGCAACCGCCAGGACGCGGAGATCGAGGAACTGGCGCGCACCGCTGCGCAGTTTCGCCCCGCCCTCGTCGTCGTGAAGGAGAACGAAGCGCACCTGCGCGGCCGCGAGCCGGGCGAGATACCGCGCATCATCCGCGCGGCGCTGCTGCGCGCCGGGTTGCCGCAAGCCTCGCTCGCCGTGCGCATGAGCGAGACCGAGGCGGCGCGTTGCGCACTCGAGTGGGCGCAGCCGGGTGATGTGCTGGCGCTGCCGGTGCACTCAGCAGCTGCCCGCGAGGGGGTGCTGCAGATGCTGCAGAGCCACGCGGGGGAGCGCGGCACGGACGCCTAGATCCCCGGACGCCCCCGCCCGCTCCCGCGCGGTGGGATGCGGGGGCGATATCGGACAGAGTCATAATACGGTGGCAGCGTACGCCGCGCGTTTTATAGTCTGCCTTCGAGGTATCGCGATGCTCACGGGGGTCAAGGCGCGAGTGACGCCGCTGCGGACGGCAGCCGGCGCCGTACTCATTTTGTGCGTGGCGGCCTGTTCGGGCGGAGGGGGCGGCGGAGGCGGGGGAAGCAGCGGCTCAATGGGGGGCACCTCGTGGACTCCCGGCGTGTACCTGCCCGAGTCGCACTTTGCCGCGCAATGCGCCGCGCCACGATCGGGGACCGACCCTGTCACCCAGCGGCCTTATCCTGACGTGGCGGGCACCGCAGTCGATGAAAACAGCTGGCTGCGCTCCTGGACCAACGATCTATATCTCTGGTACAGCGAGGCGCCGGACCTTAATCCCGCCAGCTACACCACGGCGGCTTATTTCCCGCTGCTGAAGAGCTCCGCAACCGACGCCCAAGGGCAGCCGAAGGACAAGTTCCACTTCATCTATCCCACCTCCACGTGGGAGGCGCTGTCCGTGCAGGGCCAGAACGTGGGGTACGGCGCGCAGTTCATAGTCCTGCAGCCGACTCCCCCGCGCCGGATCGTGGTGGCGTACACCGACCCCGGATCGCCCGCCACCATGGCCCCGGAGAGCCTGGCGCGCGGCGCCAGCGTGCTCGGCATCGACGGCGTGGACGCCGTCAACGCCAACACTCAGGTAGAGGTCGATGTCCTAAACGCGGGTTTATCTCCCTCGAGTGTCGGGTCGCACACGTTTTCCATTCTCGACCTGAACGCCGCGAGCCCGCGCACGGTGATGCTGCAGGCGGTCAACGTCACCGACGTTCCGGTCCAGGACGTGCAGGTCCTGCCGGGCACGGGCATGCATATCGGTTACATGCTGTTCAACGACCAGCTGGGGACCTCGGAAGCGGCGCTGATCAGCGCCGTCAACACCCTGAAGGCCAGTCCCACTCCGATCACCGATCTCGTGATCGACATCCGTTACAACGGCGGCGGCTACCTCGACATCGCGAGCGAGCTCGCTTATATGATCGCAGGTCCCGGACCGACCGCCGGACAGACCTTCGAACTGCAACAGTTCAACGGCAAGCATCCGAGCACCAATCCGGTGACGGGAAGCCCGATCACACCGACGCCGTTTCACACCACCACCCAGGGATTCTCCACGACGGCAGGCCAGGCGCTGCCGACGCTCAGTCTCCCCAGGGTGTTCGTTCTCACGACTTCCGCGACCTGTTCGGCGAGCGAAGCGGTGATGAACGGGCTCGCCGGCGTGGGAGTTGCGGTGATCCAGATCGGCAGCACCACCTGCGGCAAGCCCTATGGGTTTTATCCCCAGGACAATTGCGGGACGACTTACTTTTCCATTGAGTTCCAGGGTGTCAACGCGCAGGGCTTCGGGGCCTATCCCGACGGTTTCACGCCCGGCGGCGCCAGCGGCGCGAGCCTCCCGGGTTGCGCCGTGAGCGACGATTTCACGCACGCACTCGGGGATCCCAACGAAAGCCTGTTGTTCGTCGCGACGAGCTACGCCCAGGCCCCGAACTGCGTGATTCCGCCCGCCGGCATTGCGCCGCCGGGGCACGTGCGGGCCGCAGCTATCGCCATCCGCTCGCCGCTGCGCGAAATGCGCCTGCTGCGGCGTGACTCCGGGCCGCCGCGTTAGCGATTCACCGCGGTAAGCGCGCTGTAGCCGTTCCAGACGATCTCGATCCCGATGCACATCAGGATGAATGCCGACAGGCGCACCAGCACCTCGAGCCCGGTCTCGCCCAGGAGGCGTGCGATGTTCTCGGCGAAGCGGTACGCCAGATAAATCGTGACGGCGATCGCTACCACCCCGAGCACCGCACCGGTGGCGTGCTCGGCGAGCTGCGAGAGCCCCGGAATGCCTGCGGGCTTGCGGCTGCCGATGGTGATCGCGACCGACATGGAGCCCGGACCGACCGTGAGCGGCATGGTGAGCGGATAGAAGCTGCCGACCTTCTTTCCCGGGCCGCCCTGCAGGCCCGCCGAGCCGGCGTGGTCCGACCACTGCTCCTGTGTCAGAAGTTTCCAGCCCAGGGCCGCGACCACCAGTCCCCCGGCGATGCGCACCACCGGCAGCTCGATGCCGAAGAACTCCAGCAGCCAGGGCCCCAACGCCATGGATCCCAACAGCAGCGCGAAGCCGTTGATGGCCGCCTTGCGGGCCAGCACCGGCCGCTCCGCGGCGGGCAGGTTCGCAGTCAGAGTGAGAAAGAAGGGAGCGGCCTCGAGCGGATTGACGATGGGAAACAGGCCGGCGAACGTCAGCAGGAACGCGCTGGCGACAGCGTTCACGCAGGCAGGCCTCCCGTCCGAAGGCGCGCAGCCCGCGGCCTGTTCATGGCGCTTTTGCCTGCAGCAGCTGGTCGATCGCGGCCTCCACTTTCCTGGCCGCCTGCTCCCCCGCGTGCATCTCGCCGATCGCGCTGCCGTACAGCAGCCCGTCGCGCCCGATCAGATAGAACGCCGGCCAGTATTGATTGTGCAGGGCGCCCCAGTAG
>WNFS01003025.1_pt1 | contig 12701 bp, 10 predicted proteins | sample 5400141 | NCBI WGS metagenome assembly WNFS01 (sample SAMN13153358, study PRJNA577476) | soil metagenome | isolation source: 60 cm saprolite under Madrone tree | place: USA:California | collected 2016-06-14
AACTCTAGGGCCCTTTGCGCCGCAGTCGTGCCTGCACGGCGGCACTCTTCAATTCGCGCAGCGCGTCCGCGGCAATCCAGCGGGCGGCGCGGGAACGCTGCAGACGGATTCTCTCCGCGGCGCGGATCGCTTCCCGGTTGAGCCGCTTATTTCGTTTCCCGATGTTTCGCAGGGCCCAGTTGACTGCTTTCTTCACAAAATTTCGCTCATCGTGCGCTTCGCGCTCGATGACTCGCAGGAATCGCACGAACTGCGCATCCGGGGCCGCTTCATCTTTGTAACTAAGATACGCAATCAGGGAAAAGCTGGCACGCTTCACGAACTCTTCGCGGTGCCGGCTCCAAGCGGCTGCCTTGTTCCATGCAGGCTTTGCAAAAGCGTAGAGATAACAGCACGCGGCATCGACCACGTCCCAGGAATCGAAATCTCTTGCCCACTGATCCATCTCGGCCAGCGTGACTTTTTCGGACTCACCAATCAATGTCGCAAGGATTTTCGCTTCATGAATACTAGTCGCCCAAAGTTGTTGGGCAACCCGATGATCCTTGCCAATCTGTTTCGCGAATTGGTGCAACACGGGCGCGGAGATGCCGTGCGCCTTCGGCACATGCACACCAAAGCACGCCATCTTTGCGCGCACCTTCGGATCCGCAAGCCCTCTAAGTTCGCGCAAGACGGCTGTCTTGGTCCACGGGGCGTCGTTCTTTTGAATGCCGCTCTGCCTAAAAGGTTTTTTCGGAGTCGAGGAGGATTGTGACCGGGCCTTCATTGACCAGCTCCACGGACATCATCGCCTGAAAAATTCCCGTGGCGACGTTGACACCCAGCTTGCGAAGCGCTTCACAGAATTCTTCGTAGAGAGCTTTGGCTTGTTCCGGCGGCGCAGCGGAGACGAAGCTTGGCCGCCGCTGCCCGCGCGCGTCGCCGTAAAGCGTGAACTGCGAGACGACCAACGCGCTGCCTTTCACGTCTAGCAGCGACCGGTTCATCTTACCCTGATCGTCTTCGAAGATGCGCAGGTTCGCGCATTTTTCCGCCATCGATGCAGCGACAGCTGAAGTATCTTCGCGGCCAACGCCGAGCAGAATCATCAGCCCGGCGCCGACCTCGCCCGCTAGGCGCCCTTCGACCGTTACTTTCGCGCGGCTGACTCTCTGGAGAACCGCTCGCATACAGGTGGCTCAGTCGCCGCCCTGCTTGGCCGGCTTGCGCGGCAGCATTTCCGGCAGTTGGGCGACGTTGTAGGCAAACACCGCCAGCACTTGCGCCCCTTCCGTCAGGTCATCCCAACGCACGCGGTCCAGCGTGTCCGCCTGGGAATGGTGCGTCTTGTCGTAATCCACGTTGTCCTGCACGCACCAGAATCCCGGCACGCCAGCCTGATCAAAAGGCACATGATCGCTCCCGCCTTCGGACCGCAGCGTCGGCTCTGCCAATCCGATTTCCTTCGCTCGAGCCAGGGGATAAAGCGCGCGATCGATCGTCTCTCTCGTCGCATAATTTCCCATCAGGCCGACGGTCAGAACTTTTCCGGTGCCGCTGTCGTGCACCAGCACGCCGGAAATTTTCTCCAGTTCTTTCTGATGCATCTTCACGTAAGCTTTCGAACCATTCAAACCCTGCTCTTCGCCGGTGAAAAGCACGAACCGGATCGTGCGCTTCGGCTTCACGCCCAGCTTTTGCAGCGCCCGCGCCGCTTCCAGCACGGCCATCGAGCCCGTGCCATTGTCCGTCGCTCCGGTTCCCAAATCCCACGAATCGAGATGTCCGCCGACGATCACGATCTCATCCGGTTTCTCCGTGCCCGCAATCTCCCCGACGGTGTTGTACACCTCCACGGGTTTCCCGCTGAAGCTGCTCTCAATACTTACTTCCGCTTCCGCGGCTCCGGCATCCAGAAATCTCCACAGCAGCGTGTAATTCTCACGCGTAATGTAAGCCGTCGGAATCGCGCTGGGCGCGTATTCCCGTCCGATGGCGCTCATGTTCAACAGTCCGTACCATTTTTCCGAACCTTGCAGCACCGCACCCACTCCTTCTTCCGCGAAAAATTTCGCTTGCGCCTGCCGCAATTTGAGGTACGCCTCGAAATCAAATGGTTTGCGATCGTCCGACTTCGGCATCGCCACAGGGATGGTCTCTTTTCCCCACGGCGTCAGCAAAGGATGCCCCGGCGAAACCATTTCCCTCGGGCGCCCGACGAGGACGATTGCTCCTTTCAACTTGCCCTTGTACTGCTGCAATTCCTCCGCTTTCTCCGCCGCAATACCGATCACTGGACCGCGAAGTTTGCCTTTCGTGGCCGCTGACCAGCCGGCGGTCTCCAACGTCAGCGTGTGGTGCGTTGGAGAAACGATCTGACCTGTTGCAGGGCCGCGCGTCCAGCCATTTGCAATGGTCCACGGCTCCAGTCTCACGTTCGAAAGACCCGATTCCTTGAAGCGTTCCATCGTCCAGTGGCTCGCCTGATCCAGTTGCGGCGAGCCCGTCAGGCGCGGGCCGATGCGGTCCGCTAGATATTGCAGGTTAGCTTTTAAGTCGCCCTGGTCGGACATCACTTGCTCCATAATTTTCGTATCCATTTCTGCGATGGCATCGGGCTTCGGCGCTTCGGCCTTTGCCGCATCCGTCGACGGCCGGTAGGGCAGCGGGCGCCGCGGCAACATAGCCGGAAGTTGCGCCGTGTTATATGCCCACGCCGCGAGCACCTGCGCACCTTGATTCAGTTCGTCCTTCCACACTTTGTCGAAGGTGTCCGACTGGCTGTGATGCGTCTGGTTGTATTCCGCACCGTCCTGAACCACAAAGAACCCCGGCACGCCCACTTCGTCAAACGAGGCGTGATCCGTTCCGAATGTCCTGCGCATGGTCGGCTCAAGCAGCTTCAGTTCCTTCAGCGGCGCAAGCACCTGGTCGACAATTTCGCGGTCCTGATAGTTGTCGTGCAATCCCAGCGTCAGCACGCGGCCCGTGCCCGTATCGTGAACCAGCACGGCGGAGATTTTCTCCAACTCGTCCTTGTGGGCGTCCGCATACTTCGCGGAGCCGACAAGTCCCTCTTCTTCCCCGGTGAACAGCACGAACCGGAGGGTCCGCTTCGGCTTCAAGTTCAATTTCGCCAGCGCTCTCGCCGCTTCGAGCACCGCCATCGATCCCGTGCCGTTATCCGTCGATCCGGTCCCGAGGTCCCACGAATCCAGATGCGCTCCAAGGATCACCACTTCGTCCGGCTTTTCGCTCCCGCGAATCTCCGCCACGGTGTTGTAGACATCCATAGGCTTGTCGCCGAACGAGTTCGTCATCTCGATCTCGACTTCTACCTTCCCGTGCTTCTGCATGCGGAACAGCATCCGGTAGCCTTCACCGGTGATGAACGCCGTCGGGATCACGCCGATATCGAATTTCTCCCCGCCGATGCCGGTCATGTTCAGCAGGCCGTGCGGCTTGTTCGAATCGCGCAGCACCGCCGCGACGCCTTCCTGCTTGAAAAACTCGTTTCGCGCGCGCGCTACATCCTGCATCGCCGCAAACGGCGACGGCGACGGCGGCTGTCCCTTCACGGGCGGCGGCGCCTGCATCGGGCGAATCAACTCTCGATTCAAATTCTCCGGCCTGGGCGGAGAGAGACTCTCCGGCTCCTGGTAGATAACGATCGCGCCCTTCAGCTTTCCGCGAAATTTTTCGAAATCCTCTTTCGTTTTTGCGTCGAAGTACACGACCGGCCCCCGCCCCACTCCGTTGGTGCCGGGCGACCATCCAGCGGATGCAATCGTCAGCGGATGCACAGCGGGACTCACGATGCGCGCGTGCGCCGTGCCGCGCGTCCAGGAGTGCGCGATAGTCCAGGGCTCCAGCTTCACGTTGGTCAGGCCGTACTCGCGGAACTTGGCTGCGGTCCAATCATTCGCCTGTTTCAGTTGCAGCGAACCCGTCAGCCGAGGCCCGATCTCATCCGAAAGGTACTCCAGGTTATCCATTGCCTGGCTGTGATCGTGAATCTCGCTTAATATCTGCGCGTCTGCCGCAGCGAATGGATTGGCATCATCTGGCGCAGGCTTCGCCAACCCCGCCCGCACGCCGGCCAGGACAAGCAGCGCGACGCACACAAGCATTGCCACTCGACGTGAGTTCATTCGATCTCCCTCGAAGTCTTCAACAAGATTTCACTGAAAGAGTTTCATCATCTTCGCTCAGCCAATCCCACGTGGTTCCCGTCATGGCCGTGCGGTCCACTCTCTGGACTTGTTCTTATAGACGTGCGGAGCCGCCCAATTCGTTTCGTTATTCTTCAGCGACTCTCTGCTTTCACCGTGATTTCCCATTTCTTCTCTGCGGTTTCTCAGCGTCCGCTGCGTCTCTGCGTTTATTCTTTCGTTTTTGCGCGCGTAGCGGCAATACAACAAAGCCGCGCGGTGAGGGCTGGCACCCGGGACAAAAATAGCTGCTTCGCCCCGCAACAATCGCGCGCCGGATTGGTGTCCTGCAGCGATAACAGTCTTTTCCCTCGCGTCCGTACGCCCGATGATGTCGCTGATATTCTCCCGGCGCGCCTTCGGCGTCAAGAAAATCGGAAATCGAGGACCCGCGCAACACAATCGCTTTCCGCAGAATGTCTTGCAGCACGCGGCGCAATGTCTCCGTATGTTTTCCACTCAGCTTGGCTCCCAGCCGCGCTGGATGGATCTTCGCTTTCCACAGGCTCTCATCCGCATAGATATTGCCGATGCCGCGCAGCACGCTCTGGTCCAGCAGCAGCGCCTTGATCCGCGCGCGCCGCCCGCAAATCCTGTTCGCAAATTCCTTCTTGCTCACTTCGAGCGGGTCGGCGCCGAAACCGCTCAGCTCTTCGGCAAGCAAAGCTTTCGTCAGGTAAGCGATGCGCCCGAAACGCCGCGCATCCGTGTAGCGCAGCTCGCGCCCGTCATCCAGAAGCAGGCAAACATGGGTGTGTTTTTCCAGAGGCTGCCCCGCAGGACTCGGCGCGATCTGGCCGGTCATGCCCAGATGCACGAGCAGCGATGCCGGCGCCGCATCCCCGTTAGTGACAATTCTGGTTTCTGCATGCACCGCCGACAGCCGCAGCAGCATGAATTTACCGTAACGCTCCACGGCCTCGATCTGGCGCCCGGGTAAATGTTGCTCCAGGGCTGCCGGATCATCGATAAAATCTGTTTTACCCAGCGTGACAGATAGAATCCGCCGCCCGAGAATCGCTTGCCGCAATCCTCGCGCTACCGTTTCGACCTCGGGAAGTTCCGGCATAAGAAGAGAGCACCATCAAAATATCACAGCCCTGCGGGTCAATGCTCTTCGCACACCAAAGAGTCTCAGCGGTTCAGTAATTTGACCGTGGGGCTTTCAGGAAAAATACAAAAGCGAACACTCAAAAAAATCGTGATAGTAGACAATCGCGCCTCAGCTACTTCTTGTGGTAGGTCGGATACGGCGGATGCTCCGGGATCACCACCGGATTCTTCTTCAGCGCATCCAGCGTCACCTCGACAGCCTTTTCGAGTTGCCGGTCATGGCCCGCCGCAACCGACGCTGGATCGTTTTCCACTTCAATATCCGGCGCGATTCCGCGGTTCTCCACTTCCCATTCGCCTTTTAAACCGTAGATGGCCACGCGCGGTGCCGTGACGTAACCTCCGTCCAGCAGCGGCGGATAGCCATAAATCCCCACCAATCCGCCCCAGGTGCGCGTGCCGACCAGCGGCCCAATTTTATCCTGCCTGAACATCCACGGCAGCGCATCGCCGCCCGATCCGGACATTTCGTTGATGATCATCGTTTTCGGACCATAGATTTGCGCCAGCGGCGAGCAGAACGCTTCGCCTTCGCGGGAAATCGCGCAGTTCCGCAACGGGCGCTTCAGCATGTCGATAATGTAATCCGCCACTTCGCCGCCGTGGTTGTAGCGCTCGTCGATGACCGCACCATGCTTGCCAACCTGGGCAAAGTAGAAGCGGTTGAAATTGAGGTAACCGCCGACGGCCGTGTCCGGAACGTGAACGTAAGCCAGCTTTCCTCCGCTTAGCTCGTCTACCTTCCGCCGGCAATCTTCTTCCCAAGCGCGGTTGCGCAACGCGAACTCACTTGGCAGCGGCACTACCGTGACTTCCCTCGCGTCCTTGCCGTCCGCGTTCGGGCCTACCTTGATTTTGATCTGTTTCCCGGCGGTGTTCTCAAAGAAGCTATAGACTTCTGCCGGTGGCCTGACCTCTCGCCCTTCCACCTCCAGCAAGTAATCGCCCGGCTTCACGTCCACACCCGGCTGGGTCAGCGGCGCGCGCAGATCGGGGTTCCAGTTCTCTCCGTCGTAGACCCGGGCAAAGCGGTAGCGCCCGTTCTCGATCTTGTAGTCAGCTCCGAGCAATCCGCCCTTCACCCGCTTCGGCTCCGGCACATCCCCGCCCCCAATGAACATGTGGCCGATGGTGATTTCCCCCAGCATTTCGTCGAAGAGGTAATTCAAGTCCCCGCGCCCTGCCAGGCCCTTCAGATAGGGAGCGTATTTCTTCTCCGCGGCATTGATGTCCAGTCCATGGTGATGCGGATCGTAGAGAAAGTCGCGCTCGATGCGCCACACCTCGTGGTACATCTGGTTCCATTCGGCGCGCGGATCAACATAAACCTCCATCTCGTCCAGCTTCAGGGCGCCGTCGCCGGGCTTTACTATTACGGCCGTGCCCGTGATAAACCATCCAGGCCCCTGGCGGTAAAGCACTTTTTCGCCATTGGCGGAAACCGCGAACCCGTTGATCCCGCTGATGAACGGTTCGGTCTTCCGCGTTGCGAGATCGAATTTAGAAACCGTGACTGGAGTGTGCTCCTCGAATCGCGGCACATCCACAGTCTCGGAGAGAAATAGGATCCCCGTCTTGCCCGTGTCCAGGCTCACATAGTTTGCAGGCTTAATCGGCAGCGCTACGATCCGCTGTCCGATGCCCCCCAGATCGATGGTGACCTTGACGGGCTCCTCCTTCTTCTTCTCGCCTTCTTTACCCTTCTCACCTTCTTTGCTCTTGTCGCCCTCTTTGTTCTTGTCGGCTTCTTTGCCTTTGTCTGCCGAATCTTTCTTCTCTTCCGCCGCTTTTTCTTCGTCGCTCTGTGGCTCCACCGGCGAGGGATCGCCTTTCTTGAGCACCGCCGCATAGACACTTCTCAAAACCGGATGCTGAAAGCTCGACAAATCCAGCCAGCCCGCGGAGAGTCCCACATCCGTGCTTACGGCAAAGAACAGTGATTTCCCGCCCTTGTCGAATACCGGATATCGCGCGTCGCTGATCCCGTCCGTGATTTGCGATTCTTTGTCCGTTTCCACTGAGTACACGAAAACTGCGCGCAAATGGTTCTCGAGCAGCTTGGCATACGTCAGCCATTTGCTGTCCGGCGACCATGTCTCACTGAAGCCAGACGTTGGATCATCGTAGCGGTCCGTAGTCACTTTCACCGGCGTGCCCTTCTCCACGTCGACGTACCACAGGCTCAGCCGCTTGTCTGTGTAAGTAATCTTCTTGCTGTCCGGCGACCACGAGGGTGAGTAAAAATACGACGGAGGATTCCCCAGATTGATCTTCTTCACCGTCTTAGAGCCCAACTGATCGACGATGTGCAACGCATACTCGCCGGACTCATCCGAGAAATAGGCGATCGATTTCCCGTCCGGTGACCACGCCGGATCGCGTTCGGCGACCGCCGGCGTCCGGGTCAGATTGCGGATGTCGCCTTTTTCCCCAGGGACCGTAAGAATTTCACCGCGGGCTTCGAACACGGCGCGCGCGCCGGCCGGCGAAATCGCCGCATTTTGGATTTTGCCGCCAACCTTCTCATAGTGCGGCCGCGTTGCCGGCAGGTCGCCAGCGATTCGAATGCTTACCCTTTTCGATTTGCCGCTCGCCGGATCAAGAAGATAAATCCCGCCGAACTGTTCGTAGACCAGCGCGTCCGGCCCGGCGGAAAGGGACTTGAAATCGAGACCCCTGTTTTCGATGACCTGCTTCACCGTTTTCGCCTTGGTGTCGTAGGCGAAGAGGGTCACCGCCCCGTTGCGGTCGGAAAGGAAATATACGATGTCGCCGAACCACACCGGATGCCTGTCGTTCGAATTCTCTCTGGGCACTTTTTCCAGCGCCAGGTCGCTCAGCCGCACGATGTAAATCGGCGTTGTCTGCCCGCCTCGATAGCGCTTCCAGGACGTCTGCCATACTTCGTTGGGCACATAAGCGATTCGCGTCGCGTCTGGAGAGAACCATGCATCTTCCGCCCGCCACATGGGCAAAACCTCGGCCGGTCCGCCCTCGGAGGCAACCGTGTACAGACGATCGAAGTCCGCATAGGCTTCGCGCGCCGAATGAAACAAAATGCGCTTTCCGTCCGGCGTCCACCCCACTGCTATGTCCGCTGCGGGATGCCAAGTCAGCCGTCGCGGCTCGCCTCCTTCGGACGGCATGACGAACACGTCCGCGTTGCCGTCGTACATCGCTGTAAACGCGATCCATTTTCCATCAGGCGAGAACACCGGCAAGCCTTCGTGTCCGCCGGTGGTCAACTGCCGGGCATCGCCGCCCTCGCGGGGCACGCTCCAGAGATAGCCGCCATAAGCAAAAACCACCAGGGTCTTGCTTACCGTCGGCGAGTGTGCCAGCAGGGGCGTTTCTTCCGCCGCGCCGGATGCCGTTGCAAAAGCCAGCAAAATGCCGATCACAATCGCGATTCGAAAGCGCATGCTTCCTCCCGAAGAAAACCCAACGGCAACTTGGAACGGATTCCAAAGCTTGCGGCGTGGCCGTGCTTCAAGATCCTTTTGTGCGATGGGACGCGCCACCACGCAGAACCCAGTTTGTCAGACGTAAGGAGCGCCAAAAGAGTCCGCAAAAAATGAGGCTGTTTCACGGCAGCAGCGCGAAGACCCGCAGCGGCCCACCTGAGCCGCCCTCCAGCTTGATCGGCGCCACGATCAAGAATGCGCCCGTTTCGGGCAACTCGCCCAGGTCGGTCAGATTTTCAAGTTGATACAGACCCGCTCCCAACGCCAGATGATGAACCGCATAATCACTCGATGCGCCGTGGTCGATACTTAGCGTATCGCACCCGAGCCCGCTCACCTTCCGCTCAATCAACAGCCTTGCAGATTCTGGCGAAAATCCGGGAAAGTGCATTTTGCCTTGCGCATCCTGGTTCCGATACTTCCGCACATCCGGCCAGCGCGAGGCCCATCCTGTCCTCAACAGCACAATCGCGCCTTCGGGAATCCGCCTGTGCCGCTGCTCCCATTCTTCGACGCGCGCGGCTACAAGCTGATAATCCGCATCCTTGCCACTCTCGGGGCGGACATCGATCACCACCGCCGGCCCGAACAATTGTTTCACCGGGATTTGGTCCACCGTCGTCTTCCCCGGCGGAAAGTGCGCCGGCGCATCCAGATGCGTCCCATAATGTTCTAGCATCCAGAAGCTCCGCGTGAAGTATCCGTTTTTCTCAACGCTCGCATTGACCGTCGCTTCGAAGAACTTCTCGTCCCCCGGCCAAGGCACGAGCTTGTCGTTAATCGCATAACTCAGGTCTAGCACCCTCGTCTTTCCGGAGGGAACACCTTCAAGCACCGAGTCGTGATGCGTGTGCTGTGAGCGGAGTGCAAAAAAGAGAGCAAGACAAAGGACAAGAATATTGGAACGGCCAAAGGCAGCCATCTCTCACCTCAGTTCATTTTGCGCCTGATGACCCGCGCACTGCTCAGGGTTCACTTGTGGAACAGCGACGGTCCGCGCGCGTGGCCTCACGGCAGCGGAATTCCCGGCGTCGCAACGATCCCGGCCATACGCAGGATTTCCTGATACTCCAGGTCGGTGAGCAGTGAAATGATTAACCGCACATTCTTCAGCAATTTCATTTTCTTCAGCGCGGGATTGCCGCGCAGCTCCACCAGCGTCACTTGCCGGGGCAGCTTTTCGAAGGCCCGCAGGTCCGCAACCAGGTTTTTTCCCGTGCGATCGTGCGGGTCCGGGTAGGGATCTCGCGTCACTTCGGCAATCGAATACAGCGAGCGCTCCGGCGCCGAGTGATAGCACAGTACCCGGTCGCCCTTGCGCACCTGTTTCAACGCGCGAATCGCGTCAGGCTTCGCCCCGGCGCCGTGCCACATCTCCTTGCCCTTTACGAAGAGGGTGTCCCAGTGGTAGTGGTGTGGGTCGGCGCTGAAGATCCAGTGGTGTCGTTGCGCTGTCGTTGTTGCCATCGAGGCTTCGAGTCGGCAGCAATATACACGCTGGCATCCAAAAAGCGAATCAAAATATGAGGGTTAGGGGAAATTGAGGGTTGGAGGCGGGACCGGGCCGAGGTGGCCATATTTCGGCAAAATAGATATAAACTGCTTATTTCCAACAGATTACAACTGCCTAGCCTGCATCCACGAAAATATCTTCTCCGCGAACTTCGATGGCGTAGCAACCCACCCCCACTGTTGGATTCTGGCTAATCTTGCCGGTGGTCACGTCGTACTGCCAGCCATGCCAGGGACAAGTCAGTATGTTTCCGTCCATAACACCTTGGCCCAGCGGCCCGCCACGATGGAGGCAGGTATTGTTGATGGCATAGAACTTGCCGCCGACATTTGCCAGGGCAATCGCCTTGCCCTCCACCTGAAACTCTCGAACCGTTCCCGGCGTGATTTCATTCGTCTTTGCTGCTCGCGCAAACGCCATCTGGTTTTCATTCTCCTGCAATGTGCGTCGAACTTCGTCCCACTTCAGCCTTTCGCCCGATCCGGCTCTCCAGCGCGGGACGAATTTCTTTTCCTTTACATCCTTTACTTCATTTAGCTCACTTACCTCAGTCGCTTCTTATTTCGGCTCCGGCGTTTGCGCCACCATCACTCCCTTTTTGAACTCTTCCACCATCTGTGGCTGCAGACGCACTTCCGTGGGCCGCTTCGCCAGCGTCATCTGGTCGATTTTGTCCTGCAGCTTCAAGAGCGCGAAGAAAAGGCCTTCGGGCCGCGGCGGGCATCCTACCACGTACACATCTACCGGTACGATCCGATCCACGCCCTGCAATACCGAATACGCATTAAACGGTCCGCCCACGCTGGAGCATGCTCCCATCGAAATGCACCACTTCGGGTCCGGCATCTGCTCCCACACACGTTTCAGCACCGGCGCCATCTTCAGCGTCACCGTGCCCGCCACGATCATCAGGTCGGCCTGTCGCGGCGACGGCCGGAACACTTCCGCTCCAAACCTGGCCATATCGAACCGCGAGGTCGTCGAAGCGATCATCTCGATCGCGCAGCATGCCAGCCCAAACGTTAGCGGCCAGATGGCGCTCTTCCGCGCCCAGTTGAAAACGTAGTCCACCGACGTAATCATGAAGTTCTTTTCGAACCGTTGATCCAGTACGCCCATTGGTAGAGGCTCCCCTGCGCACCGCGCTCTGTCGCGGAGTATATCTTCCCGCGTGCGCTTCGTCAAAATGTCTCACCGTCGACTCACGACGTCTTCCACCCCGCCCAACGGACGCGCTGGTACTCTCGCACTTAGTTGTTCGTTACGCTTGGGTCTTCCAATATTTTCGCTAGCGTCTTCCAGTAAGAGGCGGGCCGGAGGCGCTGGAGAATGTCGATCTGACAGGCATCCGCGCCGATCAGTTCGCGGCGCTCCACTCCGCGCAAAATTCGAGCCGCCGCCTTTTCCGGGGGAGTCCGCGCCAGCTTCTCGAACCGCTCAATATTTTTTTCCCGCTTGGATTCGGAGGTGCCGGCGCCAATGCGCGACCGCCGCGCGATCGGCGTCTAAATGCCGCCTGGATGAACGCAGGAAACGCCCATATTGCCTCCCGCCAGTTCGTGGCGCAGCGCCTCCGTGAATCCGCGCACCGCAAATTTGCTCGCCGAGTAAGCGCATTGTTCCGCCGGAGCAATAATTCCAAAAACGCTCGAAAGGTTCACGATGTGCGCGTGCTTCTCCCGCTTCAGGATCGGCAAGAAATACTTCACGCCAAAAACCGTGCCCCAGAAATTGATGTTCATCAGCCAGCGAAAATCATCCAGCGAGATTTCTTCAAAATCGCCATGCAGCGAGACTCCGGCATTATTGATGAGCAGCGTGACGCGTCCGTGCCGGCTGCGGACGTCTTCGGCGAAAGCGCTCACGCTTGCTTCCTCGGCGACGTCCATCACGTGAGTGCTGACCGCTGCGCTCCTGTCCCCGAGTGATTCGATGGTCTGCTTAAGGCCGGGCTCGTCAATATCAGCAAGGGCCAGCGCCGAGCCGGCGGCAGCCAGTTGCTGCGCCAGGGCGCGGCCGATGCCGGACCCCGCTCCGGTCACCACCGCTACCCCTGTACTCAGGAAGGACACTAGAAAACCTCGACGCCAGGATTTGTCGCTGGCTTCACTGGAAAGACCTGCGGTGTGGCGCCGCGCGCTGCAAGCTTCTTCCGCAGCTTCTTTTCCTTCCACAGGAGCAGGGGCAGGAGCCGCTTTCCCCTTTGAATGCCGCGCAACGCTAGGTGCGGATCGATCAAATGGGTCGTAGGAAGCCGCACTCCCGACTCTTTCATGACCAGCCCGATCGGCAGCTCCATCTGGTCCTGCGCAAGCATCATTCGCGCCATCAGGTCCATTCCCGGCGTAACCACGGGCCCGAATCCGTAGCGCAGTTGCGACGTCCCAATGATGTAAAGATTCTTGTACTCCGCGAGGA
>WNFS01003030.1_pt1 | contig 12693 bp, 10 predicted proteins | sample 5400141 | NCBI WGS metagenome assembly WNFS01 (sample SAMN13153358, study PRJNA577476) | soil metagenome | isolation source: 60 cm saprolite under Madrone tree | place: USA:California | collected 2016-06-14
ACGTTTGTTACTGGAGAGGTTACGATCGAGGACAAGAACCACCCGGCGATGAAAGGTATCACTTCACCGTTCGTGATCAAAGACGAAGAGTGGTACACCTACGACACCTCACCGCGGCCGAATGTCCACGTGCTGGCGAGCGTGGACGAGAAAACCTATACACCCGCCACGGATCTTAAGATGGGAGACCATCCGGTGATCTGGACGAACGAGCACGTAAAGGCCAGGAACATCTACATTTTCATGGGTCACCGTCCGGAGCATTTCGACAACAAATCCTTCACGCAGATTTTTACCAATTCCATTTTCTGGGCCGCTGGCCAGCAGGAGAGTCGCGGAAAATGAAGCAAGCCACGGTTCCCGGATGCACTCGCCGCAGGATCTATTTGATCACCGGGTTTCCAGTGCTATTGGTAGCTGCGCTCCTGCTCCTCTTCTGGAACATGGCGGCCGTCGCACAGGAACCTGCTTTCAAAGTGCTCGCTTTCTATTCGACAGATGTTGAGCCCGATCACGTCCATACTGCCAATGATGCCCTCGCTTTCTTTCGGGGACTGGCGGCGAAAAAAAACTTAACATTTGACGCGACAACGGATTGGACAAAGCTCAATGAAAATGATTTAAAGCCTTACCGTGTGATCTTGTGGCTGAACAATTTCCCGCAGACTCCGGAGCAGAGGGCGGCTTTCGAGAAGTACATGGAACACGGCGGCGGGTGGTTGGGTTTTCACGTTGCCGGCTACAATGATGAAACGACAAAATGGCCCTGGTTTGTAGATTTTATGGGCGGAGCCGTGTTTTACACGAATAACTGGCCGCCGCTGCCGGCAAAATTAACCGTCGATGACCGCACACATCCCGTGACCAGGCAGCTTCCCGCGACTTACGCGTCACCGGCGAACGAGTGGTATCTCTGGAAGCCCAGCCCTCGCTCCAACAAGAATGTCCATGTTCTCGTCACCCTCGATCCTTCCAACTACCCCATTGGCGTCAAGGACGTCATTACCGGCGGCGACCTTCCCGTGGTGTGGACGAACACGAAATATAGAATGATCTACATGAATATGGGTCATGGGGAAAAGATTTACTCCGACGCGACACAAAATATACTGTTCGCAAACGCGATTCTCTGGCTCGGGAACCAGAAATAGTTCTCCCGGTGGCAGGAAAAAGTGGAGGACCATAAGTGAAGATGCTACGGATGAGATTACTCATTCTCTCTGCGGCATTCAGTATCGGCTGCGGGGCGCAGACGGCCGCTCAGCCGAAGAAGCATCTTTTGGTCCTCGGACAAGAAAAAGGCTACCGGCACGAGGCCGTTTCCCACGCCATCGCTACCATCGAGCGCCTCGGCCGGGAAACGGGATCGTGGACTACGACAATCCGGACAGATACCGAAGTGCTGACGAAGAAAAAACTCGAGTACAACGCTAAAAATCTGAACGATTTTGACGCCGTGCTCTTCTATACCGGTGGCGAACTGGAAATGAACCCGGAACAGAAAGCTGCGCTTCTTTCGTTCGTCCACGACGATGGAAAAGGTTTTATCGGCGTGCACAGCGCTACCATCACCTTCACAGATTGGCCGGAGTACGGCGAAATGATTGGCGGATACTTCGACGAACATCCCTGGGGCACCTTTGACGCACCCATTGTGGTCGAGGATGCAAACTTCCCGGGCATGCAGCAGTGGCCAAAGTCGTTTGTGCTGAAAGACGAGATTTACCAGATCAAGGATTTTTCGCGGAGCAAGGTGCGCGTCCTGATGCGGCTCGATGCCGCCAGACTGGACCTGAATAATCCGCGCGTTCACCGCAAGGATCTCGATTTTGCCGTGACCTGGGCGAAAATGTACGGAAAGGGGCGCGTCTACTACTCAACTCTGGGCCACCTGGAGCAAAATTGGGACGATCCCAGGATCCAGAAAATGTACGTGGAGGCTATCAAATGGGCCATGGGTCTCGTTGACGCCGATGTAACGCCGCGACCGGTTACAGACCAATCCGGCAACACGCACTAAGACGGAATAAGTGATGGCACGGCATCGGCGGCGCCAGGAATGGCATGAGTAGGTTCGTCACGGCGTCAACATAGAGGCTGCTCTTTCGCGAACACGGGGATGGAGGTTCAATACAGATGTGGCGATTGATTTTTTCGTTGCTGCTGGCTTTCGCGGCTTGGGGGCAAACGACGCACCCGATTTTGGCTGTAGGTTCACCTGCGCCTGATTTCTCCTTGCCCGGCGTAGATGGAAAGATCCATCGTCTCGCCGATTACGCGGCCAGTCCTGTACTGGTCGTAGTATTCACCTGCAATCACTGCCCGATCGCGCAAATGTATGAGCAACGCATCCAGCAATTGGAGGCGGACTATCGCCCTCGCGGAGTGGCGATTGTCGCAATTCAGCCCAACGATCCGAAGGCCATTCGAATCGATGAATTGGACTCTTCCGACATCAGCGACAGCCTCGACGAAATGAAAATTCGCGTTGAGTACAAACATCTCCGCTATGCATACCTTTACGACGGCGAAACGCAATCGGTCACGCGCGCCTACGGTCCGCAGGCCACTCCTCACGTCTTCATCTTCGATAAGGATCGCAAGTTACGCTACGAAGGCCGCATGGATAACAGCTATCGCAAGGAACTGGTGAACACGCCGGACGCCCGGAATGCGGTCGACGCTTTGCTGGCGAACCGAGAAGTGCCCGTGAAACACACGGGTGTCTTCGGCTGCTCGACAAAGTGGCAGGAGAAAGCCGCGTCCCGTACGGAAGCGCTCCGGAAGATCGAAGAGCAGCCGGTAAAGCTGGAAATGGCAACGGCGGCCGACCTCAAGCGACTTCGTGAAAATCCCGCGAAGCACATGGCACTCATCAGTTTTTGGGCAACTTGGTGCGGTTCCTGCATCGATGAGTTCTCCGATTTCGAAGCTACCTATCAGATGTACAAGGACCGCGATCTGGAATTGGTCACGGTGTCCGCCAATATGCCGGACGAAAAGGCCAGCGTGCTAAGGATGCTCGAGAAAAAACATGCCACCAGCCGCAACCTGCTGTTTGCTTCAGACGACACGGCAGCACTACAGGCGGCGTTTGATCCGACATGGGAATCGGCGGTTCCTTACACCGTTTTGCTCGATGTCGACGGTAGAGTTCTCTACAAAAATTTGGGCAGCGTGGATATCCTTGAATTGCGGCGGACAATTCTGGCCAACCTCCCCTCGGATTACATCGGCTTCAATGAATACTGGCAGGCTGGTTCCGGCCAGAAGGAGCCGGCAAAGAGTGCCGGCCGATAAGATTGTGCGCAAACCTCGCAAACCACAACTTCCTCTCTTCGAGAAACAAAGCCTGCCCCCCGCAGCTCAGGAATTCGCAGGAAATGGGAAGCCCAAGGGTTTACGCCCGGGACTTCCATCACCATTTGATCGCGCCTTCGGAGGCCCGATGAAGAGATATTTGCCATTACTGCTCGCCGTGATTTCTTTTTTCTCTGCACGGACGCCCACTCCTTGCGCGGCGGACGAAATTCCGAAAACAGCGTGGCGAAGGCCTCTTGGACAACCCCTGCCGAATCCGGGCGTTCGGAAAAACAAAACAGACATCGACGACGGCTACTGGCAGGGCGCTCCCGTCGGTGGATTCGGCGCAGGAACGTTTTCGCGGACATACCGGGGCGACTTCGCTCGGTGGCACATCAAGAGCGGTGTGCACAAATACGCTCCGGTCTATGCGAACCAGTTTGCCATGTTCCAGCAGGTGGCAGGCGAGCCCGCGGGAACCGCGCAAGTGCTCATGACCGATCACCCCAAGAACGGCGAACTCTCCAGCTGGCGGTGGGACTATCCCGTCGGCGCCGGCGAATATGCAGCACTGTTTCCCAAGTCCTGGTTTGACTACAAGTGGGACAAATTTCCCGCACACCTTGTGCTCGAACAGTTCTCCCCCGTTCTCCCTGACAATTACAAGGAGTCGAGCTATCCAACGGCGGTCTACAGGTGGCACGCGGCAAATCCCACAAATAAAGTTGTCACCGTTTCTGTTCTACTTTCCTGGACCAACATGGGCGGTTGGTTTCGGAACTACCTACGCGATCTTCAGGGTGCTCTCAACCAGGGGAATAGAAACCGCTTCCGTACGGAATCTGTAGCACCCACCGAGACCATGAAGGGCATTGTATTTGAACGCAATCGAGCCGAGGGCGTGGGAAACGAATGGGATGGTGAGTTCTCCATCGCTGCCCTGGAGTCACCCGGCGTGGAAGTTACCTATCAGGCGGAATTTCTAGCCGACGGCGATGGCAAAGCCGTTTGGGCTCCTTTCTCAAAGGACGGCAAGCTGGCGGACAGCACTACCTCGTGGGTGAGTGCCAGCGAGAAGCTGGGGGGCGCGATTGCAGTCAGGTTCACCCTCCAGCCTGGAGAGGAAAAAATCGTCCCCATGGTGATCGCGTGGGATTTTCCTGTGGTCGAGTTTGGCCAGGGTCGTAAATGGAATCGGCGTTACACGGACTTTTACGGCACTAACGGCAGCAACTCTTGGGCCATCGCTCGCGACGGCTTGCTACATGCAGCCGAATGGAGCGCCGCCGTTGATGCCTGGCAAAAGCCTTATATCGATGACGAAAGCAAGCCAGCTTGGTACCGCGGCATGCTCTTCAATGAACTGTACGTGCTAACGGACGGTGGCACGTTTTGGGGACGCCCGGTGAATTCTGACCAGGCTGCACCTGCGACGTTTGCTCTCCTCGAATGCTTTGACTACGCCTACTACGGAACGCTGGATGTGCGATTCTACGCCTCTATGCCACTTTTAAAATTTTGGCCCTCCATCGACAAGCAAGTGTTGCGCGAATTTGCGCAGACCGTTCTCCGTGAATACCCGGAACTGGGGCTCTGGGTCTGGAAAACGCAGCAGACAGAATCTCCAGTGCTGCACAAGCGCAAGAAAATTGGAGCGGTCCCCCATGATTTAGGAGTTCCTGAAGGAGACCCATTCGTTTCGGTTAACGAACCCGGCTGGCAGGACACCAACGATTGGAAGGACCTGAACTCAAAATTCGTTCTCATGATCTACCGCGACTATGTGTTGACTGGGAAAAAAGATAATGCCTTTCTGCGCGAGATGTGGCCATCGATGCAGGCGGCGATGACCTACCTGAGGCAATTCGACCACGGCGGCGGGATACCAGAAAACAGTGGTTACCCCGACCAAACGTATGATTCGTGGGTCGTACGGGGCGTAAGCGCTTACTGCGGCGGCCTGTGGCTTGCTGCGTTGCGCGCTTCGGAAGAAACAGGACGGGCTCTTGACGAACCGCGTGCAGCGGACGAATACCACAATTTGTTCCAGAAGGCGCAGAAGACTTACATCGACAAACTCTGGAATGGCGAATACTTCCGATATGACATGGAGAGCGAATACCGGGACAGCATCCAGGCGGACCAGCTCGCTGGACAATGGTATGCGAACATGACGGGATTGGGGGATCTCGTCCCGAGAGAGATGCAAGTGTCCGCACTAAAAAAGATTTTCGCGAACAACGTGATGAAATTCGGCAAAGGTGAAATGGGCGCGGCGAACGGAATGTCCGCCGATGGCAGCGTTATTCGAGGCAACGAACAGGCACAAGAAGTATGGGTGGGCACGAGCTTTGGATTGGCAGCACTGCTCCTGAGTGAAGGGTTAAAGGACGAAGCTTACCATACCGCTTGGGGCATTCATCACGTGGTTTATGAGAGCAAAGGCTACTGGTTCCGGACGCCGGAAGCCTGGGATGACACCGGAAATTTCCGAGCTTCCATGTATATGCGTCCAGCTGCCGTTTGGGCCATGGAGATGACTAGCCCGGCTTCGCATTGAACACGCGCTACTCACACCTGTGACTGCCTCGGCAGGTCCATCGTAGCTCCGTGAACTAGCCTTTCAATGAAGGCACACGCAATTGAAGCCGATGTCTGTCTTTCTCAAGCGCCTCCAGGCAGGAATTGGGGAGATGTTTGAAAAGGTCGATCCCCGAAAGGAAGCTTACAATCGAGCATACTTGTCGTCCTTCGGACTGCTTGGGCGCTAAAGGAGCGAAGCCTCGCTGGATCGAACGCATTTTAGCTGCCGCCAGGCGCTGTTCGTACCCCTGAATATCGTGCAAGACAAATATTGTGCGGTAACCGACGGGCAACCGCTCGACGCGGCGTCCGAGATTTATTCGGTCAAGCGATCCATCCAGCGACAAGTCAGGCGACCCAATATCCATGGTTGTTGAGGCGGTTTCATCGCCGGGGTCGGGAGTCGCTTCGATCGAGACTATTGGTGGAGACTTCTTGCGGAGACGCATCAGCACGAGGTTAACCGCCAGCCTGTGCAGCCAGGTGGAGAAAGCCTCTGACCCCTCCGGGCGAGACGGGACAATCTTGCGCGATCTTCAGGGGAAACTACGCGAAATCGAAGTAATACTAACATATTATTTGAATACAGGAGGGTGGGGAACTGTAGTCCCAGTTTCCCCGCGCTCGCGACGGCGCTGCGCTCTTCGAAAGTACCTGGCGATGGGTTGGTCAAGGCGATTGCCATAGGAATGGCGTACGATGCTGGTGACAGCTTCATCGACCGCGCGAGTGATCGACCTGCACGGCCGGGAACCCCAGGATCTCTGTCAAACGCTCAACTGCTCCGCGCACAACCGAGAGCAGCCCGGGGATTGGCGTACAGCGCCGACATCAAAAAGAGAGCTCCTCGGTCGCCGGACCTTCGCTCCTGATCATTGTTTGCTTTCGGCTGAGGAAAAGTTCTCATCTGCAATATGGGCAGCCTTTTTGGCAAAATCGTACGTAGCTTTGAGATTCCCGCCAAAAAAGCGGACCTTTCCGTTTGCATCCCGCTCAAACAGTGTGCTTCTGTCCGGGCTCGTGAACTGACAATGAACGCTGACAGACGTTGCGCCGGCAACGGTTGTTACCTGGCGAGCCCTTTCGCTGCCCGGCTTAAAGCCTCGAACGGCGCTGTGGAGAACAACGAGATCGCCGACACTCGTTGCGTTGCGGTCGCCGTCGCGAAAGACATGTTGAAACTTTCCGTGCTTCTCTAGTTGGCGAATGAGGTTTTCGTAGAGTGCAACCTGGAATTCGGCAGGCAACTTGATTTCGTCCGATTCGATCATCTGGACTTGGATCGCCGACGCCTTGATCTTGGCGGATTGGTGTTCCGGGGATAGCGCGGGTTTTTCTTCCTTGTTGGGCGAATTTCCGGAGGAAGCGGGAACTGCGCTTGGTTCTCCCGTATGGGCCCCTTGTACGAGAAGCTCCTTTTTGATCAGCTCGGAGTTGCCGACGGGCATCGTGAAGATCGCGCCGTGCAATCCACCGTCGACATCGCGATACTGAATCGTGAGCGTATCGATTTTCTTGCGGAACAGACTGAGGAAACGGCCGCCGCCGTAAGGCGCGGCCATACTCATCATTCCAATTGTATTGCCGACTGCCTTTTCAGTATCAGCGCCGGTGACGACGTCTTGAATCGAAGTGGCCGTTACTTCGGCGCTTGCTTTGCCGTGGACAAAATGCAGATTTCCGTTCTCAACCTTCAGGGTTCCTTTTGCATTTTCTTTGACGTCTGTGAGGCCGATGAGCTGGACCGCTTTGACAAGTCCTGAGGCCTCTTGCGCGTTACAGACAGAAATTCCGAGCCCGGAAAAAAGCAGAGCGAAAGCAACAAGATCTGTCATGCGTCTGGGTGTCATTTGTTTCTCCTTGATCATGTGAATCCAAATCGTATCAACAAACGTGCACCAGTATCAAAGAAACGTCATCGGTCGGCGGGCCTTTCCGCCAGGTAGCAACGCCATCGAGAATGCCCTGCTTCATTGCGGCAAGCAGGGACGACGTTTGGCGCACGATTTCCTGAACGCCTTCGACGCCAAGCATCTCCCCCGGAAGTGACAACCTTTCGCGTCATACTCCGGCCGGCCTTCGCGAAGCTCTGTGGAGGAGCCCGCAAAGCCGGTTCGAAAGCCGCCCGGTTCGAGGATCGTGACCTTTATGCCGAGCAGTCCGACCTCTTTGGACAGCGACTCGGAAAAGCCCTCGACACCGAACTTCGCTGCTGCGTATGCCGCACGCCCAATGGGGCCAACACGTCCGCCGATCGATGATATCTGGATGACGTGCCCAGATGCGCGCTTGCGGAAGTACGGGAGCACCGTTTTCGTCATAATGATGACGCCGAACAGATTTGTTTCAATCTGTGCGCGGAAGTCCGCGAGCGACGTGTCTTCGACGGGGCTTACGTTGCCATAATCGGCATTGTTAACGAGGACGTCGAGGCCACCGAAGGTTTGAATTGCGGCGTCGACGCCGTACTTGGCCTGGGCTTCGTTCGTGACCTCGAGCGAAACAGTCCGGACATTTTCCCCGAACTTATTAGCAACATCAACGAGTTGCTCCGAATTGCGGGCCGTGGCCACGACCCGATGCCCGGCCTTGAGAGCTTCTTCCGTAAACGCTCGGCCAAGGCCGCGGGAAGCCCCGGTAATTAGCCAGACCTTTGACATAGGAACATCCTTTGATCGGCCGAGTGATGGCTGGCTTTTTCGATAATTCCTTTGTTTATTGCTGCTACCATGGGTCCCTCAATGCCTGAAGTACAGAAAAGGGATGAGGTAGAAGACCAGGATCATGAAGACGGCCACAATGAACGCGATGCCGCCAAGCCACGCAAACACGAACTTGCGGTCGCTGGTGCCAGGCGGAGGCTCGGAAACACCGACAATGTAGTGAAGTCCTCGGAATAGTTGTGCGAGGAATTTGATCATGGCGGCCTCCGAGTAGCGTGAGAGAGTCGCTCACGGTAATTTTGGCAGCGCGAAGCCGAGTGACAGTAAGGTCCTGAATCTCAATGGATTTGAAACTCGGCAGAAGCCGATTACCTTTCTTTGGCTGTTACGTCCCATCTAATCCACTTCAGGTCCAAGACAAAAATCGCGTAAAAGACCGGGACCAAGAGCAAGGTGATGAAGGTAGCGACGGCGAGCCCGCCGATCTGGGCATAGCAGAGAGGTTTCCAGAGCGGGCCACCTTCGAGAGCGAGAGGAAACAACGCAAGTATCGTTGCGCCCACGGTGATCATCACAGGTCGAAGACGCTCAATCCCGGCATCCGGAAGAGCACGCTCCAGCGGCTCCCCCTTTTCGTGCATCTCTTCGATGAAGTCGAATAGCACGATCACATGGCTGACGATGACCCCGATGAGGCTAGCAACCCCAAGGAATGCCATGAACCCGAAGGGTGTGCCCATGATCGCCAGAGCCATCAACGCTCCGATCGTCCCGTACGGTGCGGCCGCAAACACAAGCAAGGGCTTGACGGCATTCTTGAATTGAACGAGCAAAGCCACGTAGATGCCGACGAGAGAGATTAGGAGAACGACGGCAAGATTCATGAATCCATCGACCTGCTTCGCTTTCTCACCAGCGATCTGCAATTGATATCCCGGCGGAAGTCTTTTCTGAAGGTCTTTCAGTTTGGATTCGATCGGTCCAAGGACTTCCGACGCGAGGACTCCGGGCGCTGGAAAGCACAATATCGAAATCGTGCGAAAATGCTCGCGGCGCCGTATCCGACCCGTTTCAAGAATGTTCCTCACGGCCGCAACAGAAAGTAGAGGAACTCTAGTGTTCTGCTGCGAGGAATAAACATAGAGACTCTTGATCTGCGACAGTTGTGCGCGATCCTGAGGGCGCAGGCGGGCAACGATCGAGATAATCTTGTTTCCCTCTTTGAAGGTGCTGACTGGTGTTCCGCTGATCGCGGCTGCGGACGAATTGGCTACGTCAGCATTCGTGATGCCGACCAGGTTCGCGCGGTCCGGGTCAATCTCAATCTTTACCTGGGGGCTGTCGGGCGCCCAATCATCCCTCAGCACCGCAACTCCAGGTGACTGTCGAACAACATCCATTGCCTGCGAAGCCATGGTCCGAAGCGTTTGTATGTCCTGGCTTTCCACTCGGGGGTCCGCGTCTGCCTGACCAGAAATGAGAATTTCCACGGGAGTTTCGACGGGATTCGTTTGCAGTTGCCGGACGGTGATCCATGCTCCCGGCACCTGTTTGTTCAATGCGCCTTGAAGAGGTCCGATAAGCTTCGGGGTGGCCTCTTTATCGCTCACCTGAACAATGACTTGCGCATAGTTCGTCTGGGGAGCTTCGGGAGAGATGGAAAACCAGAAACGTGGTCCACCACCCCCGATGAAACTCGTTACCGAAGTGAGGAGGTGCTTCCCGGATTCCTCCTTTGAGACCGTTTTCGCTGAACCTTCAACAACCTGACGGACGACCTGCTCCGCCTTCACTGCAGCGTCGTTTGTAGCAGTCAAGGGCACATCGTTCGGCAGCCAAATGTCGAGGTAAAACCAATATTGGACGTCTTCGGGAAAGAACTGTTGTTTCAGCTGCGAAGCCGTGAGCCCCCCAATCAACAAGAAAAGAAAGGAACCGGCCAACACCATCCACCGGTGCTGAATGGCCCGGCCTACCAACCGATTGTAGAAACCATAGAAGCCTCGCTGGCGCTTTTCCTCTACCGTTGGCTCTTTCTTTTTCGGCGGTCTTTGTATGTAGTAACCCAGCAGCGGGATGAATGTCATCGCAACGACCAGAGCACATAGCAACGCTGCTGTCATCACGATGGGAAGACTCCTAAGAAACTCCCCGGTGTTCCCCGTGAGCAAAAGGAAAGGCAGGTAGGCGATGATATTCGTCAGCGTTGCAAAAAAGATTGCCGTCGCCAGCTTGGTCGGACCCAGCCATGCCGCGATGGCACGAGGCAGACCATCAGCAAGGCCGCGCTTGATGCCATCGCCGGCAACTACGGGCACGTCTACCAACAGGCCCAGCGCAATGATCAACGTTGCCACCGACACCTGCTGCAGGTCGATTCCCAACATGTACGAAACGCCGAAAGTCATGCCCAGCGTGATCGGAATTGCCAAGGCCATGATGAGCGCCAGGCGCCATTCCCAAAAGCCGATAAAAGAAACAACGACGACAAGGATGATCGCTTCGTACAAGGCACGCAGGAATAGATGAATGTTTTCTTTGACCTGCAGTGGCTGGTCGGAGGTATGCGCGATGATCAGGTCCGGCGGAAGAATCTTGTTCAGCTGAGCAAGTTTCCGGTCGACGGATTGACCGAACGTCGCGATTTGCCGCTGGTCTCGCATGTAGATCGCAAGCGTGACCGAACGACTGCGTTGCCATCGCCCCTTTGGGTCCTCCCAGGTGTAGTAGTTCAAGTATTGAGCGGGGCTCTGGTAGCCGCGACTGATTTCGACCAGGTCACGGAGATAAACCGGTGCGCCGGTCGAAGATGCGGACACAGCAACATTACCTATGGCGTCTATGTTTTCGAATTGACCGGAAGGGTTGAGAATTACCTTCTGCTGCCCGGTCTCGAACGCGCCGCCGGGAGCAATGATGTTACGAGCACTAAGCACGCTTCTAAGCGCCGCTGGTTGGAGCCCGTACCCGGCCAGCCGAGCCTCCGAGTATTCAAGGTAGACCACCTGCGGCAATACGCCTCGCCTTTCCACCTTGGACGTTTCCGGCGCACCTTGAACCGTGCGAGCAATCAGGTCCGAAAAGTCGTCAAGATCGGCGTAACTGTATTTGTCGCCCGCGACCTTAGCCAATTGCTCGCGAGTTTCCTGGGGATCGCGGATGATGATTGGTTCCCAAGCGTCGGGATGCAATTCGGATCGCTGCACTTGCTTCTGAAAGAAAGCCTGGATGAAGCTGTGGATCGACGCGTCGTTTCCGGTTGAGACACCATCTACGGCGATAAATCCGCTCCCCTGGATTAACTGGGGCGCCCGTATGGTTCCCACTTGCTCTGCCTGCTGCTCGAAGAGTTGCGCGGCATCCAGGATTGTCTTGTTCGCGGAAAGAGATTGAGGAAACGAGTAGACGACAGTAACCGGCGCGCCTTGCCCCTTGTATCTCTTCGCGGCCCGCGAAGTCTGGATGGCCGATTGAATCCCTCGTGCGCGGATGTCGATCTCGACCGAGTCCGCTTTTGGACTGGCAATGGTCAGCATCAGCGCAGCGGTGTCTCCAAAATCACTCTGGAACGAGATGGGACCGGCGCCTGGAGGGAGTTGGCTGTTCAGAGCATTTAGTTTGAGGTTGATGTCGCTGAATTGTCGCTTTACGTCCGAGACATCCTCGGCAAGCTGCACGTACACGTAGGCGAAACCGGGAATCGAGATAGAACGGATTCCATAGTCGGCGGCTGTTCCGGGATGGATGTTCTTATTTTCAGCTACGGCGTCTTCAATCGGGCGGGTAACAAATTGCTCGACTTGCTGCGCGGTCGCACCGGGCCATGAGCAGGAGGCCACAGCCACCCGAACCGGAATGTCAGGATCTTTTCGCTGTGGCATGGAATGGTAGCCAAACCAGCCCCAAACCAGGACGCCAACGAGGAGAACCCAAGAAACCTGCGGGTGCTCGACGAAGAACCTAGGCAGGTTATGTGTTTTTTCGATCCGATCCTGGTCGCTTCTGTGTGCCATGGCCTCATGTACCTAAGGAATCTAAGGGATGACTTCGATGGGTTCTCCATCCGTCAAGAGTTGGGCACCGACGGCGATCACTTTCTCCCCGGGTTGCACTCCCATGACGGCAATCGAACCCTCGTGGGTCA
>WNFS01003436.1_pt1 | contig 12687 bp, 7 predicted proteins | sample 5400141 | NCBI WGS metagenome assembly WNFS01 (sample SAMN13153358, study PRJNA577476) | soil metagenome | isolation source: 60 cm saprolite under Madrone tree | place: USA:California | collected 2016-06-14
CGAAGTTGGTGGTATCGAGTACGTGATCGACGACCGCACTGGCCGCCAGCTTTATTACGACGTGAACGCGCTTTCCAATTTCGTCGCCGATCCGGTGCGCGTTGTCGGCTTCAACCCCTACGCGAGGCTCGCGGACTTCCTTATCGCGGAGGCGCAGCGCCACGAGGCGAATCGCAACGAGCGCGTTGCCGCGGGAGGTGGCCCGCGATGAGATACGGCTACTGGCTTCCCGTTTTCGGCGGGTGGCTTCGCAACGTGGAAAACGAAAACATGGAGACGAGCTGGCGTACGTGAAGAAGCTCGCGCAGCACAGCGAGAAAATTGGCTTTGACTTAACGCTGATCGCCGAACTCAACCTGAACGACATCAAGGGCGTCGAGGCGCCTTCGCTGGATGCGTGGTCCACGGCAGCGGCGTTGGCCGCGGTGACCGAGCGGATCGAGCTGATGGTGGCGGTGCGGCCGACGTTTCATCTGCCTGCGCTGCTGGCGAAGCAAGCCGCCAACATCGATCAAATCAGCAACGGCCGGCTCACGCTCAACGTGGTGTCTTCGTGGTGGGCCGATGAAGCGCGGAAATATGGCGTCGCATTCGAACAGCATGACGACCGCTACGCGCGTACCAGCGAGTGGCTTGACGTTCTGGACGGCGTCTGGAAGCAGGATCATTTTTCATATTCGGGGAAGTATTACCGTGTGGAAGATAACGTTCTCGAGCCCAAACCGGTGGCGAAGCCGCGGCCAATGCTGTACGCCGGCGGCGAATCGCCCGCAGCGAAAGAGCTGATCGCGGAAAAGTGCGACGCTTATCTGATGCACGGCGATCCGCCGGAGCGCGTCGGCGAGAAAATCGCCGACCTACGCGAGCAGCAATGGCTGGCGGGAACGCAACTTGAGCAACGGGTTTCCCTGGAAGACTATTCGGTTTCGAATCGCGGATTGCGGTCCGGCCTCGTCGGCACGCCCGAACAAGTGGCCGAGCGTCTGGCCCAATTCGAAGCCGCGGGCGTTGACCTGGTTCTATTCCAATTCAGCCCGCAACTCGAAGAAATGGACCGCTTTGCGGAAACGGTCATTCGCAGAAATTCCTCGCTAGCGGCACCGGCTTAGCGGATCGCTCGTCACCCACCGGACCCCAAATCCGCTAGGCAAAATGTGGCAATTTGTCTATAATTACAGATTGCGTCTGAAGAGTTGGCCCCGCCTGAGTGGGTCTAAAAGGAAACAGGAACATGAATCCGGTAATTCGTAAGTTACATGAAGCGCAACTGCGCAAAGACCTCCCCGAGTTTCGCGCGGGTGACACCGTGCGCGTCAACGTCCGCCTGCAGGAAGGGGAAGGGGAAAAGGTCAAGGAACGCCTCCAGGCATTCGAAGGGGTGGTGATCTCCAAGAAGGGCCGCGCGTCCGGCGCGACGTTTACGGTGCGCCGGGTCAGTTTTGGCGTCGGCATCGAGCGCATCTTCCCGCTCCATTCGCCCACCATCAGCTCGATTGAAGTGGTTGGCAAAGGTAAAGTTCGCCGGGCACGGTTGTACTACCTGCGCGACCTCCGGGGCAAAGCCGCCCGCATCAAGCGCGCTGCGCGCGAGGAGGAAGTCGCCGCCGTGGCCACCGCGGGCGCCGAAGCGAAGGTTTAATCGGCGCTCCTGCTCCCAAAATCTACTGGCGAAAAGAGCCTCAGTTTCCTGGGGCTCTTTTTATTTTGAACGGCACTGCAGAGCCGCTAGGGCTGAACGTTGGTAACGCCCTCTGTTCCGGGCTTCGGGAAATGCTTTTCGTACCACGCGATCGAGCGGTCGGTGGAATCGATGTTGTGCTTGACTTCGCTGAGGCCGTGCCCTTCGCGCGGATAGCGCACAAAAACTGCCTCGGTGCCCACGTCCTTCAGTGCGATAAAGAACTGCTCGGCCTCCGCGATGGGCACATCGTTGTCGTTTTCGCCGTGCATCAACATTGTCGGCGTGTGCGCGGCGGCGACATGCTTCAGCGCGGAGCGTTCCCACGCGACGTCCATTAGATTTCCCTGGTGCAGGAACTGGCCGAATTCCATCTCTTCATACTGGTTGTAATACGTCATGTAGTTGTAGCTGATGAGGTTGGCGATCCCGGCGATAGGCACCGCGGCCTTGAATTCATTCGTTTGCGTGATGAGCCAGTCGGTCAGTTGGCCGCCATAGCTCACGCCCTCGATTCCCATGCGTTCGCGATCGATCCACAGGTATCGGCGCACGGCAGCGCTCACTCCATACAAAACATCTTGCCCTTCGTTTCCGTCCTGGTCGGCGAAGACCGCGTCCGCGAACTTCTGCCCGTAGCCCGTGGAACCGCGATAGTTCACCTGCAGGATCGCCCAGCCGTGCGCCGCGTAGACCTGATTCTTGAAATTGAACACCGGGCCATTTTGTCCGTGCGGCCCGCCGTGAATATTGACGATGAGGGCGTGCTTCGATGTTGCGGTCATTCCCAGCGGCTTGGTGAGGAAGGCTTGGACTTCAAACTTGTTGTCGTTGCTGATGAAAGTGAAGGACTCCACTTCGGCAATCTGCTTTCCCGCGAAGAGTTGCGCGTTCAAGTCCGTGAGCTTGCGCGCCGCACCGTTACCCGCTTTGAAATACAGTTCCGCCGCGTCTTGCGGCGATGCGAAACCGTATGCCAGCGCCCCCTCTTTCCCGACGGACCAGCCGCCCACGCCTCCCGTGTCTTTCACCACGTACTCGGGCTTGCCGCCGGCAATCGGCAGCCGCACCAAATGGATGCTGCCGCGCTCCTGAATCGTGAAATAGACCGCGCTTCCATCCGGCGCCCATCTCGGCGCACCCTGACGGTTGTCCAGGACTGCGCCGATTTCGCGGCGGTCGCTGCCGTCAGCGTTCATCAACCAAACGTGCGTGTCTTCCATGGTCGTTTCACGGTCGGTCAACCCGCGGCGCGTCCCGCGAAACACGATGCGTTTGCCGTCTGGCGACCACAACGGTTCGTACTCGTTGTATTCCGTAGCCGTCAGGCGGCGGATGCTGTTGTCCGCAACCTGCAACGCAAAAATGTCATAGTTGAAAAACTCATCCTGATTCGGCTCGCGATTCGAAGCGAAGAGAATCTCCTTGCCGTCGGGCGACCAGTCGATGGAATGCTCGTCGGTCATCCCTTGTGTGAGCTGGCGCACCTGCTTGGAGGACACGTCCACCACGAAAATGTGCAGGCGCTGATTGTCGTTGAAGCGTGTCATCCCTTCGCCGGCGTCGGGCTTATAGAGGTACCGCGTGATCACCCTGGGATCGCCGCTGGCTTCCGCAGCCTCCGCGCCGGGAGTCGAGGAGATGAACGCGATCTGTTTGCCGTCGGGCGACCAGGTGAAATCTTTGCCGGTGCCGGGCAGCGGGCTGTTGGTGCCCTCCGGAGCGGCGAGAAATGTGACCTCCGAACCATCCGGACGCGCCACGAACAACCCGCCTTTTTCACCCTGATGACCCTCGAACGCGAACCACTTGCCATCGGGCGACCAAAGCGGTCCGCCGCCGGAATCCTTCTCGCCGCCTACGCGGACGGATTTCTGCGTGGCCAGATCCATGATCCAGAGTTGGCCGTAAGGCCGGCCGGGCCGGTCTCGCCTGACTACGCCATAGGCCATGCGCCGGCCATCGGGCGATAGCTCGACGCTCCCAACGGATAACAAGCGCGAAAGGTCGCTGCTGACGAGTCCTTGTGCCACGCCTGAGGGAACTAGTATCGCTGAGACGAGTGTGCAGCAAAGACGGAAACCGGCTCGTCGCAAAACAGACCGCAAGTAAAGACCCATGGAATTCTCCCTTTGCGCGGAAAGCTTCGGAGCAGGATTGCCCGGCCATCCTAGGCCGCGTGGCGCTCCGCGGTCAACCTGTCTTCTGGCGTGACCGTCTCTTTCGCGCGCCGAGTTGTACAGGATGCTTGTGCTTGGGCGATCTTCAGTAGACGCGGCGTCTCCAAAGATGGTTCCTGTTGACATTCAACAGGAAGGAGCATATGCTCCTGTTGTTTATCTAAAGGAGAAAACATGGATCCTCCCCGCGGAGAAGTTCTGCAAGGCACGCTCGACCTTATTGTTCTGCAAACCCTTCATGCCATGGGCCCGCTGCACGGCTATGGCATCGCCCAGCGCGTCCAGCAAGTCTCCGAAGACTTGCTTAAGCTCAACCAGGGCACGCTCTATCCTGCCTTGCTGCGGCTCGAGCAGCGCGGCTGGATCGCTTCCAAATGGGGCGCTTCGGAAAATAACCGCAAGGCAAAGTTTTACTCGCTGACACGCGCGGGTCGGAAGCAGTTACTCGAGGAGACCAGGAGTTGGGAGCGCATGACCGCGCTCATGGCGCGCCTCCTTAGCGGCACGGAAGGAGCCTGACATGGAGTGGCTCCCTGTCTTCGCCGTGCGTTTGCGTGGCCTGTTTCGCAAGCGCCATCTTGACGGTGACCTCGACGCCGAGCTCCAGGCGCATCTGGAGTTGCTCACCGAGGAAAACATTCGCCGAGGCCTGAGTCCGGAGGACGCGCGCTACGCCGCCCGGCGCGAATTCGGCGGCGTCGAACAAGTCAAGGAGCTGCACCGCGATCAGCGTGGCATTCCGTTTCTGGATGCGCTGCTGCAAGACTTGCGCTTCGCTCTTCGAGCCTTCGCGAAACGTCCGGGATTCGCGCTTGTAGCGATACTCACGCTCGCTCTAGGAATCGGAGCCACCACGGCGGTCTTCAGCGTGGTCGATCGGATCCTCTTCCGCAGCCTGCCCTACCCCCACGACGAACGCCTGGTCAGCTTTGGCGATAAAGCGCCCTTCGAAGCGAATGAATTCGTGCTCGGCCCGGATTACGTGGACTGGAAGAAAGCGCAGACTCCGTTTGCGTCCGTAACCTCGTTTGTCCCTGGCGGAGCCGATTGCGATCTCACCGAGCGGAACCCTGTCCGTCTGAAGTGCGCGCTCGTCGAATCCACATTCCTGCCAACCTTCGGCGTCCAGCCTTTCCTCGGCCGCAATCTCACGAGCGACGAAGACCGGCCGAAGGCCCCGCGTGTCGCGCTCATCACCTATGGGCTGTGGCGTTCCCGCTTCGCCAGTGACCGCAATCTTCCCGGGCGTACCATCTCCCTCGACGGTCGGCCCACGGTCGTCGTGGGTGTCCTTCCTCCGCAATTCGAAATGCCCTACCTCAGCCACGAAGACATTCTTGTTCCTGCCGCTCTCGATGGCTCCACGGATCGCGGGCCCAATGCGCGGCAAATGATTCTGCGGGCCTTTGCGCGGCTCAAGCCCGGCATCACCATCAAGCAAGCGGCGGCGGCGATGGAACCACTCTTCGAGCAGTCCCTCAATTACGTTCCGCCCCAGTTTCGTCACGAGGTATCGTTCGGCGTGCGTTCTCTCCGCGACCGACAGATCCAGGATTCCCGCGTGGCTTCCTGGGTCCTGCTCGGCGCTGTCCTGGCTGTCCTGCTTGTCGCGTGTACCAACGTCGCGAACCTGCTCCTCGCGCGGGCAACCAGCCGCATGCGAGAGCTGGCGGTGCGCACCGCACTGGGAGCGACGCGCGCACGGCTGGCTCGGCAGGCGTTCACGGAAAGCCTGCTCCTGGGAGCGCTGGGCGGCCTCGCTGGTTGCGGGTTCGCCGTGCTCTTGCTGCGCCTCTTTGTCTCCATCGCGCCCGAAGGGATTCCCCGGTTGGAACAGGCCACGATGGACGTTCGCGTTTTCCTTTTTGCGCTCGGCGTATCGCTCGTCTCCAGCATGCTGTTCGGCCTCGCTTCGGCGTTGCGCCGCCCGTTGCCGGAATTGCTGACCGGGAAAGAGATCCACTCGACGTCGCGCGGTGTGCTTCGCCACGCGCTGGTCACCGTACAGATTGCCGTTTCGCTGGTTCTGCTCGCTGGCGCTGGTCTGCTCCTGCGCAGCCTCTGGAAGCTCGAAACCGTTTCACTCGGCATGGACGCGAAAAGCGTCATCACCGCGGGACTGGATCTCGCTCCCTACCGTTACCCGGACTCCGCGAAGCAACTCGCCTTCTTCAGCCAGCTGGAATCCCGCCTGGAGCAAATGCCGGGCGTTACTGCGCTGGGCTTGAGCGACACGCTGCCTCCTTCCGGAGGGACGCAAGCTACTTTTCTGTCGGCCATTGAAATTCCCGCGCACGCCAAATTCAGTGCGGGCACCGGCGGAATGATTGGCTTTCGCTTCGTTACCCCGAGTTATTTCCCTGCGCTGGGCATCCCGATCTTGCATGGCCGCAGCTTTCGCGAAAAGGATCGCTCACCGGCGGAGAAGCCTGTGATCCTCAGTGAAGCACTCGCGAAAAGGCTTTTCTCCAACGGAGAGGACCCCCTGGGCAAATCGTTCCGTTTTGGTTCGCAAAACGAATGGCGCACCATCATTTGCATCGCTGGAGATGTGAAGAACCACGGACTCGCAGCGCCCGCCGATCCTGAATTTTACCTTCCCTGGAAAAACGAGGTTGGCGGCTCCTTCCGCTCCGGGCATTTGATCGTTCAGAGCGCGATCAATCGGGATGCCGTTGCGCGCTGGATTCGTTCGGAAGCCGCGGCCATCGATCCGACCGTTCCGGTGACGATTGAAGGCATGATCACCAGAGTCGGAAAGCTGGCAGAGCGGCCACGGTTCACCGCGGTCCTGCTGTCCTTGTTCGCGTGCATGGGCGTATTGCTTGCGGGGATTGGGATCTACGGCGTGGTTGGATTTCTGGTTGCACAACAAACCCGGGAAATCGGCATTCGCATCGCGCTCGGCGCCACTCCCCGGAATGTCCTGACCATGGTGCTCCTAACCATGGTGCGCTGGACGGTTGCGGGTGCGGCGCTTGGCCTGCTAGGAGCTTGGCTCAGCTCTCGTTTCCTGGACTCTCTTCTTTTTGAAGTTCGCGCCCACGATCCGTTCCTTTTCGGTTCGGCGCTGTTTGTTTTGCTCGGCGTGGCGTTCTTGGCCGCCTTGATTCCCGCCCGGCGCGCCATGCGCGTCGATCCCATGGTGGCCTTGCGCTACGAGTGAGGAGAGCGAAGAATGCTTCGGTTGGGAAACCTGCTGTCACGATTCTGGAATCTATTCCGCAAGCAGCGTCTCGACCACGACCTGAATTCCGAGCTGCAAACTCATCTGGACTTTCTCACCGAGGAGAATATTCGCCGGGGCATGAGTCCCGCGGAAGCGACCCGCGCGGCGTGCCGGGAATTCGGCGGCGTCGAGCAAGCCAAAGAACGCTACCGCGATCAGCGCGGCCTGCCCTTCCTAGAAACACTCTTACTGGACGCGCACTACGCGCTGCGTCTGCTGCGCAAGAGTCCCGGCTTCACCGCCGTTGCCGTTTTGACCCTGGCCCTCGGCATTGGTGCGAACACTGCCGTTTTTGGATTGGTGGACTCGGCGCTCTTGCGTCCCCTGCCGTTCCGGGAGCCGGAGCGACTGGTCCATATCTGGACGACTGACGCGGGCGGTGACCTGCACACACCTTCGCCACCGGAATACTTGGCCCTGCGGAAAAACAGCCGGTCGTTCGAAGAAATCACCGGGACCGGATGGGCTAATTATTCTTACGGAGACGATGAATCCGCGTGGCAAAACTTGTCGGGGTTTCTTGTAACCACCAACTGGCTGCCCACGTTGGGGATTCAACCAATTCTGGGCCGTAACTTTTCCGCTGAAGAACAGCTCGCTGGCCGGGACACCGTTGTGATTCTTTCCTATAGATGTTGGCGCACCCGATTTCACGCGGACCCAGGCATTGTCGGAAAACAAATTTCTTTGAATCGCCGCACGGTCACCATTGTGGGTGTATTGCCGCAGTCCATTGGTCGATATTACGAGGACATGGAGATCTTTGCGCCTCTTGTTTTGGACTCTTACGCAAGCCAAGGAAAGCTCCTGTCGGGGATTGTCAGAGTGCGGATTGTGGCGCGCATGAGGCCCGAAGTGACGCTAGACCAAGCACGTTCGGAAACGGAAGTGATCGCGCAGCAATTGAAGGGTCTGCGGGCCCCCGCCGATCGGAGCGGACATCTGGTCGTTGAGAAGTTCACGGAAGAGTTCCGGCACCCCGGACCGACGGTACAAAATGCGCGGCGCGGCTTATGGATGATGGCCGGCGCGGCCGGAGTTGTGCTTCTGATCGCGTGCGCAAATGTTGCCAGCTTGCTTCTGGCTCGAGGCGTGAAGCGCCACAAGGAGTTCGCACTGCGCGCGGCCCTGGGGTGTTCGCGAGCGCGGATGATCCGGCAGCTCCTGACCGAGAGCACTCTTCTGTTCCTTGGCGGTGGAAGCCTCGGCTTGGTTATTGCGCAATGGGCGAAGGACATCATTGTCAACGCCGCGTCCGGAATGGCTCCGGGAACCTATCTGCAAATCGATGGACGCGTTTTGACGGTTTGCTTGGGCATTTCGCTTCTCAGCGCTTTGTCTTTCGGGATCATCCCGACATCGCAGGCGACGCGCGTCAATCTGAACGACAGTTTGAAAGATGCCGCCCCCAACGCGGCAGGCGGATCACTGTCGCGACGGCCGCGAAATTTCTTGGTTGCATTCCAGATTGCCCTCGGCATGGTATTGCTCGTGGGCTTCGGATTATTGTTCCGCACTTTGCTGCGCGTCGAATCCGCAGATGTCGGGTATGATCCACAAAATGTTTTGACGGCCACTGTTCGACTGCCAGCGACGCGTTACGCCGACCCGTCCGCTCGAGCTCGTTTGATCCATCAGGCGGTGGAGGGCGTGCGCTTGATGCCGGGCGTTGAATCCGCTGGTATCACGGACTCTCTTCCGATGGAAGGTGCGGAGAGTTCGCGACTAAGGATCGAAGTCCCTTTTTCCGAAGCTGCACCCACGGAGGATGAGATTTGGTTTCTCTCCGTCAGCCCCGAGTACTTCTCTACACTGAAGGTGGCCATGCTCGCCGGGCGTCCCTTCCGCGACGCGGACACTCGCGAGTCGAGTCCGGTTGCCGTCATCAACCAGACGTTTAGCAAGCAGTACTTTCCAAGGGCCAACCCCGTCGGCTATCACGTCGCTCTGGCCGATTCACCAACGACATGGAGGGAGATCGTGGGCGTAGTTTCTGATTTCCGCCAGCGCAATCCTGAGGAAGACCTAAGGCCCCTCGCGTATTTTCCTCTCGCGCAAACATTGCCTGTCGGACGTTGGAGCATGGCGATTCGGGTTCGTGCGCCGAGCGACATGGCCGGCGCCGCCCGGAATCTCCGCAAGTGGCTTCAACCTGTGGACCCCCAGCTTAATTGGGAGCTGGGCAGCATGCAGCGGCAGATTCACGATTCCGAGTCGCTCACTCTTCGTCGGCCATTGATTACCTTACTAGCTTCCTTTGGAACCTTGGCGCTCCTGCTGGCCATCGTGGGCGTTTTTGGAGTGACATCGTATTCCGTGACGGAGCGCACGCGAGAGATCGGCATTCGCGCGGCACTCGGGGCAGCCCCCGCCGAGGTCGCTAAACTCGTCTTGCGCGAAACACTCCTGGTCACGCTGGCTGGCCTGGGAATGGGTACGCTCGCCGCATTTGCGCTCACAGGACTATTCCCGACAGGGCCTATTGGATGGAGCGGGTCCGGAATCTATCTCTATGGCGTCTCTCGAACCGACGCCCCGACGTACACAGGTGCTGCTGTCCTGCTGGCGGGCGTTGCCCTATTGGCGTCTTGGGTTCCCGCGCGACGGGCGGCGCGGCTCGATCCATGGATCGCCTTGCGCCACGAGTAAAGAAAGAGTTCGCGGTGTTCGCGTACTGCTGCTGTCCTCAAACTTCTCCATTTACGAAGCGAACCCTTTCGCGACTTCCGCGTGGTAGAATTCACCGCGAATGAGCCGACTCTGCTCTTCCCGTTTCGAGCGAGCAGCACGCAAACTGGGCTGGATGCGCATCGCCGGCATCGATGAGGCCGGACGCGGTGCGCTCTTTGGTCCGGTCGTTGCCGCCGCGGTGATTCTCAACCCCAGGCGGCGCATTGTCGGCCTGGACGATTCCAAAAAGCTCACTCCCGAACGCCGCGCGGAACTCGCGCCGCGCGTACGCGAACACGCTCTCGCTTGGGCTGTCGCCGAAGTGGACGCCCAGCGCATCGACGCCTGGAACATTTATCAGGCCTCGCGCCAGGCGATGACCGCTGCGTTGCAGCAACTGACCATCCCGCCCGACTACTTGCTCATTGATGCGATGCAACTCGACGTCTTGATCGAGCAAAAATCTCTGATCAAGGGCGATCGACGCAGCATCTCCATCGCAGCAGCCTCGATCCTGGCGAAAACGCATCGGGACATGCGCATGGAAGAGTGGGACGCCATCTATCCGCAATACGGCTTGGCGCGCCACAAGGGCTACGGCACTCCAGACCATCTCGAGGCTTTGCGCCAACACGGCCCCACGCCCTTTCATCGCTATTCCTTTGCGCCGGTGCGCGAATCCGGATGCTGGGCTACGGGCGCGACCCAAACGCAGCTCCCGCTCGAGAATTAGGGGTTTGATCCCTGATCGGGAAGCACACGGAGTTCTCAGGCGCTTCGCCTCGTTTTCGCCTGTGAATTTCCTGAAAGGAAAGGGGATAACTGGCTACTCACAAGGTACTTCGGGTTCGTTGACTTGTCTTTTTCCCGCCTGATAGCGTAGTCCAGTAGGGTTGCGGGTTTTCCGCTGCCGCAAGCAATCGAGGAGAACGTCCCGGACAGACTCCCGCGGGGAGGTTTGTCCCAGTTCGCGCATGGCTTATAACAAAAGCAAATACGTAGAGGCCGCACAAAAGCTGCTGAATCAAGGCAAAGTCGCTCAAGCCATCGCCGAGTACCAAAATATTCTGAAATACGAGCCGCGCGATCAGGTCACACTCATGACCATCGGCGAGCTCTATATCCGCCAAGGCGAAACGTTCCAGGCCATCGACTATTTCGAACGCCTCGCGCAAATCTTCGTCGGCGACGGCTTCCTGACAAAAGCAATCGCGGTCTACAAACGCATCGCCAAGCTGGCTCCCGAGGAAATTCGCCCCCTCGAAAAGCTTGCTGATCTCTACGTTCAACAGGGCGTAATGAGCGAAGCCCGGCCTCTTTTCCTGCAACTGGCGGAAATTCACCTGAAGAACAATCGCCAGCCCGAAGCCGTCGGCTTGCTCAAGAAACTTCTTCAAGCGGAACCTGACAATCTTCGCATCCAGATCCGCCTGGCCGATTTATATCAGGCCATGGGCCAGACCCGGGACGCCATCGAGGCTTACGTGTCCGCTTCGCAGCGCGCGCTGGCCCGCGGTGACCAGGGAGAAAGCGAAAAGCTCGCGGACAAGGCTCTGAAACTCGAGCCCAACAATTTGGCCGCGGTGATCATCAAAGCGCGCTCGCATTCTTCCCAGGGCAATCTCGCCAAGGCCGCCCAGCTTTTGGAACAGGCGGCCGATCTCGAAAAGGGCGGCGAACAAACCGAACTCCTCCTCGACCTGTATCTCAAGAATTCCGATTGGGACCAGGCTTCCGCGCTCGCGCATCGCGTGTTTGAAGCGGACCAGAAAAATTTTGGGCCGATGCAAAAGGTTGTGGAATCCCTGCTGAAGTCCGGGAATCCCGAAAAAGCTATGGAGATCATGGAAAAATCCCGCCTGCCCATGATCGACGCCGGTGAGCATGAGGTTGTCGGGAAATTACTCAACGAACTAGCCGCAAGCATGCAGGGCAGTATCCAGCCGCTCGAATGGCTCGTGGAATTGTACGGTCGCACCAGCGATTCCTTCCGTTTGCCCGACGCCCTGGCGCACCTGGGAGATGCCCTGGTCGCCGGTCACCAGTGGGAGCGCGCCAAGCAGATTTTTCAGCAGCTTGTCGACCGCGATCCGGACAGCGATTCGGCAAAGCGCAAACTCAATGGCGTGCTCCGCAAAATGGGACAACTGCCGGCGGGAGAGGCAGAGGATTTTCCCGAGGAAAACTTGCGCGCGGAAATCCCGAAGCCCCCTGCCGCCAAGCTGCCTGTCGACGACGAAGAGCCTGCTCCCGAAGTGCCCGTCAAACCCGCCGCTGTTTCCAGCGAGCCGGCGCTTGACGAAGAAACGCAAAAATTTATCGCGCAGTCGCTCACCGACGTGGACCTCTTCGCGAGTTACGGCCTCACGCAAAAAGCGATTGGATTGCTCGAAGCTATCCTGCGCCGCGCGCCGCGCCACACGCCGACGCTCGAGAAACTGCTGGACTTCGTTCTCGGCGCAGGCGACGACCGGCGCACCGCCGAACTCGCCGCGCAGTTGGAACAGATTCACTGCCAAACGGGCGACAAGCGCAGCTCCGAACGATTCGGAGAATTGCGCCGTCGCTTCCAGCGTGCCGCCGGTTTGACGGATGAGGAATTGGCGATCGCGGTTCCTCCGTCAAAACCTGCCGCTCCGGAAGCCGCCGAAACCGAGGCTGCGGAGGGTACGATACCTGAAATCGCCGCTGCACCTGTGGCGAATGAACCTCCGCCCGCTCCTGTGCAAGAAGCGCGCCACGAGCCTGTTCGAGTGAACTCGGCTCCCGCGCAAGCCGAAGTGCAGGAAGTCGATTTGTCCGACGAATGGGCGACCCTTCTCGAAGAGACGCGTCCCGCCGAAGCGGCTGCTCCTCCTGCTGCAGTGCCGGCGAAGCCCGCTGCTGCTGCTCCTACGCGTCCCACGAAACCTGGGGAAGTAGAAGAATTT
>WNFS01003035.1_pt1 | contig 12681 bp, 11 predicted proteins | sample 5400141 | NCBI WGS metagenome assembly WNFS01 (sample SAMN13153358, study PRJNA577476) | soil metagenome | isolation source: 60 cm saprolite under Madrone tree | place: USA:California | collected 2016-06-14
CGATCCGCCTCACCGCCCCGCCTCACCGGGGCGCGGCGCTTCACCCGCCTCGCTCGACTTCCAGATGTCGAGCATCTCCGGGAGCGCGGGCGACGCCGGCCGGACCACCTCCACTCGACTGATTCGGGTCATACGCTCCACGATGTCCCGGATGCGTTTCGCGGCCTCGACCATCTTTCCAATGCGGAGGCTCGGCGGGGCGTTCTTGTCCAAGATGGCGAGATGTCCGAGGAGCACCGCCAGCGGATTGTTGATCTCGTGCGCGGCGGCCGTCGCCAGCTGCGCGATCGACTCCATGCGCAGTGCTTGGCGCAACCGATCCTCGAGCGCTCGCTGCTCCGTCACGTCGCGCGAGGTGATTACCAGGCTCACGGCGCCCCCGTCATCCCGCGTGACCCGGCTCATGGCGGCCAGGACGCGCCAGGAGCCGTCACGCGCCCGCACCCGGAACTCGGTCGGCGGATTGACGGGCGCCGGGTCCGCGATCCGGCGAGCGATGGCCGCACTGACGCGGGCCACGTCGTCGGGGTGGACGTAGTCGAGGACGTACCTGCCCAGGAGCTCCTCGGGCCGCCATCCGAGCAGCCGCTCGACGGACGGGCTCTCGTATTGAATGATCCCGTCCTGGCCGACTACGGAGACGACGTCGGAGACGTGCTCCAGCACCCAGGAGACACGCTGCTCCGCTTCCCCGAGCTCGGTGACATCGAGGCGGGCTCCACAGTCCTCGCAGAACCGGGCGCTGGGGTCCTTTCGGCACCGCCGACACTTCATGGAAGCCTCCCGGAGCTGGCTGGTGTACCGCACGGACAGGCGTGTCGAGATTATCTGCGCTCCGGTGTGGTGGTCAAGAACGGTCTGCGCCGCGCAGGACTTGAATACCGTCGCCGACCGCGCGAGACTCGACGGGCTCGCGGCGGGCGTGGGAGCCCGCGAGCAAGCGGCACGGCGAACAGAAGGAGGAAGGAGGCGACCATGAGGATCCGAGGAGGCATCGCGGCCATCGTCGTGATGGCGCTGGCGGCGACCGCCGGTACCACAACACCCGGCGCGGCCCAGGACAAGACGCTCACCATCGGAGTGCTGGGCCCGCTCTCGGGCGGCGCCGCCTCGTACGGCGTCGAGCTGGTGCGGGGCGCCGAGATGAGGGCCGAGGAGATCAACAAGGGCGGCGGGCTCAAGGTCGGCAGCGACGTCTACCGGATCAAGCTCGTGAGCTACGACCACAAGGCGCTCGCCGCGGATGCGGCGACTGCCGCCAACAAGCTCGTGTTCCAGGACAAGGTGAAGTACATCATCGGCAACGCCGTGGGCGCGACCTGTAACGCGGTCCAGACCGTGACGGAACCCGAGAAGGTCCTGTTCTCGTTCGTGTGCTGGGGCACCAGCAACCTGGGTCCGGACAAGCCGCACTCGTTCCGGGCCATGCTGAGCCAGTGGGAGGTGGCCGAGCCCTTCTACCGCTGGGTCAAGGAGAAGCACCCGCAAATCAAGCGGGTGGCCGCGATCTCACCGAACGACACAAGCGGCAAGGACACCAACACCGCGGTGGTCAAGGCCCTGAAGGGGCTCGGCTTCGAGGTCGCCGCCGACGAATACTACGAGCGCGGTACCAAGGACTTCTACCCTATCCTCACCAAGATACTGGCGGCCAAGCCCGACATGCTCGACGTGGCGGCGGCGCCGCCCGGCGAAGCCGGGCTGATCTTGAAGCAAGCCCGGGAGCTCGGCTTCAAAGGACCGAAGGGCTGGACCGCGGGTGTGAACCCGGTGACCCTCGTCGGCATCGCTGGCAAGGAGGCCGCCGAGGGCGTCTGGAGTCCCGCGAACATCAACGTGAAGAGCGACTTCGTCAGCGCGACCGTGCGGCGGTTCGGCGAGGAGTACGAGAAGCGCTACAAGGAGGTTCCCGGCGTCATCGCCGTCGCCAACTACGCGGCCTTCGACGTGTTCACCAAGGCCATGCAGGATGCGCGCTCGCTCGACACCGACAAGGTCCTGGCCGCGCTGACCCAGAAGCCCTTCGACACCGTGTGGGGCCGGCTGGTCCTCGGCGGCAAGGAGACGTACGGCATCGACCGGCAATTCCTCTACCCGGTCGTCATCAGCGAGATCCGCGATGGCAAGGTGGTCGATATCGCCCAGGTGCTGCCGGCCGCGCTGAAGAAATAGGGAGTGTCGCGGGCGACCAGTGTCGATTGACCTCCTCGTCCAGGCACTTCTCAACGGCTTCGGCCTGGCGATGGTCTACGTGCTGGTCGCCCTCGGTCTCACCCTCATCTTCTCCATCCTCGAGATCATCAACTTCGCCCACGGCGAGTTCTACATGCTCGGAGGCTACGTCACCTATTACGCCTACGCGCTCTTCGGCCTGAACTACTTCGCCACCCTCGGCCTGGCGATCCTGACGGTCGGGCTCGCGGGCGTGGTGGCCGAGCGGCTGATCTTCCACGACCTGCGGGGCAAGGCCCTCAACGCTTTCATCGTGTCCCTGGGACTTCTCTGGGTCATGCAGGCGGGGGCACAGCTCGCCTTCGGGGTGCTTGACAAACCGGTGCCGTCCGCCTTCTCCGGAATCGTCCGCGTGCTCGGGCTGGTAATCTCGGTCGAGCGGCTGGTGGTGACGCTCTCCGCCATCGTCCTCATCGTTGCCCTCTATCTCTTCCTGCGCCTGAGCCGGCCGGGCCGCGCCATGCGGGCGGTGGCCCAGGATGCCGACGGCGCCGCGCTCCAGGGCGTGAACATCGAGGCGGTCGCCGCCCTCGGCTTCGGCGTCGGCTGCGCGCTGGCCGGGGGCGCGGGCGGCCTCCTGGCTCCGGTCTTCGCGGTGAGTCCGACCATGGGCGCGCTGCCCGTGGTGAAGGCCTTCATCATCATCATCGTTGGTGGGATGGGAAGCCTCCCTGGCGCCGTCCTCGGCGGTCTACTCCTCGGCGGAGTCGAGGGGCTCGGCGCGCTCTTCATGGGAAGCGCCGCCGTCAACATCCTCGGCTTCCTCATGGTGATCGCGGTGTTGCTCGTCCGACCGCGGGGGCTCGTCGGTGGAGCCTAGCCGCAGCGGCGGCGTCCCTTCCGCCGGCATCGCCCTCATCGCCCTCGCCGCCGCCGTCCTGCCCCTCGTGACGCGCGACTCCTATTACCTGGACGTCGCTACCACCATCCTCATGAACCTCACGCTGACCATGAGCTTTCGCCTTCAGGTGAGCACGGGACAGATCAACATGGCTCACATCTCCTTCATGGGGATCGGAGCCTACGCCTCGGCCCTGCTGGTGACGCGGGTTGGGCTGTCCTTCTGGGCCACGCTCTGGATCGGTCCGCTCGTGGCCGCCGCGCTCGCCGTATTCATCGGCAGCGTCGCCTTGCGTGTGAGCGGCCCCTACTACTTCCTCATCACGTTCGCCTTCTCGGAGGTGGTCCGGCTCTTCTTCAATAATTTCTTCGAGGGGCTGTTCGGGGGCCCCTCGGGGCTGGTGGGAATTCCCAAGCCCGACCGGCTGCTCGGGCTCGCCTTCCACGGAAAGCTCGAGCTGTACGGCCTGATGGCCGTGCTCTGCGTCGGGGTCGCGCTCGCCCTCGTCCGCCTCGACCATTCGCGCTTCGGCCTCACGGCCGGCGCCATCCGCCAGGCCGACCTCCTGGCCGAGACGCTGGGCGTGAACGTCTTTCGCTACAAGCTGACCACCTTCGTTCTCGGGAGCTTCATTGCCGGGCTCGCCGGCGTCTTCTTCGCCCATTTCCGCCAGGTCCTTCACTCCAGCGACTTCGGCCTGGAGCCGATGGTGCTGCTGGTCGTCTTCACCGTCATCGGCGGCACGGGGAGCGTCTGGGGGCCGGTGGTCGGGACCATCCTCATGACCATCGCGTCCGAGCTCCTGCGCGAGCTCCACCACTACGAGATCCTCGTCTTCGGCGCCGTTCTCATCCTCACCATGCTCTTCGCGCCCGAGGGACTGGTGGCCCTTCCGGGCACGGCCCGGCGCCTTCTCCGGAGACTGCGCGGAAGGGCGCCCGCAGCTGCGGGAGTCGGCCTTGCTCCTTGAGCTGCGCGGAGTCTCCCGGCGGTTCGGCGGCTTGCTGGCCGTCGCCGATCTCTCCATGACCGTCGCGCGGGGCGCGATCCACGGCCTGATCGGTCCCAACGGCGCGGGCAAGAGCACGGTCTTCAACCTGATCACCGGCGTGATTCCGCTGACCGCCGGCGAGGTCTTTTTCAAGGGCGAGCGGACGTCGGGGCTTCGCCCGTCGGAGATCTGCCGGCGCGGTATCGCGCGCACGTTCCAAGCCACGACGCTGTTCCGGGAGTACACCGTGCTCCAGAACGTGCTCGTCGCTGCCCATCTCGTGACGACGCCCGGTCTCGCGTCAGCCCTCTTCTGGTCCCGACCGTACCGCGAGCGCGAGCGGCGGGCTCGCGAGCGGGGCCGCACTCTCCTGGAGGCGCTCGGTCTGGGACCCGTCGCGAGCCAGGTCGCCGATACGCTCCCCCATCGGGACCAGAAGGCACTCGCCCTCGCCATGGTGCTCGCCACCGGGGCGGAGCTGGTGATTCTGGACGAGCCGATGGCGGGGCTCGCCGCTCAGGAGAAGGCGGAGACGACGAGCGTCCTGCGGCGACTGCGCGAGCAAGGCGTCACGGTCCTCCTGGTGGAGCACGACATGAAGGCGGTCATGGGGGTGTGCGACACCGTCACGGTCCTCGATCACGGTGTCCGCATCGCGGAGGGGACGCCGCGTGAGATCCAGACGAACGCGGCGGTGATCGAGGCGTATCTAGGGGCGGAGGAGCCGGGTGCTTGAGCTGACCGACCTCCGTGTCCACTACGGGAACGTCGCGGCCGTCGACGGCGTCTCGGTCACGGTCGAGGCGGGTGAGATCGTCGCGATCATTGGTCCCAACGGCGCGGGGAAGACCTCGACCCTGCGCGCGCTCTCCGGGCTCGTGCGCGCGAGCGGCGGGCGCGTCGTCTTCCGGGGGGTCGACATCTCGCGGTGGCGACCGCATCGCATCGTGGCTCTCGGGCTCTCCCACGCGCCGGAAGGGCGCCGGCTGTTCCCGCAGATGACCGTGATCGAGAATCTCCGGATGGGCGCCTACCGGCGGCGCGACGGGCTCGCCATCGAGCGGTCGCTGGCCGAGGTCCTCGGGCGGTTCCCGCGGCTCGCCGAGCGGCGTCAGCAACTCGCCGGGACCCTCAGCGGCGGCGAGCAGCAGATGCTCACGATCGGCCGCGCGCTCATGTCCGACCCGACGATGCTGGTCCTCGACGAGCCGTCGTTCGGCCTCGCCCCCTTGATCGTCCGGGAGATCCGGACGATCGTCGAGTCGATCAACCGTGACCGGAAGGTCGCGGTGCTGCTCGTCGAGCAGAACGCGCGGATGGCGCTGGCCGTCGCCGCCCGCGCCTACGTCATGGAGACCGGCCGGATCGTGCTGAGCGGCCCCGCCGCAGCGCTACGCGAGAGCCCGCACGTGAAGGCTGCCTACCTGGGGGGATGACCGGGCTGACTTGGAGGCATCGCCATGGGGTTTGAGACACGGCTCACCGACGAGCTCGTCGCGCGCTACCAGCAGTCGGGGCACTGGGGCCCCGAGACCTTCAGCACGATCCTCGCCCGTCGGGCCTCAACCCATCCCGATCGGGTTGCGATCGTTGACCGCGGGTGCCGCGTCACCTACGGCGAGCTGAAGACCCGGGTCGACCGGGTGGCGGCCGGGCTCGGAACGCTCGGCATCGAAGCGGGCGACGTGGTCACGATCCAGCTCCCGAACTGGGCGGAGTTCGCGTACGTCTTTTTCGCCCTGGAGCAGCTGGGCGCTGTGGCGAACCAGATCGGGCCGGACTTCCGGAGCCGCGAAGTGGACTACATCCTGCGCTTCTCGGAGAGCCGCGCCTTCGTGTGTCCCGCGCGCTTCAAGGGGTTCGATTACGTGCGGATGATCGGTGAGCTGCGGGCCGGCCTCCCCGACCTCAAGACGGTCTGCGTTCTGGGCGCCGCTCCGGGGCTCTCGACGCGGGGTCTCGTGTCGCTCGACGCCCTCCTGGAGGACGCCGGCGCCGTTGTCCCACGCGTCGGCCAGGGGGCGAACGACGTCATGCGGATGGCCTTCACCTCGGGCACGACCGGCAATCCCAAGGGCGTGATCCACAGTCACAACACGACGCTTTCGACCTGCCGGACGCTGAACGGCGACATGCGCGTCACCGAGGACGAGGTGTTCCTCGTCTACCTGCCGCTCGGCCTCAACTGGGGCTACCTCACGCTCGTCCAGGCGGTGATGGCGGGAGCGCGGGCGGTCCTCCTCGACCAGTTCGGCGCCCGCGCCGCGCTCGAGCTGATCCAGCGCGAGCGGGTGACCTACATTCCCACGGCGCCCGCCTCGATCATCGCGATGCTGAACGAGCCCGAGCTCGGCCGGTTCGACCTCTCTTCGCTGCGCGTGGTCATCACGGGCGGCGCCTCGTGTCCGGTGGAGACGATCCGCGAGTTCCGTGCCCGCATGCGCGGTCATCTGATCGAGCTGTACGGAATGCTCGAGACGGGCTTCCACACGTACACGCGCTTCAGCGACAACCCTGAGGCGGTCACGGGAACCGTGGGCACGGTATCCTCCGGGCTCGGGCTCCGACTGATCGACGAGGCAGGGCGTGACGTTGCGGTGGGGGCCGAGGGCGAGATCGCGGCCGAAGGGCCGTCGGTTCATCTCGGATATCACAAGAACCCGCAGGCGAACGCCGAGCTCTTCACTGCCGACGGCTGGTTCCGCACCGGCGATCTCGGGCAGTTCGACGCGGCCGGCAACGTCAGGATCGTGGGCAGACTCAAAGAAATGATCAACCGGGGCGGCAAGAAGTTCTTCCCGCGGGAGATCGAGGAGATTCTCTATACGCACCCGAAGATCCTGCATGCCGCCATCGTGGGCGTGCCCGATCCCCGGCTCGGTGAGCGGAACTGCCTCTGCGTGATCCCCCGCCCGGGTCAAGCGCTCGCGCTCGACGAGGTGGTGGCGTACCTCAAGGATGGGGTGGCGACCTACAAGCTCCCGGAAACGATCGAGGTCTTCGACGAGCTACCGTTCACGCCGACCGGCAAGATCCAGCGCCACGTCCTCGTCCGCCGCGTGCTCGAGCGTCGAGAACGCTAGGCTCGCCCGAACCGGATCACCGTGTACCCGAGGGCCGAGACCTCGCCCTGACGCAAGCGGCGCTCGATCCGGCGATGCTCGTCGGGCACGCTCTGCGGCACGAGCCGCCGCTCGCCCCGCCGCCGCTCCAGCATCACCTTCACCCCGCTGACGCCGGCCAGCTCCCGCTGGAGGTGCTCGTACAGGCCCGATTCCCGTGAGCTCACCACGAGAAGCAGCCGCACTCCCGGAAACGAGCGTGACGGCAGGCGGTCGAGCAGGTCCAGCGTGTGGCGCCGGCAGATACCGTGAGTCTCCGCCGGATCGTCGAGCGGCGCCCGTTCCCCCAAACTCGCCGGTTGTCCTTCACGCTGGCACCAGGCGCACGTGACTTTCATGCGGCGTCGCCCGCCTCTCGAGTTCGCGCCGTGGTCGTCTCGCGCGGTCCCATGCTCTCTCCGGTCTGTCTACAGCACGGGAAATGCCACACGATTCCGGATCTCAGACGAAGCCGCCGTCGAGGATTCTCAGGGACTTGCGACGCACTCACGAATCGACCCCGAGCCTGATTGGCAAGGCCTGACAATTTTTGGCGGGCGGTTCAGGGCCGGGGATGACTTCCGCGCAGCGTGACTCGACGGTCTCGGGCCACGGTCGCCCTCAGGAAATCGGCGACGAGCTCGGGCAGTGTTCCTGGTTCGAACGGCTTCGGGATGAACCCGACGCAACCGGCCCGACCTGTCGGGCTGGAAGGACCTGATAGAACGAGGTCGTCGTCGAGGCCAGGATCGTGAACCGCGCGCTATCGACGGCTCTCCGCGCTCGGGCTGCGCGGGATTGTCAGGACCCCAGGCCCGCTCTCCCGGCGTGCGCCGCCACCGGCGTCCACCAGCATGCGGTGGACGACCTGACGCACCTCGCGCAAGTCGAACGGCTTCAGGATGTGCGGAGCGCCGGTCCGTTCGAGAAACTCGCGCTTCTCCCGGCTCAGGATGTCACCGGTGACGAAGACGATTCGATGGCGCAATCGCGGAAACCGCTGCTCGATCTCGGCGTAGAAACGCTCGCCGTCGAGGATGGGCATCTTGGTGTCGCTGAGGATCAAGTCGAAGGCGCGCCGCTCGAGCATCTCCAGGGCCATCGTGCCGTGAGCCGCGACCTCGACCTGATGCCCGTCGCGCTCGAGCGCCTCGGCCAGCGTGGCGGCGAGGTCGGGCTCGTCGTCGACGATCAGAATCGCCTTCCCGGCGATCGGGGGCAACGGCTCGCACTCCCCGGCCGCGAGCGACGCGGCCGGGCGAGGCACCACCGGCAGCTCGATCCGGAACGTCGTCCCCCGGCCGACCTCGCTCTCGACCGTGATGGTACCCTCGTGCTCTTCGAGCATGCGCTTGCACAGCGACAACCCGAGCCCGGTGCCTTCGCCCTGGGGCTTGGTCGTGAAGAAGGGCTCGAAGATCCGTGACTGGATCTCGGCCGGGATGCCGGGCCCCGTGTCGATCACCTCCAGGAGGAGGCGCTCGCGCTCGAGCCGCGTCCGGATGGTGATCCGGCGCCCCGCGTCCATGCGGCGCATCGCCTGGTGCGCGTTCGCCAGGAGGTTGACGACCACCTGATGCAGCTGGTGAGCGTCGGCCCACACCACTGGAAGATCCCCGGCCAGCACCAGCACGACCTCGACATTGCTGGTACGCAACTCGTAGGCGAGCAGCTCGACCGCCTCCTGGACGACCTGATCGAGTCGCACATCCGTCCGCTCAGGCGGCCGCTGGCGGGCCAGCGAGAGGAAGTTCCTTACGATCCGGGCGCACCGGTCGGCGGCGGCGGTGATCCTGGCGGCACGCTCGATCAGCGAGCGGTCCGTGGCCATCCCGCGCAGGAGGTGCGCCTGCCCCATGACGACCGCGAGCGGATTGTTCAGCTCGTGGGCCACGCCCGCGAGCAGCGAGCCCATGGTCGCGACCTTCTCGCTCTGCAAGAGCCGCTGCGTGCGCTCGGTGACGATCTGCTCGAGCGAGCGATTGTGGCGCTCGAGGTCGAGGTAAAGATTCCGGGTGTCGAGGAGGTTCTTGATCCGCAGCAGCACCTCCAGCCGGTCGAAGGGTTTCGTCAGGAAATCCTTGGCGCCGGCTTCCAGGGCGCGCTTCTTCGCCTCGCTGGTCGCGTCCGCCGTGAGGACCAGGACCGGCAGGAACACGTCCGCGGGGACCTGAAGCTGCCGTATGACCTCGATCCCGTCCAGGTGCGGCATCATCAGATCGAGCAGGATCAGATCGGGCTGAAACTCAGCGTACAGGGCGAGCACCTGCCGAGAATCCGTGGTGCCTCGGATCTGGCGGTAACCGGCGTCCCCCAGCATGCGCTCGAGCAGCCGCACGTTCGCTGGCTCATCGTCGACGACGAGGATCCGGGCCTGGGTAAGATCTGCTGTCCCCATGGTTACCTCACCGCTCTGGCCAAGAGTTCGTCGAGCAGGGTCAGGAACTGTGTGACCACAAGCGGTTTCGTCAGATAGGCATGCGCTCCTTGCTGGAGCACCCGACTCACCTGGCTCGGCGTCGCGTCCGCACTCAGGATGACCACCGGGATCTCTCGCGTCCCGGAGTCCGCGCGCAGGTGCGCGAGCACCTCCTGTCCGGACATGTCCGGCAGGTGCAGGTCCAGGACGATCAGGTCTGGGCGATGCGCCTGTGCCAGCTCCAGGCCTCGGCTTCCCTGCATCGCGGAGAGCAGCGTTATGCCAGGACGCCGGGTCACGATGCGCTCGACCAGTCGAAGATTCGACAGGTTGTCTTCGATGTACAGCACCGTCCCGTGTACGCCGGGCGTGTCAGTCTCCAGCGCGATCGTAACCCTCGCCCGCTCGAGCTCCCCCGTCGGACTCTCCGCCATCGGCAGCTCCACGATGAATCTCGAGCCATGGCCGAGCGTGCTCTCGGCCCGTAGGGAGCCGCCCATGAGCTCGACCAGGCCTTTCGACAACGCGAGGCCGAGCCCCGTGCCTTCGACGCCCTCCCCCTCTTGCGCGTCGAGCCGATCGAATGGCGTGAACAGCCGGTGTATCCTGTCGGGCGCGATGCCTGGCCCCGTGTCGGCGACCGTCAGACGGAACCGGCCGTGCGGCGCGCCGTCCCACGAGACACTCGCGGCGCCCCCCTTGCGGTTGTACTTGACGGCGTTCGAGAGGAGGTTCAGCAGCACCTGCTGGAGTCGCTGCCGGTCGGCCATGACGTGGCGGTCGCAGGCGATGGCCGCCGGCAGCCGGATGCCACGCGCCGCCGCCTGAGGCCGGACCAGATCGAGGGCGCTGTTGATGACGTCGCCGGCGGGCACCGGTTCCAGGGAGATCGAGAGCTTTCCCGCCTCGATCCGCGCAATGTCGAGGACCTCGTTGATCAGCGCGAGGAGATGCCGTCCACCCTTGAGGATGTGCTCAACGCCCTCGCGCTGCTCCGGACTGTGGGCGTCGAGCTCCAAGAGCTGGGCAAAGCCCAGGATCCCGTTGAGCGGCGTGCGCAGCTCATGGCTCATGCGCGAAAGGAACTCGCTCTTCGCGCGGCTGGCGGCGGCCGCCTCCTCCTCGGCCCGCCGCCGCTCGACTATCTCGACTTCGAGCCGCGCGTGCGCGTCGGCCGTCCGGCGCTCGTTCCGGATCGCGACGATGCCGAGGATCGCCAACGCCGCGGTGAACAACAGCAGGCCCACCGCGGAGACGAGCATCAGCGTACGCGTTCGCTGGAGCGCCACGTTGTCGGCCCGCTGGACGACGACGCCCCACCCGAGTGAAGGCAGCCAGCGGTACGCCGAGAGACTGACCATGCCGTCGACGGGGTTCTCGAGTTCGGCCAGGCCATTGACTCCCTGCAGCAGCCGACGTACGGCAGGAATCTCGGCGTAGTCGGCCAGGTGCTCGGGGCCGACCCGCGTCCGGTGGAACAGAAGCCTGCCCGTCCGGTCGACGACGAACAGATCACCGCCGGGAACTTCTATGGGAATAAGCCACTGACGCAGGGTCTCGAGCCGCTGAACGGAGGCGAGGATCCCGATGACGGTGCCATCCAGGTCTCGAATGGGCACCGCAAGCGCGATGGCGAGAGCGTGAGAAAGAGCGGTTTCATAGACCTCAGACAGGTAGGGCCGCCATTCGCGGCTGACGCCCTTGTACCAGTCGCGGTGGGCATAGCTCCGACCGTAGGTCTCCGGCGCCTCGGGCACCGTGGCCCACACGATGCCGGCGGGATCGGCGAGGAAGACCCGGTCTAGCTCGGGGAAGTCGTTCTGGAGTTGACGCAGATGGGCCAGTACGGCCGTACGGTCCATCCTTTTGACGTCCTCGCGGAATCGGAAACGGGTGGCATACGCACGCACGACGCTCAGATGACCCTCCAGACGCGCCTGGATCGTCGCGGCGACACCCTTCGCGATCGCGTCGTTTTGAAGGAGATACTCCCGTTTCTCCAGACTGATCGATCGGGCAAAGAAGACCGTGACCGTGAGCACCACCAGCACGAGGCCCACCAAGACCGCGTAGATGGCGCGGCGTCGGTGGACTATCCGTCGCCCGGTCACCGGCGTCCCTCCCGTGCTGTCTTCCTCAGTCGCGATGACCTCGTTCGCCCGGTCGCGATGTCGAGCAGCGCCTTGACCCGACGCCCGAGAGCCACCAAGCCCGCCTGCTTACTGACGAACGCGTCTGCCCCGCAGGCCAGCGCCATCCCCTCGGCCCGATCGTCGGTGAACCCCGAGATCGCGATGATCCTCGTGCCCTCGGTCTCGGTCGACTCCTTGACTCGCCGGCATACCTCGAAGCCGTCCAGCCCGGGCATGCGGAGGTCCAGCACGAGGAGGTGGGGTTGAAATGACCCGATCCTCAGGAGCGCTTCGTAGCCCCCGCACGCGCCCTCGAGGCGCGCGTCGGGCAGGAGCTCCTTGAGCGTCGCCAGAGCGAGATCGACGAAGTCCCGCTGGTCGTCGACGACGAGGATCTTCGGACCCTCGTCGGGCTCGGCGACAAACCCGAAGGCCGTCTGAAAGCGTCGGAGCGCGCTCGCCCGAATGCGAAAGTGCCGGCCCGGGGTTCGGAACGCCTCGAGCTGGCCCGCCTCGATCCAGTTCTTCACGGTGCCCACCGACACCTGGCACCTGCTCGCGACTTCACCTGTCGTCAGATAAGACATTCCTAGCCTCAAAATGGTGACAATGACCGCAAAAATAGCCTGATTCCAACAGTAACAGACTGTCTTTTCTGTCCAAATTGATCTTTTTGGCAGATTTCGATTAGTCGAGGAGAGGGAGCCTGCCAGGGAGCCACCAGAAATATCGAGAGGTTACATTCGTCCCGGGCGTCGGGACCGGGAGTCCCGACGGCCCATGAGCCACGCGGGCGGCTAGTCGATGAAGCCCCTGCCCTCGCCAGCCAGGCGGTCGAGGAGCGGCGCCGGCGTCCAGAAGGCGTCGCCGCTCTGCTTCTTGAACTCCAGCAGCCGGTCGCGCAGCGCCCTGAGCCCGATCGAGTCGGCCCAGAACATCGGGCCGCCCCGGTAGACGGGCCAGCC
>WNFS01003037.1_pt1 | contig 12681 bp, 13 predicted proteins | sample 5400141 | NCBI WGS metagenome assembly WNFS01 (sample SAMN13153358, study PRJNA577476) | soil metagenome | isolation source: 60 cm saprolite under Madrone tree | place: USA:California | collected 2016-06-14
CCGCTATAGTCCGGACGGCCAAATTCTCCTCGTCACGAGCCTGCGCAGCGCGACAGCCACGCTGATCGACTCAACGTTCGGCCGCCAGACGACAGTGGCTGTCGGGCAGCAGCCGATGGATGGCGCCTTTCATGAGGGGGCGCTCTTCGTCGCCTGCCAGGGGGACGGGAGCGTTCATGTGATCGACCTCGCGTCGCGGCGCGTGTCGCGCCGGTTCGAGGCCGGTGTCGGTTGCGAGACGCTCGCCTTTTTTTGACGGTCTGTGGCTTTGACCCTCCCACGCAGGTGGGGAGGGTGAAGAAAAGTGGCGCGGCTAAAATCAACCTCTCCGCGCGCCGGCGGTGTCGGCGACGTGCTCGACGAGTTCAACGATGGACCGCCGAATGTGGCGGTCCTCGATCCGCCTGAATGCTTGCACAAGACGCAGCGCATACGCCGTATCGAGAAAATCGACGACGTCGCAACTGCGTTCCCGATCGCGGGCCCCGCTGAGAGTACCGCCGAAAAAGAACAAGATAGGCACGTTGAGGATCTCGGCAATCTGTTGCAACCGAGCGACCTCGATGCGGTCGTTTCCGGCCTCATATTTTTGCACCTGCTCGAACGTCACGCCGAGCGCAAGACCCAACGACTCCTGCGACAGCCCCAGCTGGAGCCGCCGCAACTTGAGGCGCTTACCGATGTTTTCGTCCCAAAGCGATGGCTCGTTGGCCGGCATGGCGCAGCCCTTCTCGGAAAGCCTTCAAAGTTCAGCGACCAACAATTCAGACAGTTCTATGGTCGACCAAAGGCCGCATCAATTGCGCCCGACGGGCTTGAGCGCAGATGCTTGCCGAACTCCTCCGGGTGAATGAAATCGTCGCGGAACCACGGGCATTTTTGCGGATCGAATTGCTCGATCGCCCAATCAATCATCCGACGAACTCGGGGTACCTGTCCGAGATCGGGATGGTAGCTCAACCAGATATCGAAGGAATAAACCAATCCGACGTCGAGCGGGATCACCGATGCGCCGATCGCGAAGCAGTAAGTCGGCAGACAACCTATCGCTACCCCGTTGACGATCGCCGCGTAAAGCGCCGTGCTGACATTCGTGCGCATGGTGACGAAGCCGGTCTGCGGCCGTTCCGGATACAGTTGATCGTAGAGATCACGCGCCCTGCCCTGGTCCGCGTGCATCAATACGATGCGGTGACGTTCGCCGATCTCCTGCTTGGTCTTCGGCAAGCCGTAGGTGTCGATGTAGGATTTCGACGCGCAAGGTATGATGTGCATGCGGCCGATCCTGCGGGCGATAAGATCGCGCGGCGAAGGCTGCTCGATTTGGATGGCGAGATCAGCCTGAGCCCGGGCGACGATGTCGTCCGGCCGCAGCATCGAACAATTCAAGTCAACCAATATCTGCGGATGCGCCCGCGCAAATTCGAGCAGCCGCGGCGTCACCCAGAACGTTCCCAGCCCTTCCGTGCAGGCGATCCGGATCTCGCCATGCAGGGGCTGTGTCAGCATGCCGCGTCGCCGGACGAATCCCAATGACGCCTCCTCCATGCGCACCGCGCACGACAGGAGGTGATCGCCATCCGCGGTGAGGCGGACGCCGTCGCGATGGCGGGTGAACAGCATTGCCCCGAGCTGATGCTCAAGCTGCTCGATGCGCTTGGCGATCCCGTGGCCGGTCATACCCAATTTGGTTGCCGCAGTGCGGAAACTGCCGCCTCGCGCCACCTCAAGAAAAATGCGGACGCTTTCCCAGTCCGGGGCCGGGCCATCGGACAAAACGCGTGCGTGCTCAGTTTCGTGAGCACCGATAGTCGAATTCAAACGCACCGACGCACCCCGCATGAAGGTACTTTCTAACAGATTGCACGGGAAGCGCCAAAGGGGAAAAGCGATGACTGTCCACGATGTTCGGGTGTCCGAGAACGCCAAGCTTGCTTTCGATCACGCCCAGCGGGGGGCGCGCCGGATCGACGACCCGGCGATGTTGGCCCTGGCGCGGCGGCTTGTCATCTTCAACCCCGCCGGCGAACAGATCGAGACGCTGATGAACGAGGCCCGAAAGGCTATTCCGGGCCTGACCTCCGCGGCGGTCGTGCAGCGTGTCGTGTCCTATAATCCCGATTGCTTTTGGGCGATCGCTCATCGCGACAGGTTCAATATCAACGCGCCCGTGGGCGAGGGATACGTTTCGCTCCTGCCGTTGACCAAGCAGGGGTTGAGCCAACTCCTTGATGGAACGCTGGATCGGCGAAATCCGCCGCTTTCGGTCATTGCGGCCCAACACGAGAAACCCGCCGGTATTTATGTCTGGACCGTCTATGCTCCCGGCAAGCTGGCCGCCGGTGTGGCGCTGGTCATGCAGAGGCTGTGTGGCCCGCAATGCGGCGATGTCGATCTCTATAGCTGGTCGATTAATAGCGAGGCTGCCCGCTTCGTCGAGGGCATGGGATTTCGGCTTGCCCCGAAGCTTGCCGGCAGCACGGCACCTCAATTCCACCTGTTTCGACGGTCCAGGCCGCGCCATCAAGAAGCCACTATTTGCGCGATGCCGCCCCCACACCCACCCGAGCCTCCCGTCTCGGTTCGCGTCGCGCGGACGGTCGACGATTTCATGCGCGCTGCGGTGATCCGAGGGGCTGTTTTTGTCGGAGAACAAGAGTGCCCTTATGACGAGGAATTCGATGGCAATGATTTCACCGCAACCCATTTGATCGGCTATGTGGGCGACGAACCGGCCGGTTGCCTGCGCATTCGTTACTTTGCGGATTTTGCCAAGTTGGAAAGGCTGGTGGTCCGCAAGGAGTTCCGGGGCCTCGGTCTGGCGCGCAAGCTTGTGAGCTTCGGCGTCGAGTTTTGTCAGACGAAAGGCTACACCCGTCTGTGTTCCTATGCCCAAAAGCGGCTGGTGAAATTCTGGGGCAAGTGCGGCTTTTCGATATCCGATACGCCCCGCGAGCTCGTGTTTTCGGATTTCGATTATGTCGAGATGGTCTGCGACACGAGCCGCGCTGCAAGGACGATATCGTTCGAGACCGATCCCTACGTGATCATCCGTCCCGAGGGCAGCTGGCAGGAACCCGGAATTCTCGAGCGCTCGAAAGCCCGTGGCGTCAGCCGGCCTTCCGCTGAAGGAGCTGCCGCGTGAACCAGGTCATCTATCTCAGGGCTTTGTCCGATGCGTCGGTCGCGCCTTGCCTCGTTCTGGTCGACATGCAGCAGGAATATGTCACCGGTTCCCGCCTTATGGCCCTGCCGGACCCCGATCTCGCGCTCGCGAACTGCCGCGTCGCGCTCGCCTACGCGAGATCGAACGGCTTTCCGGTGGCATTTCTCCGCCAGTTCAGCCGTTCCGCCTTTTTCAATCGCGCGACGTCATTCAGCGGATGGATCGAGGGATTCGAACCAACGGGCGCTGATATGGTCTTCGACCGCGAGAATCCATCTTGTTACTCCAGCGCGCCGTTTGCCCAGTTCATGGACGGTTGCGGAGGCCATTTCGCTCTCGCGGGATTTGCCGGAGAGACCGCGTGCCTCTCCACCGCGATCGATGCATTCCACCGCAGGCATCGATTTTCATATTTGGCGGATGCCTCCGCAAGCCACCAGCTCGGCGAATTGTCTGCCGCGGACGTCCAAAAAGCGGTGGCCGGCATTGTCGCGGTTTACGGCGAAATCGTCACCACGAGCAGTTGGATAAGCGAGATCCCGACCAATGCCGAGTTGCTGAGGAGAAGACGATGAACGACCGCAACCAACAGATTCTTGTCTTGATCGACCGACTTTCGAGCAGCGCGAGACAGGCGCGAGCGCTATCGCTCGACGACACGTCGCATTTGCTCGCGATGGCTTTGCTCGATCTTCAGACAAAATTGTACGCGATTTCGCACGACGAGCTTCGCAGTTTCACCGGCAAGGTCGCAAACGTGCTGGACTTCAAGGTGAGGGCGACCGACGCCACCCATGTGGAGCCGGGCGAGAACGTTCAAAAGGGACACATGCCGTTCCTCAGCTAGCGCGGCATTGTTGAATTTCAAATATATGCGCGTCACTGCGCGGCGTTTTTAATGCATTGGCCGCTGTCGACATACGCGGTGTGGCGGCGGCGAGGCGTGTCGAGTCATTTCGGGGCGCCACCGTCAGGTGGCGAGCCCGCAATCCATAACGCTTAGGCCGCGGTTATGGACTCCGGACTCACGACTGCGTCGCCCCCTCCAATGTCGGTCCGTGTGATTCGAAAGCGAGCCATTTAGGGGTGCTTACCTTGACCTGGGCGGTGTTCATTGCTGCCGTTGCAAGCGCCTTTTTGCACGCATGCTGGAATGTATTGGCAAAGCTCCATTCGGCGCCCCGGGATTTGCTCCGCGGCATTGTTTTCGCAACCGCCAGTCTGTGTTGCGTTCTCCTGCCCTTCGTGGGCGTGCCTCCTTCCGGTAGCTGGCTCTGGGTTGCGGCGGCGAGCGCCTGCAACGTCGCGTTCACCCAAGCGATGCTGCAGGCCTATGCATGCTCCGATTTCGGCATAGCCTACGTGGTTGGAAGAGCGGTTATTCCGCCGGTTTTATTCCTGATCGGTTGGATTTTCATGAACGAGGCCCGCGGACTGTATGCCGTTGAAGGTTTGGCGCTCGTTGTGTTGAGCCTCCTGCTGTTTGCGTTTTCGGGTCGCACGATTCGGGATCGGGGGGGAGGCGGAATGCTGCCCGCGATCTACGCCGGCGGAGCGCTGGCATGCGCACTTCTGTTCGACGTAAATGGCATCCGCGCGTGCGGCGGCGGAATAGCTTGCTTGATTCCCTATGCGGTCACGAGTTCGGTTGTCACCGGGATCGGATTGGGAGTAGTGTCTGGAATCTCATGCACGAATCCGTTTGCCGTCTTGAGGAGTCACCCCAAGCTCTGTTATGCGGGAGCAGCTTTGCTGCTGTCGTCATATTTGTGCGGCATGTGGGCCTATGTCCACGGTCCTATCGGCCTGGTCGCGCCCTTGCGCGAGAGCGGTATCGTGTTTGGCGGCGCGCTCGCGGTGTTGGTGTTGCGAGAGCCTGTCAGCACGCTACAACTGATGGCCGTGGGGTTAGCGACCGTCGGGGTCGTCCTCGTTCAGATCGGATGAGTGCTTCGGGATGGCGTTGAAAGAGTTGCCGGACCCTGGCCGGCGCTGGCGTGCGGTTGCCGCCGCATCGATCGGAAATGCGTTCGAGTGGTTCGACTTTATCATCTACGGCTTTTTCGCCGTGATGATCGCCAGGCTGTTCTTCCCGGCCGGAAGCGAAACGGCGTCGCTGCTGCTGGCATTCGCGTCCTTCGGGGTCACCTTCGTCATGCGCCCGTTCGGCGCGGTCGTGCTGGGTCGCCTTGCGGATCGCCATGGGCGCAAGGCAGGCATGACATTGAGCATATCGATGATGATGGCTGGAACCGCGATCACGGCGTTTGCTCCGACATATACGTTTGTCGGGATATTCGCGCCGATCATGGTCGCCGCCGCACGCATGATGCAGGGCTTTTCGGCCGGCGGCGAATTCGGCAGCGCGACGGTGTTTCTGGCTGAGCAGAATCCCAAGCGGCGAGGGCTTTACGCGAGTTGGCAATTTGCCGGTCAGGGCCTGTCAACGGTTCTGGCGACCGGCTTCGGCGCGGCACTGAGTGGCGCGTTGACAGCCGAACAGATGGGAACGTGGGGATGGCGGATCCCCTTCCTGTTTGGACTGTTGATCGGGCCGATCGGCTACTATATCCGGCGCCAGGTCGATGAGACGTTGGAATTCCGGTCGGCGCAAACAACCTCCGCGCCGCTTTGGGAAACATTCTCATGGGGCAAGGCGAGACTGTTGGTGGCGATCGGAACGATCGTCCTTGTAACCGTCGCGGCCTACACGGCGGTGTATATGCCCACGTATGCAATACGCGAACTTGGTTTGCCGCCGGTCGGCGGATTCTTGGCCACCATGCTTGCCGGCGCTATCCAGATCGTGATGATCCCTCTGGTCGGGGCGCTCTCCGACAAGGTCGGACGGCTGCCGATCGCAACTGGCGCGATAGTGGCCATATTAATCACCGCCCATCCGTTGTTCGCGCGGTTGGTTGCAGCGCCGACGATTGAATCGTTGCTGCTTGTTCAGGCGATCCTCGGCGTTTTTGTTGCGGCTTACGCTGGGGCGATTCCTGCGCTGATTTCAGAATTGTTCCCGATACGGGTGCGCACGACCGCCGTCTCGACCAGTTATTCGGTCGCGGTCGCAATTTTCGGCGGGTTCGCGCCGCTCATCATCGCGTGGCTGATCGATGTCACCGGCAGTCAGCTCGCGCCAAGCTATTACCTCATGTTTGCGGCCGCGGTCAGCCTCCTCGCCCTTGGGGCAGCCTATCGATTGGGATTTAGATGAGCTGTCCCGGCATCGTGAACCATTCGGCATTCCTTTGCGACACATGGACGGCAGCCGGCCCCATCGCCGCGGAGCAGGTGATGCAATGCCGGGTTGCGTCACGCAAAGGAGACGTTAGATGCGCAAGACACTGTCGTTTGGAATCGCCGCAATGCTCACCGTTGTTGCCATAACCGCGTGGGCCACAGCCACAACCCGCTCGCAAAACCAGCCGCAGACCGCCGCCGTGGCGATCGACGCTTTTGCCATGATGATGAATGCGACGGACCTTCCGGTTCAGCGGTACGATGCGTTTTGATCAGAGCACGATCGTTCGGGCAGCCCGGTCCGGCCAAGCCTAAGCCCGGTACAGATGTCGCTGAAAGCCGGATTTCGACATTCCTTGGGGTTTCCGTATTGGCCATTTGTGATTTCAGGTACCAGCCATAGCGCGCGCTTTTGCGCGATTCGGCAGTACTTCGCGCCCGTGGACGGCGAGCCGGCGGCTTTTCGGGGAGCTCGCAACTGCGCTTGCGTTCCCGCGAGCCATCCAAATTCGCTATCGCAGCATTGCGGAATTTCGCGCCGGCTTTAAGACTGCGCACGAGATGAGATACGCTTTGCTATGCTGTTGCGCGCTGGTGGCGAGCTGGCTGCCGGCGATAGGCGTGGCCGACGCGCAGTTGCGCGGTCACGGCGGGCCGGTCCGCGCCCTCGCGGTATCGCCCGACGGCAAGATCATGATGTCGGGCAGCTTCGATACTTCGGCCATCCGCTGGTCGCTCGAACGCAGCGCCGCCGAAGACGTGCTGCGCTTCCACGACGGCGCCGTCAACGCGGTCGTCCTCTTCAAAGACGGCGTGGCCGCGACCGGCGGCGAGGATGCGCGTATCGCCATCTGGAACCCGGGCGAGCGAATGCCGCGGACGGTTCTCGAAGGACATCGGGCGCCGGTGGTGGCTCTCGCCGTGTCGCGCGAAGGGCGCTTCCTGGCCTCGGCATCTTGGGACCACACGGCGCGTCTGTGGCCGGTCGGCGGCGGACCGCCGCGCCTGCTCGCCGGCCATTCGCAGAACGTCAATGGTGTCGCATTTACGCCCGACGGGCGAGCCGTGGTCACGGCCGGCTACGACGCGACGTTGCGCATCTGGCCGCTGTCCGGCGACGATACGCCGCTCATCGCCGTCCTGCCGACGCCCCTCAATGCCGTGGCGATTGCGCCGGACGGCGAGATCGTCACGGCCGGCGCCGACGGCACGATTTACGTGCTGTCGGCGACCGGCGACCGGCGCAGCGATATCGCGGCGGAAGGCGCGCCGATCGTGGCGATTGCGCTGTCCGGCGACGGCAGGCGCATCGCAGCGGCGGGCGTTCGCGGTTCGATAACGATTCTCGACCGTGCCGCCCGGCGGATCGAACGGACGCTGAACGGTCCCGGTACCCCGGTGTGGTCCGTGGTGTTCTTGCCTGACAACCGGACGCTGCTCGCAGGCGGTGCCGATCGCGTGATCCGCCGCTGGGATACGGTAACCGCCGAACCCGTGGACGGCGTTGCGGCCGGGGGTATTGACGATCCGCTCGCGGCCTATGCGGGCGATCCCGGCGCGGAAGTGTTTCGTGCCTGCATCGCGTGCCACGCATTGGGGCGCGACGGGGGCAATCGCGTTGGCCCGACCCTTGCCGGTATCTTCGGGCGCAGGATCGCGACGTTGCCTGGCTACAATTTCTCCGCAGCGCTCAAGGCGCTTGATATCGTGTGGACACCGGAGACTGTGTCGAGGCTGTTCGAGATTGGCCCAGCAGCCTTTACGCCCGGCACCAAGATGCCCGAGCAACGCATCGGCTCGGCAGCCGATCGCGCCGCGCTCGTGCATTTCCTCGCCAAGGCGACAGCAAGGTAGCGCGGAATTGAGGGCTCGCCGCGCCGGTTTCTCTACCAGAGCTTTGCGCGGCCTGGGAGCCCAGGCAAAACAATTTGCATTCATAAAAGTGAAATGCTATGAAATTTGCTATGGCCCTGATCGGCTCCCTCCCCCAGACCCAAAGACCCGATCATGGCCAGAGCCCCGTCAGTCGTCGATGGGGCTTTTTCTTTCGTGGCCCCTTCTTTCGTGGCCCCGACCCCCAAGGGCGTGCGCCATCAGGGGGTCGGGGCGCGGTTGCTCCCTCCTCGCGGGACAGAGCGAGCGACGCTCGCCTACCCCTCAGGGACACCAAAGTCTTGGACTGGCTCAGATTGTCGGCGACGTGGCGATTGGGACTTTTCTCGCACGGGTTGCTGGACCTTTTGAACCTCTAGCGCCTGCCACCGCTCTACCAGCCCTAACCAAAATGCCTTGTCGCTGGCATTGCGAGCGACAGAGGCAAGACGACGGCATTCATCGGCACGCCGCCGGAAATGTTCTACACTCACTTGTCTCCTCCCTGCCGACCGGGCCTCCCTTCCTTCGGTCGGGCACTCAACAACTGTAATCTAATCTTCGTCGGACAGCCGCTTAAACTTTTCGCGAGGTTGCCGGATCGGTTGTTCCGCGCCGACCCTCTCGTAGGGGCGGCCTCGGGGCTGCCCTCATCGGCGCAGGTTAGGCCGCTGGACTCTCTCTCCCACTGTGGGAGAGGGACGGGGTGGGGGGCGTGCCACGGGGGCTCGACCCCCGCCGCCGACCCCTCCCCACAGCGGGCCATGGTAGGGCCTTCGGGCCTCAAGCCCGACTATTTGCGGTGAGATGACGGCGAAGAAAATATCACCCGCTGGGAGGGAGACTTGGGCAGGTCGCTAGCCACGCCGTATCCGCTAATGTTGGCTTTAGAGAAGCCAGGGGTGTTCTTGATCTCGTTAAAGAAAAGCCAGCCGACCGTGCCATTGGCACATTTCAGCTTCAGCCACTCATCATACGTACTCTGGTCGCTCTTGACGGGTGCTTCGACCTCCGTCGATTTTTCGAACAAATCCTGACCCGCAACATACACCGTGTCACCGAATTTAATGAGAAAATTCCCCTCGGCGAGATAGACGAGATACGACCACCGGTCGCCCTTCTTGAATTCGATGGTTGTTTCGCGGCCGTCCGAATTGCGCGAGACTTCAACGGTACGGCTTGCTTCAAGCTCGTATATCGCGATCTTGGTGAAGGAGATAAATTCTAATCGGTCCGCTACGACCCGCTTCTTGTTCCACTGATGATAAGTCGCGCCTTTCCTAAGAACGCACGATATCGATTTTGGCGCGCCCAAATCCAGGCTCCCCCTTATGTTGATAGTTACGTCGGTGGCTATTGTGAAACCGTTCGGGTATTCGCCGCTCCAACCCTTTGCCTTGTACCAAGATGCGTCATACGAGAAGGCCGGCCCGGCGGCGCCAACAGCAGGCAGAAAAGCCACGAAGCACGAAAATCGGCATATCAATGCTTTTGCCGTTGCCATTGAACTCGATCCTCATGTTTGAGGATGCGCCCGTTTGATTGATAGCACAATCACCGGCTGATCGATAGAGGCGGACACCGGCTCAACATCAGCCCTTGCGGCGCGGAAGCAGGGCGCAGGCGCTCAAAGAGAGGCATAAGAACGCAATATATATATAAATTATTTAATAGTTTATTTATCATTCTGAAAATATGTATGCGGTTTCTTGAAAAGAGCTGTTCATTTTCCGTATATATATTTTTCAGGGCCCCTTATGCGCTGCCGATCGATGCGATTTTTGGGTGGGCATGGCGACGGCCGGACACTTGTGGAGGCTGTTCGAAAGCGGCCGCGCCTCCTTCACGCCCCTGCTCTGGGATGCCCGAGCAACGCATCGGCTCGGCGGTCGGCCGTACCGGGCTCGTGCATTTCCTCGAAAAGGCGACAGCAAGGTAGCGCCGAATTCAAGGCTCGTCCTTTGGCGTCGCGAGGGGCGTCTTGCGCTCAGGCATATAGTCTTCATTGGTGCGCGGCGCCGGGCGGGGCGGCGCTCCGGCGCGATCCTCCGCCTCCGTCACCGCGATGACACGGCAGTCCGCACACATCCTGATCGCATCAAGCCGACGATCGGCCGCCTGGTACATCCAGTGCTTACCGGCGAGGGCGGCGGCGACACGCTCGATCGTGCTCTTCACGCCGAACGGCTTGCCGCAGCGGACGCAGGCGAACGGCTCCTCCTCTTTGAGCACTTGCGCCGCCATGGTAGCGGCGCGGAAGTCAAGCTGCGGCCGGAGCGTGATCACCTTCTCGGGGCAGGTTGCTTTGCACAACCCGCATTGTACGCAGACATCCTCGACAAAGCGCAGCATCGGCCGGTCCGGATCGTCCTTGAGCGCGCCGGTCGGACAGGCCGATACGCAGGCGAGGCACAGCGTACAGCCGTCCACGTCGACTTCGACCCGGCCGAACGGCGCGCCCGCGGGCAACGCGATGACCTCGGCGGGCGTCGGCGCCGCGCGCTGCAATTCCCGCAGTGCGAGCCGCAACACCTCCCGCTTGCCACCGGCCGGCAGGAAGCTCGCCGGACGCGGCGCGGGAGCAGGCGCGATGATCGCCCGCAGCATTGCGCCTAGCGTGTCGGGAGCGTCGGTCTCGATTGTCGCAAGCAGCCCCGGTCCGAAGCCGAGGCCGGACAGGATCGGCTCCGCGAGCGCCAGTGTTTTCGCAAGGCCCGCCACATCGTGGCGCGGCCGTGCGCGCAGCAGGAACCGCAGCGCCGCTGCTCCGTAGGCGAAGGCGGCGGCAATCGCCTCAAGGCCGACCTGCGTGACTTCGTTCACGCCGAGCGGCAGCACGTTGGCAGGGAGTCCGTCGCCGAACCGGGCGAGCGCGTCGATCAGCGGTGCCCCATGCGCATCGTCATGCACCAGCACGATCGCGTGGCGACCCCCGGCCTCCCGGTAGGCGCGCAGCATCGCCCGCAATTTTCGCATCAGCATATCGGCCGGCGGCAGCGCATAGGACGCGGCGCCGGTCGGACAGACGGCGGCGCATTGCCCGCATCCGGCGCAGATCCGCGCATCGATCGCCACATGATCGCCCGCCGGCGCAATGGCGCCCGCGGGGCAAAGATCGAGGCAGCGATTGCAGCCGACGATCCGCGAACGCGAATGGACGCAGAGATCCTCGGTAAAGGCAATGTAGCGCGGCTTGTCGAAGGTGCCGACGAGATCGCGAGCCTTGAACACCACCCGCAGCACGCCGGCGGGATCGCCGGGATCGGCGCGCAGATAACCGTCGCGCAGGTCAGGCGCCGAGAACAGCGGCGCACCGCCCGAAAGATCAAGCACGATATCGCAGTGCGACACCGCCCCGTTCCGAGCAGGGCCAAAGCCGAGTGCGCCGCGCGACCATGGAAATGGCTGCGCATAGTCGTCGATGGTCAGCTCGAATGCGCCGAGGTGGCCATTGGCCGAACGTATCCGGCCTTGCACCACCGGGAACGCGGTGACCCGGGGCGCAATGACGTCGGCAGGCGGCGCGACCAGCACCGTCACGTCGAGATGATCCTTGAGCAGGTTCGCGGCTTCGATCGCCTGCTCGTCACGTCCATAAACGAGTACGACCCCGTTGCTGTCGAGGCTGATGAGGGGGATTTCGGGTACGCCCTCCGCGGCCGCCGCGATCAGCGCCGCCATCTTGGCGCCGGCATTCGCGGCTTCGTTTGACCATCCCGCGGTTTCCCGCACATTGACGTAGCGAACGTCGGTCCCGCCGTCGTCGACGCCTGTGATTTCGGAAAACAGCGGCTGCTCCTGGGTGCAGCCCACGATCAGCGGCACACCCGCGGAGACTGCGGTGCGAAACTTCGACAATTCCGCCCGGCAAAGCTCCCGTGCGGTCGTGACCTGCGCGCCCGGACAGCCATGCCGCACCGATTCGACATCGATCGGCATCGTGTCTCCGCACGAGCAAATCAGAATTTCTTGCGGGCGGTCCGCCATCTGTTTTGGTCCTAGGGTGGGCGCCGCCGCGTCCACCTTTGTTCGGTCCCAGATACCGGCTAGGACACACGTTAGCGCATTTCTTGACTACCGCAATACCTGCCGTGTTGTCATCTCCTGGGAGCGCGGGCGTCCCGCCTGCTCTTTTGCACGCGGGCGGTACGCCCGCGCTCCCCAGGACTAGCCGGTAGGGCATGAACTTCGTGATATGATAATGGTGCGCATTCGGCATTTGTCCATTAGGCCGGACAAACCAACGACAAGATGGGAGTTATTAATCAGTACATAAGTAGGTAGACACTATGCGGCGTATTTGAGGGAAGGCTTGTGGAAGAAGGATCGAACTTTTTCAGGGTTGCGCTGTAGGGACAGCATTGATGATTTTACCTTGGTCTTGAAATCGTCGAGAC
>WNFS01003038.1_pt1 | contig 12681 bp, 13 predicted proteins | sample 5400141 | NCBI WGS metagenome assembly WNFS01 (sample SAMN13153358, study PRJNA577476) | soil metagenome | isolation source: 60 cm saprolite under Madrone tree | place: USA:California | collected 2016-06-14
AGGGGCCGGTGCCGGCGCTTGCACAGGCCTTTCGAGAGGGCGGCGTGCAACTGATCGCGGTCCCCAACAGCGAAAACACACGAGTGCTGGTCGATGAATTGAGGAAGCATGCCTGAATCCATCAAATCTTGATGATCGGTAATGGAAAGGACCGATGACTGGTTCGCAGAGCGCCCATTGGGTATTGAGGGCGACGCTGGGCAAATTCTGACCGCGGCGAGTCCGAATGCTTTCGTCCTTCCCGGACGCTGCGTGGGCGATCATCGGCGCCGGACTGGCGACTATCATCGCGCTCATCGTCGCGACTTTTCTGGTCGCCGGCGCGGAACCGTTCTGGCGGCTTTTTGGCGAGCCCGATCTCGGCCCTGTATCCTTCGAGCAGTTGGAGCGCCGCGCGACCCCCAATGACTCGCTTGCCTGTCCTCCGGATTTCTGCAAGGCGCGCGTTGACGTTACGACCCGGCTCTATCCGGTCACCGCTCACGAACTGCGGCTTGTGTTCGCGAAGGTGATTGCCTCTGAGCCCCGCGTGTCGCTTGCCGAAGCCAATCACGCAGCGCTGACCGACCGATATATTCAGCGCAGCGTGCACCTTGGCTTCCTGACACGATCGTAGTGCGTTTTCGGCGAATACGAGGATGCGGTGATCTTGAGGACCTTCGGGGAAGTGCCGGACGATTTTCACTTCACATGACGTGCCGTAAAGGAGACCTGACAAGCATGGGAACGACGCGATCAGGCTCGAGCGTGCGCTTCAATCCAAGCCCTGAGTTCAGCACGGTTTTACGCTGATTCAGCCTTTTTTCAGATGCCGCTGGACTTGTTTCGCGGGCCAGTCCGCGTCTGCTCGGATCACGCCCACTTTTGAACCGTCAGACTGATTAATAAGAACGTGGGAGTAAAACTCGTGGTCGATGGCGTGGAGCTGGGTAGTCGGTAACCAGTGCAGGGTCGTAGCAATATCGCCGGGCCAAATGCGCCACCTGGTGCCATCTCCAAGCTCGACGATATGACTCCTGTCATGCCTCGAAATCAGCATGAAGCTTCCCGTGTTCGTTGAAGGATGGTTATTGCCAGGGCGGAAACGGGTGCTGTCCGTACGTCCACGTCGCGTGTATCTTCCCGCTCTCGTCCATCGACAGCACTTGCGGCTCTTCGCCGCGCTCACCAAGCTTATAAGCAGCGTCGATAGCGAACCGCATCCCTTCTCGCTCGGTCTTGTATGGCCCGTACACTTGGCCGTGGAACTTGATGAACCACTCGTCGCGGTGACGAACAACTAGGTACAGTGTATGTCGATGGCCAGGAACCACCGCCGGTGCTAGCGTGTCGGTATGGAGTTGGGGTGGCTGTCCCTCTCTTTGTTGCCAGCCCGTTTGCAGTAACGCCGCACTTTTCGTTTTGGTTCCCCCCAAGCTAGTGTCTCGGCGCACTTGGGGGGAGTCAATTTGCCTCATCCACGCTGACTTCCCGCTTTGCTTTTTGTTCCCTCGTGTCGCAGATGGGGGGAGGCGGGAATGAAGTACGCGGACTATATGACCATGTCACCGGACGACCGTATGGTTTTTTATACAAACCTCGACAACAAGAGCGATCGTGAAAAAAGTCTGTTCTTCCGGGCGCAGGCGGAGCTGATGCTCGGTCAAGCCTGGCGTCGTCAGAAACATCGGATAGTCGTGGCGCTGCGCGAATACGACGCTCGCTATGGAATCACCGAAGACGACCTGAAATGAGTTAGCGGCGGAAAGCATCATGGCTGCGCCATCCTTCGTTGGGGTGTTGAGCCGCCTCCCTTTCAGCCTGCGTCATATTCGTAGATGCTGGGATAGTGGTATTAGCCGTGGCGGCAAAAGGTAACTCGTGGTTCCGAATGTCACGGGGCGCGGCTCATGCGGTCAAGCCCGCAAGCGGGCTGCTCTGCTGCGCTTCGCCCTACGGTGACCGCGCCCCTTTCCGTGGCTGGCTGGAGGCATCGGGACGAAGGGCGTCCCAATAAAATCTCGACGGCCTGCGGCGCGTCGAACAAAGGGCGGTGCTTCGAAGACATCCCGTCGATCAAGCTTCCCAATGAAATGACAAAACTTGCGCAGCACATTTTGGCCTCGATACCTGGGCATTTCGACGCTAGCAGGTTTCAGATGCCCAAATGCAGCCGCAATATGATTGAGCGGTGGAGCTATGATGGGGCACCGGGAGGCGCACACTCGGCGCTTCAATGGTTCCGCGCAGGCGGGGCGCGATAAGGCGGGGCTGACGGAGGCGACGAGCGATGTGCTATAAAGTTTTTGAGCGGGGGGCGCGGTTATTGATGGAAAGCAAGGATGAGCAAATTCGGCGACAAAGATTCGAAGAGTTCGCTCTACTGCTCGTTCTGTGGCAAGAGCCAGCACGAAGTGCGCAAGCTGATTGCCGGGCCGACCGTGTTCATTTGCGACGAATGCGTCGAGCTGTGCAAGGACATCATCCACGAGGAGAACAAGTCCTCGTTGGTGAAATCACGCGATGGCATTCCGACCCCAAAGGAAATCTGCACGGTGCTCGACGACTATGTGATCGGCCAGGAACATGCCAAGAAGGTCCTATCAGTCGCGGTTCACAACCACTACAAGCGGCTCAATCACCAGACCAAGCACGATGACGTCGAACTCGCCAAGTCGAACATCCTCCTGATCGGTTCTACCGGCTCGGGCAAGACGCTGCTCGCCCAGACTCTGGCACGCATTCTCGACGTGCCCTTCGCCATGGGCGACGCTACGACGCTCACCGAGGCGGGCTATGTCGGCGAGGACGTCGAGAACATCATCCAGAAGCTCCTGCAATCGGCAGAGTACAACGTCGAGCGCGCTCAGCGCGGCATCGTCTATATCGACGAAATCGACAAGATCAGCCGCAAGTCGGAAAACCCCTCTATCACCCGCGATGTGTCAGGCGAGGGCGTCCAACAGGCGCTGCTCAAGATCATCGAAGGCACCAACGCCTCGGTGCCCCCGCAGGGCGGCCGCAAGAATCCCCAGCAGGAGTTTCTACAGGTCGACACCACCAATATTTTATTCGTCTGCGGCGGCGCTTTTTCCGGCCTGGAAAAGATCATCTCGGCCCGCGGCCGGGCAACTTCGATCGGTTTCGGAGCCAAAGTGGCGGGACCCGACGATCGCAAGACAGGGGAGATCTTCCGCGAGGTCGAGCCGGAGGACCTGTTGAAGTACGGCATGATCCCGGAATTTGTTGGGCGCCTGCCAGTGCTTGCCACTCTCGAATATCTCGACGAGCCGACGCTCAAGCGCATTCTGGTTGAACCGAAGAATGCGCTGGTGAAACAATACCAGCGGCTGTTTAAGATGGAGAAAGTCGATCTGACCCTGACCGAGGAAGCGCTTCGGGCAATCTCCAGGAAGGCGATCGAGCGCAAGACCGGGGCGCGCGGACTGCGCTCGATCATGGAAAGCATTCTGCTCGATACGATGTTCGAACTGCCGAGCCTTGAGGGCGTCGAAGAAGTAGTGATCTCGAAGCAAGTCGTGGAGGGAACCGCGCCGCCGCTGTATATTTACGCAGACCGTCCAGATCGTACAGGCGAGGCGAGCGCCTGAGTCGGGCATCCGGCGAACCCGCAAAGCGGCGTGCGCGAAGAGGGAACGCCGCATGAATGCGCACGACAGGAGGCCTGAGCGCGCGACGCGTTCTCTGGCGTAGGAGCGCCGAATGCCACGGGGTGCGGCTCGTGCGGTCAAGCCCGCAGGCGGACTGCTCCGCTTCGCTTCACCCTCGATGGCCGGTCACGCTGCTGGCCATGGCAGGTATTGAGATTGGAGCTTGTCCAAACATTGCCCGAGGGCCACTTTTCCTGCCCTACTGGCCGCCGCCATCGTGGGAAAAAAGACTGGCGCCTGCTCAACCGCGTTCGCTCTTCCGGCACGATAAATCTCCCACCTCCAAGGGTTCGGCGGAGGTGCCCGGAGCTTCACGACAACTGAATAATCGGTTGGGTCGAAGGGCATGGCAAAAATATGGTAAGGGCAGTGCCACAGCGCCAGGGTGCATGAGGCACAACATCGAAAATATTTGCGCATGCGCACCGCCTCGCATGGTGCACTGCTCTCATTGATAGCCGCACGTTCCAACCGTTTTCTACCCATTGATTTGGTGCATGCCCTAGCCATCGAACTCGAAAACCGAACGAAAGCGGCGGCCTGGCAGTCGCGCACAGAAGACAACGGGCGTCGTCATAAGGACGATGAGCGACATGCGTGCAGTTTCCAAGCCGCTTGATCGGTATGGTGAGCTTCTCGCGTGCTGCATGGTTCGGTGTGTATACCGCAACGGCGCTTGCGTTGCTCGGGCACCCCGAACGCCGGTCGCAACATGATTGAGCGCTGGACGTACGATCTTTGGGCAACATCCTCACCGACGCCACCTTGACCCTGAACGGTACCTTCGCCACCACCTACACCTACTCAGCCACCGGCGATGCCAACCCTGTGCCGCGACCCACCAAACGCTACGATTGGGCTGCTCAGAAAAGACTCTTGGCCTCGAACCCCTCGGGTGATTAACTTGCACTGATTCGCAGAAAGGGGAGCCCGATGGACGCAATACCCGACTTTAGGCGGGACGTCCTCGTGAGCATTCGACCAATCTACGCGTCCAAGATTCTGCTAGGTCAAAAGACTGTTGAGTTACGAAGGAAATTTACGGAGCTTCGCGCAACGGGGGCGACGGCATTTATTTATTCATCGAGTCCAGTGCGAGCAGTAGTCGCAAGCGCCTGCATCAAGCACGTGCTAAGGTTGCCCGTTACGAAAATATGGGAAGAGCACAACGAGGCCGCGTGTATTTCGAAGGACGAATTTGACGCCTATTTTGAGAGGCTCGAATTTGGATTTGCGATCTTTTTTGACAGAGTCAGATCGCTGAAGCAAGAATTGAAGGCGGCCGATCTTCTGGAAAGATTCGGGATTGTTCCGCCGCAGTCTTATCGCTACCTTACCGAGGAATGCGCCGCCTCGTTGATCGATGAACCATTTCAAGCTGCTGATCGATACAAACGTCGTAATCGGGCTCGAAGACTTTCAGCCCGTGCAGCTGTCCCTTGCTGAACTGGTTAGGCTCAGCAATCAGTATGGAGTCGGGCTCTTCGTTGATGGCGCCAACTACGACGATGTGGCGCGAGACAACAACACCGCGCGCCGTGTAGTCACGCAGAGCAAGCTTGCGAAATTCCAAAAGCTTCGGGGTGTTCCGGTTCCGGACGATGTCGGACTGGCAGCTCGCTTTGGCGCGGCGAAAAGCGAGAACGACCGGTCGGACGTCCGACTATTAGCGGCTGTTGATGCAAAGGCCGTCGATTTTCTGATCACGCAGGATAACGGCCTTCATAAAAGAGCCGAGAAAGCGGGGTTAGGACTGAGCGTCCTCACGGTAGAGGAGGCGCTGCAATGGCTCAAGCAAACCTTTACGCCCATATCAGTGAGTCTGCCATACGTCGTAGAGCGGAAGGCATACGAGCTCAGGCAAGACCACGCCATTTTCACAAGTTTGCGCGCGGACTATCCGGCATTTGATCAATGGTTCGACAAGTGCAAAAGCCAGCATCGGGATTGCTGGGTGCTTGAAATAGGAGACGAAATTGCCGGCATCGTGATCCGAAAGGACGAGAGCCACATCGAAGCGGGCACGCACCACCGAGGCCCGAAGATCCTCAAGATGTGCACGTTCAAAGTTCGTGACGAATATCAGGGCGAGAAGTTCGGAGAGCTATTGCTCAAGCAGGTGCTGTGGTTTGCCCAGCGAAATAAGTACGATCTTACGTATGTCACCGCTTATCCGAAGCACGCCTTTCTGATTGATCTCTTGGACTATTACGGATTCCGACAGACCATGAAAATGGCGAACGGAGAAATTATGCTGGAAAAGCCGATAGCCAAGGGCACGCTGCCGAAGGCGAGTGCTAATGTATTTGATAGCGATCGTTCTCATTATCCGCGCTTCGATGACGGGCCAGATGTCCGCAAATTTTGCGTCCCCATTCGGCCTGATTATCATCGCCGGCTTTTTCCTGAGATCGCCTTCGCCGCCGACCTTCCTCTCTTTCCACAACAAACGGTTGGTCTCCTGCTATCTCGCGGACAAGAGCGAACGCCGGGCAATACCATCCGCAAGGTTTATTTGTGCCGTGCAAAGATAACGCGTCTGCGGCCGGGCGACTTATTGTTTTTCTATATGTCGAAGGACGATACGTACGCATTTTCTCAATCGGTCACGACTGTCGGAATTGTCGAACAGGTGGTCGAGGGAGCTTCGTCAGATGATCTCATCAGGCACACCGCAAAGCGCTCTGTCTTCACGGCGGATAGCCTGCAGGCGATGAATCCGTCGGTAAGTGCGCCCGTAAAGATGATCGACTTTCTCCTCGCGGGTCACATCGAGCCGCCCGTCGCGCTCAATACCCTCGTACAGAGGAGGGTCTTCTGTAATCGTCCGCCGCAATCAATCTCAGAATTGTCGGAAGAGCGTTACGCTGCTTTAAAACCGTATTTGGCGCTCGGCTTCGATTTGTAGGTGTGGCTGACCACCAATGACACAGCCTGTCTGAGGCCGCGTCTAAGAAAATATGGTAAGCGCAGTGCCACAGCGCCAGGGTGCATGAGGCACAACGTCTCGGGGATTACGCATTTCCACCAGTATTTCGAAATACTCAGGCTTGCCACGAGACTCGAGCCAATAAGGTTACTTGTGGGAAATAGGAAAGCCCGGAACCAGAGAGAAGTAAACGGCTGCTGTGCCACAACACGTTTGTCGTTCAAGGCGGCGATGCTGAAAGTAAACGCAAACCGCCAATGCGGCAAAACTTAATACGAAAGGGGATAGCTGATGAAAATTAGGGAGGTGAAGAGCGAAAATGACCACAGGCTTCTCGTGAACTGCTCTCTCCCTTCCGTCTGTACGGAGCACTTGGCATCATTTCGTAGTCTTGCACGCTGCGCTCATTCTCGATTTAGCTGTTGCACATTTACAACACGTTAAAGGAATCCGTCTCCACCCGATCCGAAGTGACTCGACTGCAGTTCCTCTGCGCGATACCTAACAAAGCGTAGCGCAATGTAGCCACGTGGGGGGCTCGTGCGTCGGTCAGCCTTCGCTTCGGTCCTCAGAATCCCTTATTTCGCCATCGGGCGCAGCATGCGCTCGGACCGCCTTGTCATGAAGGCAATTGGACATTTAGAGAGCGAAACCCACGTCGAATCTGTCGTGGTCACTGGGTGAAATTGCCTACGTATCGGAATTGGTGGGTTGATGTGGTCGGCTCGTGCATGAACAAGCGCTAATGGCAGCGCGACCAATACACCGGCGATACGCCGGCGCAATAAATCGGATCATTTGGCTTCAGCTTTAGTAAGACGGGGATTTGAAGAGTGGGCCGACGTTAAGTTGGCCCGGGGGGGGCGTATGAAAGCGGACTCAAATGCTTTCGCTATGTTTGTCGTACTTTCTTGCCTGAGCGCAGTGGGCGGATGTGCCGCCCTTTCATCCCACCCTCAATTTCAGACCCCGGCGGTGTTCCAGTTCATGAGATCATACGACAAATTAAATGCGAGCTCATGCACTCCATTGCAGAGCCGATGGAGGACAAGCGGCTCAAATGGTTTCAAAGTTGGACTGCCAAGATTGATTTAACTTTGAATGTGAGCACCCTCGATCAACTCACGCCAACGGTCGTTTTTAACCACCCGCTTCACAACGCATATCCCAACGTGGGCACAAGTAGCTTGCCTGGCGCCACGCTAGCTGCTCTCCAACAAAAATTTACATTTGGCGTTGGCGGCGGAGTTAGCGATCTTCGTACCCGGAGTGAGGATTTCATTTTTACAGTATCGTTCGACGGTCTGAAGCAAGAGTTTGAGTCGCTCAGAAAAAAGGACCCTCGCTATGCAGTTTGCCTAGACGCCAACGCGGAACTCACCAGCAGCAACCTCGATATGAAAAGCTGGATTTATAAACGAATGCTTTCCATGGTGACCGAGATCGACGGGTACCCAGCGGTACTGACGGAAGGATATCAGCACCAAGCAGCCACCGGATTCAATCCAAAAGCGGCACCAGCCCCATCGCCAAGATCGCAGTATGCAGCGGGAGTCACCCCCAAGAAGATGCTTGAGCAAGCAATCGCGGGCAAAAAACACGCAGATGCTGTTAACGACTATTTGAAGAGCGAGCTGTCGATCGCACGGAAGATCGGAGCCGCATGCGCGGCCAAGTTTAAAGATGTTGCATCAGACGCCGCCGCCCAAGCTGCAATAGCAGCGGAGCAGTTGGACATTGCCCAAACGGCTGAGAAAGCAACGCAACCGGACAAGCCGGAGGGTGCGGAAAAGGAAAAGGCGAAGGAAGAGTTATCTACCGCGGGTGAGTTGATAGATGATGCGAAAGCACAAGCGGATCTTGATGTTAAAGCAGTTCAAGGGATTGCTACGGAATGTGTTAAGGGAATCAAGGCACCCGCCAAGAACCCTCCGCTAGATGTAGTCTCAACGAGTTATCAATTTGCAGTCGCAGCAAATATTGGTATCGCCCCCAGTTGGACCTTGGTGAAAATAACGGGGCCGTCAGGTACCGGCTCCGCTGCGTCAGTTGCTGGGTCTTGGACAAACAATTTATCGCTCATTCTTGCTCCGTCGGCGTCAACAGCAAACCAGGAAGTGCTGAATCAACAGCTCATTCAAATACTGCGGCGCCCGACCGGTCTAGTACTCAGCCCTGCATTTTGAAGATCGCTGGCGAGGCGACCAAATCAAACGACCTTGACGTTGCTCTTGGAGTCGGTCGATCACAATGATTGTAGCGATCTCGAAAGTGCCCCTATCGCAAATCGGGAGACCAACATGACGACTATGACGCATGACAAGATCAACGGCGGGTTCTTGGCCGAGCTTTGGACATTTTTGCTGGGCACACTGGTGGGCATTGCTGCTCTCTCGCTTTTTGCTGCTGACTGCGTTGCGCAAGGAGCGTCTGCGGAGGCAATATCACAAGGAATTAATCAAATAATAGCGTTTTTGAACAAACAAGGCGACGAAGACATATCCAAATTAGCGATTTGGAGACGTGGGAGCAAAGCCGCGTACGCCCAACGCTCGCTGTTCAACATCAAAAAAGATGTTTCATCGTTCTCGGCAAAACTGACGAACGAGGCGGCTGCGTTTCCAACTCGTTCGCGCGAGTCCATACTGCAGCAATTGAATGACATGGTTGTGCCGCCAAGCATACAACAATTGTTTGTTGACGGCGCGGATGACGATCTTCCGCTGCCTCCCCATCTAGCTCTAAGTGCATTTAAGGCCGTGCGGCTTCCGGATAGGGTCGCGCCATACGTGGTTGGGGTTGGTAGCAGCCTTACACTCGATTATCCTTCCGTAGCCGAGATAGGGTACGCAACGTTGGGAGAGGGACATTCCGCGATATGCACCGGTACTTTGATTTCGGCTGACTCGGTACTAACTGCCGCCCACTGCTTCTGTACGATTGAGGGCATAAAAGAAACAACATGGAGCTCGTGCAAAGGAGCTACCTATGAGAGAGGAGGAAAAGGAGGAGAGCGAGTAGTTACTCAAGATCCCAAGTATTTTTCGGTGTTTTTTCAGGATATAGGGCCTGTAGAAATTGCCGACATAACGATTCATCCCCACTACAAATGGCCCGTAAGTGATCTTGCGATAGTTAAATTGAAGAGTCCCATTACTAATATAGCGCCGGCACGGCTAAATGATATCGGCCGGTGGCCCGACGGTGAATATGGGCATATTGTGGGGTTCGGCGCGCATAGTGGGCTAGGGAAGGATGGGGTGGCTGTTGATTTTAAACCGAATTTGTCGAAACCGGGATTGAAATTATGGGGGACAGTCAAGACCACAAAATGCAACGACGCGGCCGACAGAAGCGCATTGATTTGTTGGCTTTATCAACGTAGAAACTCAGATGAGTTCCTCGCGTCAACATGCCACGGGGATTCCGGCGGACCGTTGTTCGTCGAATTTCCGAATGGCGGGTGGAGGCTTGCAGGTGTTACGTCAGGCGGCAACGATTGGTGCAAAGTGGATTCAACCGAGCAATCATTTGACGTTGATGTATTTCAAGAAAAGAATTTATCCTGGATATTGCAAAAGGCGAATATCAAACCTACACGGTCGACCATCGATTCGACGGACCCGTTCTTGCGCGACCTGAGCTCGAATGTGCACCGGGATCCGTATCATCATTTCACGAATAAGCCGATTGCGATCTCAGTTCGAGCAAGTTTTAAGGCTCTGTATATTTCGATAAATGCGACGCCCACGCCGAAGTTAGGCAAACTCAAAATGCTGCTAACGCCGCCAAATGGGATTCCGAAAGTATGTCAATTTGGCGATACAAAGGAGAACGATTCGTTTGCTACCTGTTTCGAAAGGTCCCCCGTAGTAGGGCAGTGGACGCTCGTGGTATCGGGAGAGGAATTTCAAGAGGCTCAAATTCTTGGATCTGGATTTAGGTAGGTGTTGGGCGCGGCGCGCGGCATCCTCTTGGATAAGGTATTCCCAATGCTCCAGAAATCCAAACATCTGCTGGCAATCTCGCTCCTAGGCATTGCGTGTATTCCCGTTTCTGCCGCTGAGCGCGAAGACGTGCGCAAAGTGATCAATCTGGTCACGTCAGTGAAAATGGTATATCCAGAAAATCTTACGAAGAACCGGGCGAAAACGGAGCGGGTCTCTCTCGACCGTGGCGGTACGACAACCGGCTGCATCAAACTCAAGGATCGTCGGTGGTGCTATGAACACATTCCGCCGGAGGGCAACCGTGCGGAAATGCTCCGCATCCGCAACGAACCCTCGCAAGGGGTATACATCGGTGCCTCGTACTACTACATGGTTGATTTCGATCTCGACGGTCTCGTCGATGTGGGATCGACGACGCAGATCGACGCCCTCGATCGGCCGCCCCGTGCCCCGATCGGGAACGTGATCGGCTTCTTCGATCGTAGCACGAAGCGCGGCGAGCGGTCTCAACCTGAGTACCAGAAGATGTACGACGAGGGCCTCGAGATCGCGCTGAAGTATTTCGGAGAATAGATGGCTAGGGCATTTTACCGGTCGACTTGAATCGGTGAGATTCACAAAGCGTTGTGGATGAGCCGGTCTGTCGGCTTGTCTCACGCCTTAGAAAACCTGCAAGCTGGTTATCCACATTTAGCTGTTCGGCGATTATTTCAGCTTTTTGTCAAGGAGCGGCCGATCGCCTTTCTTTCCAATCTCGCTCAGCTGTTCCTTCGTGAACTTCGCATACGCGCGAATTCGGAAATCGTCAGGTCCTTTTTCATGCAACAAGCATACCACGGCGGGGGAGCTATTCCGGCCACGCCCTTTTCCTTATAAGTGTCGTTCGCGCTGCAGGTCGAAGAACAATGAATGGGTAAGCGACTTCCTGGCGGTACTGCATTCGCGGAATTTGTACGCCCCCGGGGAGACTGGACCCTGAGCCCGACCCGTGCGAGCCGGGCTCAGAGGCAAAGATCAATACTCCTCGGCGAGCATGATCGTCAGGACGCGCGTCGTCGCCTTCGGATCAGTAGGATCGGGCGAACCGTAGTTGACGTCACGATCGTAGTAGTCGATCTTCCAGTAGATCTTCTCGCCGCCATCGACGAAGCTGCCGAAATCGTGCTCGCCGTACGGATCGTTGTCCGCATGGAAGTCCTCGAAGGACCGCACGCACGCAGTGATCGCGGCTTGCATGTCCGACGGCAATGAGTTGATGCCAGTCGTTACGACGACCTGTCCGCCCGTGAACGATCGCCTGAAGGCGTCGTTGAGTTCCGCAATTGTCATAGGTCGGAAATAAATGAAGGCTTATAAAGTCGACCTGTCCCGAAGCGCCGCTCCGGATCGCTCTCAAGCAGAGCGGCCACAGCGCGCGGTCAAGGGCCTGACGGCCTTTAGGCCGGCTGCTCCCGAGGCAAGAACCATCAGCCATCGGAGATCGTGCCCACGAGCCCCGGCGCCAAAGATTACGCCGGCAGACAAACAAACAGGTCAGACGCAGTATCAAGTCGCGTCGGAAATTCCGCCGAAGCGGCGAAGCAAGATGAGGCGACAATTGGCTTTTTTGCTCTGCGCCTATGGATACTGCATATGGATACAGTAACCACAGACGTAACCGGGGGCCTAGTGGGGGGCGTATCCATAGGCGGCCGGCTGTCTTGACGCGCGAAGTTGCAAGAAAGACAGCTGCACGCATAACACGACGGACCTTGAAGCCAAGGATGCCGTTGATAGGAGGTTGCACGTGAATGCATCGACAGCCAAAAGATCACCACATGAAATCGACCGGCACGTGGGCGATCGAGTACGAATGCGACGTAAGATGCAGGGAATGACACAGGAGAAGCTCGGAGACGCTCTGGGCCTTACGTTTCAACAGGTGCAGAAATACGAAAAAGGTACCAACCGCATTGGGGCCAGTCGCTTGCAACATATTGCTTCAATTCAGCAAGTCCCGCTCTCTTTCTTCTTCGAAGGTGCACCCGGATCGTCGTTATCTGTATTGGAGGAGGCGCCGTCATCTGCCTATGTCTCCGACTTCTATGCCACGTCGGACGGACTCGCGCTCACGAAGGCCTACATGCGCATCCAAAACGCTAAGCTCAGGCGA
>WNFS01003045.1_pt1 | contig 12665 bp, 10 predicted proteins | sample 5400141 | NCBI WGS metagenome assembly WNFS01 (sample SAMN13153358, study PRJNA577476) | soil metagenome | isolation source: 60 cm saprolite under Madrone tree | place: USA:California | collected 2016-06-14
TCATCGGCGTCACGGTATCCACCGTGGCCATCGCTTTCACTCTCAACCTCATGAACACCGGCCTCGAGAAATACATCCCCACTGAGATTCCGGTCAATATCCAGTCCTTGCCCGAGGGCGTCAAAGTCGAGCGCGACACCTTTGTTCATCAGGGAAAAACCTTCGTCCTCATCAATTCCCTGGGTTCTCATGAAGTCCCCGACGGCGAATATCTCTACGACGCGGGAACGAAGCGGATCGAGTTTCAATGGGCTCAAGGCATCGGCAGCGAAAAAGCCCCTGCGCCTCAAGCGCGCCTCATGGCTACGGTCATCAGCGGCATTCTGAATCAGCGATTGCCTTGGCGTTTGGTTTTGATGGGTGTAGCCCTGGTCATCGCTGTGGAAGTCCTGGGCGTTCGCTCGCTGGCCTTTGCCACTGGCTCGTATCTTTCCATCGCCACCACTGGCGCCATGTTTGCTGGCGGCCTTGTCCGCGCTCTCGTCGAAGCCACTACCAAGAAAAAAGACGAAAGCGAAGCCAGCCCCGGCGCTCTCTACTCAAGTGGACTAATCGCCGCAGGAGGCGTCTTCGGCCTGCTTGGCATCATCATCGCTCTTCTGCAGGACCCGGAAATCTCCAATCGCGTCCCGCATTGGCTCACATCCGTTCTTGGTCTGCCCTGGCGCGCCGATCTTTTCGCCTTCGGCCCCAAACTGATGGGATCGCTCGCGACCAACAACCTCTTCGGCATTTTCATGTTCGCCCTTCTCGCGGCCTCCCTCTTTTATTTTGCCCGCAAGAAGCTCGACTAACCCACAGCAGTTCCCTTGCATCTCTGGCCAACAAAGCGGGGTCCGCTGCGAAATCTGCTCTTTGACGCGCGCGCTTTCCCGCCGTAAACTTAAATTCTCATGGCTTCTCGCGCGGGCATCCGTAACTACAGGTTCAGCTTTAATTTTTACCTTACGCCCGCGATCCAATGGCTGATCGTTGCCAACGTAGCGGTATATATTTTCGAGATTTTGCTTCGGACCTTTTCGGGGCCCTCCGCGTACAACTGGTTTGTTGGACACTTTGGATTGGTGCCTTCTGCCGTTCTGCCGGGTTTGCGCATCTGGCAGCCTTTCACCTACCTGTTCCTGCATGACGGCTCCACCATTTGGCACATCCTCATGAATATGTTCTTCCTGTATATGTTCGGGCGCGAGCTGGAGTTGGCGTGGGGTCGCAATCGCTTCTTGCAGTATTACTTTCTGACTGGCGTCGGCGCGGGAATCATCAACGTAATCGTGAAAGTATCTCTTTTTTGGGGTCGGCCATCCGCTGATATTGCGACCATCGGCGCCTCCGGCGCTATCTTCGGTGTGCTGCTCGCTTGCGCTATTCTTTTTCCGGATCGCCAAGTGGTGATGTTTCCGATTCCGGTGAAAATGCGCATGCGCACCTATGTGATTGTCATGACTGCGGTGGAATTCATCTCCACATTAGGATTCGGTGGCGATAACGTCAGCCACATCTGCCATTTCGGCGGCATGCTCGTCGGGTGGGTCTATTTCCGCCGCGGTTCTTTCCTCTACAGCGTCCGCAACACCGTCACCGACTGGCAACACCGCCGCAATCGCAAGCGCTTCGAGGTCTACATCAACAAACGCAAAAAAGAACCGCCCTCCCGCCCCGACAACTGGGTCAACTAGCATAGCGTCCCGTTATTGTGTCCCACCTCGAAAAAAACCGAAAATCACAGGGGAATGTTTTTCCTATTGACTTCTCCGTAGAATACGATATACTTGACCCTGTAGATAACTGCGTCTCGGAGTGCGGGAGCTTGTTTACCCTGAGCGGAGCCGAAGGGCTCCCGCTTTTCTTTCTCACCAATAGCTTCCCCGGAAGTTCCAAGTCCAAAACAACGAATAGTGCGCCCTTTAGAATCAATCTTTTGCGAAATGCAAATTTCGTAAGTCTTTTCTTTTGATATTCATGCAAGTTGGTGGGGGGGCCGTCTATTGGATACTAAACACTGACTGCTGGCTACTGTCTCAAGCCGGACCGCCGATAATATGAAACTTCATGAAGTTGGTCGTCCCGCGAATGCCCATCGGTGTGCCGGCTACAATCCCAATGACATCGCCCTTGCGTACCAGCCGCTCTTCGAGCAGCCGTTTTTCCGTGACCTTGGCCAGCCCGTCCACTTTTTGCACGTCTTGAATATTCCGCGGCAGAACGCCCCAGATCAGCGCCATGCGCCGGCGCGTCTCGGCCACTGGAGAAAACGCCACGATCGGCACCAGCGGCCGGTAACGCGAAACCAGCCGCGCCGTGAATCCACTGTGCGTGAACACCGCGATCACTCTCATGTGCAATTCGCGCGAGGCGTGGCACACCAGCTCCGCCACCGTTTCTGCCACCTTCAATTGCTCGTGAGACGCCGGCCGCGGAAACTCGCGGATGCTTGCTTCCGCTTCTTCGATGATGCGCGCCATCATGCCGACGGCCTCGACGGGGTATTTCCCCGAGGCCGTCTCCGCCGAAAGCATCACTGCGTCCGAGCCGTCAAAAATCGCGTTGGCCACGTCCGAAGCTTCCGCTCGCGTCGGCCGCGGGTTCTCGGTCATCGATTCCAGCATCTGCGTCGCCGTAATCACCGGGCGCCGGAACTCCCGCGCTCGCGCAATAATCGTTTTCTGCACCACCGGCACGCGCTCTGGGTTCATCTCCACGCCGAGGTCGCCTCGCGCCACCATCACGCCGTCGGCGGCCCGCAGAATCGCGTCCAGATTCTCGATCGCTTCGGGCTTCTCCAGTTTCGCAATCACGGGAACGTCTTTCCCTGCGCGGCGAATCAACTGTTTCGCCAGCAGCACGTCCTCCGGTCGCCGCACGAAGCTCACCGCGATGTAATCCGCGCCGTGCTTCAGCGCGAACACCAGGTCCGCGCGGTCTTTCGGCGTCAGCGCGGGCACGCGCAGCTTCACTCCGGGCAGGTTGATCCCTTTGTGTTCGCCTAGCGCTCCGCCGTTTGCGACTTCGCAAATCACTTCACGGCCGCTGACTCTTTCCACGTGCAATTCGATCAACCCATCGGAAAGCAGGATGCGGTCGCCGCGGTGAACTTCGCGCGGCAGCGGCGTGAACACCGTATTCACGCGCGTCGAATCGCCCAGCACTTTGGCGGTGGTAATCACGAAGCGTTGTCCAGTGCGCAACAGCGCCGGCCCGCCACCGGCCAGCGGCCCGGTCCGGATTTTTGGCCCTTGAAGATCAGCGAGAATCGCGATCGGTTTCTCATGCTCGATCGCCGTGGCCCGCAGCATCGATATGTTTTTCGCATGCTCTTCGTGCGAGCCATGTGAAAAATTCAGCCGCGCCACGTCCATTCCCGCGCCCAGCAAACGGTCAATCATCCGCGGCGAACGTGTTGCCGGCCCGATCGTGCACACAATCTTGGAATGACGGAAGCTCATGCGTCCTTTGATGGCAACGATTGTAGACTGCTTTTATTCTTTACGGGAAGCGCGCGAAATTGCGGCTGTTTTTTTCTGCTCGCGATTCAATTCGTTTCTGCGCTAATGCCCTACTGCGAATTCGGTGACGATCTTCGCAAGCACGTCCACGCCTTTGTCGAACGCTGCGAGCGGTATGCGCTCATCGTCTCCATGCATGCGTTTCAAATCATCCTGTGACAGCGGAAACGGAACCAGCCCGTACGCCTGTACCTGGTGCAACCGCAACTGCGCCGAATCCGTCAGCCACGTCGATTGAAAAGGCAGCGCCGGCGCGCCACCGAATTCCTGGGAAACCACCTTGGTAATCACGGTATAAAATTCCGATTCCAAGGACGAGGACGGCGCGGCCAGCCCCGAATTTGGCTGCAGCTCCAGCTTCACCAGCGGATCATTCACCAGCTTGTTCAAATCGTTCAGCACTTTGTCAATCGTATCTCCCGGCAGAAGTCGCACGTTCAGGTTGGCCCGCGCCTCCGCAGGAATTACGTTGTTAGCCACTCCGGCGGTCAGCATCGTCGGGGCAATCGTGTCCCGCAACATCGCATTCCACAACGGACTGGTATCGGAAATCACGCGCTGCGCGTGCTCGCCGCGGTCTGGCGTTTCCATCGAGCGAATCCACTTCCCAATCTCGTCATCTTCCAGCGGCGCCAGCCCCTCGAAGTATCTCCGCACAATCGATGTGAAGTGCACCGGAGCCGCATAGCCTCCGATCTTTGCCAGCGCCGACGCCAGGTGTACAACGGCATTGTCTTTTGTCGGCTGTGAAGCGTGCCCGGAAGGCCCGCGCGCAACGACGGCAATGTTATACGCAACTTTTTCGTCCGCCTGCACGCCGGCGTACTGCACTTTTCCGTTCTTTAGGAAAACGTTTCCTCCCTCGTTGATGGCGAACCCTGCGGCGATCTTTTCCCAGTGTTTCGCAATCAGCATGCGAATGCTGGCGTCGCCGCCGGCTTCCTCGTCGTCTGTCGCCAGAAAAATCACGTCCCGATTGAGTCGCACCATCGAACGCTTTAGCGAAATGAACACGGCTAGGTTTGCCGCCACCATGCCTTTGTCATCAATAGCGCCGCGTCCGTACAAATACCCATCCTTAACCACCGCGCCGAAGGGGTCGACGCTCCACCGCGCCTTCTCCACCGGGACCGTGTCCAAGTGCGCCACCAGCAAGAGCGCCCGCGCCGGCTGCGCTACCGCCGAGCTGCGCAGACGCGCCACTACCGCACTTCGCCCCGGCGCCATGTCAAGAATTTCTGCCTTGATCCCTTCCTTCGCCAGGATCCCGGTGATGTACATTGCGGCGATTTGCTCATTTCCTGGAGGATTCGACGTGTTGATCTTGATGAGGTCTGCCAGCCAGCCGCGCGCTTCCTTCGCAATCGCAGAAGTATCCCCGGATGGTAACGATCTGACCGCCGGATTCCCTGCCGGGATCCCTGGCCTTTCTGGCGCCACCTGCGCTGCAACCGGTAAACCTGCTGCCATCGACAATGCCGCCATTCCGGCCAACACCTGGACCAAGCGATTCCAGTTCACGAATCCGTCCTCCTCTTCAAATATGGCCGCAGCGCGGCCCCTCAGTAAACGTTTTGATTCAAATGTGCTTCATACTAACATGCAGGTGTGGGCGCTTGGCTGGGGCAATGCCGTGGGGTTGCTTAAACTCAACCGCTTTCCGGCTGCCAGTTTTCCGGCATGCGGACGTCAACGCCAGTTTAGCATTTGTCGATTGCGACCGAGGAGTGCATCATGAAGGCCATTTTTTCCGTAGTTTTGCTCGCGGCACTGGCTACCGGCCTGGTACTGCCGCTGGCCGAGAATTCTGTGTTTGCCCAGGCCCCCACCGGTCCTCAAGGCGGCGCTCCTCCTCCTCCGCAACAGCAGCAGAACCCCACTTCGCAAAAACCCCCGACTGACGCAGCGCAGCCCCCGCAAGCGGGCGTGACCATCGCCGTTGACGTCCCCATCGTCACCCTCGATGTGGTTGCCACCACCCAGCGCGGCGACATTATCCCGGGCCTCAAGAAGGAAAACTTTCGCGTTCTCGATGATGGCGTTCCACAGACCATCACCAACTTTGCCCCCACGGAGGCTCCCATCACCATGGTCCTCCTCATGGAGTTCAGTAGCCGCGGCTATGGTGGCTTCTTTGCATATATTGGGAAGTATTGGTCCACGGCGCTTTTCCCAGCGTTGCAGCAAAAAGACTGGATTGCCCTCGAGACCTTTGACATGAAGACCCGCATCGAGGTGGACTTCACGCAAAACAAAGATGAAGTCATGGAGGGGATTTATCATCTCTATTTTCCGGGCTTCAGCGAATCGAACGTCTTTGACGCCCTCCTTGAAACCGTGGACCGCCTGAAAGACGTGAAGGGCAAGAAATCCATCGTCCTGCTGGCCAGCGGTGTGGACACTTTTTCCAAACATACCCTCGATCAGACCATGAAGCAGCTGCGCCAAAGTGACGTTACGATTTTTTGCATCGGTTTGAGCCGCGCGTATCAGAATTTCGCTGATATGAACGGCGGAATGGGCAGCAGTAGGCGCATGGACTACCTCCAGGCGGAGAATCAGTTGAAGACTTTTTCACAGGAGACCGGAGGCTATTCCTGGTTTCCTCAGTTCGCCGGTGAAATGCCGGACGTGTTTCGCAACGTTGCCGCTTTCTTGCGCCATCAATATAGCCTTTCCTACTCACCGTCAAATGGCGCCAAGGACGGCAAATTTCATAAGCTCAGAGTGGAGTTGGTCGCCCCTGACGGTGGCCCGCTCACGGTGATGGACCAAAAAGGAAAAAAACAGAAATTCCAGGTCTACGCCCGCGAAGGCTACCAGGCTCCCAAAGGCGGCGTCGGCGACTAAAAAACATGGAAACTTGAAATTAGAAATTAGAAGGAACTTCTACTCACGGCAAATTGCGAATTTCCATTTTCAGTTTGCTAATTTCTATTTCATTTCAGTAGCCTCGCGCAAAGTCAACTTGATTGAATAGGTCTTGCCCGGCAAACCATCTTTCCAACAAGTCGATTAAAATCGCCGTCTGGCGGTCCCAGAGCCGGTCGCTCACCCCGCTCGTGTGCGGCGTAATGAACAAATTCGGCGCTTTCCACAACGGACTCTCTGCCGGCAACGGCTCTGTCTGCGCCACGTCCAGCGCCGCTCCGCCTAGCGCTCCGCTCTCCAGCGCCTGAACAAGCGCCGTTTCATCCAGGAGCGACCCGCGCGCGACATTGATCAGCCGCGCGCCGCGTTTCATCTTTGCAATCTCAGCCGCACCAATCAGGTCTTTCGTTTCTGCCGTCTCTGGCGCGCAAATCATTACGTAGTCCGCGTCTGGCAGCGCTTCTGCCAATTGCGACACGGCAAAAATATTTTCCACATACGCCTGTTCACCCATGCCCGACCGCGTCACTCCCCAGACTCTCATGTCAAACGCTTTCGCGCGCTTCCCCACTTCTCTGCCGATCGATCCGTATCCGACAATCAGCAGCACTTCCCCGTTCAACTCCGTCAAATGCTGCGGCTGGTCCCAAATTTCCTGCTGCGCCCATCGCGCGCGGTCCTGCCCGCGCACGGAATCTGGAAGATTCCGCGCCAGCGCCAGCAGCAATCCCATGGTGTGCTCCGCCATCGGCACGGAAAAAATCCCGCTAGGGTTTGTCACCATGATTCCGGAATCCCGCAACTCCGAGTACATCAATTGCGCCACGCCCGCCGCCGTCGAGTGAATCCATTTCAACTTTTTCGCCTCCTTCAATTGCTCGGGGCGCAGCGAGTATCCGACAAAAATGTCCGCGTCCGGCAGTTCTTTCGCCAAGTGGTCGTAATTCGGCAAATGCAAGACACGCATTTCCGGCCACCGTTTGTGAATGGCCTCGGCCATCGCCGGCTTCGGCCGCCATTCCGTAAACGGATGCCAGACACAAATCACAAGTTTTGTCTCTACAGGTTTTGTGCGTCTCATAGTCAGGTTACGAAATGATGCGCAAATCTGTTCCCGTCATGTCAGTTGGCCGTGGCTGCCCCAAGGCGCTCAGCATGGTCGGTGCAATGTCTCGTAATGATCCGGCGGGCTTCAAGCGCAGCTCGTCATCATCGCTCACTAAAATCAGCGGCACGGGATTGGTGGTGTGATAAGTGTGTGGCCCTCCGGTTATCGGATCGATCATCGTTTCCGCGTTTCCGTGGTCCGCGGTAATAATCCACACTCCCCCGCGCGGCTTAAGCGCTTGATAAATCCGGGCCAGGCCCGCGTCCACGGCTTCAACCGCCTTGATCGCGGCTTCCAGCTTGCCCGAATGCCCCACCATGTCCGCGTTCGCATAATTCATGATGATGGCATCGAACTCGCCCTTCTCGATGGCCCTTACCACCGTGTCCGTAATTCCCGCCGCCGACATTTCGGGCTTTAAGTCGTAGGTCGCCACTTTTGGCGAGGGCACTAGAATTCGTTCTTCTCCGGCAAAGGGCTTCTCGACACCGCCGTTGAAAAAATAAGTTACGTGCGCGTACTTTTCTGTCTCCGCTGTGCGCAGATTCTTGTACTGCAGCTCGGCAAAGACTTGGGCGAGGATGTGCTCGAGTTTTTCCGGAGCAATTACGAATTTCAGCCACGGCCAGTTCTTGTCGTACTGCGTCATTCCCACATAAAACAAATCCTTCGGCCGCTTGGCATCGACAAACTTGTCGAAGTCCGGCGCAGCCAGCGCGTACGTCATCTGTCGCGCGCGGTCGGCGCGAAAATTAAAAAAGATAACCGCGTCATCGTCATGAATCAGCCCTACCGGCGTGGCAGAGGTTCCACTTCCATTGGTCACGACAATCGGCTTGATAAATTCATCCGTAACATCCGCTTCATAACTTCGCTGCAGCGCCGCAACTGGATCATCCGTGCGCGTTTCCGCTTCGCCGTGAACCAGCGCGCGATAGGCAAGTTCGACGCGCTCCCAGCGATTGTCGCGGTCCATCGCGTAGTAGCGCCCCACCAGCGTGGCGATTTCGCCGACGCCCAACTCGCGCATCTTCTGCTGCAACTGGCGGACGTAATCGCGTCCGCTGTTCGGCGGCGTGTCGCGGCCGTCCATGAAACAGTGCACGAACACTTTTTCGACTTTTTGCTGTTTGGCCATCTCCAGCAGCGCAAACAAATGCTGAATGTGCGAGTGCACTCCGCCGTCGCTGAGCAATCCGAGGAAATGCAGTTGCCGGGCTCGTCCGCGCTCCATTGCTTGCTGAAACAGGGGTACGCTTGGCAATTGCTTGTTCGCGATCAGCAGGTCAATGCGCGTGATGTCCATGTGCACGATGCGCCCTGCGCCCATGTTCATGTGCCCCACTTCACTATTGCCCATCTGGCCTTCGGGCAATCCGACAAACGGCCCGGAGGTATTAATCAAAGTGTTTGGAAATTTCTGGATCAGTTCGTCATACGCCGGCTTGCGCGCCAGCGCAATGGCGTTCCCCTTGGTCTCCGCGCGGTATCCCCATCCATCGAGCACAGTCAGCACAATCGGCTTCGGTCGCTTTGCCATAGCGCGTCAGAATACATGGATTTATTGGACGAATCACCGTGTTTCCGTCACGATATCTGCTGGAGCGTTTCCATGGTTGATGCAAGAAACTCACGCGTCGCCTCCCTGGGGAGCATCCGCGCCGTCGTGCTCGACTACGGAGAAGTCCTTTGCCACCACCCTTCCCCCGAAGCTCTCGCGGAAATGGCAGGCATTTTCGGGATCAACGAAGACAAGTTTCTCCCCATATATCGTTCCTCGCGCAATCCATACGATCGCGGGGACCTCTCGCCGCGTGATTATTGGGCCGAGTTTGCGGGCCGCGCCGGCGTGACCATTCATCCACATCAGATTGAAAGCCTTCGCCGGCTGGATATGCAGATGTGGAGTAACGTCAATCAGGAAATGACGGAATGGCTGGCGAGCATCCACTCGCGCGGCATTAAGACCGCCATTCTTTCAAACATGCAAACGGATATGGCCGCCCACGTGAGGAGGAACTTCGCCTGGCTGCGCCACTTCGATCACCAGATTTTCTCGTGCGAGGTGCATGCCATCAAGCCCGACCCAGTCATCTACCAGCATTCCCTCGCCCTGCTGAAAATTGCGCCCTCGGAAGTGCTCTTCATCGATGACCGCGAAGAAAACATCCAGGCCGCACGCGCGGTGGGAATTCGCGGGATAGTCTTTGAATCCGTCGAACGTTTTCGCAAAGATTTGCAAGCGCTTGGCTTTCCGATTCTTCCTGGATCCAGCGCGGACGGTAACAGTCATGCCGACAGATAGTCGGGACTCGGCGGTCGTATTGCACTCGCGCCGAGTCGTATTGGGTCAACTCAGTTTTTCTCAGCGAATTCCTTCAGCGCAGCAAGCAGCCGATCCACTTCTTCGCTGATGTTGTAGTGTACCAGGCCAACTCGCAAGACGCCGCCGTGTTGCTCGACGCCGAGGCGCTCGGAGAGATTCAAAGCGTAGAAATTCCCATCCCAGGTGAAAATTCCACGGTCCCCGAGGAAAGCTGCAATTTTCGCGGGATGCTGGTCTCCCAAGCGGAACGATAATGTCGAACAGCGTTCGTCAAACCGCTTTGTATCGGTGATGCCGAAGATGCGCATCTCCGGAATGGTCTGCAAGCCCGCGATCAAGCGAGTGATCAATGCAGTTTCGTATTGATGTGTGGCGCGATACGCTGCTTGCAACGCTTCGCGACGGCTCTTTACGCCCGGATCGCAATGCCGTCCTAGCTCTGCGATGTAATCCACGGCGGCGCCAATTCCAGCGATTAGTTCCTGCACTTGCGTTCCCGTTTCCCAGCATTCCGGCGAAGTGTTCGTTGCCGGCCGCACTTTGTAGGGCTTGAATTTCTCCAGGTGTTCGCGCTTGCCGTAAAGCGTCCCCATATGCGGACCGAAAAATTTGTAGGGCGAGCACACCAGGAAATCGCAGTCCAGAGCCTTCACGTCAATCAGCCCGTGCGGTGCATAATGCACGGCATCAACGAACATGAGCGCGCCAGCCGCGTGCGCTAGTTTGGTGATTTCGGCGACGGGATTGATGGTTCCCACCATGTTGGAGGCATATCCCACGGCAACCAGTTTCGTTTTCGGGGTAATCTTGCGCTTCAAATCGTCGAGATCGAGCGTACAGTCAACTTCGTGAATGTCTACCTGACGTATCACAACACCTTTTTCTTCCAGCGCGCGCCAGGGAGCTACGTTGGCATCGTGGTCCAACATAGTCACCACAATTTCATCGCCTGGATTGAGTTCGCGGCCGATGGCGCGCGCGAGGGCGAAGGTGATGGTGGTCATATTCTGGCCGAAGACGACTTCATTCGAATCGCAATTGAAGAAATCGGCCATCGCCGAGCGGGCAGAACGAATCGTTTCATCGTTTCTGCGACTGGTGAGAAAAGCGCCGTAGGTGTTGGCGTTTGCACCGAGAAAATAATATTGCACCGCGTCCATCACCTGCTTGGGGACTTGCGTGCCCGCCGGCCCGTCCAGAAATGCGGAGCCGTGGTGGTTGTACTGCAAGGTCAACGAAGGGAATTGTTCCCTCACCCAAGCAATGTCGAATGATTTTGTTTCCGTGCCGTGCATCGCTGGTGTGCTCATGTTCTCTTTCCGAACTGCAATTCCCGGCAATCTCAGGCTGCTAGTTTCTCACACGTAACGCCTGGGTTGTAGGGGCGCAGCATGCTACGCCCCTACCAGCAAGATGCGTGCAGGACCGCGCTTTCTTCTTTCCAATAGGTCCGATACGTCCAAATTGGGACCACATTTTCCCATGCTCCTCGCCAGCCCCGAATTCGCGCCGGTTCGCCCGTGATACGATACTTACGGTTGTTCCTCACCCATGCCGCTTTGGCGCCGGCTACAAATCAAATGAGCGGCCACCAACCGGCCGGCTTCGCGCCACGTTTCTCAATGAGGTGAATTGTGACCGAAACTATCCCGCCAACCGAGCGCACACGCGTCGTGCGTGAAGCGCATCGCGGCGCATACGACCGCGAAACCATCTACAAGATTCTTGATGAGGCTTATGTGTGCCACGTCGGATTTGCCACCGATGGTCAGCCTTTTGTTATACCCACGCTGTTCGGGCGTGTTGGCGACGCGGTTTATTTCCACGGGTCAGCGGCCAGCCGAATGCTGCGCAACGTTAGCGAAGGAATTTCCGTGTGCGTCACGGTGACACTTACCGATGGCTTCGTGCTCGCGCGGTCGGTCTTCAATCACTCGATGAATTACCGTTCCGTGGTGGCACTCGGCAAAGCGGTCTTGGTCGACGCGCCGGAAGAAAAACTCGAAGCGCTGCGCGCGTTCACGGAGAAAATAATTCCCGGCCGCTGGAATGATGCCCGCCAGCCCAACGAAAAGGAGTTGAAAGCCACGAGCATTCTGCGCCTGCCGCTCACGGAAGTTTCCGCGAAGATACGAAGTGGTCCGGTCGAAGACGATGCTGCGGATTATGCGCTGCCGGTCTGGGCAGGCGTGATTCCGCTTGCGCTCACACCGGGCGCGCCGATCCGCGATGAGAAATGCGACGCTTCGATTCCCACGCCTGCCTATGCGGCGCAGTACAGGCGGCGAGCATGAGCGAATTCTCTCCCGCACCGATCAAGCCCATCGTCGGCGTTGCCGCGCTCGACGCGCTTGACATTCGCGTCGGAACCATTGAGCGCGTCGAGGAAACTCCGCGTTCGGACAAACTCATGAAGCTGGCGGTGAATTTTGGCGACCATTCGCGGACCATTCTCGCGGGGATCAAGAAAGAACGCGCAAATCCGCGGGAGATCGAGGGGCGCCAGGCGCTGTTCGTGGTGAATCTGGCGCCGCGCAAGATGGCCGGCGAAGTTTCCGAAGGCATGCTTTTTGACATTGGGTACGCCGACGGCGTCACGCCGGTTCTTTCTGTTCCGGAGCGTCCCGTTCCGAACGGCACGCGCGCAGGATAATCCCTGCCTGTGCGCTGGGTCGAAGAAATTTTATTTCGCTCCCATGAGTTTCTGAGCCGCGGAGGAAATCAGCGCGGCTTCATCTTGCAAGACACGCGCGACGACCACAATCGCTTCGTCGGCCTGCTGCCATTTTTTCAGCTCAATAGCTTCGCGGACCGCCGGCACCGTCTTGACCCCGTAGCCGGTGTAAAAGCCCGGAGC
>WNFS01003046.1_pt1 | contig 12663 bp, 10 predicted proteins | sample 5400141 | NCBI WGS metagenome assembly WNFS01 (sample SAMN13153358, study PRJNA577476) | soil metagenome | isolation source: 60 cm saprolite under Madrone tree | place: USA:California | collected 2016-06-14
GTCGGCGAGTGCCGCGGCGGCGAGGCCCTGGACATGCTGCAGGCCATGAACACCGGCCACGACGGTTCGATGACGACCATCCATGCCAACACCCCACGCGACGCGCTCGCCCGCCTCGAGACTCTGGTGCTCATGGCCGGCGTCGACCTGCCGGTGCGCGCGATCCAGCAGCAGGTCGCGGGCGCGATCAACCTCTTCGTGCAGCTCAACCGTTTGCGCGACGGTTCGCGCAAGGTGACTCAGATCACCGAGGTGATCGGCATGGAGCAGGAAATCATCACGATGCAGGACGTCTTCATCCTCGAGCAGAAAGGCGCGACTCCCGACGGCAAAGTTATCGGAGAGTTCAAGCCCACGGGTCTGCGGCCCAAGATTCTCGACCGCATCTTCACGCAGGGAATTCCTCTGCCGAAGGAGATCACGGCCCTCTTCCCGCCGCCTCCGGGATACAAGCCCTCTACCCGCTAGCGCCCCTTCAAGCGCCATTTTTCGCGAGCTATACTCGGGCTGTGAAGGTCGTCCTGAACGACCGCACGGATGGCCTTAAGCCTGAGCTCAAGGCGTACGCGGAGCGCAAGCTGGCCCGCCTCGAGCGTCATTTCGGCAGGGTTGCCGATGCTGAGGTGGATTTTTCCGTCGAGCGCAAGCGCTTCGGAGTCGAGACCATCGTGTGCCGGATCAACGTCCACGTGAGCGGGCGCCGCACGCCCGTCCTCTCAGCGCATGAACGAGGACCGGACGCGCAGTCGGCACTCGACCTGGCGCTCGACAAGATCGACCGGCAGGTGATGAAGCTCAAAGAGAAACGGACGCACCGGCACCTCGAGGTTTCCCCCCTCCGGATGCCCGATGAGGAGACGGCCAAGCCGCCTCGCAGCTCCGAACCAGAACGGATTCGAATAAAGCTGCTGCCCGAGTCGATCGAGCAGGCGATCGCGGAGCTGGAGTCTGACGGCCAGGCCTTTCACATCTTCCTGGATGAATTCTCAGGGGGCATCCAGATCGCGTTCCGCCGGGCCGACGGCTCGGTCGCCATCATCGAGCCGGTAATCCCCTAGGGGAGTTTCTGGCCGAACTAGTCCGGGTACCCTAGAACTAACCCCCAATGCTCAATCTCACCAAGCTCCTCGACCCGAACGAGCGGGAAGTCAAGCGCCACTCGGGGGTGGCGGCTGCCGTCAACGAGCTGGAGCCCGAGCTCCAGGCGCTCGACGACGCAGGTCTGCGCGCCCGCTCCGACGAGCTACGTCAGCGGGCCAAGGACGGCCATGACCTCGACGAGCTGCTGATCGAGGCGTTCGCGCTCTGCCGTGAGGGAAGCCGTCGGACGATCGGTCTGAGGCACTTCGACGTCCAGCTCGTGGGAGGCATCGTCCTCCACCAGGGCAAGATCGCCGAGATGAAGACCGGTGAGGGCAAGACGCTGGTCGCCAGCCTGGCCCTGTACCTGAACGCGCTCGCCGGCGAGGGCGTCCACCTGGTCACGGTCAACGACTACCTCGCCCGGCGTGACGCGGGCTGGATGGGCCCCATCTATCACCTGCTCGGCATGAGCGTGGGCGTGAACGTCGGCACGGCCGGCACCTTCATCTACGACCCGGAGTATCTGGACGAGACCCACCCCGACAGCCGTCTGCAGCACCTGCGCCCCGCAACCAAGAAAGAGGCGTACCTCGCCGACATCACGTACGCGACCAACTCCGAGCTGGCGTTCGACTACCTGCGCGACAACATGGCCCTGGATCTCAGCCAGTGCAGCCAGCGCACGCTGCACTACGCGATCGTCGACGAGGTCGACTCCATCCTCATCGACGAGGCGCGCACGCCGCACATCATCTCGGGTCAGTCCGAAGAGTCGACCGAGAAGTACTACGAGTACGCGCGCTGGGCGGGTCGCCTGGTCGAGGAAGAGGACTACGAGGTCGACCTCAAGCACAAGTCGGCGTCGCTTACCGAGCAGGGCATCGCCAAGATGGAGCGCTGGACGAGCATCGGCAACATCTACGACCTCGAGAACGTCATCGAGGCTCACCAGATCAATCAGGCGCTCAAGGCGAAATCGCTTTTCCTGCGCGACCGCGACTACCTGGTCAAGGACGGCGAGGTGATCATCGTCGACGAGTTCACCGGCCGCACGATGCCGGGCCGACGCTGGTCGGATGGACTACACCAGGCGGTCGAGGCCAAAGAGGGCGTCAAGGTCCAGCAGGAGCAGAAGACGATCGCTACCATCACGGTCCAGAACTATTTCCGCCAGTACGAGAAGCTCGCGGGCATGACCGGTACCGCGATGACCGAGGCGGAGGAATTCCACAAGATCTACAAGCTCGACGTGGTCGCCATCCCGACCCACCGCAACATGGTCCGCGCCGACAACCCGGATGTGATCTACAAGACCGAGAAGTCGAAGTTCGAAGCGGTCATCGATGAGATCGTCGAGATGAACAAGCAGAAGCGACCGGTGCTGGTCGGCACGGTCTCGGTGGAGAAGTCGGAACGTCTCGCGCGGATGCTCGAGAGGCACGGGGTGAAGCACAACGTTCTCAACGCCAAGCAGCACGAGCGCGAGGCCGCGATCGTCGCCGAGGCGGGCCAGCCGGCAGCGGTCACCATCGCCACGAACATGGCCGGACGCGGAACCGACATCGTCCTCGGATCAGGCGTGACGGACGTCGGCGGTCTGCACATCATCGGCACGGAGCGCCACGAAAGCCGGCGTATCGACAACCAGCTTCGCGGGCGCGCCGGCCGCCAGGGCGACCCGGGCTCGAGCAGGTTCTTCATCTCGCTCGAAGACGACCTGATGAAGATCTTCGGTCCCGCCGCCGACCGGATCGGCCGCTTGATGGACAGCCTGGAGGTCGAACCCATCGAGCACCCATGGGTCGCGCGATCGATTGCAGGCGCCCAGAAGAAGGTCGAGGGGATGCATTTCGACGCCCGCAAGCACGTGGTCGAGTACGACGATGTGATGAACAAGCAGCGTCAGATCGTCTACGAGGAGCGGCAGAAGGTGCTCGAGGGCGCGGATGCGCGCGGGAACATCCTCGAGTACGTCAAAGAGATCGTCGCCAAGGGAATCGAGGTGCACTGCGAGAGCCGGCACCCCGAGAACTGGGACATGGATGCGCTGATTCGTTACCTCTCGGCTTACCTGCCTATCGCGCCGGGCTCGCAGATTCCTGAAGAGGTGGTGGAGCGCGGCCGCGAGGCCCTCGCCGACCACCTGAACGCGGCTGCCGCGGACGCCTACGACAAGCAGGTCGAGGTGTTTGGCGTCGAGGTCATGCCGCTGGTCGAGAAGAGCGTGATGCTGCAGACGATCGACCGGCAGTGGATGGAGTACCTGACGCAGATGGAGCATTTCCGTGAAGGGGTCGGTCTGCGTGCTTACGGGCAGCGCGATCCGCTCGTCGAGTACAAGAACGAAGCGCTCGAGATGTTCAACGAGCTTCGTGAGCGCATCCAGAGCTCGATCGTGGCGATGATCTTTCACATCCAGCCGGCGCCGCGCAACACGCCGCCGCCAACGCCGCAACCGGTGGTGCGCAGGGTCATGGAAAGCGGACCGGGCGAGCTCGATGGCGATGGCAAGTCGGGCCGCAACGGAGCACCGAAGCCTCGACGCGTCGCGCCGGTTGGCGCCGCCGCGGGCGCCGGTGGCGAAGCCGGTGCCGCTAAGCTGGGGCGCAACGATCCCTGCTGGTGCGGGTCGGGCAAGAAATACAAGAGGTGCCATGGAAAATAGGCAAGGGGGACTACGTCCCCCTTACCGGAAACCCCCTCTCCACGCGGCGTTTGGGTGTGTTTCAAGTTGGCGGAGTCATGGCCCGGCAAAGCCGGGCCAACTTGGCCACGCTGATAAATTTCTGGAGAAGTGATGGACGTTCAACTGAGCCCGAAGGAATTGCTGGAACGGATTCTTCAGCTCAAGGAGCACCTTTGACCTGCCCGGAAAGCTCAAGCGTGCGGATGAGCTCGATCACCGCTTAACGCAGCCAGGCATCTGGGACGACCCGCGATACGCGGGCGCCCTCGGGCGGGAGTCGGCCGAGAACCGCGAGCTGATACGAACCTGGGAGCAGCTCGAGAAGCGGGCTCGCGACCTCATCGAGCTCGATCAGCTCGCGTCCGGTGACCCGGAGCTCGCAAAGCAGGTCGAAGAGGAAGAGGCGAAGCTGGCGGGCGAGCTGCGATCGCGTGAGCTCGACCTGCTCTTCACCGATCCATACGCGAATCACAACGCCGTGGTCACGATCTCGGTCGGCCAGGGTGGGGTGGAGGCGCAGGACTGGGTCGAGATGCTCATGCGCATGTACTTGAAGTGGGCGGAGCGCCATCGATTCGAGGTTGAGGTCATAGACCAGTCGCCGGGTGAAGAGGCGGGGCTCAAGAGCGTGACCTTCATCGTTCGCGGGCCGCGCGCATACGGGCTGATGCGATCCGAGCATGGCGTGCATCGGCTGGTGCGCATCTCGCCCTTCGATCAGAACCACCGGCGGCACACGTCATTCGCGCTGGTCGAGGTGATACCGGAGCTCGAGGACACCGACGAGGATGCGGTCGTGATCAACCCTCAGGACCTGCGCATCGACACGTATCGGTCGACCGGAGCGGGCGGCCAGCACGTCAACAAGACCGACTCCGCCATCCGCATCACCCACCTGCCCACCGGGATCGTCGTCACCTGCCAGAACGAGCGCTCGCAGATGAAGAACCGGGAGACGGCGATGAAGGTGCTCAAGGCCCGCCTGTTCCAGCGCCAGCAGCAAGAGGCGGCCGCGCGCCTCGACCAGATCCGGGGCCAGGTCCTGCCCGCCGAGTTCGGGTCCCAGATCCGAAACTATGTTCTCCAGCCCTACACGCTGGTCAAGGACGTCCGCACCGGGCTCGAGGTGGGCAACGCCCAGGCGGTGCTCGACGGGGAGATCGATCCGTTCATCGAGGCCTGGCTTCGCCGGCAGCTGGGCCAGAGCCAGAACGGCTCCGGAAACTAGTCCCTAAGGGCGCCCCGACCGCCCCCGCGCAAGCAACTCTGCGCGCCTCCGTTACATACGTGTTTGAACTCAAAGGATGGCATTTGGAGCATCCGGGGGCATGCGTTATACTGCCCGCGACTTAGCCGGGTGCGCCTGCTGGCGCCCAACGTCAAAGCAAAAGATCTAGCTGATGGTTTTAACACCGGATTTCGACAGCCGGCCGGTTATCAGCTTCCAGCATGTCTGGAAGACCTATCCGACCGGGACCGAGGCGCTTCGAGATATCAATCTCGTCGTCCCCGAGGGCGATTTCGTTTTCCTGGTCGGCCCTTCCGGCGCGGGCAAGTCGACGATGGTCCGCCTCCTGATCAGAGAGGAGAAGCCCTCCAAAGGCAAGATCTTCGTGGAGGGGGTCGAGCTGGGCCGTATGAAGCGGCGCAAGCTGCCGTACTACCGGCGCAAGATCGGCCTGGTCTTCCAGGACTTCAAGCTGCTGCCGAACCTCACCGTCTACGAGAACGTGGCCTTCGCGCTGCGCGTTCTCGGCGAGCCCGACCGTCTTGTCCAGTCGCGCGCCGCCGAGGCGCTGGACACGGTGGGCCTGGCGGGGAAGGAGCAGACCTATCCGTCCAACCTGTCCGGTGGCGAGCAGCAGCGCGTGGCCATCGCGCGGGCGCTGGTGCATGCGCCGCGGATGATCATCGCCGACGAGCCCACCGGCAACCTCGACCCCGCAACGGCGTGGGAAATCATGCAGCTGTTCCTGCGCATCAACTCGCGAGGCGCCACGGTTGTGATGGCGACGCACAACCGTGAAATCGTCGATCTACTCCGCCGCCGCGTCATTGCGATCGACGCTGGGCAGATTGCCCGAGATGACCGTTCTGGCCGCTACCATGACGATGTTTCGAAACCTCAGATTCGCGCTCAATAGCGCCTGGCAGAGCTTCTGGCGGAACCTGGCGGTCAGCCTGGCCGCGGTTCTGTCGATCACGCTCATCCTGATTCTGGGCGGAGTCAACCTGCTGATCGGTCACGCGTTCTCGCAGGTGCTCGACGGTTTCCGCGAGAAGGTGAGCGTCATCTCGATCAACGTCGCCGACGACACGCCGCTGCCGACCGTGTATGGATTCCAGCAGCAGCTGGCAAGCGATCCACGCGTTGCGGGCGTGAAATACATCACCAAGGAGCAGGCGCTCGCCAATTTCACAGCTGACCCGAACAACGCGATTCTGGCGCAGCAGCTGCAGGGCAATCCGCTGGACGCGAAGCTCGAAGTTCGGGTCAGGGCGCTATCGGACGTCGCCGCGATCGACGCGCTGGCGCGCCAGTGGTCGGGCGTCGATCCGACGAACCCCACCAACTACCAGGGGGACTTCGTCAACCGCATGCTCCAGCTCTCACAATGGCTTGGTTATGCGGGCGCAGGCTTGCTCGCGATCCTGGTGATCGTCTCGGTCGTCATCGTCATGAACACGATCCGCACGGCGGTATTCCACCGCCGCAAGGAGATCGAGGTCATGAAGCTCGTCGGTGCGACCGAGTGGTTCGTGCGCGGACCGTTCGTGATCGAAGGAGTGATGACCGGGCTCATCGCGGCCTCCATCGCGCTTGCGCTTCTCGTCATCGCGTACCCGCCGGCAGTGCAGCAGTTCCGCAACGACATCGCGTTCATCCCCCTCTCCTACGATCCCGGCTTCATTGCGAGTCTGGCTCGTGACCTGCTGCTCGGCGGTGCGGCGCTTGGAGCGGTGGGCAGCTACATCGGCGTGCGCAGGTTCGTGAAGCTGTGACGCGTCGCATCAGGCTGCTCGCTGTGGTGTTGGCTGGATTCCTCGCCTGGATTCCGCTGTCGACCCAGACGGTGTCAGCAATCTACTGCTACCCAGGCGACCCGCCCAACGTCTACCAGGCATGTCTCCAGTACAACCAGGGAATCGGCGCCCAGGTCAACAACGAGCAGCAGCTGCAGAACATCGTGAATCAATTCAACGCAGCAGAGGCGCAGTACCTCGCCCTCTACGCGCTGATCAACAGCCTCAACGCGCAGATCGCGGCGCAGAAAAACATGATCGTGCAGACCCAGGCGGCGATCGACGATCTCGACCGCCAGATCCGTTTCACCGAGGCCAGCCTCACCCGGCTGCATTCGCGGGTGAGCCTGCGTGACGAGATCCTCAACCAGCGGCTGCGATACGTCGACGACCATGGCTCGGTGAACTACGTCGAGCTGGTCCTGACCGCGAACACATTCAACGACCTGATGAACCGAATGGTCGGTGCGCAGCAGGTCGCGGCCTCGGACCGCAAGCTGCTCGGCGAGCTCGGCCAAGAGCGGTCGCGGTTCGATCAGACCAACGCCGACCTGACCGTAAAGAGAGGCGAGGTCGCCGCCCTTCTTCAGCAGGAGGTCGCGACCGAGGCCGACCTGGAGAAGAACGTAGCCACGCAAAAAGCTGCGATGGCGGCCGCGGTGCAGCTCGAAACCAAACTCCAACAGCAGTACGCACAGGTCCAGGCGCAGCGCGCTGCCATCGATGCGCAGGTGGCCGCGCTGCAGCAGCAGTACGACGCTGCGGCGCAGAAAGCGGGTGGAGGCTCAGGTGTATTCGCATGGCCCGAGCCGGCATGTGGATTCAGCTGCATCAGCCAGGGATACGGACCGAGCTCCTTTTACCTGGAGCCACCTTTCGCCGGGTACGCGCACTTCCACACAGGTATCGACATCGCGGCGCCGTATGGAAGCCCGATCGTCGCGGCCGATACCGGCATCGTCAGTCTCTACGTGACGAACTGGGGCTACGGGATTTACATCATCATGACCCACGGCAACGGGTACTCCACCTACTACGGACACATGTCCGGGTTTGCACCGGGGTTGAGAAGCGGGCAGATAGTGGCTCGAGGCGACTTGATCGGGTACGAAGGTTCAACCGGATGGTCCACCGGGCCGCACCTGCACTTCGAGATTCGCGTCAACGACTATCCAAAGAATCCCTGCATCTGGCTAGGCTGCTGACTTCGCTACTCTCCTGACATGAGGCAGCGCGACGCCTTCTGGGGCGTTGCCGTTCTGATCGTTGCGGTGCTTGGGTTTGGGATTGGCGTTTACACCGATCAGGCGTTTCCTGATGTCATTCCATATGTCGCGCACCATTCGAGTGGGCGGGTCGACACTTCAGAGCTGCAGCAGGCGATTCGCCTGATCCAATCGCAATACGTCGACGCCAACCTGGACACGACCAAGCTGTCACGGGGGACGGTGCAGGGCCTGATCTCGGCGCTCAACGACCCGTTCACGGCTTACTACGACCCTGACGCGTACAAGCGCCTGCAGCAGGTCTACACGGGCCACTACTCGGGGATCGGCATATATCTGACTTTCAGCACGTCATACCCGGTGATCACCGGCACTGTGCCGGGCTCCCCCGCGAACGCGGCCGGCTTGACCGCCGGCGACCAGATCGTGAAGGTGGGCGACAAGGACCTGAAGGGTGTGAGCGCTGATCAGGCGTCGACCTTGATCCAGGGCCCGGACGGCACGAAGGTGACGCTGACGATCCAGCGAGGCACCCAGACGTTCTCGGTGACCGTCACACGTGCCGAGATCCAGGTGCCGTCGGTGCGCTCGACCCAGATCGCGGATCACATTCTCTATGTGCGCATCTACCAGTTCAGCACCACGACCACGACCGAGCTGCAGGCTGCCTTGAAGGCGGGCTTGGCCGGCTCGAAGGGTGTGGTGCTGGACCTTCGGGAGGATCCGGGCGGGTTCATTTCGGAAGCCGACCATGTGATCAGCGAGTTCGTGGCGAGTGGGGAGACGTTCGAGCTTCGGGATCGCAACGGGACGGTCGATCGGCACACGGTGAGCGGGGAGCACCTGGCCACCAGCGTGCCGCTGGTGGCGCTTGTCGACGCCAACAGCGCGTCGTCGGCGGAGATCGTTGCGGGCTCGCTGCAGGTGCACCAGCGGGCCAAGCTGGTGGGCACAGTGACGTTCGGAAAAGGATCGGTGCAAGAGGACTTCCCGTTGAGCGACGGGGCGGACATTCACCTGACGGTCAAGAGGTGGTATTTACCGAACGGCCAGACGATCGACAAGAAGGGCCTGATACCGGACGTTGCGATCACCCTTCCCAATGCGAGCGACGAGTTCGACGTGCAGCAGCCGTCGCTCGGCTACGCCAAGGACACGCAACTGAATGCGGCGCTGAGCCTGCTTGCTGCTGGGTAGACTGAGCATCCGCTACGGGCGGTTAGCTCAATTGGCAGAGCGCCTCGCTTACACCGAGGAGGCCGTTGGTTCGAATCCATCACCGCCCACGTTGACAGACAACTTGTAAAGCACCGTGTCGATCAGTCGGACGACTTGGGTGTGCCGATCCGGCCGCGGTGTGTAGCCGATCACGTGGCCCTCGCCGATGTGGATGTCGGAAAACAGGGTGGCAAGCAGCTCGCGGCGTACAACACCGTCGCCCGTGTCCCAAGCCTCGACGAGACCTGAGAGCTTCGGATCCATCCCCTGTGGGCCCGTCGCGTCCTGCAGGTCCTTGCGTACGCCCTCCAGGCGCTCGCGCTCGGCGCGGTACCTCGGCTCATCCCAGTGACCCCAGAGGAACAACTGGTTGAGCCTTTCGAGGCTGCGGTCAATCGACTCGATTGCACTATGCGAGTCGGCCACGGGGTTAGAGCTCATCAGGTCGATTCGCCGCGCGAAGTCGGCGGGCTTCAGCCTTTCAAGCTGTTTCTCCGGCATGGCTCGCGAGTTCCGGTGCCACGGCCTCTGAGTGGTCCATCGCGGCCACGACATATCCATGACTGGCCAGATGCGTGCACAGGTAGCCGGCCGTCCGCCGCTGCCCACCGCTGTAATGGGAGAAGACGATCAACGGTCGCAATCCAGATTGCGCCGGAGACCAGATTTCGGTCGGAAACAGCCGGCCGCGGGCTTGATCGGTTGCCGCAATTGTGCGGACTCGACCTGATGAGGACCAGCCGCGAACGGATCGTATTCGGCGTCGGCCATCGACCTAAGCTAACAGCCCCCTCATCGCGCATATAGTTCCGTGGTGAATTCCAAGGCCGCGCCGGTGGGCTGCGGCATCGATTTCGGGACAAGCAACAGCGCGATCGCGGTCGCTTATGTAGATCGTGTAGATGTGGTCCCACTCGGACCATCGCTATCGGCGAAGACCCTGCCCTCCTTTGTCTATCTCCATCGCGGGGGGAAGCGCGCGGCAGGCGACGAGGCGGTGAGGACGTTTCTCAAGTCCGGTCATGAGAAGACCGACTGCTGGAAATGCCCTTTGGCGCCGTACGGCTGGGACACCGACTGCCGTCAGTACCGCAAAGGCGGCGGCTGCAACGATGCGCGCTTGCTGTCGGGTGTGAAGCACGAGCTCGCGAAACTCGGATTCGCCGGAACCAACTCCTGGGCCACCGACTTCACAGTCGGCTCGCTGGTAGCGGTCGTCATAAGGCGACTGAAGGATGAGGCCGATAAATCCGTCGGCCAAGCGGTACGGCGCGTCGTGGTCGGCCACCCCGTCGTGTTTGCCGGGGCCGACCCGAGCGATCGCGCGGCCTCCGACACCGAGGCATTCAGCCGGCTGGAGCGGGCAGCTCTCGAGGCCGGCTTCGAGGAAGTGGCCTTCCTTTCGGAACCAACGGCGGCGGTCATCGGCGAGCACACCCATCGCGGCGTCGAGGTCGCGGTCGACTTTGGCGGTGGCACCTTCGACGTCGCCGTGATGGATTCTCGCGGCGAACAACCACGGATCGCCAGCACGTCCGGTGTTGCGGTCGGTGGCGAGATGCTGGACGGAGTCCTGTTCGAGACGTCGGTTGGGCCGGCGCTCGGTCTGGATGTCGTGCCCAACTGGCTCTTCAACGAGCTGCGCACGGCAAGCTCGGTGCGGCTGCTGATGGCGGATCCGGGCATCCCTGCCATCCTGGCGAGGATCGGCGGCGGCGCCGCCGGGCTGATTCACGCGCTTCTCTATGAAGGGCATGCGTATGACTTCTACAAAGCGATCGAGGCGACGAAAATCGCCCTCTCGGACTCGGATGAGACCGAGCTCGCGTTCGCGCCGCTCGGCCTGCGCTTGACCGTGCACCGCTCAGCGTTCGAGTCGATGATCCGACCAGAGCTCGATTTGGTGAAGCAGGCGATCGAGGAGGCGCTCGAGACAGCCGGTATTGGTGCCCGCGACGTAGAGCGCGTCCTCATGACTGGAGGCTCGGCCTACATACCAGCCTTCCGGGCTGACCTAGAGAAGACATTCGGCAAGGAGCGCCTCGAGCAGCGAGACGCTTTCACCGCCGTCGTTCACGGATTAGGCGTGCGGGCCCAGCAGCTCTGGGGATCACAGTCTCCAGCTCGGTCGACGTCGGTACGCTGACCACGCAAGCGTCCCGTCTCGATAAAGAGCACTCGCGCAGTCCCTGATCAGGGGAAGGGCGACGTAGGTCGAAACCCCGACGGCATACGCGATCAGCACGAAGCCCCACCAGGGCACCTGCGCGCCGAAGACGAACGGCGTCCACAGCACGCTGAACTCGGGGACGTACCAGCACAACGATTCCAACGAGTAGTGATTGGCCGAGCACGGGTCTTGCGCGAACCGTCCGAAGACCTGGCCGTCGACACCGACCCACACCGAGAGCACCAGCGCCACGACGACGACCGTGAGCGCAAGAAGCCGCCGAGACGGACGGCGAACCTGGGCCGCCAGCAGCAGAGTGGCTGGAAGCGAGGCGAAGACCAGAAATCGCGGACCCCACGTGAATCCGCCGTACCACGCCCACCAGGATCCGTACGCGAGCACGAGGCCGGCGAGGTAGAGGCACCACAGCACGAGGGTCTCGCTCACTGATCGCACCGCCTCCAGGCCGCGACCGAATGCCAGCACAAGCCCAGATGCGAAGAAAACGAGTCCTTTGCCAAACGACACCAGCACCGACAGCACGCCGAAGAAGATGGGATAGCTGAAGCCGGGCAGGCCCGAGTAGGGCAGGAGGGTGTGAAAGCCATGGTCGCCTTCGTACCCGGTCAGCAGTGCCGATTTGCGCCGCACCAGGTTCTCTAGCAACCACAGGCCCGCGCCGAGGATTAACGGCGCCGTGGCGCGGATCCGTTTCGCACGCCACGCCCACCAACCCATGGCGAGGGCAACGCCGACGATACTCGCCGGCACGTTGGCAACTCCTAATCCGAGCAGAGCTGTTGCGGTCTTCCACCGGCCGGACGACCATGCCGCGAGACCTGTTGCGATCGCCATCACTGTGAAGGGCTCAGCGCCGAAACCAGTGAGCGAGCCGGGGATCATCGCCGTGGTGCCAAGCAGCAGCAAGAACGCGAGCAATATGTCGCGGTCCAAACGATCGCGCAGCAGCCTGTGCAAAAGAACCAGCCCCGCCGCATAGACGACGACGTTGTACCGAGACACCCACCACTCGGGCGAGCCGACGACGTGGCCGAGCAGAAAAAGAGGAATGGAAGGGACCGAGCCGATGAGGGGATACTTCGTGTCCGGCATTCCGCCGCCGGCCAGCCAACTCTGAATCGCGTCGAAACGCAGCCGGCCGTCGCCTTCGATATCGTGAGGCAGCACAAAGAAAAAAAGCAGCAGGCCGAGCGCCAGCAACCCCCACCCCACGCGTTCCGGAACGCGTGAGGCAT
>WNFS01003047.1_pt1 | contig 12661 bp, 8 predicted proteins | sample 5400141 | NCBI WGS metagenome assembly WNFS01 (sample SAMN13153358, study PRJNA577476) | soil metagenome | isolation source: 60 cm saprolite under Madrone tree | place: USA:California | collected 2016-06-14
CTAACGTCCAAAGCTATCAACTCGGCGCACAAGACTACGGTGGACAGGCCACCGAGGGCTGCAACGAATACCTGGTGCTCACCAAACCTTCCGTTATCGAAGAGATACACACCGGTTTCCTTGAAGCGGGCTGCGACGTGCTAGAAACCGACTCCTTTACCGGCAGCCGGCTCAAACTCGACGAATACGGCCTGGGCGCACTTACGCACGAAATCAACCTCACCGCAGCCCGCCTGGCGCGTCGCCTTGCCGATCGTTATAGCACACCAGAGCAACCCCGCTTCGTGGCTGGCTCCATCGGCCCTACCGGAATGCTCCCCTCATCCGACGATCCCTTACTGAGCAATATCACCTACCAGCAACTCGCCGACATCTTCCGCGAACAGGCCAATGCACTCCTGGAGGGTGGCGTCGATGTGCTGCTCATCGAAACCAGTCAGGACATCTTAGAGGTACGGGCTGTTATCACAGGTATTCGTCGCGCTATGCAGCAGACCGGGCGCAGCGTTCCGATTCAGGCACAGGTCTCGCTCGACACCAGCGGACGTATGTTGCTCGGCACAGATATCGCAGCCGTCATGACGACCCTGACCGCACTGCGCGTCGATGCCATCGGCCTTAACTGCTCCACCGGCCCGGAACACATGCGTGAACCAGTCCGTTTTCTGGCGGACCATTGCCCCTTGCCCATCTCGACCATTCCCAACGCAGGCATCCCCATCAACGTCAACGGGCTGGCCGTATACCCCATGGAGCCAGAGCCAATGGCTGCCGCATTGCGCGAGTTCATTACCGAATTTGGCGTCAATATCGTCGGTGGCTGCTGCGGCAATAGCTACGAGCATCTGCGAGCCATCGTCAAAGCCTGCCGCCACGCGCCACGCCATCCGCGTCCCACTGCCGACACCAATCTGAGCAACAAACAGCACGCGAGCATCTCACTGCCATTTGTCTCTAGCGGCATTCGCGCAATGGCCTTGCAGCAAGACCCACCCCCACTCCTGGTTGGTGAACGAGTCAACGCACAGGGCAGTCGCCTGGCGAAAAAAGCACTCCTCAACGAGGACTACGATACACTCCTCACGATTGGTCGCGAACAGGTCGAAGGAGGCGCACATGTATTGGACGTTCAGGTAGCCCTCACCGAGCGCACTGACGAACCGCAGCAGATGGCGAAAACCATCAAGAAGCTCTCCATGGGCGTCGAGGCCCCGCTCATGATCGACTCAACCGAGGCGGACGTGATCAAAGCAGCGCTTGAGGTCTCTCCTGGACGCGCCGTCATCAACTCCATCAACATGGAGACTGGCCGCCAGCGCATCGAGAGCGTGATACCTCTGGCACTTGAGCATGGTGCAGCCGTCGTCGCACTCACCATCGACGAGATAGGCATGGGTAAAACGACTGAGCGCAAAGTCGAGATCGCACATAAGATTTATGATATTTGCGTCAATGAGTACGGGTTGGCCCCCAACGCCCTCATCTTCGACACGCTCACCTTCCCTATCACGACCGGGCAGGAAGAGCTACAGACGGCAGGTATCGAGACACTGGAAGCGATCAAACGCATCAAAGCAGAACTCCCAGGCGTGCTCACCATCCTGGGCGTCAGCAACATCTCTTTTGGCTTGCAGCCGCATGCTCGTGCCGTGCTCAATAGCGTGTTTCTGTATCATGCTGTCAAAGCAGGACTTGGTGCCGCCATCGTCAACCCGCTCCATATCACCCCCTATGCCGAGATAGATGCTGAACAGCGACAACTGGCCGACGACCTGATCTACAATAGAGCCGACGCCTTACCACGCTACATCGCCTACTTCGAGGCACACAGTCCCCAAAAAGATGATACGAGTGCCAAAGTTGACCCGACTGAAGGCATGAACACGGCAGAACGTATCCACTGGCAGATTCTGCACCGCCGCAAAGAGGGCATTGAGGACCAGATCGAGCAGATCATCGAGGAACGCGCCAACGAACTGCATATTCCCCAGAGCGAGGCCGCCGTCAACGTCCTCAACACCGTTCTGCTGCCAGCGATGAAAGACGTGGGGGATCGCTTTGGTGCAGGGGAACTCATCCTGCCCTTTGTCCTACAATCCGCCGAGGTCATGAAGCGGGCCGTCGCTCACCTGGAACAGTATCTGGAGAAAAAGGAAGGCTATACGAAAGGCAAGGTGGTCCTGGCGACTGTCTTCGGCGATGTCCACGACATCGGCAAAAACCTCGTCAACACCATTCTGAGCAACAATGGCTATACCGTCTACGACCTCGGCAAGCAAGTGCCGCTCAATACGATCCTCGATAAAGCTATCGAGGTGAACGCCGATGCCATTGGCCTCTCCGCGCTGCTGGTCAGCACCTCCAAGCAGATGCCGCTCTGTGTGAAGGAACTACATAAGCGCGGCCTGAAATTTCCGGTGATCATTGGAGGAGCAGCCATCAACCGCTCCTACGGGCGACGTATCCTGTTCGTGGACGAGCAGACCCCCGACACAACGCCGCTCGCTTATGAACCTGGCGTGTTCTATGCCCGCGATGCCTTCGAGGGACTGGAAATCATCGACAAACTCACCAACTCGCCGGAGCAGCGCGCAGCCTTTGTGCAACGCATCAGGCAAGAGGCACTCCATGAGCGCTTGAAGAAGACGACGGCCAGTGCAAACACTGACTCCGCTGCTGCAAAAGAAGCCACTAGCGCCCCGTCTGCCAGCATACGCTCAGAGACCTCCATTCCCAAGCCCCCGTTCTGGGGACCGCGTGTCCTGGAGCGTATTGGCCTTGAGGATGTTGCGGCCTGCATGGATCTCAACACGCTCTACCGCCTGCATTGGGGTGGCAAGGCCCACGGGGCCGAATTTACCCGCCTCGTGGAGCAAGAGTTTCGCCCGCGCCTGGAGCATATGCTGCGCCAGGCCCGCCAGCAACGCTATTTGCAACCCAGGGTCATCTATGGCTACTTCCCTTGCCAGTCGAGCGGCAACGAGCTCATCGTCTACGACCCGCAGGACGCAGGCCGCAGCAAACGCGAAGTGCTACGCTTCAGTTTCCCACGACAAAGAGAACGTGAACGCTTGTGTCTGGCCGATTACTTCAGTTCTGTGGAAAGCGGCAACCTCGACGTGGTAGCCTTCCAGGTGGTCACGATGGGCGAGGCAGCAAGCGAAGCGGTCCAGCGTCTTCAAGAGGCGGGCAACTATGCCGAGGCATACTTCGTGCACGGGCTAGCCGTCGAAATGGCCGAAGGGCTGGCAGAATACACCAACCGCGTGATTCGCCAGGAACTCGGCCTGCCAGGACAACGCGGGCGCCGCTATAGCTGGGGCTACCAGGCCATCCCCGATCTTGAGGATCACGAGAAGGTGCTCCAGTTGCTGCCTGCAAGAAGTACCATCGGCGTCGATCTCACCACAGCCTATCAGTTCGTGCCAGAGCAATCCACTGCCGCTATCGTCGTGCATCATCCCCAGGCGGTATACTTTGCAGTGCGAGCGGAAGCAGCGGAGGCTATGAAAACAGCGTAGCCTGGCGCCAACCTGACAATTTGCTGACGCTCGCACACTATCCCCGGACGGCATCCCGCAAGGGTGGTTGCCACTAGATCAAACGCTGCTTGACATACAGATGAAGTCTTCAGCTGGTGACGGTGGTGATGTGAGCGGCAGCTTCCGTTCAGGCAATTTGTCACCGCCGCTACCCTCATCATCATCATAGGGACCAGGCCTCACAATACCATCCTTCAGTTCTGGGTCACTGTCATGAGGACCCAGGCCGACGAGCAATGAAACTACTGTGACCGGCATGATGTTCTTCCTCCTTCTTTACAATATGTGTTGGAAGTGAGCTTCTCAATAATCACAACTATCGTATAGACGCGCCGGTTTACCAAAATTAAAGGTTGTGGTGGCCAGGCCGATACATTTTTCATTGCAAAAATGAGGTTCAGCGGTATATGAGGCGACTGGCCCATGTTTCAGTTCGCCGGAAAATGTGATATACTACTTGCAACAACTGCTACCAGGTTCAAACTATGTCGAAAATGATTGCAAACTACCAAAGACACAATTGCACCTGTCCTGGCGTTCGCAGAGGCAACATGCGTAGCTCAGCCCTCTGCGGACGTGATGGCGTGCCTTCTGCTCACACCTAGCTACCAATTCTTCGCACGTCTCCTGTCTGAGCTACCGCTTCTCATCTAACCAATCAACTTGTTTATACCTACATGCTATTCAATAAAGGAGACATGCTCATGAGCACCATTTCGGCCAAGCCGATTTACCTGTATAACAGCCTGACCAGGAGCAAAGACCTATTCCGACCACTCAACCCGCCGCGAGTGGGCATCTATAACTGCGGCCCCACCGTCTACAAAGACATCCACATCGGCAACTTCCGCACCTTCATGATGACGGACTGGCTGCGCCGCATGCTCGAATACAACGGCTACGATGTTTTTCTTGTGCGCAACATCACCGATGTTGGGCATTTACAGAATGACATCGAGGAGAGCGGCGAAGACAAAATAGAGCATGAAGCACGCACTACCGGACGTTCCGCCTACGAGATCGCTGAGTATTACACACAGCGCTACCTGGCAGATGCGGCCGAGCTGAATATCCTGCCAGCGCATCTCAACCCTAAAGCAACCGATCACATTCCAGAGATGCTGGCAATGACGGAGAAGTTGCTTGAACATGGACTGGCCTACGTAGCAGATGGCAACGTCTACTACGACGTCAGCCGTTTCCCCAACTATGGCGCACTCTCCGGCAATACCGTTGAACAGCTGCGTACCGGCGGACATGGACGCTTGCAGATGGAGATCGCCGAGGACAAAGACGCCCCCGAAGACTTTGCATTGTGGAAGCACGGTGACGAAAGTCGGCAGATGAATTGGCCGAGTCCCTGGGGAACAGGTTTCCCCGGCTGGCACATCGAATGCTCCGCCATGGCTACCAGGTACCTGGGCGAACAGTTCGACATTCACACGGGTGGCATTGACTTGAAGTTTCCGCATCATGAAGACGAGATCGCACAGAGCCAGGGCGCGAGTGGCAAACAACCTGTGATGGTGTGGATGCACGGCGAGTTCCTCGATTGGGGTAACCTGAAAATGTCCCGCTCGAAGGGCAACGTCATCCTGGTAAGCACCTTGAAAGAGTGGGGCATTGACCCGATGGCCTACCGTTACCTGTTGCTGACCGCACACTATCGCTCGAAGCTCAACTTCATCGAAGAGTCGATTACCGCCGCGCGCAACGGCCTGAACAACCTGCGAGATGATCTTGCCGCACTGCCTCCTGCAGACGTGTCGAACGGACAGCAAGGATGGTCGCAGGAAGCTCAACGCGCGCGCGATGCGTTCCATACTGCCATCAACGACGACCTGGAATTGCCGACGGCACTGAGCATTACTCGGGAAGTAGCCCGCGAGAGTAAGATTGCACCAGCCGAGCGGCGTCGCTTGATCCTGGATTTTGACCGCGTATTGGGATTGCGCCTTGACACCGTCGCAGCAAAAACGCCACGCGTCCTGAGTGACGAGGTGCTGGCTCTGGTACATCAGCGCGACAAGGCCCGTGCCGCCCGCGATTGGAAACGCTCCGACCAGTTGCGCGATCAACTCAAAGCGATGGGCTTTGAGGTACGCGACACGGTCAAAGGCACAGAGCTGGTGTAGGATGGGCTTACAGAAACCACCATCCCCCTCTTGACAAGCTGATAACAAATAGCTATACTAGATATAGCAAATAGTTATGAGAGGTCCGGCATGAATCTCGCAGAGAAACTCAAGCACCTGCGGAAAATCGAAGGGGATCTGCGTGGCCTCAACCGCCCGATGACACAGATGGAAGTCGTCACCGCCATGCGCGAAGAACTGCAAGAGAGCCTCAGCCAGGCATACTTATCTCAAATCGAGAGTGGTAAGCGTGTGCACCTGACGGCTTCGAGTCGCAGCTTGTTGGCCCGCTTTTTCAAAGTGCATCCAGGCTACCTGGTCAGCGACCCGCCTGACTACAGCACCGACCTGCTCACTGACATAGAAGATGGAACTGATCGTCTCGGCACCTGGTTAGTAGCAAGCGCCCAGGAATGGAGCAGCGAGCCTACTGTGCAAGATTTCCTCGAGCGTCTCGCCAGTGTCGAAGACCCGCGTCGTTACCTCTCTGCCTTTGGACACCTGCTGGATTTGCCGATAGAGGAGCTTGAGGCCCTCGTTCGCGCGCTCAACCCGGACGAGGAACACGATGCCAGTTGATATTGTATTTTTATACTGCCTCAGCGTTTATACTGAAGGAACATACAACAGTGTTGACGAGCATTGCAAAAGCCAACAAGGAGTAACGAAGGAGTAGGCTATGCCAATCGCAACTGATCCGCTTTCTCTGTTTTTCGTAGGTTGTTTTCTGTTTGGAATACTCTTCCTGATTGTGACTGCCCTACTAGGGAATCTGGGGCACGGTCATGGAGGCACCCATATCGGTGCGCACCACGCTCCCATGCATCTCGGCGGACACGTCGGCGGCGCACACGGCGTTAGTCACACGGCTAGCCACGCGCCAGCACACACAACTGCTCATACGACTGGCACTCAGAGCGCTAGCGACAAGACCATGCAGGCAGGAAACATCTCATCGATCCTTTCCTACCTCAACATCAGCACCATCGTCTACTTCCTGATTGGCTTCGGTCTGCTCGGCTACGTTTTCCACAATACGCTCCAGTTCGTAGCCCTCCTCACCCTGAGTCTAGCAGGTGTGAGCGGGATCATCGTCACGGCCTTGCTGATCCTCTTGCTCAACCGCCTCTTTGGCAATAGCGAAGGAGAGACGGTGCAGGATGTCTCGGACCGCACAGGCATGGTAGGGAAAGTCAGCATGACCATCCAGGAGAACAGCCTGGGTGAGGTCATCTATATCTCTCCTGGCGGTTTGCGCAAGAGCATTCCCGCGCGCAGCATCGATGGGCGTCGGCTTGAACGCGGCCAGGAGGTGGTGATCGTCAACTATCAGCAAGGAATCGCAGAGGTTGATACCTGGGATCATTTCATCGGCGAGGAGGAGTCGCGCTCTAGCATAACTTCCCCTGATGTTGATGAACTCGCAACCTTGCGTGCGCTACTTGACGAATCCAATAAGACAGACACACCATTGGTTGTACGCCAAGATTTGCAAAAGGAGTAAAAATTTATGGACTTGTACATCGTACTCATCATTGTCGCCGTCCTACTCGTCGTGGCTATCGTCGGTATCAATGCCTATGGGCGACTGTTGCGCAAGGTTGGCCCAAACCAGGCCCTGATCGTCTACGGGTCAGGAGGTACGAAGGTCATCACCGGTGGTTCGCATTTCGTCATCCCCTTGTACCAGCGTGCCCAGGATTTCTCATTGGAGTTGATGTCCTTCGATGTTGCCCCCCCACAAGACCTCTACACCACGCAGGGCGTAGCCGTCAACGTCGAGGCCGTAACCCAGATCAAGGTGCGTTCTGACGAAGAAAGCGTCAAAACCGCCGCCGAGCAATTCCTCAGCAAGCCGCAGGACGTGCGCGAAAACCTGATCCGCCTCGTCATGGAAGGCCACCTGCGTGGCATCGTTGGTCAGCTCACCGTTGAAGAATTGGTGAAAGACCCCGAGAACGTCGGAGCCAAGATGCTCAAGACCGTCACGCCCGATATGGAGAAGATGGGTTTAGAGGTCATTTCCTTCACCATTAAAGACGTACGCGACAAAAACGACTACATCACCAACATGGGTCGTCCGCAGATCGCCGAGATTAAGAAACAGGCGGACATTGCCGCGGCCCTGGCGCTACGTGACACACAAATTCAGCAAGCTAACGCCCAACGTGAAGCCGCCGTTGCCAAATCTGCCGCCGACCAGGGGCGTGTCAAGGCCGAGACCGAATCGCTGGCGTTGCAGGCTGAATCGCAACGCAACCTGTCACTGAAGAAAGCCACCTTTGACGCCGAGGTCAAGAAGCAGCAAGCCTCTGCCGACAAGTCCTATGATATCCAGGCCAACATGATGCAGCAACAGGTTGTCACTGAGGCTGTCAAGGTGACGGAGGTAGAGAAGAACGCACAGGTTAAGGTGCAGCAGGCTGAAATTCAACGCCGTGAACTGGAACTGCAAGCGACCGTTCAAAAGGCCGCCGAGGCTGAGCGCCGCCGCGTGGAAACGGTTGCCGAGGCCGAGCGCCAACGCCTGATCTTCGAAGCGCAAGGTCAGGCAGATGCTACCAAAGCACGCGGTATCGGTGATGCTGAAGCCAATAAAGCTCGCGGCCTGGCAGAAGCCGAAGCCAACCGGGCACGAGGTCTGGCGGATGCCGAAGTCATCCGCGCTAGAGGTCTGGCCCAAGCCGAGGTTATCCGCGCCCAGGGTGAAGCCGAAGCCGATGCGATGAAGGTCAAAGCCGCCGCGTTCCATGAATACAACCAGGCTGCGGTGCTGGATAAACTGCTCACAGGCATGCCGGAGATCGTACGTGCTATCGCTGAGCCTCTGAGCAAGGTGGACAAAGTGACCATCGTATCCACCGGTGGCAATGACTCGACCCATGGCCTGGGTGCCAGCCGTCTCACCGGCGACATCGTGAACATGGTGGCGCAGGTTCCCGCGCTCTTCGAACTGCTCAGTGGCACCCGTATCGCTGACCTGATGAACCGTGTTCCCGCGTTGGCGAACCAGGGTGATCAAAGCGGTTCCGATAGCACCAAAGCCAACGGCACCGGCCAAAGCGTTGAGGCTACACCGAGCGACAAGTAGCTTCTTGTCTGGATAATGAGTATCGTTCCGTAGGGATGGGCGAGCAGATACCCCATCCCCCGGATATTTTCAAAGGTAGGGGTTTACAAAGTCAGGAGATATTATTTTTCATGAATCTACTGGAACGTGTATTTACTCTGGTACGCGCCAACCTCAACTCCCTGGTTGAGAAAGCAGATGACCCGGAGAAGGTCTTGAAGCAACTCCAACTTGATATGCGTAACCAGTTGGTGCAGGTCAAGACACAGGTTGCCACGGCCATCGCCGAGAGCCACAAACTGCAAAGTCGCAGTAAAGAGAAAAAGGCGGAGGCCGAGACGTGGATGCACAAAGCAGAGCATGCAATCCAGCAGAATAATGATGATGCCGCTCGTAGAGCACTCACACGCTATAATGACTTTCTCAAGCTGGCTCAGCGTTATCAGCAACAACAGAAAGAGCAGGAACGAGTCGTGGCCACCATGCGTGATGCGCTACGCAAGCTTGAGGCCAAGCTCTCAGAAGTCGAGACGACTATTGATCTTCTGATTGCGCGCAAGCGCAATGCACTCCTGCAACAGCGCGTCTTCGACACGCTGAGCAAGACGAGCGCTCCGCAGGACAAAGAGCGTGCCACTCGCGCCCAGGAGGCCGTGTTAGAGGCCGAGGCTCGCGCCCGTGCCCTGGCAGAGCTGCACAAACGTGATCTCGACGTACAACTCGACGAAGTCTCCGCCGAGCAGACCGTTGAGCGCCAGTTGCACGAACTCAAAGCAAAAGAGCGTTCTGCAAAGGAGCCTCGCTTGTTGTACGAAGCAGGCCCACACCATTCCCTACTCCTGCATCCTCAGCCGCAGCAAGGGGAACCTGCTAAAAAGCGTTCCGCCGAGACGGCAGAGCCAGAACAAGCTCCACCTGCTGCACCACCATCGAGCATGCCGAAAGAGGTGGATCAGGCTAGCGCAAAGCAGCAGCAATAGCGCCTGCCACATTCGCCATCACCTCCAGGCTTTCTACCGGATCAGCCTCGCGCGTCGTAATGAGAACGTGGAAGGCCTCTCTCTCGTCACCCACCAGGCGAAGCAAGATATGACGATCGACACTCGTAATAACTGTATCCTCATAGGTACCCCAACCCACATACTCCAGTGAGCGCAGTACGCCTTGCAGAATGGCACTGAAGGACTCATAGAGTGGCGAAATATCCAAATCATCCACGGCTACCTGGGCGATGGGTTGCCCATCCATCGTAATCACTGCGGTAGCCACAAAGCCAGGGATAGAGTATCCCAGCGTTTGCAAGGCAGAGACAAGCGTGGGGTAATTCCGTTTCACCGTCTTTTGCGTGCTCACTGGCCCCACAGACTCCTGGCGCTCATCAAGAGTTGGCAGCTTATCGGTCTTTTTGGGAGAGACCAGGTCCTTCAATGGTCCACTCGCTGAGAGGGGCTGGCTTACAGGCTCTAGTGGCTGCCACTCTGGTGAACTGGGTGGACCTGGAGGATTCGTGGCAGGTACTAGATGAGGTCCCGTTAATTGCTTGTGCACGATTGGTTCTGTCGTCTTCGCCACTGGCGGCTTCAGCGAGGGTTGCCATTCTGTTATTGATGGTTCAGCAAGTGGTACCTCTGCGGAGTTTGAAAGGGACGAAGGGCGCAGTGCTGGAATGCTATGCGTTGGCTGGTCTGTCAACCAGGAAGGCAAGTCCGTGTGTTGGCTTGCAGGCATCTTACGCACAGTAGAGGGAACAATATTCGCAGGGCTGCCAGCAGTATTGGTAACCCCATTCCTGTGACGTTCACCAGCCCTGACCTGGGGAATCCAACCTGTTTGCTGCCACCACTCTTTCTCTACCCCGGCCTGCCGACCGTTCGCCGCCTCTGCCGCTTCTGCCAGGGACCCAAAGGGGCTATCATCCATGTCCTCTTCCTTTTGTGTTCCTTCGTTTTGTCCGTGCGTTTGTGCTTGTGGTTGCTCCTGTGCTGGAGATACCCAACCGGCAGCCTCATGCTCACTAGAAAGCTGTTGAGCGGTAGCATACTTTGTACGATACTGCAGTGCCTGAAAAATGAGGCGTGAAAGCGGCTGCGTGACATTTGGCGTGATCTGATCATTCCAGGGCTGATGAATCACGACGCCATTTTTATGTGCCGCCAACGCGAAGAATGCTTCCTCACCACGCAGTGAACCGTACTCAGCCCAGATCAACTCACCTCCCTGAAAACGCAACACACCGTGTTCCTCCAGCCCCGTATTCACCAGCAGGGCAATACTCTTACGACTCATCGTGATAATCTGGATCACATCTAGCAAGTCAAAAGAGTCCAGGCTGGCGGAAAATCCCGTTTGTTGCAGCAGGCGGCGCAACTCTTCTTTGAGCGTGTGAAGATCAAACGGTTTTTCCAAATAGCTGACAACTCCACCCTCTAATGCCTGATTACGAGTAGACGGCGAACCGAACGCTGTCACCATAATCAAGCGCGTCTTGGGGCGATGCATACGCACCCAGTGGAGCAGCTCAAAGCCATCGGCTCCAGGCATCTTGAGATCGCTGATGACTACATCACACTCTGCTGACCAGAGAATGCGCATCGCCTCTGCCCCGCTCATGACGCCTTGCACGGAATACCCATCCTTACGCAGGGAGTTAACGATGCTCCAGTTGAGATTCTCTTCATCCTCAACGACGAGAATGCGCCATTGATCAGACATATTACCACCGCCTAATATAAAAGACTCCCACCTGTTGTGGGTATAGCAAACATATTGACATGCTTTATTCAGGGAACGAACGCCGGGAAGGTAATCGTCACCTCAGATCCAAGTCCCTCTTCGCTAGAAATCGTTATTCTGCCACCATGATGTCGCACGATGCTGCGCACGATCGAGAGTCCCAGCCCCATACCTTCCTCCTTAGAGCTGTAAAGCGACCGGCTAATGCGCGCCACCTCTTCTTTGCTCATGCCGACACCCGTATCCGCCACTTTTATCCCCACCGTTCCATCTGGCAAGGTAATGAGATTGACGGTGATCACGCCACCCCCAGGCATCGCATCAAGAGCATTGGTGATGAGATTAACGAAGAGCTGCGCCATCTGATCCGGATCACCGCGAAACTCGACATCCGCTTGCGCACATAGCACCTGCATGTTGACATTGCGGCGTCGAAAATCCTGCTCAAAGAGGTCCGAAATGTAACGCACCAGTGTCAGCAACGAAAACACCTTCGTCGGGCGATACTTCAGACGAGAGAAATGCGCCATCGATGAGAGCAGGCGACTCAAGCGCTCAATCTCATTGACCAGGCGGCTCGTGTACTGCCGTGCATTGCTATCATCCTGCAAATCCTCTTCCAGGCTTTGCACGAGTGCCTGCATAGCCGAAAGTGGATTCTTCAGTTCATGGATAATTTGCGAGATCACGTGCGCCAGACTCGCCTCCGCCTCACGCAATTCCACGGCGTGCATGAACAGCCCCTGCACCTGCATCTGCCGCACCGACACCACGTAATCTACTCCATTCAGCGTGACGGCGATATTCAAACAAGCTCGCAACTCATCAAATACCTCCGGCCCCAACAGTTCCGGTAGCATCCGCCCTTCCAATTCACCCGGCGCTGCGCCAAACGGCAGCCCGGCAGCATCACTAGCAAAACAGACACGCCAATACCTGTCCGTCAGCAAATAGGCCGTTTCCACCCATGCCATTGCCCCCATTGTCTCTGAAGTGATCATGGCGTGCCCTGTCCTATCCTATTCTGCCTGCTGTCTGCATGCTGTGGTTTTAGCTCACGCGCAAAGTGTACCATGATGCAGTGGAGATGGCAAGTCAATACCAAACGTACCGCTTGTGGTGTTTGGGTGTGCGTAAGATTTTTGCAAGGAGGGTCCTGGACCAGGGCGGAGGCAAGCTCC
>WNFS01009224.1_pt1 | contig 12659 bp, 12 predicted proteins | sample 5400141 | NCBI WGS metagenome assembly WNFS01 (sample SAMN13153358, study PRJNA577476) | soil metagenome | isolation source: 60 cm saprolite under Madrone tree | place: USA:California | collected 2016-06-14
ACGCGCATTGACACGATTTATGGCGCGACGGCAGTGATCCTCGCGCCAGCGCATCCGCTGGTGCAGAAGCTGGTGTCCGGTTCGCCAGTGCGCGCGGAGGCGGAAACGAAGCTGGCGAAGATGCGGCAGACGTCGGTGAAGACGGAAGACCTGGCGACCATGGAGAAGGAAGGCTTCTTCACTGGGCGCTACGCCGTGAATCCCTTTAACGGGGAAAAGATTCCGATATGGGTCGGGAATTTTGTGCTGATGGAATACGGCACGGGCGCGATCATGGCTGTTCCGGCGCACGACCAGCGGGACCTGGAATTCTGCCGAAAATATGGTCTGCCGGTGCGCGTGGTGGTGCAACCGCTCGATGGTGAGCCGCTGGTCGCGGAAAAAATGACCGCAGCGTTCGACGAGCACATGCAAGGAAGGCTCGTGAACTCCGGTCCTTATAACGGCCTCTCGCCGGACGAAGCCATTGGCAAAATGACAGCATTCGCCGAGCGGAAAGGCTTTGGCCGCAGCGAAGTCATATTCCGACTGAAGGACTGGGGGATTTCACGGCAGCGATATTGGGGCACGCCGATTCCGGTGGTGTACTGCGCAAAGGACGGAATGGTGGCAGTGCCCGACAAAGATTTGCCGGTGCTGTTGCCGCCGAACCCGAAGCTGACGGGAATGGGCGAGTCGCCGCTGGCGTCCACGCCGGAGTTCGTGAATGCGACTTGCCCGAAATGCGGCGGGCCGGCGCGACGCGAGACGGACACGATGGACACGTTCGTGGATTCGTCGTGGTATTTCTACCGCTACTGCGACCCGCACAATGACAAGGCGCCTTACGATTCGGCGAAGGTTGCTTACTGGTTTCAGATCGACCAGTACATCGGGGGAATCGCGCACGCCATTCTGCACCTGCTGTACTCGCGGTTTTGGTGCAAGGTGATGCGGGACCTGGGGCTCATTCAGCATAGCGAGCCGGTGGCCCGCCTGTTTACGCAAGGGATGGTACAGAAGGGCGGCGTGGCGATGTCGAAGTCGCGCGGAAACGTGGTCGGCGCAGAAGAGATGGCCCAGAAGTACGGGGCGGATACGGGCCGGCTCTACACCTTGTTTGCGGCGCCTCCAGAAAAGGACCTTGAGTGGAGCGAGGAGAGCATTGAGGGCTCCTGGCGGTTTCTGAACCGCGTTTACCGGCTCATCGAGAGACATGCCGGAGGGGTCCAAACCGCCAGGGGTTTCGACTTTGGTCGAAGCCCGTTGTCCGAGAAGGAAAGAGAGCTGATACGGGTTACCTACCAAACATTACAACGAGTAACGCAGGACTTTGAGACACGCTGGCATTTCAACTCCGCAATTGCGCTGATTATGGAGTTGACGAACGAGATTTATGCCCAGGAGCCGCTTGTGGAGGGGGTCCGTCCGGAAGTGCTCCGAGAAATTTTGGAAATGCTCACACTAATGCTCGCACCGATGACCCCGCACCTGGCTGAAGAGCTGTGGGAGATGTTGGGACACTCTGACGGGTTATGGAATGCGGAGTGGCCTTATTTGGGTGTGGAACAAGTGAAACTTGCGCACAACGCGGAGGTTGAAATACCTGTTCAGGTAAACGGGCGCGTGCGGGGAAGAGTGAAAGTGGCGGCGGGAGCAGGCGAGGAAGAAGTTGTGAAGCTGGCGCTGGCCGATCCCGGTGTGGCACATCATGCGGATGGGAAACGCATCATGAAGAAGATTTTTGTGCCGGACAGATTGCTGAACCTGGTTGTGGGGTAGAGCGAGAAGGTGAGAGGCGCGAGGTCGGGGACAGCGATGACGGGTGAACCGAAAATGCAGAAGGTCAAGCAAAAGCCAAAGTCCGAGCTTGGCGGGGTGGTAGTGCTGGATTTTGGCGGGCAGTATACGCAGTTGATTGCGAGGCGCATTCGCGAACAACAGGTATTTTCGGCAATCTTGCCATGCACGGCGTCCTTGGAGGAAATCAAGCAATATGAACCGGCCGGGATTGTGCTCTCCGGAGGGCCCAGCTCAGTTTACGACGCCGACGCACCGAAGTGCGATCCGAAGGTGCTGGCGCTGGGAATTCCCGTGCTCGGCATCTGCTATGGCATGCAGTGGATCACCCACACACTCGGGGGCAAGGTGGAGAGAGCAGAGCGGCGGGAGTATGGACGCGCCCATCTGAAGGTTGCGTGCGGAAGCGGCTCGGAAGGCTCACATTTGTTCGTGGGCGTGCCGGAATCGCTGCGCATCTGGAACAGTCATGGCGATCACGTGCTGGCGTTGCCGGCGGGATTTCGGGCCACGGGACATACGGAAAACGCCATCGCCGCGGTGGAGGATCCGAAGCGGCAGATTTACGCGGTGCAGTTCCATGTGGAGGTGAACCACACGGAGCGGGGTACGGAGCTGCTGCGGAATTTTCTCTTCCGGGTGTGCAAAGCGGAGCCGAAGTGGAGCGGGGCGGCATTTATTGAAGAGACGACGGAGGCGCTTCGCGCAAAGGTCGGCCATAAGCGGGCGATTTGCGGGCTGAGCGGAGGGGTGGATTCCACGGTTGCGGCGGTGTTGGTTCACAGGGCGATGGGGAGCCGGCTGACGAACATCTTCGTGAATACAGGGATGCTGCGCAAGAACGAGTTTGAACAGACGCTGGAAATGCTGCGGGATCGCCTGAAGCTGCACGTCATCGGGGTGGATGCCTCCGACCGGTTTCTTGCTCAATTGAAAGGAGTTATAGACCCTGAAGAGAAGCGCAGGCGGATTGGCAGGGAGTTCATTGCGGTCTTCGCCGAAGAGGCGCAGAAGCTGCAAGGGGGAGAGGCCCGCGGCGAAATCGGCTACCTAGTGCAAGGAACTTTGTATCCCGACGTGATCGAGTCGGTTTCCGTGAAAGGGCCCTCGGCGACGATCAAGACGCACCATAACGTTGGCGGCTTACCCGAGAAAATGCCTTTTGAACTGATTGAACCGCTTCGAGACCTGTTCAAGGACGAGGTGCGGCGTATCGGCCGGGACCTGGGGCTGCCGGATGAAATTCTGGTGAAACACCCGTTTCCTGGGCCCGGGCTTGCGGTGCGGCTCCTCGGAGAGGTCACCCGGGCACATCTGTTCACACTGCGGGAGGCGGACGCCATCGTGGTCGAGGAGATCCGCCGGGCGGGTTTCTATGAGAAGGTCTGGCAGGCATTTGCGGTATTGCTTCCGGTGCGGAGTGTGGGGGTGATGGGAGATGGCAGAACCTACGGGTTGACGGTGGCCGTGCGGGTGGTGGAATCCCACGACGCGATGACCGCGGATTGGGTCAAGCTGCCATCAGAGGTCTTGGAGCGCATTTCGACGCGGATCGTCAACGAAGTGCCGGGAGTCACGAGGGTGGTCTATGATATTAGTTCTAAACCACCTAGCACGATTGAATGGGAGTAAGTCCGCGCGGGCCGAGGGTGGGAGTCGCAGGATGGCACGAACCACCGGAGGTTGACCTTGCTGAAAAGCAGCACGCCAGCGAAAAAGCAGGCCGCGCAGCGGGTGTGCGCGGCCAGACCCGTGAGACCCCCTAAGACGAACTATCATTGCAACAAATGTGAGATCGCGGAATTAGCGGTTGGCCATCTTCTGGGCCATGTACAGGATGAGCTTGCGATCTCCTTCTTCCACCTTGCTCAGCAAGCGGCGAAGCTTGTTGAGAAAGCGTGCATCTTTGCCGACGCTGCCCCAGGCGATGTCATCCGACGACTTCCGCTTGGGGAGATTCGGCAACTGCGGCGGTTCCTCACCGTCATAAAAGAGTTGATAGAGTGGGCACTCGAGAGCGCGAGCCAGCTTTTCCAGCGTCTCGATGGCCGGGACAGTATGACCATTTTCGACGCGAGAAATGTAGCAACGAAGGAGGCCGGTACGTTTCTCGATGTCGCCCTGGGAGAGTTTCTTTTCTTCGCGCAGTGCGCGAAGACGGTCACCAATAATCATGGAGGCATTGTTGCATGTCGGTAAGATTGAAAGCAAGTAAAAACTTGGCGAGAACGAAATGCAACATATGATGCAGGTTGGGGCAAACGGGGAATAATGGCCGTAACCAAATGCCTATGGCACGCGTCCCAAAACTGGAGCCCCTGGACAGGCCGCCCGCAGTGACGGCTTCCGCAGGGCGTGCCTCTAAGCCTGCAAGGGCCGCTGACGACCGGGAGCTGGTTCGGTGGGCGCAGGCGGAAGATAAAGAGGCCTTCGAAGAACTGATCCGACGGCACCAGCATCGGGTGTTTGCCGTGGCCGGAGGGATCTTGCGAAGGCGCGAGGACGTCGAGGATATCGCGCAGCAGGTGTTCATCAAGGCGTATTTCTCGCTAAAACGGTTCGACCAGCGGGCGGCGTTCAGCACCTGGCTGTACAAGATAACGGTGAATGAATGCTGGGACTTATTGAGAAAGAAGAAAGTGCGGCCTCTGGTTTACGAGGCAGATCTGAGCGAGGAACAGGCCCGGCGGATCATAACTTCGGAAGAGGAAGGCGCCGGACCGGATATCAGCGAGAGGCTGGAAGCCAGGCAGCGCGTCGAGCGGTTGCTTGAGGGACTGGATGAACGCGACCGGCTGATGTTGATCCTGAAAGAAGTGGAAGGGTTTTCGATCGAAGAGATCGGGAAAGTTTTGGATCTGAATGCCAACACGGTGAAGGTGAGGCTCTTCCGAGCCCGGCGCCGTGTGGTAAGCCAGGCAAAGAAGCGCGGGAACTGAGAGACGCTGGCAAGAGTAGCAAGGAGGCGGGTATGTGGAACCTGCTGAAGAAGGGCAATGAAGAATGCGGGAGGTTGCGAGATTCCCTCGAGGAATCTGTGACGGCGCGTTCGAATCGTGTAAGTTTGGAAGAATTGATGGAGAGCTTGCCCCTGGCGCAGCGCCACCACATCGCGGTTTGCGGGACCTGCCGCGAAGCTGCAGAGGATGTTTTGGCAGCCCGCGAAATCTTCAAGGGAATTGCCTTGCGCGCAGAGGAGCCGCGACCATGGTTTGCAAAGCGCGTGATGGCAGCGATCGCAGCCAGTGAGCGCGAGTTGGCGGTAAGCCCGTGGACAGCGGTGCCGCGGTTTGCCTCGCGGCTTGCTTGGATAACCGGGGTCGTAATCTTGGCGTTCAGGGGGTCGTAATCTTGGCGTTCAGCACCTGGTTGTATGAGAAACCGGGAACACCTTCGAGCAAGCAGCCCAACGCCACAGCTGCTCCGGAATCGATCTTTGAAGCGCCACAACCAGCAGCTCAGGACGATGTTCTGATCAGCATGGCGGAGAGCAATCCATGAGCGAAACGTCCGCAACTCGGAAAGCGGCCCTTTGGGTTGGCATCGTTTTCTTGTTGGGGGCGGCGCTCGGCGGGGTGCTTGGCTACGGTTTTGCGCATCGCGAGGTGTCCGCAGCGAACGGACCGCTGCCCGAACCGGTCCGGCGTGCGCAGCGAGTGGAGCAGCTCACGCGGGAATTGAACTTGACGAGTTCCCAAGCCCAGCAACTGGATGCAATCCTGCTGCGACGTCACACGGAAGCCAAAGGTGTCCACGATCAGTCCGACGCGCAGCTCAGCCAGGTGCGCCAGAAAGGCCGGGACGAAATACGCGCCATTCTCACTCCCGAACAGAAGCCCAAGTTCGAAGAATTCCTCCGGCGGCACGATGAACAAAAAAAGCGTACCGGCCCGAAGTAAAACCAGACAAAGGACCTGCCAACCCTGAAGACACTCCTCAAGGAAATACCGGATCCTAGGCCCGTTTATTTCATAGTCTTACAATCAACTTCCCGATGTTGCCTCCGGCGAAGAGCATGTTAATGGCGTCGGGCGCCTTCTCGAGACCCTCGACGATGGTTTCGCGGTCTTTGAGCTTGCCGAACATCTTCCACTGACCAAGCTGCGTGGCAGCTTCCATGAAGCGCGAAGTGTAATCCATGATGATGAAGCCCTCGACGCGAAGGCGCTTCACTAAGACAGTGCCGAGGCTCACGAGGCCGGGATCTTCCTTGTTGTAGCCGGAAATGAGGCCACAGACAACCACACGCCCGTGGAGGTTCATACGGCCCATGACGGTGTGCATGACATCGCCACCGACGTTTTCAAAATCGATGTCGATGCCGTTGGGAGTTGCCGCAGCGAGCTTTTCCTTCCAGTCGGGCTGTTTGTAGTTGACGGCGGCGTCGAAGCCGAGATCCTTCGTAATCCAGGTGCATTTCTCGTCGGTGCCGGCAATGCCGACAACGCGACAGCCGTGAATCTTGCCGATTTGGCCGACGATGCTCCCGGTGGCGCCAGCCGCAGCGGAGACGACAAGGGTCTCGCCTTTCTTGGGCTGAGCGATTTCCATGCCGAAAAACGCGGTGAGGCCGTTCATGCCCAGTACGCCGAGGAAGACGGCATCCGAGACGAAGGGAATCTTAGGGACTTTTTGGAACCCGCGCTTCTCCGAGCTGTCGAGAGTCACATAATCCTGAAGGCCGGTGAGACCCATGACCCGGTCGCCCTTTTTGTAGTCGGGGTGTCGCGATTCCACGACTTCGGCAAAGCCGATTGCGCGCATGACCTCACCGATAGCCACCGCCGGAAGGTAAGTGTCAGCGGCCATCCAGACGCGCATGGTGGGATCGATGGAGAGATACTTCACGCGGGCCAGCGCCTGGCCATCTTTCAGTTCGGGGACGGGCGCTTCGAGGAGTTGCAGGTCTCCAGGTGCGAGCAGGCCTTTCGGGCGCGACTGCAGACGTAGCTGACGATTGGTTAACGACATTTCGCTCCCCAAGACTGAAAGCATCCTAAGGCAGACTCTCGGCAGATGCGGCTCGGTCTGCCGGCCGCAAATCCGCACAGCCAACGTTGGCTGTGCCACCTAGAAGGGAATGTCTTCGTCGGAGATTTCGGGGCCGCCGCCGGCGTGGCCGCCACCACCGCTAGCATCGTCCGCTGGAGCAGCTTGATCGAAGTCTTCGCCGCCGGCGCGGGCACCTGCGCTGCCGCCTCCTCCTGTTCCGGCACTTGCTGCGGCGCCCTCCGCGCGTCCACCGAGCATGCGAAAATTGTTGGCGACGATTTCAAAGCTGGTGCGCTTCTGGCCTTCCTTATCCTGCCATTCGCGGGACTGGATGCGGCCTTCGATAAAGACGAGCGAGCCCTTCTTCAGATATTGCTGCGCGATTTCCGCCTGTTTACCCCAGACCACGATCTTGTGCCATTCGGTGCGCTTCTGGCGCTCGCCATTGCGGTCTTTGTAAGTTTCATCGGTCGCGAGCGAAAAATTGGCCACGGCCTGGCCGCCACCGGTGTAGCGCGTTTCGGGATCGCGACCCAGACGACCGACGAGAATGACTTTATTGACAGACATGGAAATCTCCTTGCGGCGAGGAAGATAGCACGGGGAGAACGAAAAGTGAAATCTCAGAGAACGGTGGAGGAGAGAGAAGAATTAGCAGAGGCGAGGGCCGGGACTTTGACAGAGAAGGCGAGAGCACTCGGCGCGGAGTCAGCGGGTGGCGGTGACGTCGACGCCGAGCTCCTTCAATTTGGCACGGGCGAGGCGGTCCTCTTCGCTGCGCGGGAAGCGCTTGATAACTTCGCGAAGTTCGCGGATCCCCGCCGGTTTCTGGCCGAGATCGAGGAGCGCCAAGCCTTTCTTGAGGCGCGCTGGCGCGAGTTTGAAGCTCTTGGGATAGTTGGTGAGGACTTTGTCGTACGCGGCGACGGCTTCACCATATTGCTTTTGCTTGTAATAGATCTCACCCAGATAGAACTGGGCGTTGGAAGCGAGCTCGGTTTCGGCGTAATACTTCAGGTAGTCCTGGAATTCAGAGCGAGCGAGATCATACTTGCCGGTTTGGATGTCGCGGAGCCCGTTATCGTAGAGGGTGTTGGCGGAGGGTGCGGGGCCGCTCGGAACCGCCGAGGAACCAGAGGGAGGGACTGCGCCCGCAGTCGGGGTCGCGGTTCCGGTTGACGGGGCCGACGCGCCGCCGGAAATCTTCGCGTCGAGGCTCTGCACGGAATTCTGGAGATCGACGAGTTGCTGATTGAGCTTGCCGAGGCGGGACTTGATTTCCTCGAGATTGTCCGAAAGTCCCTGGACCTGCGTGGACATGGTGTCGAGGCGTGCGCCGGAATTCGCCTGAACATCCTGCACGGACTTCTGCAGCGAGCTCATGGTGGAGCTGAGCTTCCCGACATTATCGCCGGACTGCTGGATTAGCGTCTTCATGACCGTGTTGTCCTGGGTGACCTGTGTGGAAAGATCTTTCTGGCCTTGAAGCAGGGAAGTCACGTCGCGCTGAAGTTCAATGAGTTCGCGGGCGACAGCCTCAGCAGGACGAGGGCCGACCAGGCTTCCCGCAAGTGCGCCGGCCACAACGGCGGCGCTGAAGATGGCGATATTCCGAATACGCATGAGAAATCCTCCTAAGGGGCTCCAAAGGGCTCCAAAAAAAACGATACAGGCCAGTGATGCAGCCTTCACTCTAATTAAGAGAGCCGCGGGCGGGCAAGGGTTTGCCCGGCCCCGCGGCCCCTATCGGTCACCAATCGGTCATCGTGTCGTCAAGCAGGAAACGACTCAGTTTGACTTCACGAAATGGCCGCGACGGTTTTGCTGCCAGCAACTTTCGTTGTGCTCCATGCAGAAGGGCTTTTCTTTGCCGTAGCTGACGGTGCTCAGCCGGTCCGCGGAAATTCCGAGCGAGACAAGGTACTGCTTCACGGCGCTGGCGCGGCGATCGCCGAGGCCCAGATTGTATTCGGTGGAGCCGCGCTCGTCGCAGTGTCCTTCGATGGTCGCCTTGATCTGCGGGTAGTTCTTCAGGAAATCCGCGGTTTTCGAGAGCGACTCGCGGGCATCGGGACGAATGTCCGCTTTGTCGTAATCGAAATATGCATCGCGCACTTCCTTCGGGAAGAGCTCATCGAGGGAGGGTTGCGGGGCCGCCACAGGCGGCGGAGGCGGCGCATTTACAGTGACGCGCGCGCTGGCGTCGGCGGAGCCGCCCGGACCCGTGGCGGTGATCGTGTAAGTAGTCGAATCCGCGGGCGTGACCTTGGTCGAACCCTGGGCGGTGACGGCGCCCACTTCCGGCGAGATGGTGAGCTGCGTCGCGTCAGTGGAATTCCAGCTCAGGGTCGCCGACTCACCCTTGTTGATGGAAGTCGGGCTGGCCTGCAGAGTTACGGTGGGACGAGCGGCCGCCGGCGCGGGCGCCGGAGGTTGTGGCGGCGGTGGAGCGACCTTTTTTGGGCCGCAGCCAAAAGTAAAAACAGCAGCGGCAAGTGCGGTGAGCAAGCTGGCGCGGCAGAGCGAGCGTGAAGCAAGATTCATGCGTTTCCTCCTCAACATTCTCAACATTGGAATTCCCGTGTTCGTCCCACCAGGGCCACTATCCTAACACCAGCGGGCCGAGTTCGGGAAATATCTCGTATTACGATATATTCAAACATTGTGTCCTGGCGTGGGAACGGCAAACTCAACGGGTTGACCAATTGGGCGACTCGTTGTGTCCGGCGGCCGTTAACTGGTGCGGCTGGGAGCCATCCGCCAGCATGGTCCAGATCTGCCGCGCGCCGCCGCGCGTCGATTCGAAAACGATGTGGCGGCCGTCCGGGGCCCAGCTGGGGCGCTCGTTGCGGCCCTGATCGCGTGTCAGTTCGACAAACTGCCGCGTGGCAGCGTCCATCACGTAGATGTCGTAGTTGTCGTTGGGCCGCCGCCAACTGAAAGCCAGTAACTGGCCGTTGGGCGTCCACGCCGGGTCGATGACGTAACCCATATCCGGAAGGTCCAGCTTCGTCGCGCTGGTGCCGTCGGAATTCATCAAGTAGAGCTGAGGAACCCCGCCGCGATCGCTGACGAAGGCGATGGTTTGCCCGGTTTTGGGATTCCAGCTGGGTGACACGTTTGCGCCGTTGGACATGGTCATGCGCTTGGGTCGGCCTCCGCCGACATCGGTGACGTAAAGCTCCGGGTTTCCCTGCATCGAAGAAGAAAAAATGATCTGGGTGCCGTCGGGAGACCAGGCAGGAGTGATGTTGGTCCCGCGGAAGCGCGAAAACGACACCAGCTTGCCGGTATCCATTGAATACATGCAGATTTGCGCGCTGGTGAGGCCGCCCGATGGAGCAAAGCAGGTGAAGGCGATCCGCGAAGCATCGGGCGACCACCGGGGAGTGAGAGCAATGGATTTTAGAGAAGTGAGCTGCCGCTGGTTAGCGCCGTCGTAGTCCATCACCCAGATTTCCTTGGAGCCGCTGCGAGAGCTGACAAAAGCAATTTGCGTCGAGGCCACTCCTGGAAGACCGCCCGACAGCTTGCTGATGATTTCATCCGCGAATTGGTGGGCAAATTTTCGCACTTGAGCGTCCGTAGGGGCCCCGCGGTAGACTTTTCCGACGACGGCCTGCGAAGATGGACTGCGAACGTCCTGCAGCCAGGCCTCGATTGCGACTTCCGCCGTATTTTCCGACAGGTTTCCGAAACCAACAAAATTTGCGTTTGTCGGCGGACCCGCCCAGGCTGGGTATTTCAATTCGGCCGGAGCGCTGGGTACTTGAGGAGGATAGAAACTGGGGCTGGCAAGATCGAGGATGCCGCAGAATTGAAGGTCATCGCGCACGACCTGGGTGAAAAGGGAAGCGTGAGATTTAGCGGAGTCGGAACGCGCCGCGAAATCAGCGATCGCGATGCGGGATTTCGCCTCGCCAAGTCCAGTGCCAGTTCGGAACCAATCTTGCGCCGCGGCTGAGCTTACGAAAAACAGCATGGCTGTGATGAAAAATAATCGTTCCCAACACTTCGCCAGATTCAACACATGCACCCCCCAGGGAATGTGCGACACGTAGTTCTCAATCTCAAAGCACAGCTATTGCGTCAGCGATAGATCGAAGTCAAATGTAACGTCCACATACGATCCCATATAGTCGTTGGGCAGCCGGCTCACAGAGCCAAGGCTCTGCAATGCCCTCTGGGCCGAATAGTCCATGGATGAATTGCCGCTGCTTTGGAACAGTCGGATGTTGGATATGCTTCCGTCCGCATTGATTCTGAATGTTATCACTGCGTGGGCCCGGTGTGCCGCCCGCACGGCAGGATCAATGGTGTTTTGATCCCAGCCTTGGCGAATCCTGTTACGGACAGCGTCCACGTACCAGGGATAACGAGCACCAAAATCTCCTCCACCTTGACCGCTGACGGCCACGCCTGACGAGCCGCCGGGAGTTTGGGAATAGCCGGTTGGCAGAGCAGGGTTGCCGCCCTTGCCGTAAGGAACGGCATTATCAGGAGGGGGCGTCTTGCTTTCGAAGGTCCTCGATTTTTTCGAGGGCGGAAGAGGTTTCTCTTTTTCAAATTTTGGAATTTTCTCAGCATCGGTTTTTGGTTCGGGTGGCTTAGGAGGTTCTTCTTTATGAAGACCCTTGGTTGGATCGACTGCCTTGCTCTCGGTCACAACCGATTCCTTGGGCATGGGGATACCGGCGGTGCTAACGAGGTTTACTTTCGTTCCCCCCAGGTTGCCCCCGACTCCTCCCCAGGAGTTGCCGCGGCGTTCGAGAAAGGAAGCGCCAAGCGCGGCCACCGTAAGCAGGGCATGAAACACGACGGAATAAATGACGTAGCTTCGGAGGTTGAGACTGTCCGGGTTGGCGACGGCAGTGGTCATTTCTACTGTGTCCGCGCGCGTTCGGTGATGGGCTCCGTGACAATGCTGATGTTGTTGATGCCGGATTGGCGCAACGCATCGATGACGGCGGCGAAACTCCCAAAGGGCACCGTCTCATCGCACCTCAAGAACACGCTTCGCTGAGTGCTCTTCAGTTGCGCGTGAATTCTCGCGCCAAGCTGGTGAATATTGACGGGATCGTTGCCAAGGTAAATGCGTTGGGCCTTGTCCAGGGTGACTACGAGACGATCCTGGTTGATATCCTTCACCGTGCGCGTCTTCGGGACGTCCACTTCGATACCCGACTGCAGAATTGGCGCTGTGATCATAAAGATGATAAGCAGCACGAGAACCACGTCCACGAACGGGACCATGTTGATCTCGGAGAGCGAAGTCTGCGTGGATTTGGAGAGTTGCGGCATCTTTCCTGATTCTTTAGATGCGGCCGGGCCGGACGGGCGCGCCGCTAATTAAACATCTTCTCGACCTGCGCGGTTACTTCCAGCGCAAAGGTGTCGAGCCTCTGCGCGAGATCCCGAATATTCTGCAAAAATTGATTGTAGAAGATAACCGCCGGAATCGCCGCAGCAAGGCCCGCCGCCGTGGTCACGAGGGCCTCCGCGATGCCGGGCGCCACCGCGCGAAGGCTGGCGGCTCCGGCGCTGCCAAGACCCGCGAACGCATCGATAATCCCCCACACAGTTCCAAAGAGACCGATGAATGGCGTTACCGACCCGGTGGTAGCCAGCCAAGACATGCCTTTTTCGACGCGGCGCACCTCGTCGGCAGAAGCGAGTTGCATGCTCACGGTGACGGCTTGCAAACTTTTCAGTTTGGGTGGATGCGGATTACTCGATACGCCCCCCACCTGGCTCTGCAGTTCGCGATAACCCGCTGTGTACACCGAGGCGAAGGGTGAACCCGCCGAAGCCAGCGCCTGTGGATTGGCCACCCCGCGGGTTGCCCGGAAAAGGCGGAGAAATTGGTCGCTCTGACGCCGGATGCGGCC
>WNFS01009884.1_pt1 | contig 12657 bp, 12 predicted proteins | sample 5400141 | NCBI WGS metagenome assembly WNFS01 (sample SAMN13153358, study PRJNA577476) | soil metagenome | isolation source: 60 cm saprolite under Madrone tree | place: USA:California | collected 2016-06-14
TCTTCGATGCGGATGACACGCCTGCCGGAAACGGTGCGGTGGTGTCGACGCTCGTACGCGCCGCAGATGAGCAAGCCGTCGCTCGTGCGCGCTTGCGACTGCGGCAATCCGTGGCGGCCTTCGAGCGAGGTGAGGACCTATCAGCGCCGAATGTCGCTGACAGCTTTTGGTCGGATCCGGTTGACGCGACCCTGACCGCGATCCGCTGCGCGCTCGCAATCGCGATCACATACGCCTTCTGGTTCGTGACGGCCTGGCCGAATGGCCCGACCGCAGTGGTAGTAGCCGCCGTCGTGTGCACCCTATTCGCCTCGATGCAGCAGCCGGATAAAATCGCCTTGGCTTGTGTCGCAACCGTGCTTGTAGCGGCCGTGCCGGTTTTCGTGACGCAGTTTCACCTTATGCCATTGGCGGTAGACTTTCCCTCGATGGCGGTGGCGATCGCACCCCTGCTGCTGATAAGCGGCTACATTCTCGCGCAGCCCGGAATCGGGCCGCTGGGCATGCTCTCGGCTGTCTACTTCACGTATGCGTCAAACATCAACAACGTCATGAGCTACGACGCGGCGGCATTTCTCAATTCCTCGTTTGCCGTCCTGGTGGGAATCGGAGTTGGGGCCGTGCTGTTTGCGGTCTTCTTCCCCGAGACCCCGGCGCACGCGAGCCGGCGCTTTCGTCGGCAGATTCTCGTCCATCTGAGCCGCCTCGCCAGTGCCCGCCGGCCCGACGTTCGACCTTATGAGCGCGCCCTATGCGAACAGCTCTGGACCATGCTTGCCCGTCTCAAAGACGCGCCTGCCGCCGCGCATGAGTGCTTGGCGGCCGCAGTTGCTGGTCTCTCCGCTGGACAAGCGATCGGCCAGCTGAGAACCGCTATTGAAGTAGGCACGCTTGCGCCCGGAATCGCTACCAATGGCTCGGATCTGCTCGACCGGCTGTCGCGGGTCCTTTTTCATCCCTCGCCGGCGAAATTCGTCAAAGCGGCGTGGGCGGCACGTGAGCTTCGCCGCGATGCCCTCGCCGCGGCGCGGGTCACGAACAAAACAGTGGAAATCGAGGCACTGGGCAACGTGTTGGTCGGAAGTGAGGTGCTTCGTTCCGATCTCATGAGGGCTCGCGTGCTCTTGCAGGAAAATCGGAATGTTCTCCGAAATTGATGTTCTTGGCGCCTTCGTGCCGGCGCTCGCTGTCTGGTTCGTGGCTACTCTGGCGATCTTTGTCGTCACCGATGCGCTGCTGACCGCGGCGCGCGTCTACCGCCTGTTCTGGTATACGCCACTCGTCCGCCTCGCTCTGTTCATTTATTTCTTTTGTGGGATCGCGATGATCGCGAGCGTGCGCTAAGGAGCAAACGATGCGGACGATCGTACGTGTATTGCTTACGTTTATCTTCCTCGCTGTAGCTGGTTTTCTCGGCTATGACATGGCCAACTACTATCTCTACTCGCCCTGGACACGAGATGCCCGTGTCCGAGCCGATGTGGTGCCAGTCGCTCCAGATGTCTCCGGTTATATCGATGATGTGCGGGTGAAGAACGATCAATTCGTGCACAAGGGCGACGTCCTGTTCCTCGTCGATCAGGAGCGTTACCGGATCGCGCTCGCAGATGCCGAAGCCGCGCTCGCGGTGCGACAGGCTCAACACCTCATGGCGCTCGAGCAATACCAGCGGCGCTCGAAGCTGACACCCGGGTATTCCGTCACTGTCGAGACCCTTGACAACGCGCGTCGACAGTCGGAATCGGCGGCCGCCAGCTACCAGCAGGCGATTGCCTCGCGCGACAACGCTGCTCTCAACCTGAAGCGAACCGAAGTTGCGGGCGTCCGTCAACGGTTTCATAACCAACCTGAACCTTTCGAACGGCGTCTATGCCGTCCAGGGCAAGCCGGTGATGGCGCTGATCGACAGCGATTCATATCGCGTCGAGGCATATTTCGAAGAAACCAAGATTCCGCACATCAGAGCCGGCGAGAGATCCGTCTGATGGACGGATCCCCCGCGCTCCAAGGAACCGTCCTCGGCATAGCGCGAGGCATTACCGATCAGGACAACCGCGACGGTCCAGAGCTCCTCTCTTCCGTGAACCCTTCATTCACCTGGGTTAGGCTGGCACAGCGCATTCCCGTCCGCATTCGCCTCACGCACGTGCCGCCAGGCGTGTTGGTCAGCGCGGGAATGACCTGCACGGTCATAATGACGGATGGCATGCAACCCCGCATCGGGGCCAGCATGAAGTCTCTTATGAGTCGGGCAGCGATGGTTGTTCAGACGACGGTCGCGCGTGGAGATACGCGGTAGAAGGTTGTAAAATTCCCGTACGCCGGCGGGATTGCAATTTCCGGGCACCGGGCTCCTTGGTCACAACGGTCCGCACCTAGCTTATCGAGCAGGTGGTGCTCGGCGGCCTGCTGTTGATCTCGCCTCTGCATAATTTGCTGAAATTTGGCACGCTTTACTCGGAGCGGCATACACCGCGCTGGTAGGATCTCAGCAGATGGCGTCGGAGGCGCAATGGAAATCTCATCCGCACAACAGCTTCCGATCGAGTCGGTTGATCAACTGGAATCCAGGGAACTGATCAAGCTCATCCGCAAGCTCCGCTGGATTGGAATGGAACAAGAAGCCGAGCTGGTGGCGAAAGCTTTGATCGGACGCCTTGCGATTAACAACTTGGTCGCGGGTCTCTCCGATACCGACTGATCTGTGCTCGCGAAAACTTTCGTTGCGCGGCGCACGTTGTTACGAATGGAGATTGCAGTGTCCGAAGTTGTTATCGCAGGCGCGGCGCAACGGCGTGTACCGCTACTGGATCTAAGCCGACGGTGGAACTCTTGCCCTCGATGTTTTTGAACGAGCGTATCGGCTGCAAGGAGTTGGAGACTCAAGCATGGCAAGAACGATGAAAGCGGGGGTGGTGCACGCATTCGGCAAGCCTTTGACGATCGAGGAAGTGCCGATTCCCACGCCGGGCCCGGGCGAATTGCTCATTAAGGTCATCGCGACCGGCGTCTGTCACACCGACTTGCATGCCGCCGATGGCGATTGGCCTGGCAGGCCGTCGCTCCCGTTCATCCCCGGTCACGAAGGGGCCGGGATCGTTGCGGCGCTGGGGGCCGGGGTTAACGGCCTGAAAGAAGGCGACGCGGTAGGCGTTGCCTGGCTGCATGATGCCTGTGGCCAATGCGAATATTGCATGACCGGGTGGGACAGTCTGTGTAGGGCGCAGCACAATAGCGGCTACAGCGTCAATGGCAGCTTCGCCGAGTACGTAATAGGAGCCGCGCCTTACCTGGGTCGATTGCCGCAGAAATCCGATCTCGCCGAGATGGCGCCCATCCTTTGTGCCGGCGTGACGAGTTACAAGGGCATCAAGGAGACCGAAGCGAAGCCCGGAGAGTGGATTGCGATCTCCGGGATCGGCGGCCTTGGCCAGCTGGCGGTGCAATACGCCAAAGCGATGGGCTTGCATGTTGCGGCCCTCGATGTGAGCGAGGAAAAGCTCGCGCTCGCTCGTGCATCGGGCGCCGAAGTGACGGTGAACGCCAAAGCGGCCGACGCAGCGGCGCAAGTTGTAAAACAGACCGGCGGAGGCGCGCATGGGGTGCTGGTCACCGCGGTATCGCCGATGGCGTTCGCGCAGGCGCTCAAGCTCGTGCGGCGCAAGGGCACGGTGAGCCTGGTTGGCCTCCCGCCCGGCGACTTCCGGACACCCATTTTCGACGTTGTCATGAATCGAATAACAATCCGCGGCTCAATCGTAGGTGGCCGTGAAGATCTCGCCGAAGCAATCGCATTCGCCGCCGAGGGCAAGGTGCGAGCGGAAATCCGCAAATCGAAATTGGAAGATGTCAACAAGGTATTCGCGGACCTGAAGGCTGGAACAGTCAACGGTCGCGCGGTGCTGGTGATGTAAGTTTTGTCGCAAGAGGTTTTGTCGCAAGCGGGTCACAGCCGCTTCGATGCGCTCGGTTCCACGCCGCTGCATGAGCCGGTCGCGCAGCGCAGTTTCTCCTATTAACCGGCCGACCATACGAAGGTGGGCCTGCGGTCGCGAAAGGAGGTTGCGGCATGCCGAGAAAAGAAATCCTCGACCGGATACGGAAGTACGTCCACCCATTCCGCATCACCAAAGGGAAGGGCTTCCGGCTGAAAGACTTCGACCCAGGTGAGACCTGCGGCCTGAAATTGGACAAGGGCGAGGCCGCGGAGCTCCTCCAACGCGGCATTGCGTGGCTCGCAGAAGAGCAGGACATGCTCTATGCCCAGGACCGCTGGTCTTTGCTTCTCGTCTTCCAGGCACTGGATGCGGCCGGCAAAGACGGCACGATCAAGCACGTCATGTCGGGCGTCAACCCTCAGGGCTGCCAGGTATTCTCGTTCAAGCAGCCCTCGTCGGAGGAGCTCGATCACGATTTCATGTGGCGCTATGTCAGAAACCTACCCGAGCGCGGACGCATCGGCATCTTCAACCGTTCGTACTACGAGGAAGTCCTCGTCGTACGCGTGCATCCCGAGATCCTGAAGCGGCAGAAGTTACCCCCGGTGGTCGTCGGCAAGGAGATCTGGGACGAGCGGCTCGCCGACATTGCGCGTTTTGAGGACTACGCAACCCGACAGGGGACGAAAATTCTGAAGTTCTTCCTTCACGTGTCGCGCAATGAGCAGAAGAAGCGCTTTTTGGAGCGCCTCGACGAGCCCGAGAAGAACTGGAAGTTCTCGGCTTCCGACGTGCAGGAACGCAAGTTCTGGAGCGATTACATGCACGCGTTTGAGGAGGCGATCCGGGCAACGGCGTCAAAGCACGCGCCGTGGTTCGTCGTGCCTGCCGACAACAAGTGGTTCACCCGGCTCGTCGTGGCGGCCGCAATCGTGGACGCCATGGAAAACCTCAACCTCGCATACCCGAAGGTCGATGCGGCAAGAAAGAAAGAGCTCGCGGCCGCGCGTGTGGCACTCTCGCGCGAGCGATAGGCAGAGCTACGCCTCTCATGTGACTGCAGGTGCGCCAAGCGCCGCCGCTGCGCCGCCCGCCGCGATGGCTTCGATCCGCGGGTTGGAAATTCCCTGTTCCTTGAAAAATTTTCCCTGATACGCGTCTGGAAATTCCCTGTTCCGTTGCGCAGGGAATTCGGCTGGAAGCTATTGAATCCGCCCGTTGATTAGACCCGAAAATCGCGGTGGAGGGCCGGATTTTGCGAAATTCCCTGAGGGAATTTGCTGCGGAGACTGGTTCGCAGCTGACTGCATCGTCAGCCAGCCAATCCCGTCGCGCCCGTCCCACATTCTGGATCAGTGTCGCGTGCCGTGTTTATGGTTGTGCATTCGGATTTCGATCTTGATGCATGCCTGTGCGATCGAGAACTCGCCGGCAAGCGCTGCAACCAATCCCGCCCCAAGCGCTATCTTCCGGATTCAACTCGTTGGACAGCCTGACTTGAACCGTATAGCCGTCCTCTTCCTCGCTGATGCAGGCGAACAATCTCGTGTAGCGAGACTCGCTAGGTGATTCGAGGTCATGAGCCACAGTCATTCCCTGCGACTTTGTGACGTGAAAACGCCGCCGTTGCGACGCGTCTCGCATCAAAACACGCCCACAAGCACCGCACCAATGAAGGCGAGCGCAGCGAACGCCAGGATGACCTGCATACTCAAAGCAGGGGCGACCGTCATGTCGTAACCCCCTAGGTGTCTACCTGGAATGTGTGCTCGGCAAGCGCCAGGTCAGATGATCGATGCTCTAACGAAGGTAAAGCTGGAGACGGGCATCTCGCGCAGCGTCGGCCCATTACGAACCACGCGCGTCGCCGTGCATATGGGAACGACGCCGCGGATTACCAGTCCAGGTCGGCAAGAATCGAAGTACGTTCGCCGGAACGCGGCTGCGGGCAGCGGCCCATGTCGCCGTTGGAACGAAACAAGAAAGCGAACGTTGTCTTGCGCCTGCTCCAGAGAAGAGGCTACGCCGATTCGTGCATCGCTCGACCGGATGCCGCGTTTACGCTGGACCGATCGCTTCAGATAAAATTCGAGAGTACCGTGGTCGACCGCTGATCGACCAAGGTTCGACGAATGAATCGAGTGCTTCCTGAGCCAGCATGGTATAAATTACGTGTGCGGATACGTGGACGCTCTTAGGACGCCTTAGATTCCAAGACTCCTTATCTCAAGACGCCTTAGATTCTCTGTTCCCGTTTCGCGAGCGCCCCAATCTCCCGCGAACGTCTGCCGTTTGTGGTGGTGGAAGGCAATCGGTACCGCGTTGCGGCGCTCCGAAGTCGCGACGTTCTTGCGGTGTATGGCGATGCCGCCGCCGTAGCTGTCGACCGGGCGCGGCCGCCGGTCGTGGTCAGAGCGAGGTTTCAGCCCATGGCGATGGTCGAATTCAACTACAGGGTTTCGGCAGAACTGTTCCCTTCGCGAAATCGCAAATACACCCATCAATCACTTCGGTACAAGCGATTCGCGCGAGCTGCTGACGCCATTCGCTTTGCGATCGAAGAACTTCCGCCCGAGCTTCTTGTCGGCGCGTTTCTGGAAGTCGACGGCAAAAGATACGGCAGCGGATGGATTCGTCGCTTGTACGAGAGCTCCGATTATCCGCTCCCCCGACGCGCCGCAGTCTAGCTCCAATGATCGACCCCTACGCGTAATAATCTTGATTCCATCCCCATCGCATTCATGCGATGAAGGGGAGGGCCAAACCCAGGGGCGCAACTATGACGGAAAAAACGATCGACTTGGATCAGCATCGCGGCATGGCCGCGCAGAAGGCGACCGACCTGCGCCGGCTGCTGGCAAGCGTGGAGGCCAATGAAAAAGCCTTGCGCCTTCGACAGGACGAATTGGAGGCGCGCTTGATTGCTGCGCCCGCGGCCAATTGGCAGGAAGCTGCCGAGAAGGCACGCTATCTTCTCAAGATTTTTGCCTCTTCCCTCCCCGCGCAAGATCCCCGCAGACAGAAACTCATTGCCGCCGTGCTGGATGATTTCGAGCGACTCGCGCGAGAATAGGCGCTGACGTTCGGCCAGGCCGTACGGCCGCTACATAGCGCTCGGATTGCGCATCAGGCCCCGGTCTGCGATCGGAAGCTATCCTTCGATGGACGACATTGTGGCAGGCAGCGCACGTGCGGGTTGAACTTGGAAGTGATCGGCTCACCACAATGGCGGGAGTTGCCCGCCATTGCCGGAGGCGGATGGAATTTCGGCGGCCTCTGGCATTGACCAGAAATGAGAGTGACTAAAGAGAAGTAGAGCGACACCAATGCTCACACAGAGCGCGAGTATCAGCGCAAAATTGTACAATCGATATATGCGTAAGCGAGCCATATAAACCCCTTCCTTTGAAACCTAGAGAGAACAACATCGCGATCAAAACGCCTCGACGAGCGATGAGGGAACTTCGAACCCCGCCAACCAGCTTGCGGCAGATAAGTGCCTAGAAGTCCGACCACAAATCACTTTATTGTGCGATGCAATAAAGAGAGAAACGATGCGTGCCACATTTCAAACACACTTTATTTCGCCGAGCAAAAACCGGCCCCCTGCGCGAAACTAAGCACATCGCGATTTTCCAACTAGGACAGAGCCTGGAATTAGCAAGCGCCGCGAGCAGCCACGGGATACTCGGCGCTGATTTCACTCCTTTGCCTTCGGCCGATTGCGCCGAAGATCGTGGAACTCTTTCGGTCCCTTGATAAGCCGCCGCTTGCGGAGTTGCCGTTCTTCGTCGCTTGCCGACGGATCAACCAGGCGGTCGATTTCCTGACTTGCCATTTCTGCCGCTTTCGCAGCCTTCTCAGTACGCACGCCGGCCCGCAGGGCGATCGAAACCCCCAGCTCGACAAGCCGGCGGATCGCTTCGGGGCGCGATGGATCGTCCTTCTGCGACGCCGCCCAGCGATCGACCCGCGCGAGTAGTCCGGGCTCAAGACGCAGGGCGATCAGCGTGCCCTTGTCCGTCCGAGGTGCTGCCCTCTTCTTTTGCTGTGCCATTCACGGATCTTTTGCTGTGCCATCACGGATCTTTTGCTGTGCCATCACGGATCGACGTGCCATTTCCGGAATATTTCGCTTGAAAGAAAGCGCGCGTTGCGCCATGGCCGCGCGAACCCGGGACGGTCATCCGGTAAGGCGCCGAGTCGTTCCGGCCGAAGCCGCACATATGGCATTCTTGTCGAAATCCCAAGGGACTCGAAGCAATTCTGTCTCGCTAAGAGCCTCAGATCAACTTCGGTATGCCTGCAAATTTTACCGGACCGCCGTTTTCAGCTGCCGCTTATGCCCAGGGCAAGCAGAACCGCAGAATAATGGCAACTTGCGGCGATCAGCACGAAACCGTGCCAGATCGCATTGTGAAAGCGCAGGCCCTGCCAGACATGAAAGAGCGCGCCGACTGAATAAAGAATGCCGCCGATTGCGAGAAGCCATAGGCTTGCGCCCGGCAGCGCAGACGCAAACGAGTCGTAGGCAATCACACCGCTCCAACCCAGCAGCAGGCAAAGAACGACGGCCAGGCGATCGAACCGCCCGGGAAGTGCGAGCTTCAGCGCCATCCCGATGGCGGCGCTCAACCATACGCCAACGCCAAGGCCTGCCGAAACCAGAACGCTCTTCATCTGCGCCAGGAACGGCGTGTAGGTTCCGGCGATCAGTAAATAAATCGCGGAATGGTCGAACCGGCGCAGAACCCACTTGGCAGGCGAGACCGGCCACATGTTATAGGCGGCCGAGAGCGCTAGCATCGTCAAGAGGCCGATGACGTAGACCACGATCGGCGCGACTTCAATGCGTTCGATCCTGACTGCGACCAGGACGATCGTGACGGCGCCGATGAGCCCCAGACACACGCCGATCGCATGCACGACGCCATCGGCGATGATTTCAGCGCGGTCGTAGTTCCAGGTGATTTGCCCTGGATATCTGTTGGCCGAAACAAGGCTCTCGCGCGAAGGATACATGGCCTACGGCAGCTCGATGATCTTGTTCACACTCTCGACGCCGTCATACACCACAACCTGAAGGATCGGACAATCTTCTTGATCCCTCGTCTCGCTTGCCTCTCTGAATCAGGTCAAAGGGCCTTGAAATCAACACATCCATGCCCCATATGGTCGGCGCGACCTCATCGGTCCTGGCGAGCTGCGTGTTCCCCGTCAAACGGTTTCCGGCTTGCCGCTTCACTTTCATTGACAGCCCAGGTCACGCGGGGCGTCTTGCACATCCGCGATATGGGCTGCGGGGCACTTGCTGCGGTTGCGCCCTCTCGCACAATAGAAAGCTTGTTCATTGACCACTTTTCATGATTTCGGCCTCGCCGAACCGATCACGCGCGCGCTCGCTGAAGAGAAATACGCCACGCCCACGCCGATTCAAGCGCAGACCATTCCCGTCGTTCTATCGCGCCGCGACGTGATCGGGATTGCGCAAACCGGCACCGGCAAAACCGCGGCGTTCGCGGTGCCGATCTTGCATCATCTCTGCACAAATAGACGGCGCCCAGCGCACAAGACCTGCCGTGTGCTGGTGCTGAGCCCGACACGCGAGCTGTCCGGCCAAATACTCGATAGCTTCCGCGCTTACGGCCGCCATGTCCGCACCACCGGGGCGCTGGTGATCGGCGGTGTGTCGATGGGCGCGCAGGTGCGCGCGGTGCAAAACGGCGTCGACGTGCTGGTCGCTACGCCCGGGCGCCTGCTCGACCTCGTGACGAGCAACGCGCTGCGTCTCGGTGAGGTAGAATTTCTCGTGCTCGATGAAGCCGACCGGATGCTCGATATGGGCTTTATCCACGACATTCGCAAAATCGTGGCGAAGCTTCCTGCGCAACGGCAGACCTTGTTGTTCTCCGCAACGATGCCGCGCGCCATCGCCGAACTTGCGGCTCACATGTTGCGCAACCCGGCCAGGGTTGCCGTCACGCCGGCCGCCTCGACGGTCGACCGCGTCGAGCAGCGCATCCTCCATGTCGATCGCGCCTCGAAGCCAGCGCTCCTCGCTGAAATTTTGCGGCGCGAATCGATTGACCGCGCTCTCATATTCACCCGCACCAAGCATGGCGCGGACAAGGTGGTGCGTGGCCTCGCCGCGGCCGGCATCTCGGCGCACGCGATCCACGGCAACAAGTCGCAGAACCAGCGCGAACGAGTGCTTGCCGCATTTCGCAAGGGGGAGGTGCTCACGCTGGTCGCCACCGATATAGCCGCGCGCGGTATCGATGTCGACGGCATCAGCCACGTCGTGAATTTCGATCTGCCGAACGTGCCGGAAACCTATGTGCATCGCATCGGCCGCACCGCGCGAGCCGGGGCGGCAGGTGTCGCGATCTCGCTCTGCGACTCCGAGGAGGCGGCGTACCTTCGCGATATCGAGAAGCTGATCCGCATGTCCATTCCGGCGACGGACCATCGGGGGGGTCCGCGACAGACTCGGCCATCGACGATCCAGAGCCGCATGGCGCGGCCGTCCGGGCACGCACCCGGCAAACGGCGACAGCGGAGTCGCAGCGACGCGCCGCACAAGCAAGATCGACACGAACAGCGGCGGAAGGCGCCAAGCGGGATTGCCGCCGTTGCGTTCCTGCATCGTAACGTCCGGTCAGGCCCCAACACCAATTCTCGCCGTCGCGAAGACGGCAATCCGAACGGATAAAAGATGGCCAAGGAAGAGCTCATCCAATTCGAAGGCCTTGTGATCGAGCTCTTGCCCGACGCGCGCTATCGCGTTCAGCTCGACGCCGGCTACGAGGTGGTGGCCTACACGGCGGGCAAGATGAAGAAAAACCGCATCAGGACTCTGGCCGGCGATCGTGTGACCATCGAAATGTCGCCCTACGATCTTCACAAGGGCCGCCTGATCTTCCGTCATAAGGACGAACATTCGGGCGCGAGCCGCCGTCCTCCGTTGCGCAATCAGTTTCGGCGTCGCTGACGCGCGACTATCAGCGGCGCCTCGTCCAGATATCCCAGCGAAACTCAGTGATTTCCGGGCGCATTTGCGTCGAAAATCGAAAGATTCTTCTGCAATGAAGTTTTAGGTAGGCGCAGCCGCCCCTTTAGGCTATCGGTTGCGCGCAAGACCGCGATCCGGCGCGGGCGGAGCGCCGGCTGGAGGCTCATGGCAAGCAACATCAAGGCGAGGCCGCCGGAGGACGAGGCGCCGGAGAAGCCGGCAGCTGAGACCGCGCCGGATAGCCCGCTGCTTGACCTATCGGATGCGGCGGTCAAGAAGCTCATCCGCTCCGCCAAGAAGCGCGGCTACGTCACCCATGACCAGATCAACTCGGTGTTGCACTCGGAAGAGGTCAATTCCGAGCAGATCGAGGACGTGCTGGCCATGTTCAGCGAGATGGGCGTGAACGTGGTCGAAACCGAGGACGCGAGCGAAGAAGGCGAAGAGGCGCGCGAAGAGGCCGACGAGGAGGCCGAGAGCGAGGGCGGCGAGCTGGTCGAGGTGCAGCAGAAAGTCCCGGCCAAGTCCGAGACCAAGCAGCCGGCCGAACGCACGGACGATCCAGTGCGCATGTATCTGCGCGAAATGGGTTCGGTTGAGCTGCTCTCGCGCGAAGGCGAGATCGCGATCGCCAAGCGCATCGAGGCCGGCCGCGAAGCGATGATCGCTAGCCTGTGCGAGAGCCCGCTGACCTTCCAGGCCATCATCATTTGGCGCGACGAGCTCAACGAGGGGAAGGTCCTCCTGCGCGACATCATCGACCTCGAGGCGACCTATGCCGGTCCCGACGCCAAGGCGATGCCGGCGCCGGTGATCGGCCCCGATGGACAGCCGTTCGTGACGGGCGGGGCGCAACCGACACCCGGCGCTTCCGTCCTGGCGCAGACCCCGGCGCCGCCGGCCGCGCCCGCCGGGGCCACCCCGTTCAAGGGAGCGCCCGAGCGTGCCAACGGCGAGGACGGCGAAGCCGGCGAGGCTGCGCCCGGCGAAGGCGATTTCGACGACGACGACGACATGGAGAACTCGCTTTCGCTTGCCGCCATCGAGGCCGAACTCAAGCCCAAAGTGGTCGAGACGTTCGACAATATCGCCGACGCCTACAAGCGGCTGCGCCGCCTGCAGGACCAGGACATCCAGAACAAGTTGCGCAACGATTCGCTCTCGCCCGCGCAGGAGCGTCGCTACAAGAAGCTCAAGGACGAGATCATCAGCGAGGTGAAGTCGCTGCGGCTCAATCAGGCGCGTATCGACGCGCTGGTCGAGCAGCTTTACGACATCAACAAGCGCCTTGTCGGTTACGAGGGCCGCCTGATGCGGCTCGCCGAGAGCCACGGGGTGGCACGCGAGGATTTTCTCAAGAATTACCAGGGCTCAGAGCTCGATCCGCTCTGGCTCAACCGCGTATCCAAACTGAGCGCGAAGGGCTGGAAGAGCCTCGTCGCTCGCGACAAGGACAAGGTCAAGCAGCACCGCCACGAGATCCAGGTGCTCGCCGGCGAGACCGGGCTCGAGATCGGCGAGTTCCGCAAGATCGTGCAGATGGTGCAAAAGGGCGAGCGCGAGGCACGTCAGGCGAAGAAGGAGATGGTGGAGGCGAACCTGCGCCTCGTCATCTCGATCGCCAAGAAATACACCAACCGCGGCCTGCAGTTCCTCGACCTGATTCAGGAAGGCAATATCGGGCTGATGAAGGCGGTCGATAAGTTC
>WNFS01003707.1_pt1 | contig 12653 bp, 9 predicted proteins | sample 5400141 | NCBI WGS metagenome assembly WNFS01 (sample SAMN13153358, study PRJNA577476) | soil metagenome | isolation source: 60 cm saprolite under Madrone tree | place: USA:California | collected 2016-06-14
AGTGAGCGAAGTTGTCCGTACCACGCATGATCAAGCCAAAGACGGCTATGTAGATCAGCCAGCGGATCAAGGCGCTGCGTAACGATTGCGCTGCCGGGCTCTTCCTGCCTGTAGTGGTGGCGAGCAAGACACCGACGAGTCCCAGCAAGGAGCCTGAAGCGCCGACACTGTGATTACCAGCAAACGAGCTGACCAGATAACCCGACGCGCCGGTTACAATAAACAGAAAAAAGTACCGCGCTGATCCGTACAATTCTTCAACCATTGGGCCGATGTCCATCAGAACCCACATGTTGAATACGATGTGCAAAATGCCGCCGTGCAAAAAAATTGCGGTAATGAGGCGCCAGGGTTGTTCAATATCGCCGGGCCAAGGGAGCGAGTCACCCAGCATGTAGAGTGCTCGGCCGGAAATCCCGCCGAGGCTCATCAACGAGCTCAGGGGATTTCCGCTGGGCGAGGCGAAACCCCGCATTCGCGCAGAAATGATCATTGACAGGCCAAACATCACGCAACAGATCGTAAGCATGGCGTACGTGACCGGGGAGGTCTGCGGCATCCAGCGTCCGAGGGACTTGCTCGCCGCGGCGAATGAAAACCTCATGCTCGCGCCGCACTGGTGGCATTTCGTTGCCGTGGCGCCCACCAGCGTGCCGCAAGCGGGGCAGAGCTGCGGACGCATCTGTTTCGGATCGGACCGGAACATCCCCGCGAGTTGGCTGCGCCAGCGGTCGACTTTATAGCGCCATCGAATGGAAAGCGGCAAGTCGTCTCCTTGCTCGAAAATTTTCGCATGCCTATAATAGCTGGAATTTGGCGCGGACGCGAAGTTCGCATCGTTCGGGCAGTCGAAGGGATGTGTCGTCAACCATTCCATCGAGCGGACAGCCACAACCAAGCCGGTGTCTGCCGCTCATGTCAAACGGCAGGCGTCAATACATGCAACGGGAGGGATGATGGCTCAGTACGTTCCAGAGATCCTGCTATGGCTGTTCGTCATCAACCTCGGTATCGCATTCGGTGCGGGCCTCTACGAACAAAGGATCGTCCTCCCGCAGTGGTTCAACAGTTCATCGGAGCCGGGCCTTCGCGTGGACAGCGCGGCCATGCGCAGTGCTGACACGGGGCGAAGATTCTGGGCGTTCGTCTCGACGGGTCCACTCACTCTGCTTACGCTGGCGAATCTGGTAGTAGCCTGGGAATCTCAAGGTCAAAGGCACGAGTGGTGGCTTGGCGCAGCGGTGACTACGCTAGAAGCCATGGCGTCGCAGTGGATGGCGGTCAATCACGTCCGTGCAGCTCTTACTCTGCTCGGGTGGCTGGCGGCTCTGAAAACGCTATCGCTGCCGGCATGACGGTCGAAGGGATCGGACGCCAATTGGACGGCAATATCGATCGAGCGCTTGGCGTTTTTGCCCTGATTCTGAAGGTGACGCGCGGGGCGATGGAGCGAGCGTTCACGATTCCTATGAGCCGTGCTCGATGCAGCTCATTCGCCGGTATATTTGTTTGCATGATTGCCCTCTTCGGTTGCGCTGGCCGCCGCCCCGTCATAAGCTCCGCTCCTCCAGTTGTAAATCCTGCGCCTGCTCCCGAGCTGACGCCAGAGCCAGCCCCAACGCAGCCGCTTCCTTCACCGAGTGCCGCGCAACCGCCCACGGGAAGCGCGCCTTCCGCGCCCAGTATTTATGTCGAGCAGGGAACTGCGTCATGGTACGGCCTGCCCTTCCACGGGCGCCGCGCCGCCAACGGCGAAATCTTCGATATGAACACACTGGTAGCCGCCCATCGCACGCTGCCATTCGGCAGTATTCTGCGCGTCACCAACCTGAACAACGGCCGCCAGATTGAAGTTCGTGTCATCGACCGCGGCCCCTTCGTCGGAGACCGAGTCTTGGACCTCGCTCGCGCGGCGGCAATAGGACTCGACATGATCGGCACTGGCACAGCGCCCGTGCGCATCGAGATGCTTTCCGGCCCGAGCCCCTCGGTCGGAAACTTCACCGTGCAAGTGGGCGCGTTTACCGATCGCACCAATGCCGAGCGCCTGCGCGAACGCTTGCTGGCGCGCTACCAGCCCATCTTTATCCAGGATTTTGATGCGCCCAACGGACATTTTTACCGCGTGCGCGTAGGCCGTGTTCCAAATCCCGACGCCGCGCAACACCTTGCCGCGCAATTACGGAATGCCGACGGATTCCAAACATTCGTAGTGCGGCTTGACCAGACCAGCGATCTCGGCGACAAATGAAACGAATTGAAAAACGTTCCACTCCAAACTCTCGACCGTCAACTCTGTACTCCGAGGAGTCCTCATGGACGATTGCCTGTTCTGCAAAATCAGCCGAAAAGAAATTCCCGCGAAGCTGGTGTATGAGAACGAGGAAATATTCGCGTTTGAAGATATCCAGCCGCAAGCGCCGGTCCACATCTTGATCTGTCCGAGGAAACATTTGGTTTCGCTCACGGAAGCTGCGGCCGAGGACGCCGCGATGCTGGGACGTTTGCAACTGATCGCCGCAAAACTCGCTGTAGACCGCAAGCTGACCGACGGCTACCGCACCGTTATCAATAACGGGCGTGGCGCGGGGCAATCCGTGTTTCACCTTCATCTGCATTTGCTCGGCGGCCGGGCGTTTCGATGGCCGCCAGGATAACAGGAAGATAAGGAAGTGCAGGAAGAAGAGGAGGTGAAGGAAATGCGTTCGGAATTTATTTGTGCGTCATAACGTAGACGCCGTCCCAGTGCTGCTGCGGGCCCGCAACGTAATATTCGCGGCAGCGATTCACGTACATGCGCGCCGGACCGTCCTCGGGCCAGCGCTCCGGAATTTGTTCAAAGACAATCTGTGCGTCCTGCCAGCGCCGCTTCCGATAACAACCACGCCCCAGCGCGAGGGTGGTGGGGCCCAGACGGATGAGAAATGGAACGCGGCGCCGCCACGCTCGAAGCTACGCGCTCCTGGCGAGGAAAGGGCGGCGCGATTTACCATCCGTGGGAATTCCGGGCTTGATCCTGGATTTTTCTCTGGCGTCGCGGCGGCAGCCTACTCGCGATACATGAAAATCAGCCGTACGCGGCCCACTTCGATCAGATCCCCGTCATTGAGCTTGGTCAGCGCGCCGATTTCGGCTCCGTTGACCTCGGGCACGAGGTCCCCACGGCCCAGGTAGTAGCCGTCCTCGTGCTTGTTGATCTGCGCCGCAATATTCGGCGTGAACCAGCCGCGGAGCCGGACGGTCGCCATCTTCGAACGCCCGATCACGGTCAGTTTCCCGACCAGCCGGTATTCTTTTTGGTCCGTGCGCCCGCTGAGAACGGCAAGCGTCGGAACGCGCAAACGATCCGGGGAGAGCTGAGAGCGCTCACCGGCGGCCACTGCTTGTTCGAACATCTCGCGCCGTTGGCGAGTATCAAGCACCATCGTTTCGTTCACGCGCGGGGCCGGTGCTTTGTGCCATGTGTCCTCGATAAGAGCGACATCATGCGTCTGGTCCACGAAGATATGATGCTTTCCGATCAAGATGGCGTCGCCGTCCTTGAGCATGGCACGCTCGACGCGTATGTCGTTCAGAAAGGACCCATTGAGGCTGTTCAGGTCTTCGACCACCAGCGATCCGGCTTCCACATATACGCGGGCGTGGTAATTCGAAACAGCCAGATTGTCGATGGGGATGTCGTTGTCAGGCGAGCGGCCGATCGTCACCGGCTGGTTCCCGAGCGGAACCTCCTTCAACGTGGAGCCCTCGAATTTCAGGACGAGTCTCGACATCTTTTTTGCTCTCCTCCGGCCATAGCCGAACGAACCTTATCCGGTGTTCCGCTTCCAGATCTTCAGGCGTTCGAGCACGCCTTCCGGCTTCGCAAGGATGCGCAACACGATTACACTGACGTTGTCGACGCCGCCATTTTCATTGGCCAGATCGACGAGCCGGTCCGCCGCGTTCTGTGCCGACGTGCTTGTCAGGATCGTACTCGCGATTTCAGGATCGGTCACCATGCGCGACAATCCGTCCGAGCAGAGCAACAGCGCGTCGCCGGCAAGCAACATTTGTTCGTCTGCGTCCACTTCGACATTTTCGTGCGTTCCCACGGCTCGCGTCAGCACGCTCTGCATCTCGCTGGCGTCGGCTTCTTGCGGCGTCAGGATTCCGATCCGCACTTTTTCGGCCACCAGGGAGTGGTCGGCTGTAAGTTGGTCAAGCGTTCCGGCCCTGAGTAGATAAGCGCGGCTGTCACCCACATGCGCGAGGGAGAGCCTCTGTCCTTCGATCCACGCGGCGACAATCGTAGCTCCCATGCCTTTGTGGCCGGCATTGGCGCTCGCCATTTCAAAGACTTTGCGGTTGGAAAGGCGAATAGCGCTCGCCAGGCGATTCGTGCGTTCCGATACATCCGGGTGCGGCTCTCCGAAGATCGGCGTCGTGCGGCTGTTTTCAGCCTGCTGGCAATGAGCTATGATTGTTTCTACCGCGATATTGCTGGCCACCTCGCCATGCGCTTCGCCACCCATCCCATCTGACAAAACGTACAGATTCAGAGCCGGCTGAATTTGGTAGCAGTCTTCGTTGTTCCTTCGAACGCGCCCGACGTCGGTGCGCGCCCCGGCTTCTATACGCAAAGGGGCCTCATCCGGCTAGTCAAATGGTCGTGGCGCCTCAAATGCTTCAGGTGATCGTGCTGACTCACCTGGCCCAATTCAAGGCGGACTACCCCACTAAAAAGCAGGCTAACAAACCCGCGCTGGCCGCGCAATACCCTGTGAGGCAAGTAGTTACGTTCTTTCACGACACTGCGCCCCCAGGCTCAGCTAGGTGGTGGCGTCGGATTCCGCTATAATCACGTTGCGGGAACGCAGAAATCCCTCACTGCCGATCCTGCACCCTAGTTCATGCCGCGCTTAGGAGAAATCTGGTACTTCGAGCGGTCCCTGACCGCTCCGCTGGCACGTCCGCTCCGCCGACGGTACGCACTCCGCGCGCTGCCTCGTTCCTCTCGCGGCCGGCCCACGGTCCTGCCGAGCACTGGAGAAGCCCGCATCGTTTGCCTTGCGGACTTGGCTGGCAACGATCTGCCTATCTTGCGGCGTCTGGTGCGCAGTGAGCCGCGTGTTCGCCTGATTGGCATATCACGAAACGGCGCTGATAGCGAGCACGCCGCCCGTTGCTTCGCCACTCTTCCCTATAAGGCAACTTCGAAACTGGTGCGCAAGACCGTCGACGCGGCGTTTGACAACATCGAGTTAGCCCAGCGCGAACGCGCCGCGCGGGCGGAACTCAAGCGAACCGAGCGCGATATGGAGGAGCTGAACCGCATCGGCGTGGCGCTGTCGGAAACTCGCAATGTCAGCGTCCTGCTCGGAATGATTTTGTCGAAAGCCCGCCAGATCACCAGAGCCGACGCGGGGTCCCTCTACCTGGTCGAGGAGACGCGTCCTGATGCGCTCGCTTCGGGTCTGGGGGAACGCCATCTTCGGTTCATGGTCACGCAGAACGACACTCTCCAATTTCCCTTTGAGGAATTTGTGCTCCCGATGCACGAAGATTCCCTGGCGGGATGTTCTGCGATGCGTGGGGAAGTCATCAATCTTGCCGATGCGTATCACATTCCGCGCGGACGTCCCTACCGGTTCAACAAAAGTTATGACCAGGAAACCGGCTACCGGACGCGCTCCTTGCTTACGCTTCCGATGAAGAATGGACGCGGCGAGGTCATCGGGATACTGCAATTGATCAACTGCAAGATTCACGCCGCCGCGCGGCTGACCAGTGCGGAGTCTGTGCTGCGGGAAGTGCGGCCATTTTCCGGGCGCGCTGTCCGTCTGGCGATCTCACTTGCATCGCAGGCCGCCGTCGCCTACGAAAACAGCCGCCTGTATCAGGACATCGAGGGGCTGTTCGAAGGCTTCGTGCAGGCTGCCACCACCGCGATCGAGCAACGTGATCCCACCACTTCAGGCCATTCGCAGCGCGTTTCCGATATGACCGTGGGCCTTGCGGATGCCGTGGACCGCACCGAGACAGGAGCCTACGGCGGGACTCATTTCACCCCCGAGCAAATGAAGGAAATTCGTTACGCCGCGCTGCTGCATGACTTCGGGAAAGTCGGCGTGCGTGAAGAAGTGCTGGTCAAAGCGAAGAAACTTTATCCGCAGCAAATGGATATCGTCGCGAACCGCTTCGATTACCTTTACAAGGATCTCGAGGCGCGCTTGGAACGTGAGAAGTTCAAGGCGTTGCTGGAGTTTGAGCGTGGCGAGGCGCTTTCCCGCATAGAAACCCTGGAAGAGGAATATCGCCTGCGCCGGGCTGAGCTAGAGGAAGGCTTCCGGGCCATCGTTCGGGCCAACGAGCCGACGCTGCTGCCCTCGGGGCAGTTCGATCGCCTGTTCGAAATTGCCCGCCAAACCTATCGCGACCCGCGCGGCGTCGAACGTCCGGTCTTGACGCCGGAAGAAGTGCGCTTCCTATCGATCCCGAAAGGGAGTCTCGATCCCGACGAGCGCATCCAGATAGAATCGCACGTCATCCACAGTTTCAATTTCCTTCTGCAAATTCCATGGACCAAGGAAATCCGCGAAATCCCCCGCATTGCCCGCGCGCACCACGAAAAATTGAACGGCACGGGCTATCCATACAAATTGAAGTCAGATGAAATACCCATTCAGGCGAAGATCATGACCATCTGTGACATATTTGACGCCCTCTCCGCCTCCGACCGGCCCTATAAGAAGGCCGTCCCGGCGGAGCGCGCGCTGGACATTCTGGATATGTCCGTTAAACAACACGAACTCGACCCCGAGCTATACCGGCTTTTCCTCGAAGCGAAAATATTCGACCGTCCGGACAGGCGCTGAAGTATTTTGGGAGAGAGGGCTTCGATAGGCCTGACAAGGACCCACGTGGTGTCTATTTCCCAGCTGGGTACCCGTCGCGGTAGAATCAAATCCCCTGTGTGGCTCCCTCTCATTTGCGGCAGGCGGTATCTCCCTCGCGCCATTCTGCTAATCCGCATTTTGAACGGCGATGTAATTTGGCGAAATGAAAACTACGAATTTTGTCGCCGGACACCGGCTCTTCGTGGCGCCGCCGTCTCGCCGGCGGTTTCTTGGACAGCCCGCACAGCGCCACAACGCCGGCGAGACGCCGGCGCCACAAGATTGCGCGGCAGGGCCGTACGCAAGCACATTGCCGATAGATTTTGGATCCTTTGTGAGGCATGCGCGCTGGTTTTTGTGGCCGTACTTCCGGTTTTCGCGCGAGCCCAGCAGGCTCCTAGGGCACAGGCGGCCACGCCGCGTACGATTGTCCTTCCGCAGAAAGTAGTTGCCGGTGCGGCGGCCACGCTCGCTGTGCTCGATTCCGCCGGCCGTATGTTGCCCAATGCCGTGGTGGAACTCTCCGGCGGCCAGAAGGTCACTACCGATGCCACGGGCCGGGCGCTATTCACCGTCCCCAGCGAACCAGGCGTGCTGGCCGCCCGGATTCCGGGCCATGACGCCTCCGCGTCCGCGCCGATCGTGAAATCCGCCGGCCCCGAAACGCAAACTTCAGTCGAGAGCCCTTCCACAGCTGTGCGCGTGCTGGCGGTCCCGCATTTTATATCGCTTCACGATAGATTTGCGGTGGAGGGCGCCGGTTTTCGCGGCGAAGCGGATGCCAATCGAGTTTTCCTCTCGGATCAGGCGTGCCTGGTGCTGGCGTCGTCGCCGGTTTCGCTCGTGGTTCTTCCCGGGCTGCACATTCCGATCGGACCGATCAACCTGCATGTCAGTGTCGCGGGACATGACGCCGGACTCCATCCCGTCGTGATGGTCCAGCTGGAATTCAGCGGTCCGCCGGAGACGCCGCCCGCGGGCGCTCAGGGCAAACTCTCCGTCCGCGTGCGCGGCGCTCGCGAACGTCTGGCGGTCGAGGTTCGCAACGCGTCGCCAGAAGTCATCCAGCTTTCGCGCGGGAACGTCGAGCGAGTGACTACGTCCGGCGGGGAGCGGAACGCCGCGGAAATCGAAGCGAAGTTTCTAACCTCCGGCGACTACACATTGACGGCGCGGCTCATCCCCACGGATTCCGGGCTGCCCGATCTCGAAGCGGCGCGTCAGAAGCTGGTTGCCGCACGCGCGCTGGCGACGGGAAACTGGGCCGCGCGCGCCGATCGCGTGATCCGTCAAATCGACAGAGCGCCGCAGGACATCGCGGAGATTCGCGCGGAGCTCGAACGAATGCTGAACGACAAACCTTCCGGTGAGTTCGCATTTCTGGTGGAATCGGCCTGGCAGGAATTCCAGAAGAACAATTGAGCGCTATTCCTTTGGCGCTTCGAGAGCCTTCGGGGACGCTTCGGGCAGAGTGCCCTGGGCCATCTGATCGAGCGCATCTCGCGCACGGTCCAATTTGCGATCCGCATCGCTGTAACTCTGCTGTGCGTTGCGCAGATGAGTCCCCAACTTTTCATATACCCCGGCGAAATTGTCCCACTGCGTTTTGAGCCCGGAGAGGCTGGAGTGCAAGCGCCGCGCATTTTCTTCGATCTGCAGCCCTTTCAAGCCCATCAGGATCACACTCAAATGCGCGTAGAGCGAGTTTGGCGAGACCGGGATTACATTCTTCTGCCGGCAGTAGGCGTCCAGCGGCACGCCCTTGGAATCAGAAGACATCAGGAGCTCGTAGTAGACGCCTTCGGAAGGAACAAACATCAGCGCGAAATCGAGCGTGTTTTCTCCGGGCACGATATATTTTTTGGCGATTGCGTCGGCATGATTGCGCACTGCCGTGGAAAAACCCTTGCGGGCCTCTTCTCCCTCTTCCCCCATGCGGCGAAAATCATCCAGCGGAAATTTCGAGTCGATAGGAACCAATTTGCCGTTGACGTGCACGGCCGCGTCCACGATTTCGCCGTTTGAAAAGCGGTGTTGCATTTCGTATGCGCTGGCCGGGAGCGTGTCTGCGAGCATCCGTTCGAGCACAACTTCACCAAGCAGGCCACGTGTTTTCGCGCCGCCCAGCACCGTCTCTATGGCCTTCGCGGCGTCCGAAAGGTCGCGCCCGGATTGCTCCACTTTTCCAAGCTGCTGTTGCAACGAGCCCATGATCGTCGTGGCGGATTGCAATTGCACCGACACGGCCCGCTGCGCGTCGGAAACCAGCGTCCCCGTGGAAGCCATGCCGCTCTGGACCTGCTGCGAGACTTGGCCAAGTTGTTGCGTGACCGCCTGAGTCAGTTGGCCGAGTTGGGCTGTGAGGCCCTGCGCCTGTGTCGCAAGCAGATTTTGGATTTCCTGCCGCAAGGCGGAAGTTTCTCTGTCCGTGCGCCGCTGCGCCCACATCGCCGCCGCCCAAGCCGCGACGGCCGCGACTAAAACAGCGATTGCGATGATGACTCCCCAATTCATCCTTGCCTCACGATCCTCCCGTAACCAAGAGTGAAGCACATACGACGCCACTCTATCGCGTTTCAGCTCATGTGGCTACGCTTCGGGATCGCGCGTCCTGAATTGGATAGGGCTTCGTGGGCGGTAGAATGAAAGCTAGGGAAAAGTCCGCGCAGAAATCTAATGCAAGGCCTGCGCCACCAGGCGCCTCAGCCGTTCGCGATCTTCGTGATTCATGTGTACGAATTCCACGCCGGTTCCGGTGGGTGTGATATTGCGAACGACCGCTGTAAATTGAATTCGCCGCAGTCCGGCGCGCATCTCCACGTGCAACGACTCGCCCACGGCGAGCCGGCGGTCGGATTCCAGGAAGGCCCCGCCCAGGCTGATGGTTCGCACGCGCGCCGCGCCACCATGCGTCCCCACGATCATTGCCGAAAGCGGCGTAGACAGATGCGCGCGGAGGTACCGCCGAGGGCGTCCGTGCGCTGCGGCAGATTTGGCGGGCGCCTTTCCCGCCTCGCGGGTCCGTGTGGGGGGTTTACGGTCTTCGAGCAACCCGAGAGCTTCATCGGCCGCCGCGCGCAATGCGGCGGGCTCACTGCGCGCCAGGCCGTTGCGTTCCCTCACGATGCGCAGGAGAAGCGCACTAGCTTCGGTCGCACGCATTCTGCCCAGGGCTTCGACCGCCTTGATGCGGAAAAAGATGTCACGCAATACCAGACTTTCACCCCCTGCGACCTTCAACAATAATGGAATGGCGGAAGTCTCATTCGCGGCCCCAAGATGATCGATCATGCAGGGAACGACCATGGCATGCGCTTCGACGACCAGAGTTAGAAACGCCTTAGCGGAGGCCGCAACCACCGCTGGATTCGTCCACCGAGCGAGTTCACTCACGGCCAGATCCTGCAAACTCCATTCCCAGCTTGGCAGCGCGCGAGGCAAAGCCCCGGCCAGACGCTTCGGATCGGCCGAGGCGAGCAGGTAAATCGCGGTCGCAATGCGTTGACGGCGCGGCTCGGACAGTCGTGCTTCCAGAACGCCCAGCACGGGCTCCCCTGTCGCGTGAACCAAGCGCACCATCGCGGGGAGGGAATCGATTCCATTTGCAGCGGTCAACAGAAGGCCAAGACGGTCGATCAAACGATCCGGACATCTCCGCAGCAGGCGCGGGATCACGGGATTGAGTGGCCGGTTCGCCAGAGCTTCCTCCACCAAATAGAACCACTGGTCGTCGTTGAGGATTCGCCCCATCAACGTGGGAATATGCGCGTGTTCGTCATCCCGGGGCGACAACTCGATTGTTTCAAGGATTCGTTCGAACTCCGAATACTCTTGCTTTACCAGCGATACCCGCGCCAGGCTTTCGACCACGGCGGACAGCAACCCAGCAATGCCCGGCGAAGTTTCCAAAAGCAACGCCTGCACGACTCCCTTACCGAAATCTGCGATCGAAGGGTGCGGCCACAGACGCTCGATCTGGGGAGCCAGTTCCGCCAATCCGGAGGCCACGGTCCTTCGTTCTTTTCCTTCCTCCGATTCCAGGGAACGCGTATAGGCCAGCAGCACGGCACGCCCTACACGTCCCGCCGCTTCCGATTTCTTTTTCCCGGCTGCCAAGGCCAGCGGCTCGAGGAACTTCGCCACCACGATTGCGGGTACGCACCAGGCATAGCTGCTGCGCAGTACCTTCGCTTTTACACGGGCCGGGAGTGTGTTCCAGAATCTTTCACACATCGCGGCCACGCGAGTTTCGTCGTGCTGAGCCATTCCAAACTGGATGGCGCCGGCGTTTATAGCTTCGTTACGTACCTGGTCGAGCCGGACGATTAAAGGCGTAAGTTCCAGTGCCGTTGTGCGGCCAGCCTCGAACTCCTGTTTTACGAAGGCAAGCATCAACGTGTCGGCCAGGCGTCCCAAATAGGGCTCCAGGGTTTCGCCTTCGCGCGGTTTCACGTTTGAAACGCCGTGTACGGCAAGAGAAACAGAGACCCGGTCGCCGCCCGATAGGACTGAATGAATCCGCCGGGCGACGTCTTCCGGTGAAACTTGTGTATCCGGGTCGCGCGGAGGGGCGAGCTTCGCCAAAATCCGCAACGCCGCTGACGCTTGTTCGAAATTTGCCACTGGCTGGGCCGATTTCGCACGCGAGTGAGGGGAACGTTGGGGGGTCTCATCATGGGCGAGCACCGCCGACACCAAGCTCGCCAGCAGCAAAGAATCGCGCCGCTCCGTTGGAACGTTCAGGTGGATTCCGGTCACTCGTTGTTCCCGGAGCCAATTATCCCATGCCAATCGCGAAGACGTATCGCCGGGCGTCGCGCTGCGGGGGACCCGGCTCATCTCGTGCGCGAACAGATCGAGTTCTCCGACATTGATCTGTGGCGTGAACAAGAGCGAGCAAATTCCGCTGCGAAGGAGTTCATCGGCCAGCGCGCGCAGCTCACCACGCGGGTCATTCAGCAATTCGCCCGCTTGCGCGTCGTAATGCGGCAGGATGATTCCGTTGCGCTCCACCGCGAATACCAGCGGAGAATGCAACGCGAGCACCACACGAAGTTGGTGCTCCGCGGATGCCAGAATTTCCATCAGGCGCGGATGATTTCGCTGGTAGAGGCGGGCTGCGCCCATCAACACACGGAACTGGCGCAAGAAACTGATGGCTGCTGCGTCACCGCTCGATACCGTCGCACGACCTGGGGCCACACGTGCGCGGGAAATTTCCTCGCGCAGGGGTGCAACTGGCGTTGCTTCTACGACCGGTACTGCTTCGGCCGATGGCGCCTTCGAGTTAGTGACGACTTTCATTCCTGCCACGGTTCCTTCTTCCTCAATGGGGCTATGATTCGAGTGCGTTTGGATTTCCAGATTTCTTGTTGCACGCAGCGATAGCGGAGAATCCCGGACGGGGCCTGGCGGTAAATATTCGTTCTTCCCAACGGACCAATCTCCCTAGATGGAGAGCAAACAGGCTGCCGCAAGAATGCGCTCTTATGCTATTGAAATAAAGGGCATTGCTAGGTCGGAAGTGCCTAACAATAAACTTCCTGGTAAGAAGTGGGTAAGAAAGTTACAAGCACGGGAGCCTGGTTCTATATTGGGAAACCCGTGCTGGGGCCTCAAATGGGCGCTCTAATGCCCCGCAAGTCATTGACTCCCGCCATCGCGCATAATCTATTGTTGCCCGAGTGACTCTGAGAATTGCACATTCTGTCCCGGCTGAATCATGACCGATCGATGTGAACTGACAAATCCCGGAAGGGACAGCACTACTTCATG
>WNFS01004284.1_pt1 | contig 12653 bp, 9 predicted proteins | sample 5400141 | NCBI WGS metagenome assembly WNFS01 (sample SAMN13153358, study PRJNA577476) | soil metagenome | isolation source: 60 cm saprolite under Madrone tree | place: USA:California | collected 2016-06-14
TAGCGCGCCGTAGTCGCAGCCCAGGCGTTAGACGCTGGCCAAAATCCATCCGCGACATCCACGGTTCCTAATCTTCCCAACTTTCCACGTAACAGCCGGCCAAATCTCGCGCAGTACATCAGTGAAAGGCGCCATCACCATGAAAAACAACGAAACGAAAACGAAGTCAAAAACTACCCTTGGCGTAGCGCGTCATCTATTCAGCCGGGTAATGTGTTTGGGAGCGATCATTCTGATTTGCTCCAGCGCGCCGGCCCAGAACCTGTTTGTGTCGGGGAGCGATCCCGGGTTTTCCGCGCAAGCCGGCGTCATCTTTGAAATCACTCCGGGCGGAGTGCAAAGCATCTTTGCCTCCGGATTGAGCAGCCCAAATGGCCTGGCCTTTGACAGCGCAGGCAATCTGTTTGTGACGGATTACACCGTCGCCATCGGCAGCGGCAGCATCCTAAAATTTACTCCGGACGGAGCGCAAAGCACTTTTGCCCTCGGATTGAGCTGGCCAGTTGGCCTGGCCTTTGACAGCGCAGGCAATCTGTTTGTGGCGGAGTCGGGCACCGGCAGCATCCTAAAATTTACCCCGGGGGCAGTGCGAACCACCTTTGCCTCCGGATTGAGCGGACCAGTTGGCCTGGCCTTTGACAAGGCGGGCAATCTGTTTGTCACGGATGGGGGCGACATAGTGGGCCCCGGCCACGGTCATGTCTATAAATTTACTCCCGACGGAGTGCGAAGCACCTTGGCCTCCGGATTTATTACTCCGAATGGTCTGGCCTTTGATAGGGCGGGCAATCTGTTTCTGGTCGATGGGGGCGACTTCGACGGCCTCGGCCAGGCAATCTATAAATTTACTCCGCAAGGGGTGCAAACTACCTTTGCCTCCCCGGCGGATTTTGCCATTGACGAGTTTGGTCTAGTCATTGACAGCGCGGACAATCTCTTTGTGCCAGATTTGGGTCCCAACATCTATAAATTCACTCCGGCGAGAGTGCGAAGCACCTTTGCCTCGATTCCTTCGAACGTCCAATGCATGGCTCTCGCCTTCCAGCCAACACAAACTTCGACGCCAACCCCAACACCAACCCCGACTGCTACTCCGCCATCGACGCCCACGCCAACTCCAACCGGTGCGGCAGTGATGCTCAGCCCGCCACCGGGATCGACCTTTACTTCTTCAAGCGTGACTTTTACCTGGAGTGCTGGCAGCGCGAGCGCTTATTTCCTTTTCGTGGGCAGCTCCCCCAATGGCGCCGATATTTACAACTCCGGAATAGTGACGGCGCATTCAAAAACGGTAAATAATATCCCCACTGACGGGCGCACAATCTATGTGACGCTGCTCTCCGAGGTTAACAATTCCTGGACCTTTAAGAGCTATACCTATAAGGCTTTCAATTCATCGGCTACGCCGACCCCTGCGCCAACGCCAACTCCGAGCGCTACTCCAACCCCGACGCCTAGTCCAACTCCAACTCCCACACCCACCGCAACACCGACGGCGACACCCACACCGACGACGGGACTGGCAGTAATGCTTAGTCCGGTACCGGGATCGACCTTTACTTCTTCCAGCGTGACTTTCAGCTGGAGCGCCGGTAGCGCCACCGCCTATTTCCTCTTCGTAGGCAGTTCGCTATATGGCGCCGATATTTACAACTCGGGAATAGTGACGGCGCATTCAAAAACGGTAAATAATATCCCCACTGATGGGCGCACGATTTACGTCACACTAGGTTCCAAGGTTAACGGTTCCTGGACCTTTAACAGCTATACCTACAAGGCCTTCTGAGGCTTTACCCAGCGGCCATAGACCGCCGACCGCCCCTGCTACAGCTGGGCGTGCTGGCTCGCGGTCTAAACCAACACTCGAAACGTTAAACAAGTTTCCACCCGCTGGTGAAAAATCGGCGGGCGGATTTGTTTTTGGGTCGCGCCGTAATGCATCGGTTCCGATTCAACGGTTTAACGTTTCAACGCTTTAACGATTCCCACATTTTTCGCGTAACAGCAAGAAAATAGTTTATGAAAAATCAAAACATCCAATTCAAGAGGACAACTCCACCCCTAAGAATTGTCGGTTCGCTGCTTTCCGCGCTGCTTATGTCACTCGCCGCGTTGACGGCCCGTGCGCAAACAGCTGCGGTCATTGACCCGCAGGGCGACGCGTTCTACAGCAACGGGAACGAGGCACCGGCGTTTCTCGACATCCTCGCCGCCTCGATCACGATCTCTGACACGCTGACGCTCACTGTCGATGTCGCCGGCTCGCTCGACGCGCTTCCCAACCCGCCGGGATCTCCCGGTGTATTCGACTGGCACTTCGCGCTCAATACTGACGATTCGACAGACCCTCCGGGGCTCCCGTTGCCTCCAGGGCAAACGGCTCCCGCAGAGTTCTACGTCGGTGCGTTGTGGGATGGATCGACGTTCAGCGGACTACTCATAGATCGGCGGCCAGCGCTGACGGGCCAGCCGGCTTTGCAGTACTCGATTCCGGTGAGCGTCTCGGGATCGCGCATCACCCTCACAGTACCCGCGGCGTTGGCTGCGCAGGTACGGGCAGCGGTTGTGCTGCCCGGCGCCACCTGGAATTGCTTGACGCTCAGGGCTGATGGCACACTCGGAAGCCATGGCCTCCACGGCGCCGACGTGATCGGGCGACAACCCTGGCCCCAATGATCTGGTCGGCCTTCTGGATTGCGGTCTAAACCAAGACTCGAAACGTTAAACAAGTTTCCGCCCGCTGGTGAAAAATCGGCGGGCGGATTTGTTTTTGGGTCGCGCCCTAATGATTTCGCCAGACGGCTTTGACAAAAGGCAACGAAGACAACAAAGACTGTTTTTCTGCGTGCGCGATCTGGATGGATGCTTCGCTGCCTTGGTTTTCTTCTGTTCAAAAAATCTCCATTTTCCCCGTAACAGCCGGCCAATTTTCGCGCAGTACATCAGTGAAGGGCCAGAAATGACTTCTCAACGAGGAGCCAAAGAAGGTCAAAACAATAAAAGCAAAAAGTTCCACATCAACAAAGGATATTAATTATGCGACACAACAAATTCTCTTCTGCGGCAATCGCGCTGTGCGTGATTGCCTTCTTCACGATGGGCTCGGTGCCCTCGGCGTCGGCTTCCACTCCCATACCGGTCACCATCACTGCGGCATATGATTTCTCGACATTTCCCAATGTAACGGGAACCTTTACCACAACCGGAGCCCTTACAATTTCAGGGACTTCTACAATGGCCGTTGGCCTTAATGTTGATGGTATCAGAGCCCATTGCGTGGTTACGTTGACACCATCAGATAATAGCGGAACGATTATAATTGATCAGCAATGTCAATTTGCCACTTCTATGCCCGCGCCCTACCCAACCGGTCAAGGTAAGGGAAGGTGGGAGATTGTAGGTGGCACAGGTGCTTATGCGAACCTTAACGGGAACGGGTCGCTTACGATGCCGGTTATTCCGCAAGGAATTGAGGAAGCAATGACAGGGGTTATTTACCTTCACTAAAAGGTCGATCTTTGTGAGTGGAGGGAGTAATCTCCCGAAAAAAACAGCGACAAAACAACGACGTAAGGAGACCGACGGCGACTTAGTTATAGGTCGTCGTCGGCTCGTGCAACGGCGACGCGATGATGAGCGTCGGCTTTGGTCCACCACCAGCCGGTCTGAGGCGGGGTTCGAGGAAAATCACACTGCCATAGCCGCCGAGGCCCTCAGACTGAGCGACACAAAGGGCGATCGTTGGAAGCTATTACGACAGCAAAGGACAGGGAGTCGGATTCACCGCTCAATTACCCGTGAAACGAGCCGACCACTGAGTCCCAAAGGAAGCAGCTTAACTGTTACGAGTTAACTTTCGGGAGCCAGCTCGGGCTCGCGGTCGACCCGAGTTGGAACAAGGCGCAACCCCGAACCACTTTTTTCGTCAGCAACTTCGTCGCCTTGTTCGTGGTATTCGGCGTCGGCGTTCACCTGCCACAAATCGTAAAGTTTGGCGTCGGCCAGAATGTTTTCGACGCACAACATCGCCGTCATCATGGCGTGGTCTTGATTGTTGTATTTGTGCATTCCATTGCGACCAACGAGGTGCAAATTCGGATAACGCGTGTCCAATTCCTGCCGAATCGCGGCCACATGCAAGGCGTAATCGTCATCGTAGACCGGATATGCCTTTTTCTGGCGAACGACGGTTCCGTCGACCACGTCGCCTTCCTGGGAAAGGCCGATCTGGATCAGCTCGCGCTTCGCCAGCTCAATCAAATCTTCATCTTTGGAATCCCAGAGGCCGTCGCCTTCGAAACAAAAATATTCCAAGCCGTAACAGGCTTTGTCCCGATCCGGAACCATCTCGGGCGACCAGGATTTGAAATTTTGGACGCGGCCAACTTTAACGCTCGGATCGTGAATGTAGATCCAATTGTCGGCGAACTTGTTTCGCTCCTTCAAAATGAGCATCACGGTCAGGAAATCGCGGTACTTGAGACTTTCCGCCGCCCGCCGCGTCCGGTCGGAAACTTCCGGACGAATCCCGCAAACCAATTCGCGCATCGGCGCGGAGGAAATCACGTGTTCGGCTTCGATCGAGTGCTGATTTCCGTCGCGGTCCTTGAATTGGACGGTCCATGCCGATCTTGCTTCGTCATAAGCGCAGCCGTTCACTCTCGCGGCCATTTCGATTTTGCCGCTCATTGCCTTCACTTTTTCCGCGCACGCTTCCCACATCATCCCCGGGCCTTTGCGAGGATATCGGAAAGAATTGATCAACGTCTTGATGACCTTGGTGCGGTCGCCATTCGAAGAACGTTGCGGCAAGAGCGCGTTCTTGATCGCGCTCCCAAGCGATAGACCGCGGATGCGCTGCGCGGCCCAATCGGCCGAAATCTCTTTGCAACTCATCCCCCACACTTTTTCGGTGTAGCTCTTAAAGAAAATGTTGAAGAGACGTTTGCCGAATTGGTTGCTGACCCACTCCTCGAAGTTTCGAGGATGGCGGACGGGAAAGAGTCGCGCCTTGAGCCACGATAGAACGCAGATTGTCGATCTTACGATGCCGAGTTTGATCAACGCCTCGAACGGCTTCAGCGGATACGTGAAAAATTTGCCGTCGTAGTAAATCTTGGACGAGCGCGGGCGCTGCAACATGTCTTTAGGCAAAATCTCCGTCCAAAGATCTTCAACCGCTTTTGATTTCGAGAAAAAGCGATGGCCGCCGATGTCGAAGTGGAAACCTTTGTAGGTGCTGGTGCGCGAAATTCCTCCGACGTAAATCGGGTCTGCTTCAAGCACGGTCACATCAACCTTGTTTTTCGAAAGCAGATACGCGGCGGTTAATCCCGCCGGTCCAGCTCCGATAATTGCGACAGTTGATTTCATTTTCGTTAGGCCACCCAGTTCCCGCGGGTAAAGTTCCAAACATACCAACCCTGCACACTCAGCCCGAGGGCGCTGACCAACACCGCGGCAGCCATCCCGAAGACACGCAACAGCGGCGGTGGGACGCGAAATTGACGTAAAAAATGCAAAAAAGCGAGCACGATCAGCGCGTGCACGCAGAACTCGTAACGAAGCATGCTCTCCATATCGAGTAAGGCGACGCCGCTGACCGAGATGTAGTAGATGACTGCTGCGCAAAAATAGATCCCGATGCGCGTGCTCAGTTCCGTGTGCCGTCGAATTGCCGGAACCAGTTCGACGACCGCGACCGCGATCAAGAGCAACGCGCCGACGGTCATCGACATCTGGCTCATCTGCGTTGGATCATTCAGCTGGGGCAGAAGCCAGCGATAATTGGACGGACGAAAAACCGCCAAGTAATCCGGCTCAATGTTCCAACCAGCCGATTGGGTGAGCATGTACATGTCCCAGCGGCCCCAGCGCCATTGGCAGTAAAGGAAGAAGAAAATGGCACCGAAGATCGCGCCACTCATCACCGCAACCGAGCTCCCATAGTTTCGCAACCAACCTCGGGGATCGCGCAGGGCGCTCCAACCTTTGCTAAACAAATCGCGCACGACTGGAAACGCAGCGCACGGAATTCCGACGATTCGCGTCGCCGACATCGCGATTCCGTGGAAGGCAGCCAGAATTTTCGCGGTGCGGCCTTCGGCGCTGCTCCAGTAGATAAAACCGATCAGCGCCATTAAAAAGAGCGATTCGGAATAGCCCGCGATCAAAAAAAACGCGGCCGGATGAGCGGCGATCGCCAACGCGCCAAAAAAACGCAGCGTCGAAGAGAGTTTCCAACGCTCGCAGAAAAGAAAAAAGTAAGTCCAAAACCCCCAGGCAGCCAGCTGCGCCGTGATGAGCAGCGCAGTCTCCGTCTCGACGCGGAAGACGGAGCGGAACAAGCTGGCCAACGCCGGATAAGCCGGGAAAAACGCGACGTTGGAAACTTCCATCACCTTGTGATTGATGGGCGGAACGATCGTCTGATAGCCGCGGTCGATGATATTCGCGAACCAATAACCATCGTGCTGGACCAAACTTGTGTAGCGATAGGAAAGCGGACCTTCCGGGGCCAACAAAAGGACAGCCACGACCAATTGGATGAGCGTCAACAAGAGTCCCGCCGACCAAGGTCGAAGGAGCGAAAATGTGCGGATCACAACGTCAGAACCTGGGAGGGCTGAGGAGAAACCAAAGGTTTCCGGATTGCAAGAACTAGTCGCCTCCCGGGCAACGGTGCTCTGAAGTGGCATAGGTTAGAGTGATTCGCCGCCTCCACGGCAGACATTGGACGTCGGCGTTTGCCATTTATTCGCCGGTGGCATCCGCTTTAGCCGCTTCGCGACATCTACGCGGCAGCTTCGTCGATCCGACCGGCAAGTTCCCCGTAAAGTTGTTCGTAACGCTGCGCGGCCACCGCCCAGGAGAAATTCCGCGCCATCGCGCGCTCCATCAGTTTTCCCCACAATTTCCGATCGCGAAAAATCTCGCGCGCACGCTTGATCGCGTCCCAAAAGGCGTCCGTCGAATATTCGTAACAGAGAAATCCGTAGCCGCTGTCCGTTGTCGGATCGTAGTCCTCGATGATTTCCTGGATTCCGCCGGTCACGCGCGCAACCGGAAGCGCGCCATATTTCAAACTGTACATCGCGCTCAACCCAGCCGCCTCGAACCGCGACGGAATCAAACTGATATCTATTCCAGCTTCGATAACGTGCGCGCTTTTTTCATCGTAGATTTTGCGGTAAGCAAACCTCTTCGGAAATTTTCGCGTCGCGACGGCGAGCGCCGTTTCGTAGGCCGGATCGCCTTCGCCTAGAATGATGAGCCGAACGTCGTCAGTAAGAAGTCGATCGAGCAACGGCACCAAAATATCGAAACCTTTTTCACCGACGACGCGCGTGACCATTCCGAAAACCGGGCCGCGCGGTTTGGGTTCCAGTCGCAAACCATTTAGAAGCGCATCGCGACAAAGCCGTTTGCCCCACAACTCGCTGGGTGTGTAATTAGCCGGAAGGAGTTTGTCCGTCTCGGGATTCCAGCGAGCGTAATCGGCGCCGTGGAGGATGGCACTGAGTTTGTGCGCATTTTCGCGCAAGACCAGATCCAGACCGCAACCAAACTCCGGGGTTTGGATCTCGCGCTTGTGCCGCTCGCTCACAGTCGTGATTTTGTCGGCAAAAAGAATTCCGCCTTTGAGAAAATTGAGTTTTCCAAAAAATTCGACGCCGCGCAGAGTGAAAAAGCGCTCGTGCAAATTGGTCAGGCGAAAATCGAGTCCCCAAAAACTCCCCTGCTCGGCGACGTGATGAATCGTGAGCACGGTTGCGAACGGCAAATGATGCGCTCGCACATAAACCGGCACCAGCGCGGCCGGCCAATCGTGCACATGCAAAATTTGCGGTGTCGGAGTCAGACGGCGCGCCAGCTCCACCGCCGCTTTGCTGAAAAAAATAAAACGCGCGGCGTTATCTTCATAAGCGGTGCCGTGTTCACCGTAAATTCCGTCGCGATCAAAAAACTCGTCACACCGGACAAAGAATAGTTGGACGCCGCTCGGGCTATGGCCTTGCAGGTATTCGGCGATGTAAATTTTATCGCCGACGCGAACATCGACCGTGACCCCGGTGTCCTCCTCCTTGAACGCAGGATTGTCACGAATCTCCCGATAATACGGTAGCGTCACCGCAACCTCGTGACCACGAGAGCGCAATTCCTGCGGCAGCGCGTCCATCACATCAATGAGAGCGCCGGCATGCAGCAACGGTGGTCCTTCGGCGCTGATCATCAAAATTCTCATCGGCTCTTCGATGTTCGTCGCACGATCTTTGATGTCAAAGCAATCGCCGGAAACGAGATCTCATTCCTGGTTTTTTCTGCGCGGAGGCATCCGAAATCGAAAACCATCCGATTCAGACAACGACTCTTTTTTCAACTACGAATTCAAAGACTCAGACGGCATGATTATGAAGACAAATCCCGCTTCGCTAACAGCTCGCGTCACCATCGGCACACTCTTTCTTATAACCAGCATTGTCCTGGTTGTGCTCGCGCTCTCTACGACAAGATCGCGGTCGGCGAACCCACCAAATAATGCGTTGACGCCACTGACCCCAACCGGGTCGCCTCTCGCCTGGGACGGCACAGCCACAGGGACAGGATCTGCTGGTGGGGAGGGCACATGCGTTGAAACTGTCAACTGCGACACTTTCACGCTGAGCGTCGGCGGAACGCAGGCTGACTGGGTGACCGCAGGCAAACGCATTGAGGTCAAGATTACGCCGCCCTTTTCCCAGGACGATTACGATTTGGTTATCCACAAGACCTCAAACGCCGGCACGATAGTAGATTCCTCAGGAAATGGCGCTGGCATCCCGGAGGTAGCACACATTAATCCGGCAGTGGATGGTGTCGGCGTCTTTACCGTGCATGTCATCTATTTTGCGACTACACCGCCCGATCAGTATCATGGGACGGCGACCGTGGTTCCACTGACACCGTCGCCCCCCCCTCAGGCGCCGGCGGATACGGGCCCGAAGGTAGGGTACGAAAACTTCGAGGCGCCGGGAGTTCTCACCCCCGTTACTGTGAGCACCGGTCCTACCGTGGAATTCATGGGACGCGGCGCAGGCGAACCATCGATCGGCGTGAATTGGAATTCGCTGGCTTCAGCGAGCGGCGTGACAAATTTCCAGTCCGACCTCGAAACGTTGTTTATTACGTTCGCTAACAGTTGCCCGACAGGTGGGCCGACTGCAACCTGGGTCAACCGACCGGCGCCTACATCTGTGGTAATCGATTCTGATCCAATCGGCTTCACCGATCGTCAAACAGGTCGTGTCTTCGCGGCAGAACTAACTGCGACGTCTCCCACCTGCAAAATCTCCTATTCGGACAACGACGGAAACACCTGGGTACCAACCCCCGGACCGCTCGGATCCGGCATTGACCACGAGACTATCGGCGGCGGTCCATTCCATACCCCGCTGATCGGAACCACTGCTTATCCCAACGCGGTCTATTACTGCTCGCAGGACCTCGTCACAGCCTTTTGTTTGCGGAGCGATGACGGAGGGTCCACCTTCGGTCCAGTTTCACCGACCTACACAACCGAATGCGGCGGGTTGCACGGGCACGTAAAAGTCTCGCCTAAAGATGGAACAGTCTATCTGCCGAATAATAACTGCGGTGGTGACGGGGCCGTAGTAGTCTCGGAGGATAATGGAATAACCTGGCGCATTCGCCATGTTGGCAATGCTACCGTTCAAACGGCTTCCGGCGCGAGCGACCCGGCGGTTGGCATTGATAATAATGGCCGCGTCTACTTCGTGATCGCGAATGCTGACGCTGCCGCGGCCGTCGCGACATCTGACGACCATGGCAATACTTGGCAAAACATCTTCGATGTCAGCGCCGTTTACGGACTGAAGAACATCAGGTACCCTGCCGCGGTGGCGGGAGACGCCGGGCGCGCCGCCGTTGCCTTTTATGGATCAACGACGGCTGGAAGCGCTAACGCAGGCACCTTCAATGGCGTCTGGCATCTTTACGTTGCCCATACCTTTAACGGCGGATTGAGTTGGACGACATCCGATCTAACTCCGGGCGCTCCGATGCAACGCGGTTGTATATGGACCGGAGGCGGGGCCAACATCTGCCGTAACCTGCTCGACTTCTTCGACGTTACCATTGACAAGCAGGGGCGCGTCGAGGTTGGGTACGTCAACGGATGCCCTGGCGGCAATTGCGCCCAGGCAGCGCCCACTGCAACGGGCAACGCATATAGTGCAACGGCCACAATCGCGCGCCAGTCAAGCGGCAGACGGCTTCTCGCTGCTTTTGACCCACCCAGCCCATTAACCGCTACGTCAGTTCCGGGTATGCCATCAGTGACGACGCGGCGAATCGGTTCGGTTGTCCATCTCGGATGGTCCGAGGGTGATACAGGTAACTCGACTATCACAAGCTATAAGATATACAGGGGAATCGCGAGCGGTGGTGAGTCTCTTCTGACAACGCTAACGGGAGGTCCGCCTCCAACAACCTACGACGACGTGACAGCAACCGACACCACCAAGACTTATTATTACAAGGTGCTGGCGGTAAATGGCGTTGGAGAATCCTGCGCCAACAACGAGGTCGCGGCGCCCTATGTTGGCGACTCATGCACCGGCCTGATTATTCACCAGAACGATCCCACCCATCCGGAAAGTGCAGCCGTGCAAAACGGTGCGAACCCCCAGTTAGCCATCGACTATGTTGCGGTTGGCGAGCCTCCCGCGACAAGCAACTTGATGTTCAAGATGAAAGTCTCCAACCTCACCACTATACCGCCCAACAGCAGGTGGCGGATGGTTTGGGACTCATTCTCCTCGCCGGGCCAGCAGTTCTACGTTGGCATGAAGACTGGATCTGGTGGTGGGATGCCAACCTTCGAGTATGGTACGATTGCCACCGCCGTCGTCGGTTTGGTCGTCGGCGTTCCCACGGAGACGAAGATCGCGGCGGCCTTGCCTGCAAGCAACTTCAACGCTGATGGGACGATCACCATCTTCGTGCCAAAGTCCGCCGTCGGAAATCCACAGCCCGGGGACCTCCTCGGCGCCGTGAACGGAAGGACATTCACCGGCGATACTCCCCAGACTAACACCCTCGAGCGCTCGACCGCTCTGATAGACCACACGTTCGTCAAAGCGCAGACCGATAACGCGTTTCCGGCTGCGACATACACGGTAGTCGGCAATGTCGCTTGTGTGCTACCGGACCTGATCGTGTCGAGTCTCACGGCCAGTAGCAACCAGGCGCCACAAGGCGCGAAGATTCCCATCACGGCCACGATTATGAACCAAGGCTACGCCGATGCCGGCTCGTCTACTACTAAGTTCCTGGTCGACAACGGCACAACTGCTACCGGTACGGTACCGACTCCGGCGATTGCCGCTGGCCACAGCGTGAACGTAACATTCACCTGGAACACGGCCGGTGTGAAAAAAGGTAACCACACCATCACAGCCAAGGCCGATGACATGAATCAAGTCGTCGAAAGCAACGAAACCAATAACACCAGCGCCCCGATCACCATCTACATTCAGGGCAATCGAACAAACTAGAACGCGCTCAAAAGCGTAATCTGAGATCTAAACATGCCGCGCCAACGTGCGGCATGTTTTTTGTACGAAGTGGAGCCTGCAAGGTGGATCGCGACCTCCGGGCGCGATGGTAAAAGTAAATGCGGCTCCGCCGTCATAAGTAGCATCGAGGTTGGAGAGCTCGATCCACCTCACGCCGGGCATCTATCGCGCGCTGGATTTGCCGGCAACAAGTGAGTGCTCCGGTCGCAACGCACCAAGAAAAAAACTTCCCTTTACGGGAAAAATTTTGCTATGCTGAGGCATCCTCGACCCATCGGGGCTTCCGAATTTTGAGTTGACGATCAATTAAACCCGCCCATTCTTCGGCTCCCACTAAATACGAGTGTGACCTGTTTGGGAACTGGGCCAACCCCGACTCCCACACCGACACCAACGCCAACGCCGACACCGACGCCAAAGCCTCATCCAAGCCACCCGCCACACCCTTAGCAGTTGCTCACTTCAACCGCGCTACATGCGCAGTCTCCTTTCCAACAGGCGTGCTCGAGAGTCGCCAGCGCTGATTTTGCGCCTTGATCCTGGCTCGGCGTTTCACGGCGAAGCTGGTGATCGTGTTTACGCGGCCGGTACCCTTCGCGACGACGCAGTGCTCCATCCAAGAATTCGGTAAAAACGAGACATCTCCGCGAGCAGCGGAAATAATTGTCGATCTTAACTTTCGTCGGAATGGCAAAAATACTTTCCCCGAGGGGCGTCCGACCGAGCCCACCTCCTTCGAATACTTATATGTCTACGGGAGATCACCATGAAAAAAAATCCTGCTTCTCAATCCGGCCTTTTTAATCCCCGCATCCTATTGGCTTTTTGCCTCTGTTCAGCCGGCGTCATGCTGGCTATGTTCAGTTTTGCGTCAACGCCGTCGAGCGGAACCCTGACCGATACTTCTGGGCCGCTGACTTTCACAGCCGGGCCATTTTTTGTGGCCAACCCCACTCCGGTGATTTTCGTTGACCAGGGCCCCGAGTGCTTCGGCTCGGAACAGCCATGCGACGATTACGCACTGACGGTGACTCTGCCCGCAGGTTACCATACCGCGCATCCAAACGCTGCGGTCAA
>WNFS01003237.1_pt1 | contig 12652 bp, 8 predicted proteins | sample 5400141 | NCBI WGS metagenome assembly WNFS01 (sample SAMN13153358, study PRJNA577476) | soil metagenome | isolation source: 60 cm saprolite under Madrone tree | place: USA:California | collected 2016-06-14
GAGTTGCCGGTGGTGCTGTTGAACGAGATCGTCTTGCCATCGACCGTGAAGCTGTCAGTGGCGGTGATGGCTGTGGTCAACGCGCTCAGCTTGGTGGTCGTCGCGGTGGCACCTGCGATGGCCGTACCGGTGACGGTGTTATTGCTTCCCGGACCGAGCAGATTGGTCGCCGTCGCGCCGGTGATCGCGGTAGAGGTCACGTTGGACTTGGTCGAATAGCCCACGGGGGTCTGCAGCACCTGGCTGGCGATCGACTTCGCGCTGTCGACCAGCTTCTGCAATGAGGTGATGCCGGTGTTGGCGGCCTGCAGGATCTGCACGCCGTTGCCGATGCTGTCGAGCAGATTGCTGATGTCGCTGGCGCGGTTGTCGAGGCCCTGCGCGGTGAAGAAGTTGGTGGGGTTGTCGAGGGCCGAGTTGACCTTCTTGCCACTGGCGAGACGGCCCTGGGTGGTGGAGAGGAGATCTGCGGTGGATTGCAGGGAGAGGAGGTTCTGGCGAACCGACGCGGAGAGAACAATACCTGACATGTTTCATACCTTTCTGGTGTGAAATTGCGCTGCCGGTCTCCCCGGTTGTGCTGGCACCGCCCCGATGCGCGGTTCGGTCTCCGCGTCCATTGAAAGATGGCCTTGATAATGCTGCAGATTTGTACGGCGTCATCTCGCGTTTACGAGGCGTTAACCACAATCGGAAAGGATGCGTTGGAATCGGTCAGACGTCGAAGCCGGCGTACTTCAACGGAGAACAGCCATGGCTTTAAAAGTCGAACTCAAGCCGAACGAGCGCATCATCATTGGCTCATGCGTGGTCACCAATACCGATCAGCGCGCCCGGCTGTTGATCGACGGCGACAGGATTCCGATCCTGCGCGAGAAGGATATCCTGACACCGGAAACCGCCGATACTCCGGCCAAGCTGATCTATCTCGCCGTGCAACTGATGTATCTGTCACCGGATCCGATGGCGCATCACCCGACCTATTTCAGCCTGGTGCGGGACATCCTGAGCGCCGTGCCGAGCGCATGGCCTTTCATCGAAGGGATCAACAATCACATCCTCAATGGCGATCTGTATCACGCACTGAAAGAAGCGAAAAAGCTGATCGGTCACGAAGACAAGCTCATTCAGAGCGCGAAGGATATGCAGGCGGCCCGCGCCGAAACCGACCGCAAATCAGCGTAGCGCGCCCGCGCGCTCTGGACCACACCACCACGCGTCTACAACGCAAAAGGTCCCCCGAAGGAGGCCTTTTTGCATGTCAGACGATCTCGCGACGGCGCCCCCCCCGATACGCGGGCGCGCCGCCTGACAGAAATCGTTTACATCGCCAGCGGCGGAGATCGCTCGACTTTCAGAACGAGGCTGTCGGCAGAAGACGATCGCTGCGCGCCGAATTCCAGCACCGCCGAGATCAGAGCGTCGATATCGCAGGTGTCGGTGCGGTGATTGACGATTGCCGCGCGTATCGCGAGCTCGCCGTCGAGAAGCGTCGTCGATGGCGCCGCAATCCCGGATTCCTGAATGGCGATGACGATATCGCGGTTGACCCTGTTGGCGTCGGCGGCGCGATAACGGAAGCAAACGATATTCAGCTCGACCGGCGCCAGCAGCTCCAGCCGCGGCTCGGCCAAGATCCTCTGCTCCAGATATTTGGCAAGCGTGCAGGTGCGCGTGATCATCGCTCCGAGCTTTTCCAGCCCGAAGGTTTTCAAGGTGAACCACGTCTTGAGCGCCCTGAAGCCTCGGGACAGATCGGGCCCGAGGTCGCAGGGCCAGGATGAGCCCGCGGCAAGCCCCCGGGTCTCGCGGCGCAGATAGGCCGCCGGCGCGGCGAAGGTCTCGCGGTGCTGCTGGCCGTCACGCACGATCAGGAAGCCGGCGTCGTAAGGAACCTGCCCCCATTTGTGAAAATCGAGCGCAATCGAATCCGCATTTTCAAGGCCGGCCAGCCGCGGCGCGAGCAGCGGCGAGAGAATCCCGAGCGCGCCATAGGCGCCGTCGACGTGAAACCAGAGCCCCTCTTCGCGGCACAGCGCGCTCAGCGCTCGGAGATCATCGATGGCGCCGATATCCACCGTTCCCGCCGAGCCGACGACGAGGAAAGGTTTCAGGCCGGCCTCGCGGTCCGATGCGATCCGGGCCCGCAAAGCCGCCACATCGATGCGGTGGGATCGATCGACCTCGATGCACCGCAAGGCATCGCTGCCGAAGCCGGCGAGATCCATTGCCTTCGCGATGCAGCCATGCGCCGCCGTCGAGGTATAGGCGGTCAGGAAAGCGCCTTCGTCGCCGAGGCCGCGGCGCCGGACGGACTGCCCCAGTGCCGCCGTTCGCGCCACCAGTACCGCCATCAGATTTGCCATCGACGTCCCGGTGACGAAAATCCCGCTCGCCTCACTCGGGAAACCGAATATCGAGCCCATCCATTCGACGACCTGGCGTTCGACCTCGACCGGAATGTGATCGCGCCCGCCGAGATTGGCGTTGAGTCCGGCCGCCAGCATTTCGGCCAGCATGCCGACGGCGGTGCCGCCGCCATGCACCCATCCCATGAAGCCCGGATGAACATTACCCGTTGCGTAGGGAACGATGAAATCGGTGAATTCCCGATACACCTCGCCGAGATCGCAAGGCTGATGCGGAAGCTTTTCGTGAAACCGCTCGCGGACGGCATCCGGTATCGGTGTCCAGACCGGGCGCTCGCGGATATTGGCGGCGTAATCAATCATGTCATCGAGCATGCGATGACCTTGTGCCCGGATGTCGTCCCAGTTCTGCGGATCGAGCGTCTCACTCGATTCCGATTGCAGGGATGTTTCGCGCAATGCCTCTGTCACGCCGCGTGCTCGCGGTCGTGCCGGGCGCGACGGTACAACATGTCAGCGAATGCCTCGAATATCGCGCGCATCTGAGGAGGCTTGTAGGGAAACAGATCCGGCGAATCCATGTTGTGGACAACAGCGGTATTGTCCGCCTCGAATATCAACAATTCTCCGCGCTTGTTTTCCGCGCAGTCGACCGTGAAATAGTCGAGACCTACCCGATCGGCCATGGCAGCCAGTGCGGCTCGATGCCGAACGGCGAAACCGCTGTCGAAGTTCCGCATGAAATCTTCTTCTTCGAGGCGTTTGCTTTCGCTGAGCGCCATGCCTGCGTTGAGATACCAGATATCCCAGCGATCGGCGATCGCCATGTGGCAGGCATACGGCCGTCCATCGACGAAGACGATGCGATATTTGCGAAACAAGCCATCATCGTTGGCATAATCGACGAAGCGCGACACGAAGAATTCCGACTCCGGTCGTTCTGCGAGATACCTGTCCATGGCGGCGTGATCATCGAGCTTGGCGAGCCCGACGCCGGCATGCGAACCACGCGGCCGGACGATGATCGGAAACCGCGGCTCGGCCGCAATGTCCGCAAACAAGAGCTTCGACCGAGCCACATCGGATAATTGAGCCCTGCTCACGGATGCGGTTGCCGGGATATCAAGGCCTTCGATCCCCTTGAGCAGCCCGTGCAGCTTGTCGCGATCCAGATTGCCGACAAGGCGCGGCAGATTCAGGATCGGGCGCGGCCAGCGCGTCGCTGCCCGATCGATGATGCGGAGCGCGTCGCGGCATTCCTCGGAGTCGGACGCGATCACGATCGCGATATCATGATCGGGCAAAGGCACCGGCAACTCGGCTCCGGCAATGACATACAGCGTCAGCAGCTCGATGCCGGAGTCCTCCAGCAAGAATTCGATCGGCGTGTTGCCGCCCACGTCGATCGCGGCCGCGAGCGCAAGCACGCGCAGTTTCGGCTTTTCCGCCGAACAGGGCGACCGGAACAGGCGGTGAAAGGCGAGCACTTCAGCCTGAATCGCCAATCCCGTCTGCTTGTCGCCGAGCAACTGGGCTATCAGCGAGAGGTCGAGCCCCTCGCCCGCGTCGGCTGTTCCGCCGGCGACCTTCGAGATCAATTCGTCCCGCAGGGGACGAAGATCGGTCCCGTGAAACGCCATCGTCGTGAGTCTGGCGAATCCGATGCGGTCCGCGCAAGGATAGCGAACGACACCGGCCTCTTCGGTACACTCAAGCTTCATGGCAAGCCTCCGTCAAATTCAGACCACCCATATGCGCAACCAGCCACTCGATCTTTGAGACGATGGTGCCGACGCGGCCGAGTTCGCGCCGCACATTTTCGTGCGCGGCTTGCTGGTCGGATGACCAGGTCTCGGTGACGAGGCGCGCGCTGGCACAGATGCGAAGCGCCGCGAAATGACCCACTGCGACGGGTTGACCGACGAGGCAAAGCTTCGCCGCGATCTCCGGCCGCCGGTGCTTGTTGGCAGGGACGCCATTTCGCAGATCCCGGCCAAGCGCGCGATGGATCGTCCGGCAATCGCCCAACGAGAAAAATCCGCCGCCACGCCTGACCAGAAACGGAAAGATCGTCGTCCGCGCCAGTTCCTCATCGTCGACGCTGCCGTCTTCACGCCGTTGCTGCAGCGGCAACAGCCGAAGTGACGGCGACGATGCGATGATTCGCTGCACGCCCTTGCCGAACATCGTCAGTGCCATCAGGCGAAATTGATTTGGCACGCTGTAATACGCCCGGATTTCCTCCAGTGCGGCTTCCCAGCGAAGCCATTGGCCGAGATTGGCCCTGACCGGGAAACACGAACGCAGGGCCGGCCAGTTCTTCGGCCAGTCGCTGCGGCTGAAGTATTCCAAAAACCCCGATGCAACCTCGGTGACCGCACCGAGCGCCTTCGAGAGACCGGCCGGTACCAGCAGCGCGCCGCTGAAGGCAGGCCCGGTGAAAAACTTCGAGCCGGTGACGATCACGATGTATCCACGGTCAAGATAGTGTTGCAGCCGCGGCCGACCAAGGCGCATTTGACAGGCATCGACGACGACCTGGACCCGATCGGGCCAGCGCGCCCTGATTTCGTCGAGACATTGGTCGCTTGGCACCCGCCAGCCCAGCTTCGACGAATCCATGATTTGAAGCAGGACATTGGTTCCGTTCGCGACCGACTTTTCGATCGCGCCGAGAACCCGTGCATCGCCGTCGGCGTGCGGGCGGAAGCCGCCGGTCTCATCGAACGATGGCAGCGCGACGCTTGCGACGGAATGCGTCAGGCCGGCAACGGGCTCTCCCTTGCGAACCCGATATCCGTGCGCGGTCGCGACGCTGAAATGATGCCCGCGCGCGGTATCCGCGGTTCCGCTTCCGGTTTGATCGGCGGCCACAATGATCGTCATCAACACGGGGCCGAGCAGCGCCCCCGCGAGCAACAGCGCCTGCAACTGCGAGTCGGTGCCCGACGGAGAAAAGACGACCTCGACCCCGGTTTCGGACAGTCCGAGACAGGCCTTCAATTCGTCGCGCATCGCCTCGATGCGGGCATCGAACGCGGCATCGATGCCGACGGCAATGGCGGACTGCATCAACGATTGCCGCGCATCACTCGCAACGTCGTAAGCCCGCTCCGAGATCGATGTCGCTGTGCTTGAGGCAAAGCTCAATGTTTCCGGACAAGGAAAGGGCTGGCAGCCATATCCGTTGACCCCGCTTGCCGGATCGATCGCCAGCCGCTGATCGCCGCCGCCGCTGAGCAAGCGGTCCAGCGGATCGAACAGCTCGGCCATGGCGGCGGCCGAACCGGACCGATCCCGAGCGATCGGATCCTCGGCCGCATTCAACCGAGGCGTGGTGCTCAACGTCGGCATGATTTCACGCGGCGTTTGCTGCTCTTACGGATGCAGGCGCGGCAAACTGCGACGAGATATCGCCATGAAACACCGACGGGCCGACATGATCGAGGCGGCTCTCAAGATCAGCCCAGATTTCGCCGCCGATATCGGTCCAGCGTTTGCAGAACGCAAAATCCTCGCTGAGATAAGTTCCGGTCTTCGGATCGATCATGCACTCGAACAGCGCAAACCGGTTAGGGCTTCCGGCGAGCGCATCGAGAGAATGGTCCTCGAAGAACTGCAGTGGCGCGTAAGCCGGATGCTGGCACATCCTTTCAAGGACGTGACGCCTGATCATCAGGAAGCCGGTGCCGGCAAAGCGCACCCGGGTAAACCCATTGACGGCGACGACGCGATCCGGATCCTCGATCTCCAGCACATAGTCGAGCGCGGCCGCCGGCGATGTCGACCTGTTGGACTCCAGCATCCGCCTGGCCTTGTCCCAGTTGACCCGCTTGATGGGATAGACACCGGCCACCACGTCGGCTTCGGATTCGATCAGCCGGAATACCTGGTCGGGCGTGAAGCCGATATCGGCATCCACGAACAACAGGTGGGTCGCCGAGGGGTTGTCGAGGAACAGCGTCACCAGATTGGCTCGCGCACGGGTAATCAGCGCGTCGCCGTCGCGCATCAGAACCGTGAGGTCCACGTTCGGCCTGGAACGCGCGGCCCTCTGCAAATGGAAGACCGAGGCGGCGTAAATACTGGAGACCTGCCCGCCGAAACAGGGCGTGGCCACCATCAGGTGAATCTGGTCGGTCATGAATGGCTCCGGTGCCGCTGACATTGCCTGTACTTCTCACCAAACAGTAAATAGACGTAGTTAACGAAAGCCTAACGGCCGCTACCCGGCGTTAGCCGACCGGAAGGTACTTGGTGAGGGTGAGCTGAGACAGCATGGAGGTGGTTTGGTAGGACGCCTGCAGGTTGGTCTGGAGCGCCAATATCTCGGTGGCCACCTGATCGGGAGAAACGCTCTCGGCCTGGTCGACGATGCCCTGCAGCATGCCCTTGGCCTGGGTTTGCCGGGACGCGGCGTTTTTCATCGACATCTGCGCCGTCGCAAAATCCGACTGGATATCCATGATGGTCTGCTGGCCGGGCTGCCGCGCAAGATTTTGAGCAACCCGCTCGCTGAGTGCCGAGACCTGCGCGGCGGCGTTTGGATTTGTCGTCGAGGTCGTGACCGCGGCGAAAACCGCCAGCGTTTGAAGCTGCGAACGAATGGCTGCCTCGTTGGCGCGCGCCCCGTACTGCACGGTCACCGACTGATCGACGCGAGCCGTCGCGGTTGCGCGGGCGGAACCCTGACCGGCTTCGCCGGTGTACCAGGAAATCGTGTTGGCCGGCGTGCCGCTGACCAGCGATGTCGCCGAACTCAACGGGGAGCCGCTGACCCGCAGCGGCGGCTGCGTCGCCGTCGCGGTGGCGCCGAAGCCGAGCGCCCCGAACGCGGCCGGATTCGAGCTCGTGACCGCGAAGCCCGCGGCGTTATCGGTGTGCAGCGCGATCACGCCGCCGCTGATGGTCGATGGAGTCGAAGTGCCGCTGATCGCATCGATTTTCGTCAACAGCGTCTGGACGCTGTCGGTGACGTTGACCTGGTTGCCGCCCACCGCGCCGGAGGCGACAAACGTGATGGGCGTGCCGTTGACGGTGATGGTGTCGCCGGCCGCGAAGTTGGTGGCCAGCGAGTCCGTGCCCGCGGCACCGGACAACAGCGTCGCGCCGGTGATCGGCACGGGGGTCGCAGCCTTGTTGTTGACCACGCTTCCCGTTGCCGTTCCGGCCGTATTGAAGAAATCGTTGCCGGCCTCGACCGCCGACGCGGCCACCAGCGAGGTATTGGCGAGCGTGCCGATCGCCGTGTTCAGCGCCGTTTTCAGGTTGGCCGCCGTCGTCGTCGTCGAACTGGCGGGGGGCGGGTCGATCAGAAAGCTTCCGGTCGGCGGAGGATTTGTGGTGGTTGCCGTTAGCTGAATCGATTCGGTCGTGCCGTCCGGCAGCTTGAACGCAAAACTCACCTTATCGCCGTTGTTCGGGTTGATGCCGCCGAGGTCAACCGAAACCGCGGCCGGCGATCCCGCAGGGCCGGTTATGGTCGCCCCCGTCAGCGTCGACGAGACCGCACTCAACTTCAGGCCGAACGGCGAGCCGGCGACATCCTCCGCCACTTGCACCGAGGTCGGCGTCGGCGAAGAGAGAACGAGACGCCCCAGACCGCTGGTGCCATCGGCCTGCGCGCGCTCCGAAATCACCTGCTTCAATCCGGCCTGGGTGGTGGTCCCATTGATGATATCGTCAGCCGAGGCGACCGATGGCGTATTGATGGCGCTGCCCGAAAACAGGTAGCGGTCACCCGCCTGCATATTGAGGATGCCGACCATCGAGGACAGCTGGGACGTCGCGGTTTGCTGGGCGATGGACTGTCCGGCGCTGTTCAACGCCTGCGACGAACTGTTCGCGCTGTTGAGCACCGTCGTGCCGATATCAACCATCGACTGCAGTGCGGTGTTGGCGATGCCGATGTTGGTATTGATGTTGCTCATGGTATCGCTGAACGCGGAAATGTTCGCCAGCTGCGCGCGTGCCGCGATGGCGAATCCCTCATTGACGCCCATCCCCGCATAGGTCGTCGATTTTGTCCCGGTCGTCAGCTGCTGCTGAAGCGTCGCCAGCTGATTCTTGAGCTGCAGCACCGACTGGCCGAGAATGGAGGCATTAAAACCGACGCTATTGATTGCCATATCGATCGCCTTACAACTGGACCTGCATCAAGCTGGTCATCATGGTCTGAACCACAGACATCACATGCGCATTGGCCGCATAGGAATTCTGCAGCGCAATCAGGTTCGCCATCTCGCTATCGATGTTGACGCCGGAGGTGGCCTTCATTTTCTGCTGCAGCGTGTTGACGACGACGTCCTGACCCTGCTGAAGCTGGGTCGCGGACGTAGACGCATTGCTCTGCTGGCTCAGGAACTGCTGCATATAGCTGGAGATCGTTCCCTTGAACGGCGACGCGGCCGAGCCTAGTCCTGTCTGAGGCGAGTAAGTGAAGGTGCCGGTCGTCAGCTGGGAGTAGAGAAAATCCGAACGCGTCGTGTCGCCGGCGTTGGTCGGCGGCGAGGTGCTGTAGACGGTGAAGTTTGACGGATTGGTGAGCAGCGCCGAGTTGACGGTGATGCGTCCCGCGAGACCGGTCAATTGCGATCCGGCGCCGGTGATCACGCCGGTGTAGAGCGAATTGCCATCTGTGAACAACGGTAACTGAACGCTCCCGCCCGCAAGCGATGTGGCGGTGGTCGTGACCGAAGCCGCGTTGACGGTCGCAGAGCCGGTGCCGCTGTCGACGACGCGCAAGGTCGAGCCGGACGGATTGGAAAACTGCAAATTGGCGCCGCCAAGAGCGGTGTTCAGTTGCGCCACGACCGACGCCATGCCGCCCGAAAAATTGACGCCGATCACCGGATTATTGGGATTTCCGCCGGCATTCGACAACGGAAGTGCTGTGGGATCGTCGACACGCACGATCGTGACGTTGTGCAGGGTATGGGTCGCGGCGTCGGTATAGCTGAGATTGATCGTATTGCCGGGCAGCACGTTCGACGTATCGAGATCGAATCCGGCCTTCGGCGCCAGCGCGGCGGGGGCCGCGGTGCCGGCGGTGGTCTTGTCCGACAGCGCGCTTGCCATCGACGCCGCCAGCTGATCGACCTGCGTCTGCGCCTGAACCAGGGTCTTGTCGCGCAGCGTCAGATCGGCCCCGATCTGGCCGGAACCGATCGAGTTGGTCGCGATCATATCGACGGTGGCGCCGTTCGCGAGCGTGCACGTGATGGTGCCGGCGGAGGATTTGGCCGGATTGCTGTTCCATTGCGAATTGGCGTTCAGCGTCCCCTGCGAGTTGAAACTGAGCTTGGATGCCTGGGCGCCGACAAGCTCAACGCCGTTGGTCGTGTAGATCGATGTCTGGTTGTTGCCGTTGCTGGAGACGCGGATATCCATCAGTTTCGACAGCTGGTCGATCGCCTTGTCGCGCTGGTCCATCAGCGTCGCCGCGGCCGGATCTGTCGGGTTCAACCCCTGAAGCCGGGTGTTGAGTTGCGCGATCTGGCTCATTGCCGTGTTGGCCTGGCCGACCGAAATATTGAGGTCCTGCTCGGCGTTGGAACGCAGCGTTTGAATGCCCTGGGTCGTGGCGTTCAGTTGCTGAACCAGCGATTGCGCCGCGGTCGCGGCTGCGATCTGTGACGATGAAGTCCCCGAAGTCGTGGAGAGCGATTGAAGCGCGGTGGTAAAATTGGAAAAGGCGCTTTCGAGCGAACCGGCAGCTCCGGGTGTTCCGTAGACCGATTGCAGCTGGGTCAGTACGCTCGCTATCTGATCGGCATAGGCGCCGCCGGAAGTTTCGGTCCGCAACTGAGACTGTATGAATTGATCGAGCTGGCGGTTGACGCCGGTGACGATGACGCTCGCACCGCTGTCGCCGGTTTGCACCTCGACCTGATTGATGCCTTCGGAGATGTAACCGGGTGTCTGCGCGTTCGCGATATTCGACGACACAATCGAAAGCGCGGACTGGTTTGCACGCAAACCGGACATCGCAATGGCGAGAGCAGAACCCAAACTCATAATGCCGCCTCAGATCAATCCGAATTGCCCCGTTGCCGTCATGGCTATCAGCGCAGCACGTTCAGGAGATCCTGAACCATGGTGTTGGCCGTGGTGATCACCTTGGTATTCGCGGAATAGGCCTGCTGGGTCACGATCAGCTTGGTGAATTCGGAAGCAATATCGGTGTTCGACCCTTCGAGCGACGAGCCGCTGATGCTGCCCGAGGCGCCGATAATTGCAGGTCCCGATTGGTCGGTGACGGCGTAGGCGCCGCCATCGAGGCTCTTGAGGTAATTGGTGCCGTTGAAGTGCGACAGCGTGACCGAGGCGAGATCGAGATTTTGCCCGTTGGAAAACGTGCCGACGACGATGCCGTTATTGTTGATGGCGACCGATTGAAGCTGGCCGGCGGCGAAGCCGTTCTGCGTGATGGTGTTGATCGTCACGGTGCCGCCGGTGCTGGCAAATTGGGTCAGAGTGCCGGAACCCATGCTGAACGACAGGTTTCCGAGCGACTGGTTTCCGACGGCGACATTGGGGATGGTGATCGCGGGAGTTGCCGGACTCGTCAGCACTCCCGTTGGTCCGAACGTGAAGTTGGTTCCGGCATTGACCCAGGCGGTCTGCGAGCCCGTGGCGTTCGGATTGCTTTGATAGAACAGGTTCCACGTATTGGTGTGCGAGCCACCGAGGGCCGCGCTGTCGGTCTTGGCCCATCGCAGCTGCATATTGACCGCCGTTCCGGTCGAATCGTAGGCGGTGACGGCGCCGCCGCTGATCGACTCGTTCAGGAAGGTCTGGAGGTCGTTGCCGATGACCGTTCCCGCGCCCGCCGTACCGGCCGGGGTTCGCGCCAGCGTCACGGTTCCCCCGGAAAAACCGAGGGCTGCGAGCCCGTTGATCGCGGTGGAGGTACCGCCAGTGGTAATTGCCAGATCGGCTGCTGTGCCCGTGTGCAGCGTAATCGCACCTCCGGTGAGGGTGGGCGTCACGCCGGTTATCGAGCCGATCTTCGCGAGCAGATTGCCGACCGTGTCGCCAACGCCGATGTTGTTGCCGGCACTGACCGCGCCGGCGATGAAGGTTAATGTCGTGCCGTCGACCGTGATGGTGTCGCCGACCGCGAAGCCCGCCGACAGCGAATCGCTCGGAGCCGCGCCCGATAGTGTGGTCGCGGCGGTGATCGGGACCGGCGTTGCTGCCTGGTTGACCTCGGCGGTGCCGGTAACCGAATTGTCGCCAAACGGTGCGGGCGGCGTGCCGAGCGGCAAGGGATTGACACTGAAATCAAACGGATTGAGGCCGCCGAGGGCATTGATCGTGCCGGCCGCCGCGGTCGAGCTGACGGCTGTCGTCGGGGTGGACGGCAGGTTGGCGGCATACTTGATTGAAGTGGTGGTCTGCGCCGGAATGAAGTTGTTCTGGAACTGAAGCACCTGGGGCACGTTGCCGAGCGGATTGCCGGTCTTCGGGTCGACCCCCACACCCATCAGGTAATATCCGGCGCCGTTGACCAGATTGCCGTTGGCATTGACCTGAAAATCGCCGCGGCGGGTATAGTCGGTGACGCCGTTGAAGACGGGAAGGTTGTCAGTGGTTCCGGTGGCCTTTTGCACGGAGAAAAAACCGTCGCCGTTGATCGCCATGTTGGTCGCGACGGTCGTGACCGAGACGGTGCCCTGGGTGGTGATCGTGGCTTGCGCAAAGGCGGTCACGCCGCCCGCGACCTGCCTGCTCGGCGACGTCGCATCCGGAATGAGATCCTCGAAGCTGGTCGCGATGCCCTTGTAGCCCGTGGTCGAAGCATTCGCGATATTGCCGGAGATGTTCTGCAAGGCGAAGGATTGCGCCTGAAGGCCACCAACCGCGGTATTGAGCGCGTCGAAAATACCCATAACTATCGTCTCCAAATTCGATCCGCGCGGCCGGTTGGTTTGCAAAGCCATGACCGCTATCGAAGGAGACCTTCGCAAGCGTTGTGCCAACAAGGAAATTATAACAATATCAATGCCTTAAAAACAAATCCCCGGTCCAATGACCGGGGCACAATTGCCGAGCGGGGCAACAATTGCCGGGCGCAGGCGACGGATCAGGTCGCCGAGGGGGCTGCCGGATGGAATACCAGGGCAAAGCCATCCATGCAGTAGCGCAGGCCGGTCGGCTTCGGCCCATCGTCGAAGACGTGACCGAGATGGCCGCCGCAGCGGCGGCAGTGAATTTCGGTCCGCAATATCCCGAAAGTCCGGTCTTCGGTCTTGCCGACGGCGTTGTCGAGCGGCTGGTAA
>WNFS01003053.1_pt1 | contig 12650 bp, 7 predicted proteins | sample 5400141 | NCBI WGS metagenome assembly WNFS01 (sample SAMN13153358, study PRJNA577476) | soil metagenome | isolation source: 60 cm saprolite under Madrone tree | place: USA:California | collected 2016-06-14
CAAGGACCGCGGCGAGCGGCGCGACGACCTATTCCGCTTCGCCCGCGGGCGCAAATCTTCTCACCGCCGCCAACGCCGAGTACCGCATCCCCCTCGCTGGCGGAACGGAAGCCGCTGCCTTCTTTGACCTCGGCTCCGGCTTGTTGCTCCCCAACTGGCTGGGCCCCACCAAGCCGCTGCTTCTCGGCGCAACAAACGGCGTGCTTCACGGCTCCACCGGAATCGAGCTCCGCTGGACCGTACCCGGCGTCCAGGTTCCCATTCGCGCTTATTACTCGCTCAATGTGCTCCGAATGAGCCGTTTCTTTTCCCTTTCAGAAAATTCCCTCTTCCACGCCCACAACCGCTTCTCCGCCTTCGGATGGGGACTCGGCTCGCTGTTCTGAGCGCCATGTCTGTACTACACTGCCGAAGCCATGAAACACGACAAGCTCATCAAGGAGGCCTCTCGCCTCGCAGAACCCTTTTGCATCACCAAGGGCGAGAAGTTTCGACTGAAGGATTGGGACCCCGCCGCCACGACCGGCGTCAAAAGCAAAAAACACGCCCAAAATATACTCGATGCACGCGAGGGCGTGCTCAACCACCTGCAAGAGAAACTCTACGCGCAAGACCGCTGGGCCGTGCTGATCGTTCTCCAGGCGTTGGACGCCGCCGGCAAGGATGGCGTGATCAAGCACGTCATGTCCGGCGTGAATCCACAGGGTTGTGACGTTCACCCCTTCAAGGCACCGAGCAATGAAGAGTTGAACCACGATTTCTTTTGGCGAACGAATAAGTGCATCCCTGAAAAGGGCAAGATCGGCATTTTCAATCGCTCCTACTACGAAGAAGTTCTCGTCGTCCGCGTCCACCCCACCCTGCTAAGAGCCGAGAGGTTGCCCGACGAACTGATCACCAAACATATCTGGGATCAGCGCTACGAGGATATCAAGGCCTTCGAAGAGTACTTAACCCGAAATGGCGTGGTGATTCGAAAATTCTTCCTGCACATTTCGAAAGAAGAGCAGAAGAAGCGGTTCCTCGAACGGCTGGAGGACTCGAAGAAAAACTGGAAGTTCTCCATGGCCGACGTCAATGAACGCGGCTTCTGGAAGGATTACCAGGAAGCTTACGAGGAGATGATCCAGAATACGGCGACGAAACACGCTCCGTGGTTCGTCGTTCCCGCGGACAACAAGTGGTTTACGCGACTGATCGTGGCCTCCGCGATTATCCAGGCACTCGACGAACTCCATCTGTCATTCCCAGAGGTGGACAAAGCCAAGAAGAAGGAGCTGGAAGCCGTCCGCCATTCCCTGCTCGCCCACAAGGATTAACCGCAGCGGTTGCGGTTGTAGAAGCGGCTTTTGGCTGCCATCTTTCATTCGCCACTCAAAGAAGCCGCAAAAAATTTTGGAGCGGGCTACCCACCCTCTCGCGAGGCCAGGCGACCCGCTCCACCACAGAACGAAGGAATCGCCGCAAAGCGCCTGCCACTCCCTTTCCCTCTGTTCAAGAACTCAACTCCTTGCATCAAAACGAATTACAAGTCCCCCGCCGATCCCGCGCAAACCAATCCTCATAAACTATGCAAACCAATGGAGTCTTCATACGGAAATCCAGCAACATTCGACGGCGTTCAGGCTTCGCTGTGCTCACTTCCATTCGAAACTTTGCTGGAGTCCGCCAATTCGCACGTCGAAGATGCCTGGCTCAACAACGCGTTTATTGTCGGCGCCGATAAACGACAAGTCGTCGGGCGTCAAATCGAAAGAGAGTTGGCGGCTTTCGCCGGGCTGGAGCAAAACTTTCGCGAAGCGCTTGAGCCGCTTCAAGGGCGGCGTCACGCTCGCAAAGCGTTCGTTCAGGTACAGTTGAACGACTTCCTTGCCGGCGCGGCCGCCGCTGTTCTTCACCGTGACATCCACGCGGACGGTCTGGCTCCCCGAGGCAGTGACCGGAGCAACGTGCAGATCGGAATATGAGAAATTCGTATAGCTCAACCCGGACCCGAACTCGAATTGAGGCGCGCCGAGCATTTTCCCTTCTCCATAATCTTCCCCTTCAAATACTTTGTGATCGTAGGTGAAGAGGCGATTCGTCGAGCGCGGATAGGTAATCGGCAGCTTGCCGCTGGGATTCACATCGCCGAAAAGAACATCGGCAATGGCCTGCCCGCCTTCATTGCTTGGGTTGTAAGCCATCACGATGGCCTTTGCGGGATCTGCAATGCCGCTGATAATGCGCGGGCGGCCTTCGGTGAGCACCAGAATGACGGGCTTTTTCGTTTCCATGATTTTCAGGGCGAGGTTGAGCTGCGCGTCAGGTAATGTGAGATCGGGGATGTTGCCGGGAGTTTCCGCATAGGCCCATTCTCCGAGGCAAAGCACGACGGCATCTGCTTTGGATGCGGCTTCTGCGGCCTTGGCAATATCAATTTCTTTGTTGTAGATCGTGCCGGGAACATAGGTTACGTTGGCGGCGCCGATTTTTTCCTGAATGGCTTTAAGGATCGTTAGGTGATCCTTGGGATATGCGCTCGCGCGGTCGCCCTGCCACGTATAACTCCAGCCGTTATTCAGCGGAATCAGGGAGTCGGCGTCCGGGCCGGCCACGAGAACGTGGGCGGTCTTCGCAAGCGGCAGCGTGTGGTTCTCGTTTTTCAGAAGCGTGATGGACTCGCGCGCGGCTTCCAAGCTGGCCTGACGTGATTCCGGTGAGCCGATCGCCGTTTTCGAATCGATCCCGCGCAGCGGGTCATCAAAAAGCCCGAGTTGGTATTTCACGGTGAGAATCCTCCGCACCGCTTCATCGATGCGGCTCGTGGGCACTTTCCCTTCTTGCACCAACTCGAGCAACAGCTTGCTGAAGCTGTAATCGCTCGGCACCATGCTCATGTCGATCCCGGCAAGCACGGCGATGCGCGTGGCTTCCTTCTCGTTCGCTGCGATGTGGTGCACACCCACAAGCTTCTTGATGTCCATCCAGTCGGAAACGACGATGCCCTGCAAGCCGAGTTCGCCTCGCAAAACGTCTTTGAGCAAATAGCCGTTGGCATGGCCGGGGATACCGTTTACTTCGCTCGAATTTACCATCACCGTGTGAGCGCCCGCTTTCACAGCCGCGGCAAACGCCGGGAGAAAATATTCGCGCAAAGTATTTTCCGGAATGAGCGCGGGGCTGCGGTCGCCTCCGGTGGTGGGATAGCTGTACCCCACATAATGTTTCAGCGAAGCAGAAACGCTGCCCGGGCTCGAAAGATCGCTGCCTTCATAACCGCGAACCGTGGCCACGCCCATCACCGTCGCGAGATAGGTATCCTCTCCGAGTGTCTCCCACAAGCGCGGCCAAAGCTGCTGCCTTCCCGCGTCGAGCACCGGCGAGAAAGACCATGGAATTCCGGCCTTGCGCGTCTCCGCGGCTGCGATCTGGCTGCCGCGGAGCATCAGTTCCGGATTCCACGTCGCAGCCATCGCGAGCGGCTGGGGAAAAAGAGTGCCCTCAGCTAAGTAGTTCGGCCCGTGGATGGTGTCGATGCCGTAAAGCACAGGGATCTGGAGCCGGGATTTTTTCGCTTCTGCCTGGATGGCGCGGATTATCTCGTGCCACTTCTCTGCGGATAAGGCTTCGTCATTCACGTTGAGAATCGAACCCACGCCGAATTCGCCGACGGCTTTGTGCAATTTTTCAGGATTGATTCGAATGGATTGGCCCTGTCCATCACTGACCATGCCGATTTCCAGTTGCGTCATCTGGCCAATTTTTTCCTTGAGCGTCATTTGGGCGAGCAGTTTTTCCACCGCGGCGGCGGAAGCGCCTGCAGGTGGCCCTGCGGGAGTCAGATTTCGCCGCAAAAATGTCTGGCTATCAACGATCCCAGAAGCGGCGTCATCGGCGCCGGACGGTAGGGGCACTACCGTGCAAACAGCCAGTAAAATAACGATATGCCAAGGCTTTCTTTGCGGGGTGGACACGGGTATCTCCTTGCCGAGCATCCTACCCTTTGAGGCCGGATATTCCAAATTTTGCGCCTCCGAAAATCGAGGTTGTGGACTCACTGAAAAGCCCTGCCTGGCAATCTGTGGTGAAAACGAGAATGTGAAATAGCCGATGGCGGCAGGAATCCTGGTGATGAAACAGACATCAGCGGTGATCGGTTTGGGATTTGTGGGCAGAGTGCATCTGGAAACTTTTTGAAGAATCGTCCTTCCGGTGCGCTGGGATTGAGTGCCAGGTCTCAGTGTGGCGGAGAATACTCGTAGCGCAGGCTCGGCGGCATACGTTCCGAACGCGCCCGCGTGTTGTACTCCAACTGGTAGCCCAGATGTTCCGCATCGGCCGGATAATCTCGGCCCACAGGATACGGATACGGCAACACTGAATGTCGCGGCAGCGGCTCGACCGTAAAGGCGTGCGCCGCGTAGAAATCGAGATCCTTTTCAAAACCGTCGGCGTAAAAGAAATAATCGCGAACCCAGCCTGCTGGCAGCGCTGGAAGCTGCCGCGGATCAAACTCGAGTTTCAGTCCCTCACCGGAGCCAAACACGACGAAGCGATCATCGGAAGCCCTTAGCAAGTCGTACACGTCCCCGTAGCGCGTATAATTCCCCGCAGCGCGCGCGTAGGGACCGGTCATGCTCCGGCGCGTATACGAATAGATCGTGTCGCTCGCAGGCTTCAGCCGTGTCTCGCGCGGATAGCCGACGAAATCGAGCGCCGCTTCTGCGAGTGGCACTTGCGCCACCCTCACCTCCCGCGCGTCCGGTGTCTGGTCGATTCGAATCGCGTCCCAATACACTTTCAAATTGTTGACGATGCGAATGCGCCGTGTTCCCGCGGGAAGCTTGCCGGTCAAATCCGCGACCATGGTCCGTTCAAGCCCTGCCGGAAAACCCATGTCTTCCACGACACGCACCCACTTGCCTCGCGCGTCGAACGCTTCGACGTACGGCGGAATCACTTTGATTCCCGCTTGATCCGCAGCGTACATCGACGTCGCCGTGAAGTAATCCGTGTAGCCATCAATGATCAATCTCAATGGTTTTTGCGCATCCCATTCACCGAGGTCGAGTTCGATCCAGTGCAGCTTCGCGAATCCCGCGAACGGCAACTCTTCGAAACTCGTGACGTACTTGCGATCGCGCTTGGAGAGGATCGGCAGCACGTCATTTCCGCGGTCGTCCCAAGCGCCGATGGGCGCATGCGCGCCGTGGCTGGCGATTACACGAAACTCCGGAAAGGGCGGCGCGCTGGCGAATCGCTCATTCGGAAAAACTTCGTACGCTGCTGAATGATCGATGGCCAGCAGCCGCACCTGATCGAGATACACCGTCTCTTCCATCGGCTCCATGAAACGGAAGCTGAGCAGGCCGTTCCGAGCCTTCACGCTGCGCGCCGGCACCTTCAAGTACTCGTCCGGATCGGGAACGTCTCTCTCCCCAGGCGCGACCCAATGACCGACCACGCCGGGCCCGATCATGTCCGCGATGAATTCATACTCGCGGCCGTTCCACGAAAACAAAACGGGGCACGAGCTCCCGCGCCGGTCGAGTTCTGCAATGCTTTGCACTTTCTTCGCCGCCAGGTTTATTTCGTCCTGTGGCACGCCCGTCGGCCACAGCAGTCGAACGACTTCGGCGTTGCGCTCCGAGCCGAGCCCAGCAAGAATTGGCGCAGCGTTCTGGCCAAGATAGCCGGACGCACCGGCCACTTCCCACTTTTGATACAGCGTGCCCGCGTAGAGTTCGACTTTGGTCCCGATTCCGCTCTTGTTGTCGTTGAGCGCCTTGAGGTCGATGCTCATCCAGTTGTGCTGATTGCCGCCCTCATTGCGCAGAACAAGCGGCGCGCCGCCGAGTTGCGTCACGACCAGGTCCGCGTCGCCGTTTCCATCGATATCGGCAACCGCAATCGCGCGCGGTTGATTCAGCTTGACCGCATCGAGGTGAACATCCTTCGTGGCGTCGGCCCAGCCCTTGTTTCCCAGATTTCGCAACAACCGAAGTTCCGCTCCGTTGCTCGACTCTCCCGCGGCGATTAGATCGAGCCAACCGTCGTTATCGTAATCGAGCGCGGCAATTCCCCAGCCATTCTGCCAGCCGAAATCGGGGAGCGGCACGCGTTCCAGCCGCTTCCCTTCCACATTCCGCCACAGGCTGATGCCTGGTGCGCCTGCGTGCGTGAACGCCACATCCATCCAGCCGTCTTTATCAAAATCGAACGCCACTACGCCCACTGCCGCCGGCAACTTCTCCTTCGCAAAATCGACGCCGCCGAGCGGTGTGAATTTCCCTTCGCGCGGATTGAGATAGATGGAAGCTCCCGCTGGACCTCCCGCGATGACGAAGTCCACCGCGCGGTCGTTGTTAAAATCGGTGGTGACAACGCCCGCGCCCGTGGCGGCAATGTCGAGCGCCGTTTCCGCGGACACATCCGTGAATGTGTTATTCCCATTGTTGCGCCAAAGAACATTGTGCGGCGGCGAGCCCGATGATCCCGCATCAGGCGCCATGGTGATGTACAGATCCAGGTCGCCATCGTGGTCGTAGTCCACGAACGTCAGGCCCACGCAGCCTTTTTCTCTGCGGATTCCCACTGCTTTCGTCACGTCCTCGAACTTGCCGTCTCCCTTGTTCCGCAGCAGCCTGATACCGTCACTCAAGCAGACGGCGAGATCCGTATGGCCGTCGTTGTCGAAATCGCCGGCCGCGCAGCCGAGTCCGCTGCCGGTTAACTGCATGCCGGCTGCCTGCGTCACATCTTCAAATCGTCCATCACCGAGATTGCGCAACAAGCGGCTGGAACCCTCCGCCGTACCGCTAACCAGGAACAGATCGGGCTTCCCATCGCCATCGTAATCGAAGAAGCAGGCGCCGGTGCTCGGTCCAATCTCGACGCGGCTTCCGCCCGCACTCTTCGACACAAACGCATTCTCCTCCGCCGTAAATCGCACCCGAATCGCCGTTGGCACATCCACAACCGAATTCAGTGGCAACTCCGCGAGCGAGTAACGTCCTTGATCGCCGTAGCCCGCGCCGAACGGCGCTCCGAGATGCTCCGTGGTGATTTTCTGGAAGCGCGCAAGGTGTTCGCGCGCCGCAGCAGTATCGCCCTTCCGCTGAAACGCGCGCGCCAGCCCGAATTCCGACGAAGCGTGAAATGGAGAAAGTGCCAGCCCTTTTTGAAACGTCGCGATGGCTTCGTCATATTTCTGCAGCTGGGCGTTCAGGTAACCGGCAAAATAATAGGCGTCCGGTTCGTTGGGAGCGATCTCAGTGACGTGCTGAAAAGCGGCGATGCCTTTCTCCGGCTCCCCGAGGTCCTTGTACGCAAGTCCTAAGTTGTACCAGGCGTAAGCATCCCTAGGAAGCTGCTGCGCTGCCGCTTCGAGCGCCGCGCGAGCCAGCTCCAGCTTCTGCTGGGCGAGCAGAGAAATACCGAGGTTCAACCGGGCCACCGCAAATTTGAGGTTGGCCGCAAGTGCTCGTTCAAAATATTTTTGCGCGTCCGCAGGGCGCTGCTGATTCATGTACGCAACGCCCAGCGTATTGAAACGAAACGCCTCCGCGATTTCGCCGCCAAGAGATTCTGACTTTTTTAGAGCCGCAGCCTGCTCCTGCGCAGACGGGGCGCTGGAACGCAGAAGTGTCGCACCGCAACAAATCAAAACTGAACAAGCGAAAATCGCGCCCACGGCACGCCGATGAGTTGAAGACATGAAAATATTTCTTCCTGTCCACGCGGGATGCCCGAATTCCGCGTACGACGCTTCCGGATGCAATTAGAATTCTCCCGGCTGCCCTACGCATCGTCAACCATTATTATGCGCGCCGAGTTGCGAATTTCCCCGGGCACTTGACCTGTGCCGCGCCTATGTTTACTCTCGCGCATCAAACCATGAGCATCTTCCCCTACGGCACCCTGGCGGAAATCACCCAGGAAATTCGATCCAGGAATGTTTCTCCCGTCGAAATCGTCGAACTTCATCTGAAACACATCGAGACGCTGCAGCCGAGACTGAATGCGTTTGTCCATCTAGACGCCGAGGGCGCGCGCGCGCGGGCGCGCGTGGCGGAAAGTTCCGTATTGCGCGGCGCGCAACTCGGGCCTCTCCATGGCGTGCCGCTGAGCATCAAAAGCTGTATCGATGTCGCCGGTTGGCCGTGTCCCGCCGGCTCACTTCTCCGCAAAGATTACGTTCCCAAACAGGACGCGCCTCTTGTCGCGCGATTGAAAGCCGCAGGCGCCATCCTCCTCGGGAATACCAACACTCCCGAATTCTTGATGGCCTATGAAACCGACAACCTGCTCACCGGAAAAACGAGCAACCCTTGGAACTTGGCGCACTCCGCGGGCGGCTCAAGCGGTGGCGAAGCGGCGGCGATTGCCGCTGGCTGTTCGGCCGGTGGTGTTGGCAGCGATGGCGGCGGCTCGATTCGCGTGCCCGCGCATTTTTGTGGAATCTGCGGATTGAAGCCCACGCCGGGCCGCATTCCTGCTACGGGACATTTTCCGCCGGGCGCTGGCGCTTTTTCCTGGATCGGCGTTGTCGGACCCATGGCCCGCACCGTCACGGACGTGCGCTTGCTCTTCGAAGTAATGGCTGGCCCGGACGCAGGCGATGCGCTCTCCGCTCCTGTTCCCATGCGCACATACCGAGAGAGTCATCTGCGCGGCATGCGCATCGGAGTTCTGGAGAGCGAGGCTCTCGGTGCGGCAACTCCAGAAACGCGCGCGACCGTCGAGCAGGCCGCAAAATCACTCGCCGAGCGTGGCTTCACTGTTGAACCCTTCCGGATTGAAGGACTCGATCGCGCACTCGATCTGTGGTGGTTTTTCTTCGGCCCGGTGATCGGCAATCTGTTCCGCCACAGCATCGCCAGCCACGAAGATCAAATCAGCCCGATGCTGCGCGAGTATCTTTCTTCTGCAACCTCTGGAGATCCAATTACACTCAGTCAATTCATGAAAGCCTGCGCGGATCGCGATCTCCTGCGCGCCGAGATTCTGCGCCAGATGCAGGACACGCCGGTTCTAATCTCGCCAGTTTCCACGGGTCCCGCGTTTCGTCACGGCCAAGGCAACTATCTCCCCGGCACGGGATACCGCGACACCATGCGGTTTTCGCAATGGCTGAACTTGACTGGCTTTCCTGGAGCCTCCATCCCCGTTAGTCATTCGAACGAAGGTTTACCCATCGGCGTCCAAGTCATCGGCCGGCCGTTCGAAGACGAGCTGGTCCTGGCCGTCGCAGAAGCTGTCGAGCAATCGCGCGGCCCTTGGCAAGCCCATCCCATAAAATCTAAGTGAATAGCGGACTTCCACATCACCGCTGCGGCTGCTTGGTGATCTCAGGGTTGGGGATTCGGTCTTCGTCTTGATTCTCCACTTCATTCTTGAGGACCGAACCTGGGATTTTCTGCGCGGCGCTGAATTCGGCATCAGCTTCTTCACGTCGTCCGATCCGTGTGCCTTCGCTGCTCCGCGCGGCTTGACCTTCGGAAATTCCGGCAGGAACCTGCTGAATCGCCCTCACCGCACCAATTTCAATATGGGCCTACTTAAACAGTTCCCAATCAAGGAGTCGAAGGCCATCGAATTCCGCTGGGAAACATACAACACCTTCAATAGCACGCAGTTCGATCGTGTGCGTAGATCATTCGGTTCGAGCGATTTCCTGACAGCAACCACAGCCCATGACGCGCTGATCATGCAGTTTGCACTGAAGTTCCTTTTTTACCAGAACGCCGGCAAATGGAAGGGCGGCGTTTCCATAAACGCCGCTCTTTTTTTCTCACCGAAACTCAGTTCCCTTTTCTCCTGGAAGGAGTAAAATGCCGCCCATGAATCGACGCACATTTATCGGTACATCGATAGCAGCAACTCTCGCAGCCTCCGCCAAGCCAGCCTGGGCTGCGGACACCACACATAACATTGACCGCGTCGGCCTGCAGCTCTACACCGTGCGCGCCGCCATGAAAACCGACTTCGAAGGCACCATCGCGAAAGTCGCCGCCGTTGGCTACAAGGAAGTCGAATTCGCCGGCTACTTCGACCATCCTCCGAAAGACGTCCGCGCCATCCTCGACAAGAATGGCCTGGTCTCGCCCTCGTGCCACGTGGCCTACGACGTCGTCGAAAAAAAGTGGCCGGAAACTCTCGAAGCCGCGAAAATCGTCGGCCACAGCTACATCATTTGCCCCTGGATTGACGAAAAGCAACGCGTCGAGCCCGGCGGCTGGAAGCGCGCCGCCGATTTATTTAATAAAGCCGGCGAAGCCAGCAAAAAAGCGGGCATCCAATTCGGCTATCACAATCACTCCTTCGAATTCGACCCCGCCCTATCGCTCGGCGGCAAGCTCCCCTACGATTTCCTCCTCGCCGAAACGGATCCCCAACTCGTCGCCATGGAACTCGATCTCTGCTGGATCAGCGTCGCCGGCAAGGATCCGCTGGCTTATTTCGAAAAGTATCCCGGCCGTTTCCCGCTCGTCCACGTAAAAGACTGGGTGAAGGACGCCTCTTCCTCCAGCGGCTACCAGGGCGCGATGGGTCAATCCGTAAAATACGGCGGCCGCATGGCTGACGTCGGCCAGGGCTCCATCGACTGGAAAAATCTTTTCGCGCACTCAGCGAAAGCCGGCATCAAGCACTATTTCGTCGAAAACGACGATCCCAAATCAGCCTTCGACGACATAAAAGTCAGTTACGACTATCTTCACAACTTGCAGTTTTGATTTTTCCTTGTAGGGGTGCAGCATGCTGCACCCCTGCTAGGCGAGATTTCTCCGAGGAGCACCATGCCATGCCCCCGCGCAAATGGGTAACGATGCTGTTGGTCGCTGCCGCGTCAACTCTGTTCTCTTTCGCCGCCGCGCCCCCGCAACTCCCCGCCTGGAAGCCGCTCTTCAACGGCAAGGATCTCACCGGCTGGAAACACGTCGGCCCAGGCAACATGACCGTCGAAGGCGGCTTCATTCGAACGCACGGCGGCATGGGTCTTCTCTACTGGACCGGCGGCAAGCTCGGCAACTGCCGCATCCGCGTGGTCTACAAGATGCGCGACTTCAACGACAATTCCGGCGTCTTCATCCGCATCCCCATCGAGCCGCGCGAAGAGTGGATGCCCGTTCACTACGGCTACGAAGTCCAGATTGACAATCATCCAGAAACTTCCAACGAAGACGAGTACCACATCACCGGCACCCTTTATTCCCTGACCAAGCCCGGCAAGCCCGGCCCCGAGTGGAACACCATGCTCATCACCTTCGATGGACCGCGCACCATCGTGGTGCTTAACGACGTCACCGTCACTGACTACACCGAAGGCCAGCCCGTCCCCGAGCGCAAATTCAATTTCGAGCCGCAGCATGGCCCTCGCCCGCTCGAGGGCTACATCGGCCTCCAGAATCACAGCGATAACGACATCGTCTTTTTCAAGGAAGTCAGCGTTCAGCCGCTGAAATAGTTTTCAGTGTTCAGTCATCAGTTTTCAGTGTGGCGCCAGTCTCCTTTGGGTTTGACTTGTCACGATTCTGTCGGTCCCGATTTCTAATTGAGATTGGTGGAATTCCCGTCCGTGATTGCGGAAAGACAAGTCCGGTTTCGGGTTTCGTTCCAATCTCGGTTTGAGTTTTAATTTCATTCTTTGTCTTGTTTCCGACTGTCGGCTGAAAGCAGTCAACTGAAAACCTTCTCAAGGAGCGCACCATGAAAAAAGATCTTTCCCGCCGCCAATTCCTCCATCGCACCGCCGGCGCGGCCGGCGCACTTGCGGCTTCCCCCGCGATTTTTCTCGAGCCGGAGCACATTCCTTTTGCCTTGCAATCAACCCCGCCCAGCGACCGTCTCCACTTCGGCATCATCGGCATCGGCATGCAAGGCTCCGGCCTGCTCCGCGACGCCATCCAGCTCCCCGGCGTCGAATGCGTCGCCGCTTGCGACCTCTACGACGGCCGCCACACCCTTGCACGCGAAATTGTCGGCAAGAGACTCCTCGCCACTCGCCGCTACAAAGATCTCCTCGACAACAAGGAAATCGACTGCCTCATCGCCGCCGTCCCCGACCACTGGCACAAGCAAGTCGTCGTCGACGCCGTCAACGCCGGCAAAGACATCTACTGCGAAAAGCCCATGTCCCATTCCGCCGCCGATGGTGTCGCCATGGTCGCCGCCGCGCAAAAAACTGGCCGCGTCGTGCAAATCGGTTCGCAGCGCGTCAGCTCCGTCATCTGCGCCAAAGCCAAGGAGCTTCTCGCCAACGGGATCATCGGCACGCTCACTCTCGTCGAAGGCTCCCTCGGCCGCAACGATCCCACCGGCGCATGGGAATATCCTCCGCCCTCCGATCTCTCCCCCGCAAATCTCGATTGGGATACCTGGCAGGGTGATGTCCCGAAAGTTCCCTTCAATCCCAACATCTTCGCGCGCTGGCGCTGCTGGAAGGAATACGGCACTGGTCTCGCCGGCGATCTCCTCGTGCACCTCGTCAGCGGCATGAACTTCATGCTCGGCTGGAATGCTCCACCCAAGAAGGCCATGGCTCTCGGTAACATCCTGCGCTTCCCTGACGGCCGCAACATGCCCGATGTCCACGCCACGCTATTCGATTACGGCGGTGCGCCCGTCTATCTCCGCCTCAATCTCGGCTGCGATACGCCGGAAATTTA
>WNFS01003055.1_pt1 | contig 12649 bp, 15 predicted proteins | sample 5400141 | NCBI WGS metagenome assembly WNFS01 (sample SAMN13153358, study PRJNA577476) | soil metagenome | isolation source: 60 cm saprolite under Madrone tree | place: USA:California | collected 2016-06-14
CGACGCCGGGCACCGCCTTGAGCGCCCGTTCGACGCGGGCGACGCAGGACGCACAAGTCATGCCTTGGACGTCGAGATCGACGGTCTCGCTTGCAATGTCGTACCCGGCGTTCTGGAGGGCGGCCGCGATGGCGGTATGCTCCAAGGAGGGTTGCCCGACGATGGAAGCCCGCTCGGTCGCGAGATTGACCGACACGTCATCCACGCCGGGAACGGCGCGAATCGCCTTTTCGACCCGGCCAACGCAGGACGCGCAGGTCATTCCGGCGATTCCAATATCCATCCGGCGCGGTTCCGACCCGGTGGGTTTGCCGATGGAGCCTCGGGTCTCTGTTTTGGTGAGCGCCGTCGTCGACATGAGGGACCTCGTTGTCGTTTTGAACGGCTATGAAAATAAAGCTTCCCATGATGGGAAGGTCAAGGCCCAGACGGGCGGGCAAAATTGATCGACCTAGCCCCTATAGTCGAGCGGCCAACAAACACTCTTGACCTTGCCACAATGGCAAGCCTCATCTTGCGAATTATCAAAAGCTATGGAGAAACCAAATGCTTCGCTTCAAAGTATCCGGAATGAGCTGCGACCACTGCGCTCAGGCAGTGACGAAGGCGGTCAAAATTGTCGATTCCGACGCGAAGGTCGACGTCGACCTCGTCGGCGGCGAGGTTGCGGTGCAAAGCGTCGGCGATCCGTCGAAGATCGCGGCCGCGATCGAAGCGGCCGGCTACACCATTCAAATTGCGAATTAGCGCTGGAGGTTCAGTATTTTCCTGTTGCATATCCCGACCATGCAAATGACGCTTCTAAACTCCGATTCCCCGCCGGCCGCCGGCCACAACAGCCGCGGCGGAGTCCAGGCCGAGCGCCTTAATCGCGATTCATCTGGGTCAAATTCTTCCACCGCCAGAAGGGCGGCTCGGCCGCCGAATCGACCGAGGCGGTGCTGGCCCGCTGGACGTGCGGCGAAACTTTAGAATCTTTGCCGGAGGTCTTTAACGAGGTCATCGGCCGTGGTCTCCGTCGAGTAATGGGCGATGTAGCGCCCATCCGGCCCCACCAGATAGACCAGTGCCGTGTGGTCCATGGAATAGTCAGCGCCCTCGCCGACCTTCTTATAATAGATGCGATAGACCTTGGCCGCGGCGGCAATGTCGGCAGCGCTCCCGCTCAAGGCCACCAGCCGCGGCGTGAAATTCGCCGCATAGGCCTTCAAGACCTGGGGCGTGTCGCGGTCCGGGTCCACGGTGATGAAGATCGGCGTCACCTTGCTCGCATCGGGACCCAGCTTGTCGAGGGCCGTGGTGAACATCTGCAGGGTGGTGGGGCAGGCGTCGGGACAGTTCGAATAGCCGAAGTAGACCAAAAGGAACTGGCCGTGGAAATCGGCGTCGGTGCGGGCCTGGCCGTTCTGGTCGATCAGACGGAAGGGCCCGCCGATCAACGCCTCGCCCGCCGAATTTTCGCCCTGCCAGAGCTGGCGGCCGAGCGGCGTATAGAGCAGCAGGCCGGCCGCCACGGCCAGTAGCGCAGCCACGGCGGCGATCACGCGCACGGCAGGGTTCTTCAGCATGGCTTTCCCTATAGGCCGGCCCACTACCTCGATCAATTGGTCATTTTGAAGCATCAGTGGCGATGTAACCGATTGCCGCGTCCTTGCGTATTCACCTATAGAGCCGAGTTGGGCTGCCAGGATCGCAGAACAGACTATCTCGGCCTGCGTGCCTCGGCCGCGAGTGAATGGAGCAAGTGATGATGGAAAGCGTACTGAACTGTGGTGCCAACGGATGGCTCATGCTGGCGGCTGGCGTCGTGACCTACGGCACGCTGGTTTTGGCCGGTGCTGCGCTGATTAAAGACCTCTTCTTTGGCGGCCGCAGCCATGCCGCCGGCTAGTCAGCTGCTAATCTTCCAACCTTCAGAGGCCTGGCGCTCATGCACTTTCGAGAAGAGAGACCTATGGAAACGACAAATCTTCTGATCACGACACCACCAGCTGCTGAGAACTCGTCCCGCCATAGCGCCACTCAAAGCGCCGGCGGCTGGCTTGGTCGCCGGCGCCCCCTCGTTTTCGCCGGCGGCGCAATTGTCGCCGGCGCTGCCCTCGCGTTGAGTCAGCATTGGCTTACTGTCGTCGATCTCGTGCCGCTGCTCTTCGTGGTGCCATGCGCGGTGATGATGTTCATGTGCATGAAGGGGGGCATGAACCGGGACTAGCAGAGGGGCTCGACTCAGGCCTCTGCTCGCCCCGGAACGCCGATCGGCACCGACACTCGGAACTAACGGCCGAGCCGGTGATGTCGGCTCGGTAACTGGCCTTGTAATCACTCAGAACTTAAGGAGAAACACATGACTCGCAAACTGACGACGCTTTTCGCTGCTGCTGCCGTTCTCACAGGCATTACCGCTGCAACTGTGGTTTTCGCCGAGGAGGGCAGTCCCCCCGCGACGCAGCCGCCCCATGCACAGGGCATGATGGGTAACCACGGCGGTATGATGAACATGATGGGGCAGATGAGTCCCGATCAGATGAAACTGATGACCAGCATGATGGAGAAGTGCAACCGCATGATGGATAGAGCGAGCAACGCTCCCGCAAGAACCGATAAGGAACAAACACCCGCGACCCACGGGTGAGTACTACGATCTGGGAAACTTGGCGCACGAGCGATGACGTCGATGGCCAAGCGCCCGAGGATCATCGCGCGAGCAGGCTCGCGGTGCGCTGGGTTGTTGCAGGGAACTGAGTTGATTTCGGTCCACGCCCTGCTCGCGTCCAGCCGAGCTCGACGACCGGACAAATGCCGGAGGTAGGCCGCGTAGTCTCCAGCATCGCGAGCTCCGAAGGGTGTCAACGTGGGCAGCTCCGTCGTGCGGCGAACAATGCCGTCTGCGGCATGACCGTGGATCCGCAAACCTTAAGGCGTCGGGCCGATTCCGCCAGGCTCACAGGCTCACCCACTATTTCTGCTCTGCGGGATGCCGCGCAATTTCTTAGAGTCGGAATGATGTGGCTTCGTGTCCATCGGATGACCCTGCGCGATGGCGCCGCGCCCCTTCGCGACACCGATTGGGCCTGTGCCGGAAAGACACCGGCCAGGACGGAGGGCATCATGGGCGACCTTGGGCCGGACGACGAATTAGAATAGGATGCGCGCCGGACACTGGGTTCGGGGTCAAGCGTGTAGGACCGCCGGACGCAATGCCGTTCAACTAGATGGCGCGATGCCGAGCAGCGGCAGTCGTCGGCTACGGTCCTAAACGCGTAATAGTGGCCTTGCAGCCGTAACCAAAAGGTCGGGTTGCGCGAACTAATGGATATACGGTCGAACGAGCCGGAACTTCGGACCCTGATGCTGGCGGGCCTGGATGGGGACGCGGCGGCACACACGGCGCTCTTGAGCAAGCTGAGCCCATATCTGCGAGCGTACTTCAAAGGTCGGCTCGTTCGCGTTGGCCGAGGTCCCGCGGATGCGGAGGACTTGGTTCAAGAAACGCTCATCGCGATCCACACCCGTCGGCACACTTATGACCGGTCGCAACTCCTAACACCATGGATCCATGCAGTCGCCCGCTATAAACTGGTGGACTACCTGCGCCGTACGAAAGGGTCGGTAAAAGATGTACCGATCGAGGAAGCAGAAGAAGTGTTCGCTGACGCCGACTCCGCCGCCGTCGAAAGCGGGCTCGATCTGGGAAAGCTCATGGCGCGGCTATCGCCGAAAGCGAGACAAGCAATCCAGTTCGTCAAGCTCGACGGGTTGAGCGTGAGCGAGGCGTCGGCGCGATCGGGCATGTCAGAGTCGGCCATCAAAGTATCCGTGCATCGCGGTCTGAGAGCGTTGTCGCTCCTGGTCAGGCAAAGGAGTCCCTCATGAAGACGGACGATCTCGTCAATATGCTCGGCACGAACGTCGAGCCTGTCACGGGTCGAGAGCTGCGCAACACGATTGTGATTGCACTGACTGTCGGGTTGGTAGCTGCCTTTTGCCTGATGCTGGCGATTTTTGGTGTGCCGGCCGATCCGCTTGGCGGGGAGTATTTCGCTCTTAAGCTACTGGCGCTGGCGTTCGCGCTGGGCCTGGTTGCCGCCGGGGCGACTTTTTTGATTAGGTCCGCACGCCCTGGGGAACCGGGACATAGGCCGCTGCTTCTTGTCGGCTTGTTGTTCTTTGCCATCCTGTCGGGGGGTATCGTCGCGCTCGCCTTTAGCGATCCGGCTGCGCGAAGCGGAATGCTATTTGGACCGCAGTGGGCGGCCTGCTTGGTTTGCATTCCGCTGCTCGCCGTCGCTCCTTTCGCCTCGCTCATTTGGGCCCTGCGCAAAGAAGCGCCGACCAACCTAGTGCGTACTGGTGCGATTACGGGACTGGTCGCCGGGGCACTGGGCGCCGCGGTCTTCGCGTTTCACCATCCCGGCGGCTCCATTCCGTTTATCGTCCTCTGGTATGGCGGACCCATCGTCCTCTGCACCCTCCTCGGGGCGATACTCGGACCTCGGCTTCTACGATGGTGATCGATCTGCTTCGGCTGCCGTTATCACGCGCTTTCCGCGTCGGCTGACCATTCGATAGGTGATCGAGGGCGGTCTCGCCACTTGATCGCTATTGATCTCGCGTCTTATCGCGTGTCCGCGTCACCACGTGTGTGTGCACAGTTCTTCGCAGCCCAGACGGTTGGACGCACAGCGATCCCACAACGCCACAGCGTCGCTAATCGCCATTCCATCGAGCGGAAGCCCGACGATGTAACCGGAGCACGCGATTCTCCGTACTGACCAATAGAAGCGATGAGCAACCACGGTGAGGAACAGCTTGCCTCACCTCGAGTTGACTCGAGACAACCGAGGAAGGAGAAGCACATGATGCACAGCATGTTGTGGCCGATGATTGCCCCAGGAGCCTTGGTATTGGCTGTGCTGACGTTGGCTGGCGCGGCGCTTGTGAGATATTTGTTCTTCACTGCCCCGGCCGTAGTTCCAATGCCAATCACAGACGCAGCACACTTTGCCGGCGCGAGTCTGACCCGCCGGTACCAATGGAACACGGAGCGCATCGGGTGCACCTGACCGACGATCGATAGCTCAGTGATAGGAGAGCTGACATGAGGACGGTTACAGTGGATGTCGGCGGGATGCTGTCGATGCTCGACTATCAGGCTGTTGAGAAGCAGCTCGGGCGGATGGCCGGCGTGCGGCGGGTGGCCGTCAGCATCGCGTCTAACAGCGCAACGGTCGAGTACGACGAAACCGCCACCAACCCTGGAGCTCTCGAGGAAAAGATCGTCGCGTGCGGCTTTCGCTGCACAGGCGAGATCATGCCCAAGCATCTTTGTGAGCCGCATTCCGAGCACGGTGCACATGCCGGGCATCCAGCTCCTGGGATGCCGGACGCGAGTGTGGTCACGACGGCGGCGCCTGCCGCGGTTCACGGGCACCACGGCCATGTCGCACTTGCGCCGAGGGGGACAGCTTCGGGCGAATCGGCGGCGATGCCGATGTCGCATGACATGGCGCACGAGATGGGACATGGCGCCGGCATGGACATGCAGGGCATGGTCCGGGACATGCGCAACCGCTTCTGGATCAGCCTCGTCTTCACCATACCGATCTTCCTCTTCTCGCCGATGGGCTTCGACTTCATTCGTTTGACGCCGCCCTTCGGGCTCGATCTCAACCTAGCCCTGTTCTTCCTGGCGAGCGCTGCCATCCTCTATCCGGTCTGGCCGTTCATCATCGCTGCCGTCCGGGCGCTGCGGAACGGCATCCTCAACATGGCGGTGCTGGTCCTGCTCAGCGTCGGCACGGGATACCTTTTCAGCGTCGGCGCCACCTTCTTATTCACAGGCCAACAGTTTTACGAGGCTTCGGCGGTACTACTGGTATTCATCCTGCTCGGCCATTGGCTCGAGATGCGGGCACGGGCTGGCGCCTCGGCGGCCATCCGCGCGTTGATGGACCTGGCGCCGTCGAGGGCGACAGTTCTGCGCGGTGGCCGCGAGGTCGAGGTCCCCACAGCGAACGTCCTCGTCGGCGACACCGTCGTAATTCGCCCCGGCAACAAGATCCCGGTCGATGGTACGGTGGTCGAAGGAGTATCCCAGGTGGACGAATCCATGCTGACCGGCGAGTCAATGCTGGTGAAGAAGGAGCCCGGCGCCACCGTCATCGGCGCGACCATCAACAAGAGCGGTACCTTCCGCTACACCGCCACCAAGATCGGCACCGATACCGCGTTGGCGCAGATCGTCAAGCTCGTCCAAGAGGCGCAGAACTCCAAGGCGCCGGCGCAACTCCTGGCGGATCGCGCGTCGCAGTGGCTCGTTATTGCCGCGGTCGTGATCGGCCTTGTTACCTTCGCTGCCTGGTTCTGGTGGCTCGGCCAGCCCCTGCTCTTCGCCATGACGCTCATGATCACGGTCTTCGTGCTCGCCTGCCCCGATGCCTTGGGACTCGCCACGCCCATGGCCGTGATGGTCGGCACGGGGCTCGGCGCGATGAACGGTATCCTGTTCAAGAATGCCGCGGCGCTCGAATACGCGACTAAGCTCGACGTCATCGTAATGGACAAGACCGGGACACTGACGTTGGGACAGCCGCAGGTCGTGGACGTCGTTACCGCCAAGGGTCACGCACCAGAGACGGTGCTGATGACCGCGGCGGCGGTCGAGCAGGGATCCGATCACCCGCTCGCCCAGGCCATCCTGCGGCGCGCCGAAGGTCTTGCTGTTCCGGCGCAGAAGAATTTCGAGAACATCGAGGGCATGGGCGCACACGCCGATGTCGACGGCGACGCGGTCTTCCTGGGCAACCGGCTGCTCATGGACGCTCAGCAGCTCAATCTCGGCGATCTGGCGCCGGAAGCGCAACGGTTGCAAGGCGCTGGCCGAACTGTTGTTCATGTCGCCCGTGCCGGCAAGGTGATCGGCCTCGTCGCCATTGCCGACGCCCCACGGCCAACCGCGGCGGCCACAGTTGCCAAGCTGCGCGAGCGCGGAGTCCAGGTCGCCATGCTGACCGGCGATAACGCAGGCACCGCCCAGCGCATCGCCCGGGAACTCGGCATCGAGATCGTCCTCGCCGATGTTCTGCCTGGACAGAAGGCCGCCAAGATCAAGGAACTGCAAGGGCAAGGCAAGCGCGTCGGCATGGTCGGCGACGGCGTCAACGATGCGCCAGCGCTCACTCAAGCCGACGTGGGCTTCGCCATCGGCGCGGGTACGGATGTCGCGATTGAGAGCGCCGACGTGGTCCTGATGAAGAGCGACCCCTACGACGTGGTCGGCGCGATCGAGCTGTCGCGGGCGACGCTGCGCAAGATGCACCAGAACCTGTGGTGGGCCGTGGGGTACAACGTGATTGCGTTCCCGCTCGCGGCCGGCCTCTTCTATCCCTTCCTGTTGAGCCCGGAGATTGCCGCCCTGTCGATGTCGGGCAGCTCAGCTCTGGTGGCGATCAACGCGCTGATGTTGAAGCGCGCCCGGCTCGCGGGTATCAAACGTGGCGGCGATTTCCAAAGACCTCCCGGACAGGGCGCGGAGGCGACAGCGTGAGGGAGCTTCGTAGCGCTTCACCCACTTGCGCACAGTGCGCGGGTCGACGCCTACGGCTTCGCTGACGGCCTGCGGCGTCTGCCCGCTTGCCACCTGGGCCACCGTCCACTCTCGACCGCGCCCCGTTAGACGGGCATTCTTATGGACGTTCATCCGGTCCCTCCCAGAGATGACTGAGGCTTCGACACCTTCAGCTTCTCCCTGCAGGGGCCGGGTGAAAAACCTATTGAAAGCTCACAACTAGTCGCCGCCTTTCTGGGCAAAGAATGATCCAATCCGCTCAATCAGCCGGGCCGCGACGCCGATTTCTGCATCCGATTTAAGCCGTTTCACATCTCCAGCATCGCTGCTCAGGAGCAGTCGTTCAGCGAGGGCTCGCTCCAGTTCGGCTCTCAATTCGGGTCGCGCCTCTAAAACGCGGGTGATGTCCGGCTTGGGAAGTTCATAGATGATGCCGGACGTGAGGGCCCGCACCGATACGGTCATTGGCTTGCCGGATAGCACTGCGGGGGCGCCGAAGTCGTCCCCAGGGCCGCGGCGCTCAACTTCCACACTTGTTCCATCCTCCCGTTCCCTCATCAGGCTGACGACGCCGGTCTCGATCAGAAAGACGGACTGTGCCTCCGCACCTTGCTTCACCAGCATCTCGCCTGCCTGCATCACGCGCTTTTTCACGGCCGCCTGCAGGGCAGCACGTTCAGGCGGCAGTAGGTATGCAGATAGTGGGACTCGCTCGGCAACCTTGGGGACCACTGCTTTCTCGTCAACGGCGCCGATCCGCAGTACCGGCTCGTCGCCCGCCTGGGGAGCAGCGATGGATATCCCGGCCCAATTTGCGTGCCGGTAGATGGAATTCAGGACGTCGCTCTTCGCCTGACCCGTCACGGCGACACTTTCGACAAAGAACCTGACTTGATATTCGACCGACGATGCGGCGAATCCCTTGGTTCTGACCTTGGGCCCGGGCTCCAGCAGCACGCTTCGGCAATTCAGCACGGCTTGCTCGATCAGTTCGATCCCACGGGAAGGCGACGTTCTATTGTCCAGCGAAACCGTGAGTTCGACGCCCTGGGTCTGCGTCGGCGAGCTGAAGTTGACAATGCGCGACTTGGCAATGTTGCTGTTCGGCACGACAACACTCTCTCGGGTCGCCGTCAGGAGGTGCGTCGCGCGCCAATTGATCTCGATGACTTGCCCTTCGACGTTACCCTCCAGGGCAATCCAGTCGCCAACGTGAATGGGCCCTTCTATGTTCAACGCGATGCCGGAGAATAGGTCGCTAAGGGTGCTCTGCAGCGCAAGACCGAGAACGATGGCGATCACGCCGGAGGTCGCGAGCAGTCCGGTGATGGGAAGATTGAGGACGAGGCCGGCGACCGCGAAGAAGGTGCCGATGTAGACGACACCCGCTAGAAGTTCCGTTGCGAACTTGCGCTCCTCCGCCCGATGATCGATCAGCAGGAACGCACGCCCGGCGGTGACCACGAGGCGCGCAAGGGAGAACCACCAGAAAATTTCCAGTACTTGAGAAACGATCCGAGGGTTTCCCTGAATCGATGTCGGCGGCGGCTGCAGCGGAATAATTTCCGCGCGCCAGAGCGCATAGGTGTATAGGGCCATGTATGCGACGCCGACGGCGATCCTTGTCTTCGTTGGCTGCCGAAGTAGCCAAATCGTGCAGACAAGACCAACCGCGCCAACGACGCTTGCTATGATAAGAGCCAGGTCAAAGATCATCGTTGGGCCTGCTGTCCTGCATTGAATGCGGCCTTATGCACCATAGGCTCCCCTCACGGAATGAGAAGAACAATGGCGCACGTCTTGCCCGGCCACATAAATGTCAGGGAAAGCTTCGCAAGCGGCCAGATGAGGCCAAGAGGTTGGCTTCGGGCCAAAATGCGAAAAACTCGCATAGAGCACATAATTTCCACTCATCCCGTGTAACGGACATTCGTCGGCGGGGCGGGCGCGACGCGATAGGACAAACTTGCGGTCAATAGCATTTGGCTGCGCGCTTACGAGTGCCCGCCCCGGATCGGCAAAGCGGGAGCCAGAAACGTCCGACGGCGAAGCGCCTCAGGCTGCCGGGCGCGGCCTTTCGGGCGCTACGGCGGTGCCTTCGAGCAGCGGATAATGGCAGGCTACCTGCCGGCCCTTGCCGGCCAGTTCCAGTACCGGCCGCTCCGACTTGCAGCGCTGGGTGGCATAGCGGCAGCGCGGATGAAAGCGGCAGCCGCTGGGCGGGTTCATGGGGCTGGGCACGTCGCCCGCCAGCACGATGCGCTCGCGCCGGCCCGGGCGATCCACCTCCGGCACGGGCACGGCGGAGATCAGCGCCTCGGTATAGGGATGGGCTGGCGCGCGGAAGATTTCATCGGTGGGTCCCGTCTCCACGATGGCGCCCAGATACATGACGGCGACCCGGTTGGAGACCTGACGCACGACGCTGAGGTCATGGGCGATGAAGATATATGTCAGGCCCAGACGCTCCTGAAGATCGGCGAACAGGTTGACGATCTGGGCCTGGATGGAGACATCGAGGGCGGAAACCGGTTCGTCGGCGATGATGAGGCGGGGCTCCAGGGCCAATGCGCGGGCGACGCCGATGCGCTGGCGCTGGCCGCCGGAGAATTCATGGGGGAAGCGATTGAGATGATCGTGCTGCAGCCCGACGAGGTCCATCAGCTCGCGCAGGCGCGCCTCGATCTCCGCCCGGCCGCGCCTGCCATGGACGCGCATCGGCTCGGCGATCAGGTCGCCCACGCGCCGGCGCGGGTTGAGCGAGGCATAGGGGTCCTGGAAGACCATCTGCATCTCGCTCCGGAAGGGGCGCAAGTGCTTGAGGCTGAGCCGGGAAATATCCTGGCCCTCCAGCAGGATCTGGCCGGCGGTTATTTCGTAGAGCCGCATGAGACAGCGCCCGAGGGTGGATTTGCCACAGCCTGATTCCCCGACCAACCCCAGCGTCTCGCCGGGGTAGACCTCGAAGGAGACGCCGTCCACCGCATAGACGGTCTTGCGCTGCCCCTGGAACAGGCTGCTGCCCACCAGAAAATGTTTTTTGACGTCGATCGCCTGGATCAGGGCCGCCCGGGCCTTTGGGGTCTCGCCGAGTTCCGCGGCACTCATGATGCTTCCTTCAGGGCTCGGCCGCGGGCGGCGCGCAGGCCCGCGCGTTCTTCCAGCGGAATGAAACAGGCAGCCTCATGGCCGCCGGCGCCAGCGAGCTCCGGCCGCTCTGCGCAAGGCGCGAAGCGAAACCGGCAACGCGGCGCAAAGGCGCAGCCCGGCGGCAGGCTCAGAAGCGAGGGCGGGCTGCCGGGAATGGAGGGCAATCGGCGCAGCCGCGTGCCTTCGAGCGGCGGGATGGAATCATGCAGGCCCCAGGTATAGGGATGCCAGGGCTGGGTGAAGATCTGCCGCGTTGTGCCGCGCTCGACGATGCGGCCGGCATACATGACCATCACCCGATCGGCGACCTCGGCCACCACGCCCAGGTCATGGGTGATAAGGATGATGGAGGAGCCGAAGTCGCGGCGCAGCCGCTGGATCAGTTCCAGGATCTGGGCCTGCACCGTGACGTCGAGCGCCGTCGTCGGCTCGTCGGCGATGAGCAGCGAGGGATTGCAGGACAGCGCCATGGCAATGAAGGCGCGCTGGCGCATGCCGCCGGAGAGTTGATGGGGATAGCGGTCGATGGTGACCGCTGGATGGGCAATGCCGACAGCGTCCAGAAGCTCGACCGCCCGCTGGCGCGCCGCGCGCTTGGACATCTTGTTATGGGCTCGCAGCTGCTCGCAGATCTGCCAGCCGATGGTATAGACGGGCGTCAGCGCCGTCATCGGATCCTGGAAAATCATGGCGATCTCGCGCCCACGAATCGAGCGTAGCGCGCGCTTGGAGAGCCCGTGAAGCTCGCGCCCCTTATAGACGATCGATCCCTCAACGACGGCATTTGGATCGTTGATCAGCCCCATGACGCTCATCAGCGACACGGTTTTCCCGGAGCCGGATTCACCCACCACGCCGACGATCTCTCGTTCGCCGATGCGGAACGAAATATTGTCTACGGCGCGCACCAGGCCGCGCTCGGTGCGGAACGAGACCGAGAGACCGCGGACTTCGAGCAGCGTCTTTGCTTCGGCCTCAAGCAAGACGCACCCGCGGATCGAGGACGGCATAGAACAGATCGACCACAGCATTGGCCCCGACGACAAAGAAGGAGGCGTAGACCACGGTCGCCATGATCACCGGCAGATCGAGGCTCTTCAAGGCGTCATAGGTCAGCTTGCCGACTCCTTGCAGGCCGAACACCACTTCGGTCAGCAGCGCTCCGCCGCCGACCAGGGCGCCGAAATCAAGACCGAATAGAGTCACGAAGGCGATCAGCGAGGTGCGTAGCGCATGGCGTAGCAGGATTCGGCTTTCGCTCAACCCCTTGGAGCGTGCCGTGCGGATGTAGTCTTCCTGATTGGCTTCCACGATGCCCGCGCGCAGCACGCGTCCATAGAGGCCGATATATAGGATCGCCAGCACGACCCAGGGAATGACCATGGTCTTGAACCACTCCCAGGGACCCTCCGTCAGGGGCTTATAGCCCAGCGCCGGGACCCAGGAGAACAGCCAAGTATCGTGCATGCGGCTTTGGGTGACGAGGTTGACCACCTCGCCCAGCCAATATACGGGCATCGATATTCCGATGAGCCCCAGAATCATTAAGATCCGATCGAGCGGACTGTTCTTGGTCGCCGCCGCAACCACGCCGATGGCGATACTGCCCACGATCCAGAGAAGTGCCGCGCCGAAGACGAGCGACAGGGTGATCGGGGTTGCTTCCATGACCTCGGGAATGACCATCTGGCCGCGGTTTTGGAAGGAGGCCAGGTCGCGCGTGATGAACAATCGTTGCAGCATCAGCAGATATTGAACCGGCATGGGCTTATCAAGGCCGAAGTCATGGCGCACGGCCGCCAGGGTTTCGGGCGTGGCGTTGCGTCCGGCGATACGCGAGGCGGGATCGGCGCCGGGCGTGGCGAAGAAAATCAGAAAGACGACGATGCTGATGCCGGCCATGACGAAGAGCATCTGGAGCAGCCTGCGGAT
>WNFS01004268.1_pt1 | contig 12648 bp, 12 predicted proteins | sample 5400141 | NCBI WGS metagenome assembly WNFS01 (sample SAMN13153358, study PRJNA577476) | soil metagenome | isolation source: 60 cm saprolite under Madrone tree | place: USA:California | collected 2016-06-14
GAGCACGGCCGAGATGCGCCCCCTGCGCCGCGACATGCAGATCGTGTTCCAGGACCCGCTTGCCGCCCTCGATCCGCGCATGACGGTCGGCGAGATCGTCGGCGAGCCCTTCGACACCTTCATGCCGTCGCTGCCCAAAGCCGAACGCAAGGCGCGGGTGCAGGAGATGATGGTAAAGGTGGGCTTGAGCCCGCACATGGTGAACCGCTACCCGCACGAATTCTCCGGCGGCCAATGCCAGCGCATCGGCATCGCGCGCGCCATGATCCTCAATCCCAAGCTCATCGTCTGCGACGAGCCGGTCTCGGCGCTCGATGTCTCGATCCAGGCCCAGATCGTCAATCTGCTGATGCGGCTGCAGCGCGAGTTCAATCTGTCGCTGATCGTGATCTCCCACGATCTCAGCGTGGTGAGGCAGATCAGCCACCGCGTGCTGGTGCTCTATCTCGGCCGTGTGATGGAGATCGGGAATAGCGATGAGCTATATGCTGCGCCGCGCCATCCCTATACCCGGGCGCTGATTTCCGCGATACCGATACCCGACCCCGACCGCGAGGCGAACAAGCCGCGCGTGGTGCTCACCGGCGACCTGCCATCGCCCTTCGAGCCGCCGAGCGGCTGCCTGTTCCGCACCCGCTGCCCCAGGGCGACGGCGCTCTGCGCGGAGGCGGCGCCGCCGGAAGATCGCGTGAGCGAAAGCCACCGCGTGTTCTGCCACCACTGGCGCGAAGGGTAACGGTCGAACTGCAGTCGTTTTTGGCCGCGCAACATGCGACAGTGAGCAGTCGTCGCCAAGTCGTCAACGCCACTCCGCCATCGCACGAATGCTGCTTCGGTTGAGGTGGACGCGGTCGTCGACATATTCGACGTTGGCGAGCGGGAGAAAATGGTGCAGCCCGTCGGGGGAGTCGTTCTTCGTGAGTCTGATCTCGCCGGCTTCGACGCGATCGATAACGCCCACGTGCAGGCCATCATTGCCCACGACTTCCATGTGCTCTCTGATTTGCTCGGGCGTAATCATGGGTCGGGCTCTCTGTATTTGCCTTGAGAGAAACTCCGGTGCTTTGGCTGAGTTCCGGATCACCTCGATCTGCTGGCCTGCGCAAGCTCGTTGGCCTCCGAAACCGCGCCGCGTCGCTGCGCTCTGGATAACTGAGACGAGGCCAACGCGCCCAGCGTCATCACGCCTTTTTCGATGCGTGCATCAAAGGGGTGGCCGCAGCTGAGGCGGAGGCAGTTACGATAGCGACCGCTGGCGGAGAAGACGTCGCCCGGGGCGAAGCAGATGCCAATTTCCAGCGCCGCGTCGAACAGCGCGCGGCTGTCAAGCGGTCGAGGGAGTTCCAGCCACAGCACGAAGCCGCCGGCCGGCCGGGTCACCCTGGTGCCCGTGGGAAAGGCCGTCTCGATCGTGCGGGTCATCTGCGCGATGTTGTGTTGGAAGGCGCGCCTGATGCGGCGCAGGTGGCTGTCGTAGCCTCCGGAGGTGAGGAAGTCGGCGAGCGCCACCTGCGGCAGAGCCGGGCCGCACAGCGTGGCAGCGTACTTGCGCTCCAGGACCCCTTGCATGTGCCGGGCGGTAGCGATCCAGCCGACGCGATAGCCCGGCGCTACGGTCTTCGAGAACGAGCTGCAGTAGATCGTGTTGCCGCGCCGGTCGAGCGCGGTGAAAGGCCTGGGGCGCTCCCTGCCGAAGTAGATATCACCGTAGATGTCGTCCTCGATCAGCGGCACTTGGTGACGGGCCAGCAGGTCCAGTACGGCGAGCTTCTTCTCGTCGGGCATGGTGCAGCCGAGCGGGTTGTTGAAACTCGACGAGAAAAGGCAGGCCGCTATGGTCCTGCCCCTCAGCGCCTGCGCCAGAGCCGGGAGATCGATGCCGGTGCCCGCATCCGTCGGCAACTCCAGCGCCTTGAGGCTGAGAGCCTCGATGGCACGCAGCAGACCGAAGTAGGTCGGCGACTCGATGGCAATGGTGTCGCCAGGTTTCGCCACCGCCGTCAGGGCCAGCGTGAGGGCCTCGGTGCAGCCGCAGGTGATGGCGATGTCCTCAGGCGAGAGCGTCTGCCCCCAGTGTATGGCTCGGCGGGCGATTTCCCGGCGCAGGCCGGGATCGCCCCTGGGCTCGGTGTAGGTGTTGCAGCCGAGGCCCCTGACGCGCGCGGCGCGCGCCAGAAAGCGGTCGAGCCGTCCCGCCGCGAGCATGTCGGCGCTCGGAATGGCGCAGCCGAGCGGAACGAGCGCGGGATCGCCGGCGTACTCCAAGAGCTTGAGGAGGAGGCCCGACACCGCAACCGTGGTGGGCTTTGCCGGCGGACGGGAGATGGCCGGCGCCTTAAGGGCGTTAGCGCGGCCTGTGGCCACGTAGTAGCCGGACTGCGGCCGCGCCTCGAGCACGCCGCGGTCCTCCAGCAGCCGATAGGCGTGCAGCGCGGTGGAGAGGCTGATCCGGCGTTGCTGGCAGATCTGGCGCAGCGACGGCGCCCGCGAACCCAGCCCCAATGTGCCGTTGTCGACGAGCGCCGTAATGAAGTTCGCAACTTCCTGGTAGCGATAGTGCGGGCCGAGGCGCACGAGCGTCATCCTCCATGCTGCATCCGACGTTTCGGTCCTGCCTTGGGCAGGCAGCCGCAAGGAGCATAACTGTTATGGCTACAATTTCAACAATCTGTAACTGTTATCACTACGCTGGCTTGGCTAAGGAATGATCAGGGAGAGGCGATCATCATGGCACGCTACGCATTTCAGCAGGTCGACGTCTTCACGGCGGTTCCTTTCAAAGGAAATCCGCTGGCGGTGGTCGTCAGCGCGGATGGCCTGAACGACCAGCAGATGGCGGCCATCGCCAACTGGACCAACCTCAGCGAGACTGCGTTCCTGCTGCGGCCGACGCAACCGGGTGCCGACTATCGGGTGCGCATCTTCACGCCGGAGCGCGAGCTGCCGTTCGCCGGACATCCGACGCTTGGCAGCTGCCATGTCTGGCTCGCAGCCGGCAACGCCCCCACGGCAGACCACATCGTGCAAGAGTGCGCCGTCGGGCTCGTCCGGATCAGGCGGGAGGGCAAACGGCTTGCCTTCGCCGCACCGCCCCTGCAACGCAGCGGCGCGGTGGCGCCGGACATGCTCGCCCGCATCGCCCGTGCACTGCAGATCGATGCCGTTCAGATCAAGGCCTCGCAATGGGTTGACAACGGACCCGGGTGGGTGGCCGTGATGCTCGCCACGCGAGCCGAACTGCTGGCGGTTGAACGGGACCACGACGCATTGCCCGGCCAGGCGCTCGGAGTGGCAGCGCCATGGGACAGGGACCGCGACGGCACCGATGCGCAGTTCGAGGTGCGTGCGTTCATGGGCACCCGCCCCGCCGAGGACCCCGTCACGGGCAGCCTCAACGCCGGGCTTGGGCAATGGCTGATCGCGGCGGGGCTTGCGCCGGAGACCTACGTCGCTAGCCAGGGCACCGTGCTCGGACGGGCGGGCCGCGTCCACGTCGCCCGCGCTGGCGGTGACATCTGGATCGGGGGCGAGACGGTGACCTGCGTCGAGGGGCGGCTCAACGTGTGATGTGGACCACGAAAACGCTGCAAGGTGTCGTTGCAGCGCTGTGGCAGACGGCGCGCGGCGGCCTGAGCGGCGAGTCAAAGCGTCGATGGAGCATCACGCCAGCGCTGTCGCGGCGGCTGCCCGGTCTCGCCCGCATCGCTCGCTCGATGTGGCACTTGGCCCTCATCCTGGAGCTCGCCGTCGAGATTCGGCGGGAGCGGCGCATGTTGTCGAGCCTGGACGATCGCGCCCTCAAGGACATCGGCCTCAATCGCGGCGAGGCTGACGCCGAGGCGGACCGCCCGTTCTGGGACATCCCCCGCGCAGACAGAACAAACCTACCAACACGAGCGCGGCCCTCAGTCTACTCGAAGCCTCCCTCGCCCGTGTCATTGCGCTATGGATCACGCCATCAATACGTAATTCGACGTATTGATGGGAGGAGCCCTTGACCGGACCATTCCGCCGCAAACTTGGTAGTTTCGCGCCACTGCATGGGCGCGCTGTCAGCGTCGGAGGCGATGGGTTGTCGTCGGAAGAACTACCGCTTGAGCTGCGGCCGTCTACTCCGCGCAAGCATCTCGCCATTGGTGCGGCACTCGCGGCGGCGGTTGCCCTCGCAATCGCCTTGGCGAAGGCCGCGGATTCCTATCTTTGGATAGCGATCGGCAGCGCGCTTGGCGGGATGGCTCGCCATTGGTGCAACGCCGTGGCGACCCAATGGCTTGGCCCTTCGTTCCCCTGGGGTACGCTGTTCATCAACGTCACTGGATCCGTGATAATCGGATTTTTCTTTGCACTCACCGACTCAAGCGGCCGCTTTGATGTGTCTGCCAACGCAAAATTGTTCGTCATGACCGGGATCTGCGGCGGCTACACGACTTTTTCCGCCTTCAGCCTGCAATCCCTCACCCTTTTTCAGGACGGAGCGTGGCTTCGCGGCGGCGGTTACGTCGCCGCATCGGTTGGGCTCTGCCTGCTCGCGGTGTGGGCCGGGTATGCGTTGGGCGCGGCAATCAGATAGCCCCTCCCCTACCCTCCCCGGACCGCGGGCGTCTCGCCCGCTCTTGTTTCGGTAGGGAGGGGGCGCAGGCGCCATCTGGCGGCATCAATGCGACAGCATCCATGGACGGCGGGACGGGAAGCTTTTCGCCGCACTCTTGTGGCGCGCTGCACTTTTGTGGCGCAGCTTTGAATTCGACGTGGCGCAGCATCCGCAGCCGGCGCCATGTGCAGCTTTATGTGCCGCTTGCAAAGACGACCGCACGGCCGGAGCATCGGCGCTGCGCTCGTTCGCCGCATGGGCGCGCCGCGATTGCGGCGACATGTCGAGGCATTGCGGCGCCGTCAGCAGGACGCGTGGCGCGCGCGCTCCACATTGCGGACAATCGGACGGCAACTCATATTCCGACATCGCTCGCGTCCTGGTGAACGGGCCGCAGTTTTTGCACAGGTACTCGTAAACCGGCATGGCGGACTCCCTTTTTCTAGAGCGCGTTCCATGAGACCGAATCATCGCTCCACCGTCGTGCCCGTCCCCGGACTTGATCCGGGGATTGCCGCGGGCATCCACGTCTTTCCGGCGGCACCTCAACAAGCAAGGCGTGGATGGCCGGGACAAGCCCGGCCATGACTCCGGAAAAATGGTCATTTGTCAGGCGACATCGGTATATCCACCCCGCCCGTGACGTGCTTGATCGGCCCCGCCGCACTCGGCATGATGTCGAAATCGAAAATGTCGGTCGGCAGCCACAAGGTCGCGCAGGCATTGGGAATATCGACGACGCCCGAGATATGCCCCTGCACCGGCGCCGTGCCGAGGATGGCATAAGCCTGCGCCTTCGAGTAGCCGAACTTGGTGAGGTACTCGATCGCGTTGAGGCAGGCCTGGCGATAGGCGACGTGGACATCGAGATAGTGTTGCTTGCCCCATTCGTCGACCGAGATGCCCTCGAAGATCAGGTAGTTGTTGTAGGTCGGCGTGATCGGCGACGGCTTGAAGATCGGGTTCTTGATGCCGTATTTCGCCATCCCATCCTTGATGATGTCGACCTTGAGGTGCAGCCAGCCGGCCATCTCGATGGCGCCGCAGAAGGTGATCTCGCCGTCGCCCTGACTGAAATGCAGGTCCCCCATCGAAAGGCCGCCGCCGTTCACATAGACCGGGAAGTAGATTTTCGACCCGCGCGACAGGTCTTTGATGTCGCAATTGCCGCCGTGCTCGCGCGGCGGCACCGTGCGGGCGCCTTCGGCCGCAACTTTCGCCCGCACATCGCCCTTGGCGGTGCCGCAATGGGCGGTCGCGCCGAATGGCGGCGCGGCCAGCGGCGGCACCCGGTTCGGGTCGGTGGCGATGAAATCGAGCTCGCGCTTGTTCCAGGTGTCGAGCAGCTTCTGGTCCGGCAGGCAGCCGATCAGGCCCGGATGGATGAGGCCCGCAAAGCGCACGCCCGGCACATGGCGCGAATGGGTGTAGAGGCCGGAAATATCCCAGATCGATTTTTGCGCCAGCGGAAAATGATCGGTGAGGAAGCCGCCACCGTTCTGCTTGGAGAAAAAGCCGTTGAAGCCCCACAGGCTCTCCGGCAGCGCACCGACATCGAGGAGGTCGACCACCAGGAGATCGCCGGGCTCGGCGCCGGTCACCCCGATGGGGCCTGACAGGAAATGCACGATGGTGAGATCGATGTCGCGCACGTCGTCGGCAGATTCGTCGTTCTTGATGAAGCCGCCGGTCCAGTCATAGGTCTGCACGATGAAATCATCTCCCGGCTTCACCCATGCAATGATCGGGATGTCGGGATGCCAGCGATTGTGGATCGCCTCGTTCTTGTAGGGGGACTGCGAAAGGTCGATTTCTATCAGTGTCTTTGGCATTACCACCTCCTTTTAGCTCTTGTGGCCCTTCGCGAGGTTTCTGTTGGGGCGCGCACTTTGGTACTTCTTCCCCCACCCTACCCTCCCCCGCGAGCGGGGGAGGGTAGGGTGGGGGTGCTGGCGGCGCCGCACGCGTGACCGCGAAATCGGGCGAGGTCAGACCGCGAGGAATTGCGCGATCGCGGCCTCGTCGACGCGGTCGCGGGTATCGCTGTGGACGATGCGTCCATTCTCCATCACCAGGATGCGGTCGGCGATTTCGAGAATGAAGCTCAGCACCTGCTCGCACACCACGATGCACAGATTGCGCATTTGGCGGATCTCCTTGAGGAGCTTGGCGATCTCCTTGATGACCGACGGCTGGATGCCTTCGGTCGGCTCGTCGAGCAGCAGGATTTTCGGGTCGCTGGCGAGCGCGCGCGCAATCGCCAGCTGCTGCTGCTGGCCGCCCGACAGGTTGCCGCCGCGGCGTTTCTCGAACTCCCACAGCACCGGGAACAGGCTGAAGATCTCGTCCGGAATATCGCTCTTGCCGGTGACCACGAGCCCGGTCTCGATATTCTCGCGCACCGTCATGGTGCCGAAGATTTGACGGCCCTGGGGCACGTAAGAGAGCCCGCGCCTGACCCGGGCGTGGCTCGGCAGGGAGGTGACGTCGGTGCCGTCGACAAGCACCTGACCGGAGCGCGCCGGCATCACGCCGATCAGCGACTTCATCAGGGTCGATTTGCCCATACCGTTGCGGCCCACCACGGCGACGATCTCGCCCGGCGTGACGGTGAAATTGACGCCGTGGAGCACCTGGCTCTGGCCATAGGCCACGCTGAGATTGCGGACGTCGAGCACGCGCGCGTCTCCTTAATGTCCGAGATAGACTTCCTTGACCTGCGGATTGTCCTGGATCGTCGCCATGCTGCCCTCGGCCAGCACCTTGCCCTGGTGCAGCACCGTGACCCGATCGGCGATGCTCGCGACGAACTTCATGTCGTGCTCGATCACGATCACGGAGCGGCCCTTGGCCACGCGCTCCAGCAATTCCGCGGTGCGCGTGCGCTCTGAGACGCTCATGCCGGCGACCGGCTCGTCGAGCATCAAGAGCTCTGGGTCCTGCATCAGCAGCATGCCGATCTCGAGCCATTGCTTCTGGCCGTGGCTCAAGGTCTCGGCGAGGCGGTCGAGGTGCTGGTCGAGAAAGATCATCGCGGCGACCTCGCGCACCTGATCGATCACCTCGCCGGTGCGCTTCCAGAACAGGGCGCCGGCGACATTGCGGCCGCGCGGCACCGAGATTTCCAGGTTCTCGAACACAGTGAGATCTTCGTAGATCGACGGCGTCTGGAACTTGCGGCCGATGCCGCGGCGCACGATCTCGTGCTCCTTGAGCCCGGTGATCTCCTGGTCCTTGAACTTGATGGAGCCGCTCGACACCTTGGTGCGGCCGCAGATGAGGTCGAGAACCGTTGTCTTGCCCGCGCCATTGGGGCCGATGATCACCCGCAGCTCGTTCTTGTCGACGTAGAGATTGAGATCGTTGACGGCCTTGAAGCCGTCGAAGGAGACGCTGACGCTTTCCAGCGCGAGCAGGAAGTCGGTCGAGCTCGACATCGCCTCGCTCCCTATTCGGCCGGACTCGCGGCCGGCGACGGGCTCGCCGGCCGTGCGCCACCGAGCCTGCCGATGAACGGCACGATCTGGTCGGTGACGAGGCCGGCGAGGCCGCGCGGGAACGCCAGCACCACCAGGATGAACAGCCCGCCCATGGCAAACAGCCATAGCTGCGGAAAGCTTTCGGAGAACACCGTCTTCGCCCAGTTGACGACGAGCGTTCCGACGACGGCGCCGACCAGCGAATGGCGGCCGCCCACCGCGCAGAAGATCACCATCTCGATCGACGGCACGATGCCGACGAAGGACGGCGACATGAAGCCGACCTGCAGGGTGAACATCGCGCCACCGACCGCGGCGATCGCCGAGGCGAGGCAGAAGATGAACACCTGGAAGTTGGCGACGTCATAGCCGGAGAACCGCAAGCGGTCCTCCTTGTCGCGCACCGCGACCAGGATGCGGCCAAGCTTGCTGGCGATGACGAAGCGCGCCAGCAGCATTGCGCCTATCAGCAGTGCGCAGCACACGAAATAGAGGATGTACTTGGCGTTGTCGGTGCGAATGTCCCAGCCAAGCAGCGTCCGCAGGTCGGTGATGCCGTTGATGCCGCCGGTGTAACCCTGGCGCCCCACGATCAGGATGGTGAGCACGGCCGCCAGCGCCTGCGTGATGATGGCAAAGTAGACACCGCCGACCCGCCGCTTGAACATGGCTATGCCGACGATCAGCGCCGCAAGCGTCGGCACCGCGATGACGGCAAGGAGCGCGAACGGCAGCGACTTGAACGGAATCCAGAACAGCGGCAGCTCGGTGAGCTGATTCCAGTCCATGAAGTCCGGGATTCCGGGAGTCGACTGGATCTTGGTGTTCTCGACGCTTGACGCCTCAAGCTTGAGGAACATCGCCATGCAGTAGCCGCCTAAACCGAAAAACACGCCCTGCCCCAGGCTGAGGATTCCCGTATAGCCCCAGCACAGCACCAGGCCGACGGCGACAAACGCGTAGGTCAGGTACTTGCCCACCAGGTTGAGGCGGAAGTTGTCGAGCAGCAGCGGCAGCACCACCATGATCGTGACGGCGATCAGCAGGAAGCCGACGAGCTCGATATTACGGTTGTTCTTGAGAGCCGCCGACATGGATCACCTTCTGACCTTGAGGACGAACAGCCCCTGCGGACGCAACATGAGGAGGCCGATGACGATGAGGAGCGTGAGCACCTTGGCCATCGACCCGGACAGGAAGAATTCGAGCGTCGATTGCGACTGCGAGATGGTGAGCGCCGACGCGATGGTGCCGATGAGGCTCTGGGCGCCGCCGAACACCACCACCAGGAAGGTATCGACGATGTAGAGCTGGCCTGCGGTCGGCCCAGTCGAGCCGATCATGGTGAAGGCGGAGCCGGCAATGCCGGCGATGCCGCAGCCGAGCCCGAAGGTGAGCCGATCGATGCGCCGCGTGTCGATGCCGACGGCGCCGCTCATGGTGCGGTTCGCCACCACAGCGCGCACCTGCAGGCCCCAGCGCGAGCGGAACATCAACAGTGCGACCACCGCGGTGATGACGAGCGTCAGCCCCATCACGAACAGCCCGTTGATCTGCACCTCGATGGTGTCGGTGACCGGCAATGCGCCCATCATCCACGGCGGCAGTTCGACGCCGACCTCGCGCGCCCCGAAGATCGAGCGGAACGCCTGCTGCAGGATGAGGCTGAGCCCCCAGGTTGCGAGCAACGTGTCGAGCGGACGCGCATAGAGGTGGCGTATCAGCAGCCATTCGACCGCGAGCCCAAGCGCGCCCGAGACGATGAACGCCACCACCATGGCGATGAAGAAGTAGCCCACATAGATGCCGGGCGCGTAGGTCTGGCACAGGTGGGAGCACAGATACGTCATATAGGCGCCGAGGATCATGAACTCGCCGTGCGCCATGTTGATCACGCCCATCTGCCCGAAGATGATCGCGAGGCCCAATGCCATCAAAAGAAACACGGAGAAGAGAATCAGTCCGGCGAAGCCCTGCATCGCCAGGATCGAACCCAATTCGCCGAATGTATATCCACCGAGCATTTGCGGCTCCTGCGGTGCGGCTAGCCGAGCGTTTCCGAAGTTCGAATCATATCGATGTCATCCATCAACCTCGTCCTGAGGAGCCGACCGAAGGTCGGCGTCTCGAAGGACGGCCACAGGCGAGGCCGCACCAGCGGCCATCCTTCGAGACGCCGTGCTTGCGCACGGCTCCTCAGGATGAGGTTTGTGGGGGCCAACGCTATCCGCCTGATCTGCTTAGTTTCACGGGATCGATGCTCTGGTCTGGTCCTCTCCCGCAAGCGGGGAGAGGTTAAGTCTCGCGTCACTGATAGCCCTTGGGGAAGGGATCGGGCTCCATCAGGTTGGCGGTCTCGTAGACGAGATCGTACTGGCCGTCGGTGCGCGCCCGCCCGACCCGGGTTTTGCTCCACAGGTGATGGTTCTGGTGAATGCGCACGTAGCCCTCCGGCGCGCCCTTGAATTCGACGCCGGGCGAAGCGGCAGCGATCTTGTCGATATCGAAAGAGCCGGCCTTCTCGACGGTCAGCTTCCACAGCCACGGCCCCAGATAGGCCGCCTGGGTCACGTCACCGATCACGGTCTTGTCGCCCCACATCTTGTGGAACGCCGACACGAACGCCTTGTTGTTCGGGTTATCCAGGGACTGGAAGTACTTCATGCAGGCGTAGGCGCCGACGATGTTCTCGCCGCCGATGCCGTCGATCTCGTCCTCGGTGACCGAGATGGTCATCAGGGTCTGCTTGTTGAGGTCGACGCCGGCCGCCTTGAGCTGCTTGTAGAAGGCGACGTTGGAGCCGCCGACGATGATGGCGTAGATAGTTGAACTGGGTGCTGCCGAGCGGGAAGTATTCTTCGCCCAGCACTCTGAGCTTGAGAACATTCTCGATGTGCTTGCGGGCGATCTTGTTCGAGGTCCGCGGCCAGATGTAGTCGGAGCCGAGCAGATAGAAAGTCTTTGCGCCCTTCGTCTTCTGCACCCAGTCGAGGCCGGCGATGATCTGCTGGGTCGCTTCCTGACCGGTGTAAATGACATTTTTCGACTGCTCGAGGCCCTCATAGAAGGTCGGATAGTACAGCATGCCGTTGTATTGCTCGAAGACCGGCAACACGGCCTTGCGGGAGGCCGAGGTCCAGCAGCCCATGACCGATGCGACCTTGTCGTTGACAAGCAGCTTCTTGGCCTTCTCGGCGAAAGTCGGCCAGTCGCTGGCGCCGTCTTCCTGGATGAACTTGATCTTGCGGCCGAGCACGCCGCCCTGGGCATTGATTTGCTCGATGGCGAGCTTCTCGGCTTATACCGATCCGGTTTCCGAGATCGCCATGGTGCCGGTGACCGAATGCAGAATGCCCACCGTGACCTCGCTGTCGGTTACGGCGAGCCCCGTGGTGTTGACCTTCGCGGTTGGAAACTGTTGCGCCAGAACCTGAGGCGGCAGCAGTGCGGCTGCCGACAGTGCGGCCGTGCCAAGCAGCAGCTTGCGGCGGAACGGAGATTCCGGATCCCCGGGGTGATGCTCGAAAGACATGTGGCGCCTCGATAGAGCTTCGTTGATCGTTTAAGGAGGCGAGCGGTTCGCGCTCCATGGCCGAATAAGACGCCATCATGGTGCGTTGCAGCATACGTCAATTGACGTATGTCCCTACGCAATTCGCCCCATCAAGATGGCGGCAACCCGAAAGGAATCGGCGGCGGCGTGGCTGGTCTCAACGCGGGTGTTGGCATTTGTCTGAATCTTTAGGCATTTTGCCTATTTTGCAGCGTGCCTTGCCGTCACTTTCGGCACCCGCCCCGCTTCTGTTCGCATTAAATTCCGCGCGGGACCAAGAGGCCCCACCGCTATGACCGGCCCTGAAAGGCCACTATTGCAATGCAGCATCACATGATGGCCACGGTCACCCGGAGACCGCAGCGCCGGCCCGAAAGCTGCATGCAGATTGAGGAGACTGGCCAAGCGAGCGAAGCGACAGGAGTGGCAGCATGACTGCTCACCAACGTATCGTTCGCGTGCGCAGGAACTACAACAAGTGGGTCGCCAACCAGACCCTGGAAGACTATGCGCTGCGCTTCACGGCGAAGAGCGCGCGCAAATGGTCGAGCCTGCGCGTCGCCAATACCGCCATCGGGGCGATTTCGTTTCTGGCGCTCGAAGCGATCGGCGGCGCCATCACGGTGAACTACGGGGTCGCCAATGCGGCAAGTGCGATCCTGGTGGTCGGAGGGCTCATCTTCCTGACCGGGCTGCCGATCGCCTATTACGCGGCGACCTATGGGGTCGACATCGATCTCCTGACCCGCGGTGCCGGTTTCGGCTACATCGGATCCACGGTCACGTCGTTGATATATGCCTCATTCACGTTCTTGTTCTTCGCCATCGAAGCCGCGATCATGTCGCTCGCGCTGGAGCTGTGGGTCGGCCTGCCGCTGTTCTTAGGCTACGTGGTCAGCTCGGTGGTGGTGATTCCGCTGGTCACCCACGGCATCACTTTCATCAGCCGGCTGCAACTGTGGACCCAGCCGATCTGGATCATCCTTCACGTCCTGCCGTTCGCCGCCATTGCGATCTTTGATGCC
>WNFS01003056.1_pt1 | contig 12646 bp, 9 predicted proteins | sample 5400141 | NCBI WGS metagenome assembly WNFS01 (sample SAMN13153358, study PRJNA577476) | soil metagenome | isolation source: 60 cm saprolite under Madrone tree | place: USA:California | collected 2016-06-14
CTCCGTCAGTAGGGTATGTTGCGCCACCGAGAAGATGTGATCCCCGTGGGTCTGTCCGTTCCAGCGCGCCACACGGGCGAGGCCATGAGCAATATCTTCGATCTCGATGTCGAGTGGCGATGGATCGAGGAGATCGAGCCTGCGGCCCGACAACATCCGCTGCCACACCCGCGGCGCCGCGTCGTGGGTGCCGGTGCTGGCCTTGGTTTTTGTCATCTTGTGCCGGCCCTTCCTCCCTGCCCTCCCCCTTTCCACCCTTGCCTTCCCCGCTTGCGGGGGAGGGAAGGGGCGGCGGAGGGTAGGGAGGCGGGCACCTGGCGGACGTAGGTTGTCGTCTGGGCTTCGTCACGACTTCCCGGGCGAACGTCCAAGCATCTTTGCCATCTCGTCCTCAAGACTCTCCGGAGGTGGCTCGGCCTTTGTCTTTCCGGGCAAGACTTTGAGATCCGGCGGTGGCGGAGACAGCGGCTCGGGCAATCTGACGCTACCTTTTGCTGCATTGATGGCATCGAGAAGGGGTTTGCGCAGGGGAGGCGATTCCGGACGGGCGGGCGAGCGCGCTGCTGCCGGCGGCGGGGCCGCAGGTTCGATCGGCTTGGTCGGACGCCTCAATGCCGCTTCCAGGCGCTGCGCCATTTCGGCAAGGCTCTTCTCGTCGGACTGGACCGCACGTGGCGTCGGGGCAGCCGCGCGCTTCGCCTCAGTGGCGTCGCCCCCCACCCTACCCTCCCCCGCAAGCGGGGGAGGGTAGGGTGGGGGGGGGTCCGGCGCCGGCTGCGGTCGTTGCGCCTCCGGCAGCGACGGGGCGCGCCGTGGCTCCGTGACTGCAGGCGCACGGTTATTCGTTTCCACCGATGAAGGCGAGGGCGTCAGGACGGGAGCCGGGATTCCGTCGTCGGGCGGCGTGTCGGGTTCGACGTCGGCACTTCGCCGGGCCACCGGCCCGGTTCGCACTGCCCGCATGGACTCCACCATGGCTTCCCTGGCGCTGCGCAGTGGCGGTTCGACGAGCCCCGCATCGAGGTCGCCGCTGGCTCGCAACGGCCGCGCCGCCGGCTCCAACGGCAGCGTCCAATCCGGACCATCGCTCAATGTCGGGTGGCGAGACATACTCTCCGGAATTGGACGCGGGTCGCGAGAGACCGCGATCGGACCGGCGCGACCAATATTGGACTCAACCACGATATCGGTCGGACCGCCGATCATGAGCAGATGCTCGACATTGTCACGCTTGATCAGAATCAGCCGGCGGCGGGCGTCCACGGCAGCCGCGTCGATCACGGCGAGCCGTGGTTGCCGGCCACGCGGGCCGAGAGGGCTCAGCGGGCCGGTGACGAAGAACCTGCGCCAGAGCAGGGCGCCTGCGCCGATGAGGCTCAGCACCAGCACAAATGCAACGACGAATCTCCCCGCGTCCGGCATGCCGCCAAACATTAGTTCCATTGACGTAACTCCGTGTCCCGCAAACGCGGTGAATGAAGTTCGACCTCAATTGGGCCGGGTTAATGGCACAGGGCTATTTTGCCGGACTCCCTGAGCGGATTTTCCGGATAGCCGATTCGGACGACGAGTACCCCCAAAATCCAGGATTTTTCCGACCCGGTCGCATCCTGGGACGCAGCGAAGCGCCGACCCGTTTAACGTTCATTAACCAACGCGCTCAGCAAGGTCTACCCACCCGACGAACGCCGGCAAGCCGGTTAGCGCACCGCGCTGCACCAGTTTATGATCATACCGGATATTGGAGTTTTTTCCATGCGGCGGACCTGCATGCAGAGCATGGGGAGACGCTCTGCTCAAGCAAAGCGCCCGACGGCGTCAGCGTCGAGGTCGGAAACCCGACTTGACGTGCAGGCCACGGCGAACGAGCGGGCCAACGTGATCGATGCCGTCCCCGCCATTCGCCGAGGCGGAGATCGCGATCGGAAAATTCGCCTTCATCTCTAGGATGGGTCCGAATTGTTTCACACGCCCGGGAGTGCCGCCCTCGCGAGCGGTCGCCGAGATGATCGATTGCGGACCCGCTTGCTCTTTCTCCCATCTTCGGTGTAGATCATCGGCGCACACGTCAAGCGATCATCATCCAGGGAGGGGGAGATGAGCAGACTGGCGCTTTTCGCCTGGGTCATGATGGCCGTTGTTGGTTCCGCCTCCGCCCAGCAGGTTTCGCCAAGTGGTGTCAAGACATTGGCGCCGCCGGGAGCGATCAAGCCGACCGGCACCTGGAACCTCGGAACGCGCGCGGGCGACTTCGTCTACATCGCGGGAATGCGCGGCATTGACCCCAAGACCGACACCCTGGTCGAGGGCGAGGAAGCGCGGGTGCGTCAGGCGTTCCTGAACATGAAGCTGATCGCCGAGTCGGAAGGGACGACCTTACGCGATGCTGTCCGGCTGGTGGTGTACGTCACCGACATGTTTCGCTTCCGTCCGCTCGTCAACAAAATCCAGGCCGAATTGTGGGGACAGGGGCCCTATCCTCCGCGCACCATTGTCGAAGTCCATCGCCTCAATCAAGACGACATTGTCGAGATCGAAGGGACGTTCTACGCGCCAGCCGCCAAGGTCGCCGCCCAGCCGGCGTCGCCCGGTCTGGTCAAGACGTTGGCGCCGGCGGGAGCGATCAAGCCGACTGGCACCTGGAACCTCGGAACGCGCGCCGGCGATTACATCTATATCGCGGGAATGCGCGGCATCGATCCCAAGACCGATACGTTGATCCAGGGCGATGAGGCACGGGTCCGGCAAGCGTTCTTGAACATGAAGCTGATCGCCGAGTCGGAAGGGGCGACCTTGCGTGATGCCGCGCGGCTTGTGGTGTACGTCACCGACATGTTCCGCTTCCGCCCGCTGGTGAATAAAATTCAGTCCGAGCTGTGGGGCGAGGGGCCCTATCCGCCGCGCACCATCATCGAAGTGCACCGTCTCAATCAAGACGACATCGTTGAAGTTGAGGGAACTTTCTTTGCGCCGGCGGGCAAACCAGCGAACACCAGGGCCAACACTGGGGCCAAGTGAAGAGATTAGGCGATAAGGGCCCGTCCTGGAATAAGTGCTTCAAGAAGTGTCATCGCCTGCGAAAGCGGGCGATCCAGTAACCACCTGTTTTTCGACCGGAGCACAGTCGATGACGCGGCGGTTACTGGATGCCCGCTTTCACCCGAAGTCGGCCTTGGCCGACTTCGGCAGCTATTAGGCGAGCGAAATCGGAAACATCCGATTTCGCGGGGCATTACACTAAGTGATTCACTGTTTCTGGACGCGCTCTAAGGAGGATACTCATTAGCCGCCGCAGGTGAAGGCTTTTGCTATTGCGGCGGACATGCTCGGGTTGATCGATTTGGACAGCGCGGGATCCGGGAGCGAACAATGTTCAGGTTGGCGTTGGTTATCGCCGTTACCACGGCGTGGACGGTCAGTTCAGCTTCTGCACAAAAGCCTCCACCAGCTACGATCAATCCACCGGCTACCAATCCACCCGCTGCAATCAATCCGCCAGCCAAGCCCATTTCACCAGCTCCGGTCAAAACGCTGGTGCCGGCGGGAGCGATCAAGCCAACCGGCACGTGGAACCTCGGAACGCGCGCCGGCGACTTCATCTATATCGCAGGAATGCGAGGCATCGATCCCCGGACCGACGCGTTGGTTGAGGGTGACGAGGCGCGCGTTCGTCAGGCGTTCTTGAACATGAAGCTGATCGCCGAGTCGGAAGGGGCGAGCTTGCGCGATGCCGTCCGGCTTGTGGTGTACACGACCGACATGTTTCGCTTCCGCCCGCTCGTGAATAAAGTTCAGTCCGAGCTCTGGGGCCAGGGCCCCTATCCTCCGCGCACCATCGTCGAAGTTTTTCGGCTTAACCAGGACGACATCGTCGAAGTTGAGGGGACGTTCTACGCAAAGCGTTCCCAGTTGACGGCCCAGACGCAGACGCTCTATCGCGAATTTTTGCAATGGCAGGCGCAGCAGAAACCGGGGCGTGAGGCCAAGCCTCAGCCCAAGCCCCAGCCTCCGTCTAAGCCTCAGCCTTGACCCGAACCCGCCGTGGCAACACGGCCGCAAGCTCCGCGCTCGGTCTCAACTCTTGCTCCAGGGGTTGAAGTTCACAGCTCAATCGCGTGCAGCCTCCGCTTTTTGCGGGCGGCTTTGAGACCGGAGCCGCCCGGTAGCCCGGGTTGAGCGCCAGCGAAGCCCGGGGAGCGGCGTTGCCGTATGCGAGGACGGGCCGGATTTCGTTCCCGCTCAATCCGGCCTACCGCTCTACCCCGAGTCCCGCATCCGGAGAGAATCATTTAAGAAGAATCATTGAAGGTTCGGGCCGGGACGCGCTCTTGCGCCGGCCGCCCCTTCCTACCCCCTCCCCCGCGGGGGAGGTAGGGAGGGGGCAAGGGGAAAACACGAGGCCGTCGCGCGCGAGGGCCGGTTTTGATACGAGGTCCGTCATGGCAATGCAGGGCCTGAGCCCGACCATGGGAGAGCGCAACGAACGCCGGGGCAGCATTGCGCTGGTGCTACTGGTCGCCGCCGGCCTGATCGCCGCTGCCGCGGGTCTCATGCTGGTCGGCCGCAATCAGGCCGGTTCCTACGTGATGTTCCTGCTGGCCGTTCTCGGCATGATCGGGGTTTTCTCACTGTTTGCGCTGGCGGCCGGGGTGTTGCGCATTTCCGGCCGGGAGGCATCCGGCGGGGTACTCGAGCAGGTATTCGAGCACGCCCACGAAGGCACCGTGGTGACCGACGACAACGGGCGCGTCCTCCACGCCAATGCGGCCTACCGGGCGTTCTCGGGCGCAACCGGAATGCATGACGTGCGCCCGATCGAGCGCGTGTTCGTCGGCGATCCGGATGTCTCCGAGACGCTCTATCGCCTGCTCAAGGCAAGCCGGGATGGCAGGCGGCTTCAAGAGGAGGTGCGGGTCTCCGCGCCGCGCGGGGAGCCCGCGCGGTGGCTCCGGCTGCGGGTGCGTCCGCTCGGGGCGGCGGTTGACGCCGGTGGCACGAGGAAGGCCTCGGTATGGACCGTCGCCGATGTGACCCGCGACCGCGAGCGCCAGGAGAACGTGTTCCAGGAGTTGCAGCACGCGATCGACTATCTGGACCATGCGCCTGCCGGCTTTTTCTCGGTCGATGGCGACGGCGACGTCGGCTACATCAATGCCACGCTCGCGGGCTGGCTCGATCACGATCTCGCCCAGGTCGGCGCGGGGGGGCTCCGGCTGGCCGATCTTCTGCCCCGCGACAGTGTGGCGCTTCTGACGGCACTATCGGGGCATCCGGGCGAGGTGAAGACCGAGATTTTCGATCTCGACCTGCGGCGCCGCGACGGTCGCACCTTGCCGGTGCGGCTCTACCACAAGGTCGCGTTCGCAGCGGACGCCACCCCGGGTGCGTCGCGCACGCTGGTGCTCAACCGCGGCGGCGGTGCCGGCGCCGACCCGTTGCGCGATGCCGAAGTCCGTTTCATACGCTTCTTCAATAACACCCCGATGGCGATAGCGACGGTGGACCGTAGCGGCCGCATCGCCCGCAATAACGCCTTGTTCGCTCACCTGTTTCAGAACGTGCTCAAGGGTGAGGCGGCGTCGCAAGGGCGCACCATCCGCAGCGTGGTGACTGACAGCGATCGTGCCGGGCTCGACAAGGCGCTGGCGGCGGCGGCCCGCGGCCAAGGCGATATCGCGCCGATCGACGCGACGCTTGCCGGCGAGGCCAAGCGCTGGGCGCGATTCTATGTGACGCCGGTCGAGGACGCCGAGCGCGATTGCGAGGCCGCGATCGTCTACGCCATCGAGACCACCGAGCAGCGCGTGCTGCAAGACCAGGCCGATCAGGCGCAGAAGATGGATTCGATCGGCAAATTCGCCGGCGGCATCGCGCACGATTTCAACAACCTGCTCAACTCCATTTTCCTGGCGACCGACTTCCTGCTCAACGCGCACAAGGCGTCCGATCCGTCTTTCCGGGACATCATACAGATCAAACAGGACGCCAACCGGGCCGCGAGCCTGGTGCGCCATTTGCTGGCGTTCTCGCGCCGGCAGACGCAGCACCTCCAGGTGCTCGATCTCGGAGAGGCCCTGTCGGATCTCTCCATATTGCTGGGGCGTCTGATCGGCGAGCAGATTGCGCTTGACCCCGTTGACCCCCCTCGCGACCTGTGGCCCGTTAAGGCCGACCAGTCGCAGTTCGAGCAGGTGATCATCAATCTCGCGGTCAACGCCCGCGACGCGATGCCGGAGGGCGGAAAGCTCACCCTGCGAACGTCGAATGTTTCTGCCCCGGAGTGCGAGCAGTTTGCCCCCAAGAGCATGCCCGCGGGCGAATATATCCTGGTGGAAGTGAGCGACTCCGGAACCGGCATTCCGCCTGACATCATCGATCACATCTTCGAGCCGTTCTTCTCCACCAAGGAGGTCGGCAAGGGCACCGGGCTCGGACTCTCGACGGTCTACGGCATCGTCAAGCAGACCGGCGGCTTCATCTATCCGGAATCGACCATCGGCAAGGGCACGACGTTCCGTATCTTTCTGCCTCGCCATATGCCAACGGTCGATGAAACAGCGCCTGCCGCCGCGGAGCAGGGCGCTGCCGCCCGCGCCGGCAAGCTGGCGGCGAAACCCGCGGATGACACCGGGCAGGGCACAATCCTCCTGGTCGAAGACGAAGAGGGCCTGCGCGGCCTTAATGCGCGCGGTCTGACCTCGCGAGGTTACACCGTACTTCAGGCAGCGAACGGCTTGGAGGCGGTCGAAGCGTTCGACAGCCACTTCGGCAAGATCGATCTTGTGGTCTCCGACGTGGTGATGCCCGAGATGGACGGGCCGACCCTGCTGACCAAGCTGCGCAGCCGCGATCCCGGCGTCAAGATTATCTTCGTGTCGGGCTATGCCGAGGAGGCATTCGAGAAGAACCTCCCGGAAGGCGAGTACAATTTTCTAGCAAAGCCGTTTACCCTCAAGCAACTCGTCGGGGCTGTGAAGGAAACGATGGCAAGTGAGCCGGGAAACGAATTCAACTGAGCAACCCTTAAGCGCGCCGCCGTCAACCGAACGACCGTCAAGAGGTCCGACGCGGGACTATGAGGGCCGGCGTGAAACTGCGGCCGAACGTCGGCTGGCCAACTTACTGCTCGCCGGGTTCATTTTGTTTGTACTGGGCGCTGCGCTCTGGTTGGGCGATGCACTGGTCAAGACTCGTCGCATGGATGATTGCATCGCATCCGGTCGACGCAACTGCGCGCCGATCACGGCGCCGTCGCCGCCGTCACGCTGAACGCGGGCGGATCGGCTCCCGGTCGGGCTGAAGCACCCGACACCTCCGCCGCGCCGTGGCCGGGCTTGTCCCGGCCGCCTCGACATTTTTTGCTCCGTTGCGTAAAAACGCGGGATCGCCGGGACAAGCCCGACGATGACCCCAGCACCTGATTTCATGCGAGCGAAATCCGCTCTAATAGATGCCGGGAAGCCCAGCCTTGCGGGGATCAAACCGGCGATCGTAGATGCATTGAAATCCGATGTAGTCGCCGTATGTGCGGTGCACGCTGGTGATGCCGGCCAGCCGGTTCCAGCGGGCGCAATGTGCGGCCGCGATATCGCGGTAGATCAGGTCGACCTCCGGCGTCCATTGAATAATGCCGCCGGTGTCGTTTCCGGTGAGGCCGGGACCGGGGCCGGTGAAGCCCGCAGACGCGGCAAACGCGCTCAGAACCATGGCAACTGTAAGCATCCAGCGCATGGGAGAAAGCTCCTGCGAAATGCTAGATTTGGCAAACTTGTCTGCCATTGCAATGCACATTTCAAGCACCGGCGCCGACCCGTTCGCCGATTTGAGCGCAGCCGTGGTTTTTGCGCCATATCGGCTTGACCACTTGCCGGTTTGTGCCAACCTCGTCATCTCAACGAACGAGGCGGCGACGCCGCGATAGTGGGGAGGCGCCGATGCACGATACCGGCATGTCACGCCGATCTGTTTTCGCCTGCAGATGCTGTGAAGGGTCTGCTGCGGCGGGCCCCCTCCCCCGCGTGCGGAGGAGGGTAGGGAGTGGGAACCCGATGATCAGCCGGCGCAATTTCATCGTCGGCGGCGTTGCGGCCCTCGGGCTCGGCGCGGCCGGCCCCGTCAGCACGCCGGGGAGGACCCGGGCAAAGCCGCACCGCATCGACGTGCATCACCATCTGGCGCCGCCGCCCTGGGTCGAAGCGCTCAAGAAGGCCGGGCTCGATACCCTCCCGGTCACCAGTTGGACGCCCCAGCACTCGCTCGACGACATGGATCAAGCCGGGGTGGCGACCTCGATCTTGTCGGCCCAGACACCGGGAATCGGTTTCGTCGGGCCCAAGGAGGCCGCCGCCGTGGCGCGCGCCTCCAATGAATACGCCAAGATGCTGGCGGCGGATTATCCGGGCCGCTTCGGCACATTCGCGCTGCTGCCGATGCCGCATGTCGACGAGACGTTGCGGGAGATCGAATACGCGCTCGATACCCTGAGGGCAGACGGCGTTGGCTTCATGACGAGCTACGGCGACAAGTTCCTGGGCGATGACGCCTTCGCGCCCGTGATGGATGAACTCCATCGCCGCAAGGCGACGGCCTATACGCATCCGAATAATCCGGCATGCTGCCAGAACCTCGCCGGCATTCCGCCGACGATCATCGAGTGGGGCACCGACACGACCCGCACCATCGCGAGCCTGATCTTCTCGGGCACGTCGGCGCGCTGCCGGGATGTCAATTTCATCTTCTCCCACGGCGGCGGGACGGTGACGTCGCTCACCGATCGGTTCAGCGTGCAGCTGTTGATGAACCCGAAATACAAATCGTTCACGCCCGAAGGCGTCATGTCGGAGCTGGCGCGGTTCTATTACGACACCGCCCAGGCCGCGAACCCGGTCGCCATGGCGTCGCTGATCAAGATGGTCACCGCGTCGCAGATCGTGTTCGGCTCTGACTATCCGTACCGCACCGGAGCGGAACACGTGAGGGGACTGGCCGAGGTCTTCGGGCCGGAAGACCTGCGCAAGATCGAGCGCGAGAATGCCCTGAAACTGGTGCCGCGTTGGCGCGCCGCCCTACGCCTCCCCGCAAGCGGGGGACGGCACGCTTGAACCCTCCCCCGCCTGCGAAGGAGGGTAGGGGTGGGGGCTGCGGTCGACGGGGCGTGCGGCCTGATCATCAGAAACCCAAGCCTCTTACCACCGCAGGCCAACGGCTATCGTCCGATTGCGTCTCGCACGATCTAATCCGGCTCCGCTCGGCTACTTGGCGAACATCGCGGCAAACGGCCTTGCATCGAACACCACACGAATCTCCGATATCCTTTCGCCCTCGGTCCGGAACCATTCTGAGATGAACGAGGTGCCGGCTGGCGTATTCGTGATCATGTCGTAAAGCACGCAAACCTCGTTGCCATCGACAAACACCTTTTTAACTTCCACGCCCTTCACGATCCCCGCCAATTTTTTGATCGCCTCAATGTAGTCGTCTGCCTTGTGGAACGTGTCGATCGGGCCTTTGAAACTAAGATCATCGTGCAGCAGCTTGCGCGCCGCAACGAAATCGTTTGCCCCGACCGCTGCGTGAAAGCGGTGAACCACCTGGCCTGCAGATGTCATCGGACTTGTCCTTTTGTTGGGCTGATGAGAGGTCCATTTGACTCGCTGGGTCACCATTCGAAATTTTATTCGAACGCTATTGGTGCGAGCCAAGATGCGTCATCATCCTCGGCACGAGGGTGGCCAGTTTCAATGCCCAAAACGCCAAAACAATTTGCCGTTTGTAGAAGCTCGCACAGGCATGGAGGATACGGCGTGCGATGCGACCGGCCCGCGCGGCCTCGGATTTGCGATCACCAGAATACTGCCACGACCTAACCCGTCGCCGCAGGGCCACGCGCGTTCGGCTCTCTCTCGGCGCCGTTGCCGCGTCGGAATTCTCCTGGTCCTACTTCGAAAACGCGCTTGAACGCCTTGCAGAATGCGGCCTCGGACTCATAGCCGGCCAATTGAGCGACTTGAGCGACCTTGGCGTTTGTCGTTCGCAGCAGTTCGGCAGCCTTGTTGAGGCGACAACGCGTCAAGTAACGCAGCGGTGGCTCACCGACCAGGCGATCGAACTTGGCGGAAAGGGAGGATCTCGACATCCCTAGCCGCTTGGCGAGCGAAGCGACCGTCCAGCGGTGGTCGGGTCGGCGATGGATGAGCGCCAGCGCAGCACCGATTTCAGGATCGACCAAGGCGCGCAGCCAGCCGCTCTCGGCTCCGCCTGACCGCGCATAGTGGGCGCGCATGGCCTCGATGAACAGAATTTCGCACAGGCGGCTCGTGACGGTCTCGGACCCCGGGCTCCGCGCCGCGACCTCTGCCTCGATCCAGTCCAAGGTCGCCGCCAGCCAGGGAACCGCCCGCCCTTGCTCGGCCGCAATGTGCAGTGCTGGTGGCAGCGACGCCAGCAGGGGATTGGCGCGCGGGCTCTCCAGAAAAAACCCGCCGCAGATCAACGTCGTTGGGGCGCCGTCACCGCCATGTTCGAAATCACCGTTCGGTTTGGGCGGTTGCTCTGCAAGAAGTTCATCCAACCAGCGCGCCGGCGAGCCCGGCGCGTCGCGAACCGTGTGTGCGCTTCCATTGGTCAAGACAACGAGATCACGTGGAGCGAGCTGAATTGCGCCCTCAACGCCCTCTACTTCGAGCTGACATGTGCCGCCAGCAACAAAATGAAAGGCAGCGGCCTGCCGTGAACGGACGCTGAACCCCCAGGGAGCACGCAACACCGAGCGGCAGAATATGGTTCCCCGCAGCCGCACGCCGCGCAACACTTCCGCCACGACATCGTTGGGATCGAATCCGATGAGAGGTTCCATTCTCGCATTCGCTGACGATGGCACTCACGTCACAATATTCCAACGCTGCAACGCTGTTGCAAGTCTAGCTTGCGACATCCTCTCGATACGCCAATCGCATTATGCTGATACGTGATGAGCCTCGACGCTGGCGGCGTCCCGGGACCGCGGGCGTCTCGCCCGCTCTTTGTTCCGAGATCGAAGAGATAGATGCGGGCGGGACGCCCGCGGTCCCAGGACGCGCACTCCAGTCCTACCGCCCGCGCGACTCGTGCCACAGCAGAAACATCCCCGACCCCACCACGATCGCGGAACCCGCCAGCAGCGCGGCCGACGGGAGATCGCCCCACACCAGGAACCCCAATATGATCGCCCATACGAGCGAGAAGTAATTGAACGGCACCACCGCCGACGTAGGGGCGAGGTGGAGCGCGCGCGTCCACAGGTATTGGCCAAGCGCGTTGCCGAGGCCGTTCACCACCATGGCGCCCCAATCCTGGAGGGTCGGCGTCACCCAGCCGAACGGCAAAGCCGCAGTAAAGAAGGCTGTGAGGAACACCATCTGGTACATGGTCAATGTTTCGGCCGACTCGGTCGCCGTCATGCCGCGCACGCCGACCGTGACGGTGCCGAACAGGATCGCATTGGCGAGCGCGAACAACGATCCGGCCTGGAAGGTGTCGACGCCCGGGGAGGTGACCAGCAATACGCCCAGAAACCCGACGATCAGCGCACCCCAGCGCACCGGGCCGACGGTTTCCTTGAGAAACACGACCGACGCGACGGTCGCAAAAAGCGGCGCGGAGAAATTGATCGCGACCGCGCTCGCGAGCGGCATCAGGCTGAACGCAATGACGAGAAAGGTCTGCGCGCACGACTGGGAGATGCCGCGCAGCATGTGGTCGCGCAGCCGCTTGGTGCGAAATACGGAAAGCCCGGTCGCGGGCAGGATCACGAGGCTCGAGCCGATGAGCGCCGCCGCGGCCCGCACAAACAGCATCTCGCCGATCGGGTAGGTGGCCACGAGCCACTTGGAAAGGGCGCTTGAACCCGCGAACAGGACGGTCGCGGTGAGCATGAAAGCGATACCCAGCGGGATTTGTTCTGCCCGCTCCCTGCGCTCCCCCGCACGCGGGGAAGGATGGGAAGGGCGCTCGCTTGTCGCCTTCAGGGCGGCGCCCGCCTCCGCGGCGCCGTTCGATTGTTGCACCCCGCTGCTCCTTGGGCATGTCCGGACGGGCCGGCGCCGCCATCGGTACGCCATTGAGGGAAAAATGCTATTGCGATTGTCACAAGACAGTCAGTCGATTTTGCTCTAGCGGGCGCGATTGTTCGCTGACGATGCGGCAACAGGCTGGGGCGGCGTCAATCTCTGCCGCCGCCGTCGGAATTCGCGCGTACGGTTCCCTGCACTGGATCGCCGCTTTCGTGGGCGATGACATGTCGTAATGCCATTATTCCCAGAATTCCACGGCCGCGCCGCGATGTGACGGATGGCAGGAACAGCAATGCCCGGCACGAGGCCGGGCATTGCACAGCACCACCAAAACCTAGGAGGATCGCCGCCTCGTCAGTTGGACGAACTCGGCAGAATCTCCACGATGCCGACCATGTTGAGGCCGCTCATCGCCATCGCGATATTGCCGTCTCGGGTCGGCATCATGTGGCGCACGATGCCGCCGCCGTTGGGGATTTGCCAAGTCTGGAATTTTTCCGTCTTGGGATCGAACCGCACCAGATTGTTCGGCCGCGTGTTCGATTCCACGTACCAGATCTTGTCGTCGATCACCGTCATGCCGTAGGGCTGCGACT
>WNFS01012460.1_pt1 | contig 12639 bp, 17 predicted proteins | sample 5400141 | NCBI WGS metagenome assembly WNFS01 (sample SAMN13153358, study PRJNA577476) | soil metagenome | isolation source: 60 cm saprolite under Madrone tree | place: USA:California | collected 2016-06-14
GGACTTCTGGGGAGTCAGGGGAGACTTCAGTTCTCAATTTTCGGGATGGAACATTTACGACAAAATCTCGTCTAATAGGCCATGCGGTCACTGTGGCGAGACATTCGTTACGGCCTACGCGGACTGCGTGCAAACCCCGGATTCTCCGCGCTAGCGATGGCGACTTTGGCGCTGGGCATCGGTGCTGGGACGACCATGTTCAGCGTGATAAAGAACGTCTTACTTTCGCCATTCCCCTATAAGGACGCGGACGAGATTGCGACGTTCGATATCCACGACCTGGACAACGCACGGCCCGGAGGGCGAGGGTGGTTGAAGCCTGCGGAATATCTGGAGTTCCGCGAGCAGAACCACGTGTTCAGCGAAGATATCGGCGGCGGGGTCGAGGATGTGCTTTGGACATCTGGCGAAGGAACGGAGCAGTTCGACGGGGCGTACGTCACGCCGAACACATTTCGTTTCCTCGGTGTGGCGCCGCTGTTGGGACGCACGATCACGCCGGAGGACGCCAAGCCCGGGGCACCTCCTGTCTTCGTGATGAGCTACAAGATGTGGCAGCGGCGATGCAACCGGGACCCGGCGATCCTGGGGCGGACCTTCGTGTTGAACGGAAGGCCCACGACGCTGGTGGGCATCATGCCGAAGCGATTCACGAAGCGAGCGGCAGACCTGTACCAACCGGCGGAGCTGGACCGCGCGGACGACCGGTGGTTCATGTTCCAGGCGCGCTTGAAGCCAGGCGTGACGTTGAAGCAGGTGGAGGCGGATCTGCTGCCCATCGCGCAACGCTGGGCCCAGGAGCATCCCAAGGACTACCCGAAGCGCTTCACCATTGAGGCGAGCAGTTGGGTGGACAGCATAGTGGGGCCGTTCAAGAAGACGCTGTACACGCTGGGGGCAGCGGTGGCGTTGCTGTTGTTGATTGCCTGCGCGAACGTGGCGAATATGCTGCTGGCGCGGTCGACGACGCGTGACCGGGAGATGGCGATCCGCGCGGCGTTGGGAGCGAGCCGATGGCGCGTGGCGCAACAGTTGCTTATAGAGAGCCTGCTCTTGGGCATCGGAGGCGCGGCCCTGGGCACCATGATGGCCTACGGTGGGATCAAAGCGCTTGTGGCATTCATTCCCGACGGCGCGATTCCGCGGGAAGCAGAGATCGGGTTGGACGCTCCAGTGTTGTTCTTTAGCCTGGGGCTGGCGGTAGTGACGGCCCTGTTGTTCGGCCTTGCGCCTGCGTTACAAATGGCGCGGCGGGACATTGTCGAGCCGCTAAAGGACTCCGGCCGGGGAGTGAGCGGCGGATTCCGGCGTGGCAAGTTGAGGAGCGCGTTGGTGGTCGTGGAACTGGCGCTCTCACTGGTCTTGCTGACGGGGGCGGGGCTCATGATGCGGACGTTCGCGGCGCTGCTCCAGGTAGATCTAGGATTCAACCCGAACAACATTTTGGTGGCGCGGCTACCGTTTCCGCGCGGGCAATACAAAACGGCAGCCGACAAAGAGCGATTCTTCAGCCAATTGCTGGCGCGGTTGAAGGTGTTGCCGGGGGTCGTCGAAGCGACGGAGACCAGCACACTGCCTCCGTACGGAGGCATTCGCACCGAGATAGAGATCCCCGGCAAAACGCACGGCGACCGATGGGACGCGCTCTACCAACTGGTTAGCGAAGGCTACTTCCGGACGCTTGGTGCGAGGCTCATGCGTGGACGGCTGCTCACCGAGGGTGAAATGAACGACGCGCGGAAAGTGGCGGTGGTAAACCAGACGCTGGTAGAGAAGTACTTCGGGCATGAAGACCCGATCGGGCGACAGATTCAGATCCAGCAGTTGGGCTCGATGCCGAATTCGCCGGTTGCCAATCCCGTTTTCGAAATCGTAGGCATCATTGGAGACATGAAAAACCAGGGAATCCAGGAGCCGATCCGGCCGGAGATTTTCATTCCCTACACAATCACGGGGAATTTCGAACGCGGGATTCTGGTGCGCACGGCAGGCAGAGCAATGCCGTTGTTGCATCCGGTGCGGCGAGAAATCTGGGCGGTCGACCATAACGTGGCGTTAACGATGACGCGCACCCTCGAGGATTTTCTTTCGGATTTTTCGTATGCGCAACCGCGCTTCATTTTGTTGGTGCTCGGGGTGTTTGCGGGGATCGGGCTGCTGTTGGTAGCCATTGGTGTGTATAGCGTCATAGCGTACACGGTGTCACGACAGACTCACGAGATCGGGATCCGGATGGCGCTAGGTGCTAGCCGCAAGGATGTGATTGGAATGGTGTTGCGGATGGGACTGTGGTTGATCGCCGTGGGTCTGAGCATTGGGGTGGGCGCGAGCCTCGCGGTGAACAAGGTAATTGCGAGCGAATTGTGGGGCGTGTCGCCACGTGATCCGGTCACGTTCGTCGGTGTGGGGCTGGTGGTGCTCGCCGCAGGTGTGGCGGCATGCTGGTTCCCGGCCCTGCGCGCGACACGAGTGGATCCGCTGGTGGCGCTGCGGTTTGAGTGAAGGTCCAGAAGGCGTGCATTTCGGAACCGCTTAGGAACCCAGCTTCACTCAATGTGGCCGATCCACGGCACCCCAGATTTTCGGCGGTTCCCCCGGTAGCGGCTCGGGGTTTTCATCCTCCCGTTCTTTGAACGCGCTAGGTGGTGGTAAGAACACGGTTCCTCGATCCTTCGTTCGGCCCTTCCCCCTTAACCTTTGTGCGAACGGGTTCCAGCATTCGGAGCAGATATCGTATTCCAGTTGCGGGCGGATGGTCGGCAATCCGGAAGTTACATAGAGCCTGGCCCAAGAGGGATAGGCGGTACGCCGTCATCACAGATAGGTTATGCGGAATCGAACGACTTCCGACGGACGCTCCTAGCCGCCGAGGTCCGGAACCGCGCGCAGCGCGTCGTTGAAGCGGTTGGTGAAATTAGCGGCGCAGATCACCAGCGTGAGCTCAACAATTTGACCTTCGTCGTAATACTTGCGCAACTCCTCAAGCGAACCGGCGCGGATCGCGGAAGCGCCGCGGGTGACCCGCTCGGCGTAAAGAATCGTGGCCTTCTCTTTTTCGTTGAAGAGTGAGCTGCGCTCGTAGAATTGCAGAGCTCGAATCTCCTCGTCGGTGATGCCAATCCGCTTCGCCGAAGCGGTGTGAGCGCGGGTTCAATACTCGCAGCCGTTGATCAGTGCTGTTTTCAGATAGGCTAGCTCTTTGTAGCGCGCTTCCACGGTGCCGCCTTCCATGACGGCGGAGTAAAAGGGGAGGAACTTGGCGAGAACCTCCGGCCGGTGGGCCATTAGGCCGAATATGTTGGGCATCTTTCCAAATTTCTTGGACAATCCGTCATAGATGGGGTGTAACCCGGAAGCAGTTTTTGCCTTGGGGAGCGGATTCACAAGGCTCATGAAATCCTCCTGACTCAATCACTTTAACCTAGATTCAACATCCTTTGACGATCTCGCGCCGAGCAAGAAAAGCATCGCTCGCTCGCGGCAGGGATCTTCCGTTTAGCGTGACTGCGCCGATCGTCTGCGCGGCGCGCTCATCCTCGAGCGGAACGAAGCAGCATCCATGCCGCCTCTCGGGCAGCAGCGACCACTTCGCGGATAGCCCGAGCGACCAGTTCGGGGTGATCAAGATGGATCCAGTGTCCGCTGTCGCTCGCCACCAGGTGCCGCCCACACGAAGAGAGCTGCGCTAAGTCGCGCTGCCAGTCGGCGTACGGTGCCGTATGATGGTCTCCCGAAAGTACGACCAGGGGCAAATCCCGAAGTGAGCTCACCGCAGCTGCTTGCGCGGCACTGACCGGTAGTGCGGCGACGTGCTGTCCTAGGCTCAGGAAATTCTTTGGCTGCGACCACAACGCGCGCACAATTGGCAGGATTGGTGCGGGCAACTTGCGAATCTCTCCCGCAATCCGTTGTACCGCGGCGGCCGTGCCGACGCCAAACGCGCTCGCCGCTGCCCATCCCAGCCTGGGCGAACCCCGCGCCAGCCGCGCGAGGCAAAACCGAACAAAACCCAATCGTGCGAGCCACGCTGCAATCCAAGCGTACCGCAGGCCCACTCCGATCATGCGCAACTGCTCTGGGGTCGGATTCTCCCATTCGGCAGGGTGAAGGGAATCCACCAGCACTATGCCAGCGACCTCATCGCGATACAGCTGCGCGAACGCCCGATTCACATAGCCGCCGAACGAGTGCCCAACGAGAACGTATGGCCCGGGCACACCTGTTGCATCAAGCAGCGTGTGTAGCTCTTGTGCGATCTGCCGAGCCGTGCGCGGCGCGCGCGCCGGATCGCTCCAGCCGTGTCCGGCGCGGTCGTAGCTTACCGCGCGAGCGAACTGCGCCACCTGCGGCTGCACCAGCGTCCAACTCAAACACGATGCACCCATGCCCGATTCAAAGACCACAGTTGGTGTGCCTTCTCCGGTTACGTGGATGTGCATCCGTCCCTTGTTGACTCGCACGAGCTGCCCAGGGGGCGGAAAGCGTCGGCGGTCCCGCCACGTTCCGATGGCCTGGTATAAGGTGCCGACCGCCGCCAGCAGAGCGAGCGCGACGAGAAGAATCACGAGAATCATAAGTGCCGTTTGAATGGGAGATCCTGAGCACCCAAGAATACGCTCGCCGAGCGGTCGTCTTCACCGATCACTCGCTGCTGACACTCACATTCCTATCTCGAGACCGAGCGCGGGGTTCTTCCAAGTGCCCCCTAATCAGTTCGCTTTCACGAGGCCTCCTCTCTTTTCTCATTCCGAAAAGTTCAACCGGCCGGGAAGGAAGTGGACTGAGCGTCTCGCGGGCCGGTGGTAGAATAGCTTCTACGATGTCCGATCTTGCGGCCAAATCATGCGTTCCTTGCCGTGGCGGAATGCCGCCGCTCAAGGGTGAGGAACTGTCCATACTTCAAAAGCAGGTGGATGGGTGGAACATCATCGAAGAACATCACATCACGAGGACCTTCAAGTTTCCCGACTTTCGCGAAGCCCTCAAGTTTGTGAATCGCGTTGGTGAGCTTGCGGAGGAGCAGGGGCACCACCCAGACATCTTCCTTGCCTGGGGAAAAGTCGAGATCACCACCTGGACACACAAGATCAACGGTCTGACGGAGAGCGATTTCATTCTGGCCGCCAAGATCGACGAACTCCACAAATCCTAGGTTCCACTACGCACCACCAAACCACACTCCCAAAGTCCGTGCTGCGGCCTCTTTTCATCCAAGCGAATGTCGGACGCGGAGACGCCGGGCGTAAATCCATAGATTCAAAATGCAGACGGCGATAGCGCCCGCAATTAGAAAGGTCGGGGGAACATCAGGGTACACCACCGCGTCGAGGTAGTGCAGAAGGAAAGGCCCGTGATAAGCTGAAACGCCGCCCCGCACCTCAAGCCACTCTTCCAGCGCTGTGAGGGGGCACCAGAAACCAAGGATTTCGATGATCATTCCATATACCAGCGTGGCAACGTGCAGCGCCGCGAGCCGCGGCCGGCCGCGCGTGAAGAAGGCGCCGAAGATGACCCAGGCGATGTAGACCACATGAAGCGACACAACACTGGCCGCCATCGCTCGATACAATCCCGGCGTCATGGTCACATTCCTTGGAAGCAAAGCCGAGAAGGCTACCTATCTTTGGGCGTGTCCTTCGCCCAGCACTTCGTGCAAAGCGTCTTGATGGGATACGGGCACTCATCCTGATAATTTGCCTCGCCACATTCCCATTTCGCCCCGCAGCACGGGCATTCATGCGTGTGAGTGCTGAGCTTGCCCATGATCCGCGCGCGTCTCTGCCTTGATGTCCACGACTTCAGAGCTTTGGCTATCGTTCCGGTCGACACCATCAGGCGGCTGAACGCCCGCCCTCCTTGCACTCACGCCAGAGGCGCGTCCAAGGCACTGCTTCCCGACGGACCTTAGAGATAGGCCGCTTGCAGACCTGGCACACTCCGAATGTACCCTGTCTGATCCGACCGAGTGCTTCTTCTATTGCTCGTAGGAGACGACTGTCTGTTTGGTGTAAGCGGATCTTGAGTTCCGCCTCCGCGTCAGCATTGGCTTGGTCAATTAGATCGCCCTCCAAGCCACCTGCAGCCGGCATTTGGGGTGTCGTCTTGGGCAGACAACAACTCACGCTGTTTCTCCAGCAAGAGTCTCTTGTATCGCTGTAAGTCGGCTGAACCCATGACCGGTCTTCAGTGGCAGCTGTCAGCCACCTGCCTTTTGATACTCGTCGGGCTGAAATTTACCGCCGTCAACGTAATTCTTGTTGGTCTCGATGTACGCGTGCCACTTCTCCGGCAGATCATCCAGCGGGAAAATTGCAGTCACCGGACAGACCGGAACACAGGCGCCGCAGTCAATGCACTCAGTGGGATCGATGTACAGTTGAGGCACTTCATCGAACGTCGGGCGGCCATCGTCATAGGTGCGGCCCTTTGCCGGATGGATACAATCCACCGGGCACACATCTACACAGACGGTATCCTTGGTTCCGATGCAGGGTTCCGCGATGATGTAGGCCACCGGTCACCTCCGTGCATGGACCGTATCGGCCTTCAAAAAAGCGTGGGTGGTGCTGCGTGTGACGCCGACCGGTGAATACACAGATTCACCCAGCAGTCCCAGACAGCAACCCCGGCGACGCAGCCGGGTGCCAGCTTTATTCCTCCAACCGAAGAACGGGGGGCTCAATCGCGTCGCCACACATACCACCAAGAAAAACACGCGAAATCGTTTGCGTCACCCTTTCTGAGCGAATGAGCAGACCCTAGGCTTTGCCAGTCGAACAAAGTCGTCGTACCGGATGCGAATCGCGTCGCGGTGCGTCCCGACGTTTAAGACAATCGCCTCATCGGCAGCCAGCGACTCATCTACGTACACAGGCAAGTTGTAGAGAGAGCCGAAAGGCGGCATGGCGCCCAGTTCGCAATCGGGGAAGAGACTGCTGAATTCCTGCTCGGTAGCTAGTTGCACAGGCCTTCCCACCTCGGCAGCCAGCTTATCGAGTGATTCGGCGCCGGTAGGACGGCCAGAATCATTTCTTCGCCCGCCCACAGAACCACGGTCTTAGCAAGCTCTTTTCCAGAGATCTGCATTGTGGCGGCTGCGCCCTGCGCGGTGTAGGCCGTGGTATGCGTCATTACCGAGTAAGGGATTTGGTTTTCGTCGAGGAAGCTCTTCAGAAGTGTGGATATGCTCATGGGCGTACTCCTTTCGCCCTGTGCACTAGCACGATTATCGCGCGGCGTAAGGCAAAAGGGAACATGTACCGCGCCTATCCAGACCTGAAGTGAGAGCAGCCGAACTCAGCGAACCATTTACTGTCCCTATCCCGAGCGCAGAGTCCTAGGCATCCCTTCATGATTAGATATTCCTTGGCTCTGCGCCCGCCGCTGGCGCAGCCGGTGCAGATGCCGTTCGAGAGAAAGCGTTTGTCTCGCCTTCTTTTTCCCCGCTCTTCTCGATCTCGATCGAGCCCTTGAAGTATGCTCCGTCTTCGATGATGATTTGCGCCGTCGTCAAATCTCCGTTCACCGAACCGTCTTTCTTGATCTCGATCTTGCCTTTCCCACGGACATTACCCTTCACGCTTCCGTAGACACTAACCTCGCCGGCAATGATGTCGGCTGTCAACTTTGCTGTAGCTCCGATCGTCAGCTTCCTCTCATCGAGCTGGACCAGTCCTTCAACCGTTCCGTCAATGTACAAATCCTCGTTGCCGGAGATTTCGCCTTTCACATACAGGCTCGATCCGAGCCGCGCTGTCGTTCCCGCTCCCGCTGGACTCAGCACATCCTTGTTCATCTTGGGTGTTCCCTCCCAAGAGGCCGGAGCGGGCTTTGCCAGCTGATTCATTTGCACATTTTTCGGTTCCGGGGCCGCAGCTAGCGGCGAATCCGATTTCTTGTTACTCCACATCGGACCTCCCTAGGGACAGCACAGCAGACATGCAGGGCCGGCGCTGCAACGTTTCAGGTCTCATCCCTAATTAGTTGATATTCATCCTTGAACATCTTCCCATTCGCCTTGAACGTATATCCATGCAGTTCTCTCCACTTCTCAAACAGTCTATGGTTGTTCTTCAGTTGTAGTAATGCAGACGCTACCGCTTCTGCACCCGGCATGTCTGCGTCCGCTGCAACAGAAAAGCACGTCGATTCGGAGCGGGGGGAGATAACACGTACAAATTTAGAGTCCACCAGGAAGTGCATACGGCCAGCTGTCAGGTGGTAACCTTCACCACAAACTTGCTTAGCTCCAGTGAGGGCCGCAATGCGCTTTAGGTACTTCTTGGCGCACTGGGCCGGCGTGTATTTGGTTGCCTTTCTCATCGCGAGCCGATCACTGCGCACGCGTGAACACCTGGCCGTCCGCCTTAAACGCCAGCCCGTTCTGAACGGCCCACTTGTCAAACAGCGCTGGATTGTTCGTGAGCTGCAGCAGCGCGGTAGCAATTTCCTCCGCTTTCGGCATGCCTTTGTGCACGGGATAAAAGCAAGTTTCCTCGTGTGCACATTCGGGATCGGTCATGTCTCGCAGCCGCGTGACATATCTATAGCGCACATGAAATCGCACCTTGCCGACATCCAGGACATAAGCATCATCCATTTGCGTGGCGCCGATGAGGGCAGCGATGCGGCGCAGATATCTTTTCGCGCGATCCTTTCTATCGAAGGGGTCCAGATCACCCGAACTGTTCTCAAAGCGATTGCCCTCAATTACTGCCACACGTCCCGAGTCTGAGATTTGGAGGCCCTCCTCTAAAAGATTGTTGGGTCGCTGTTGCTGTGGGGCAACTGCCCTAACCAAAGGCCTGCGGTGCAGGCCAGCGAACACAAATCTCCACACGATCAGAGCGAGGAACGCGATCATAGATAGATTTGGAGGCGACATACAGGTACCGCCAAGCTTCAAATGGACTACTGCCAGCGTCCGATTCAGCCCAAGGCCAACGAAGTCTTACACTGCCAGCCGGGCGTGTCGGTAGCGGCTAGCGGGCGGTTAGCCGCCTGCGATGGGATGAACCATCAAGACTTCGTTCTGCTCGCGCGTGACTTTCTCGAGGCGTTCACCGGTCGCCATGTCAAATGGCTGCGCGCCGGTCTTGGCTTCATATTCGGCAATCACTTTGTTCACCTCCTGCGGGACGTTCCTTTTCGGTTTCCTGTGGGAAAGCACTCGGCAGGTTTGGGTCCCTAAAGGTCATATTGCACCGTTTCTCAGAGTTGTCAAGACGGCGGTGCAGATGAAGATCGCGTCACGCTTCATGGGCCTAGCTACTTGCGGTACAGGAAATACGCATAGGCATCTTGCGCCTTGCATAATTGAGGAAAGCAAAATATATCGCCCTTTCCGTGGTCGTGTAATTGACCGCAGGAAGAATCGCCCTGGCAATTTTGCGTTCGGGCTGTTCACTGTTTGTGGAAACGGAGTCTGGCCAAACTCAACGCGAACAATCCACGTGCTATTGCCGATTTCCGTCAGTGGTTCAAAGCAATATTGCCGGTGTCAAGCGGCGGAGTGCTCGCGTTCTTTGCATTCGCGGCAGTGGCGTGCCCATGGCACCGCTTCCAAACGAGTCTTAGAGATAGGCTGCTTGCAGACGTCACACACCCCGTAGGTACCCTGTCTGATCCGAGCGACTGCCTCTTCGATTGCTCTTAAGAGACGACCATCTGTTTGGTGCAAGCGGATCTGAAGCTCCGCTTCCTCGTCGGCATTTGCTTGGTCAATGAGATCGCCCTCTAAGCCTCCTGCTGCCGGCACCCGGGACTGGGCCTCACCCGGGGCAGACGACAGCCCGCGCTGTTTCTTCAACAACAATCTGTGGTACCGCCGCAGGTCGGCTGGGCCCATGACCCGTCCTCTGTGGGAGGAAACCTTGCCTATGGCTCGGAATTCTACACCCGCTCGAACCCCGTGTCCGCAGCCCCGACCACCGCGCTGGCTTTCCTTTCGTCCTGGTTCTGGCACCTCCCAATGCTAGAATCGGTCAGATGTCAGGGCTAGCGACGAAAACGTGCGTCTCGTGTCGAGGAGGAGTGCCTCCGCTCAAGGGTGAGGAGCTTGCCACCCTCGAAAAGCAGGTGGATGGCTGGAGCGTCATCGAAGAACACCACATCACCAAGACCTTCAAGTTTCCCGACTTTCGCGAAGCGCTGAAGTTCGTAAACCGCGTGGGCGAGCTTGCGGAGGATCCTGATGCCCTGGCTGACCCAGGCTGGCGCGTTCGGAGAGACCGGCGGCGCTGCAGCGTCGTGCCTGGCTGTCCTGAGCGCAAAAAGGTCATCAGCACATCGAACGGATTCATCGAGCATCTGGCGAACGATGTGTTGCCGGAGATCTTAGATGCTGTGCTAGGCTCCCGCATGAAGACGCCGGAGCCAAAACCCTGCCGTAAATATCGCAAAGTGGACGCCGCTGAGTTTATACGCCACGTCAACGAAGACAAGTTCCCGAAGTGCCTGGCTGTGGCTCGCTACTTGGTGCGGGACATTTCGCGGTTGAAATATCTATGGTCTTCGACGTGGATAGTCACTTTCTTCAACTCAAACCGGGTACCTTTGCAATTTCTGCAGGGCGGAAACTTGCGGCCTTTGATGCAGGTAACTTCGTGTGCTCTCGCGTGCCCTGGGTCATGCGTCACAGTGTAAATACCTGAATGAAGAACTTTCTCACCAGCCGTGTCGAGCATTGTGCGGGCACCTCTGACCAGTTCAGTATGGCAGTGTTTCAAGGCTAGTGCGGGGGTTTGCGATGCTAGCTAAACTCTCAACCGGCGCTTATATTGAATCGCAACAGCGAGGCCGTCCTCCCATTCCATCTGGATTACATCGCGCCAGTCGCTATCCATTCGCAGCCAGCATTGAGCTGACCGACGTGCGGTCAGAAAGGCTTCTCACTGCACGCACCACGAACCTGAGCCTGTTTGGATGCTACGTGCACACCACCGACCCGTTCCCGGAGGGGACGAAGGTCTCGCTGAGGATTACCCACGGCGGCACAAGCCTCGCGGCCTTAGGCAAGGTGGTCCATTCCAAGCCGAACTCTGGGATGGGGGTCGCCTTCACCACAATTGAGCCACCTAGCCAAGCAAATCTGGAGAAGTGGTTGGCGAGCCTGCGGATTGAGTAGTCCGGGCTGCCTTTCCACAAAATCTGCCCGCTGTCGGGTCAGGCGATTGACGGTTCATCTCTCTGTGACGTAACGTTTATTCGTGCAGGTCGGACAACGGTTGCGGGAACTCCGCGAAGCGAAGAATCTCAGCCAAGGCAACATCGAGCAGCGCACTGGGCTGCTGCGCTGCTACACGTCCCGAGTGGAGAACGGTCACACCGTTCCTTCGATTGAGACCTTAGAGAAGTACGCTCGGGCGCTCGAAATTCCGCTCTACAGATTGTTTTATGAAGGCGAGGAACCACCGAAGAAACCCAAACTGCCTCCTGCCGAGAAAGCGGAACCACCCTGGGGAACAAGGGGCAAGGAATGGCCTGAGCTACGCAGTCTTGCGAAGGCGCTCTCTCGGATGGATGGGCGCAGGCGAATGCTTCTGCTCGGGTTGGCTCAACGGATGGCAAGGCCGTCAGCCAGCGAGTAGGAGGCTAAACGCATACGCACGCGTGGTGCGATCCGGTCCCCCGGCACCATTCTAACGGCCACACCGCCGAGCCAATTCCAAACACCCGATGCAAGGTAGGTTTTTCCGGCGGGTTTAAGGGTGATTTTCTGGACGTGCTGCGCGATCTCAGCTCGGGCCAGGCGTGGCTCGCCGGCAAACATCGATTGCAGGTTCTTTAGGCGTGACTCGACGAAATGACGGGTGTCGCGCAGCCGCAGCTTCATCGCAAGCGGTCCGGGTGTGGTGTACCAGGATGCGTTATCGGTATTTCCAACAAAACATGCCATGCCCCCAGCCGAGACTACTAGAAGTAAGCACACCGGGACAAGGATCCAACTGGGGTAGATCTCACAAATGCGGAGCTGAAGCTTTTCAAGACAATTGGAGCAAGGGATCGCCTTGTCCAGAACGCACATTTTCCAGTTGTAGCTGGATCGCTGCTTTCACGAAGGTGGTTCGCATCCCGACCTTTTCGCCTTTCACGCAACGTTTGCTCTTCGGAAGCTGGAGTCCAGCATGCCCGCTGCCCAGCGACCGTCACATAGTCCCGATGAGATTGACGAATACGCCTTTGTGGTTGTACTTCAGATCGGTCAGGTCGTCGGAGAAGTCGGTGAAGTTGTAGCCGACGCCAGCCTTCAGGTTCTTGCTAATATGACGATAGATCGCGGCCAGCGCGCCGCGGCGCCGTTGACCGATATCCGGTAGGTAAAGCGTTCGCACCTCCGCCAGGCCATCCCATTCCTTGAGGAACCGCCAGTCCACGCGCAACACCGCGAGCTGCGCGCGGTTGTCGAAAAAATTCGCGTTCACGCGATTCAGACTTTCCTGTCCCATGCGGTACGCGTACTTGCTTCCAAGGGACCAATTCGCCGTGAGGTCGTAGTTCAGATCCAGCGCCGCGATGTGGCTCTTCTGAAGGAACTCGGCCGCGGTGTTCTGCAATCCCACCTGACCCGTGGTCGGCACGTTATAAAAGTACGTGTACTTGACCAGCGCGTTTAGCCGGTCGTTCCTCACCGGACGGTAC
>WNFS01005018.1_pt1 | contig 12638 bp, 8 predicted proteins | sample 5400141 | NCBI WGS metagenome assembly WNFS01 (sample SAMN13153358, study PRJNA577476) | soil metagenome | isolation source: 60 cm saprolite under Madrone tree | place: USA:California | collected 2016-06-14
TACCCAACTGTCAGTGATTGCGTTGTATCTGCCGCCGGTGTTTACTTCCCTAGGACTACCATTACCCTCTCCACCCCATATAATCATCTCGTTGCCAGTCCACACAGCGGTATGCAGAGTTCGGGGGACGGGTGCGCTGACGAGGCTCGTCGCTGCCCAGCTGTCAGTGGCGGGACTGTATCTGCCGCCGGTATTCAAACGATAGGGGAGTGAAGAGTTGAATCCGCCCCAAATTATCATCTCGCTGCCGGTCCAGACGGCCGTATGCTCGGCGCGCACGTCAGGCACATTCACAGTCGTGGTGGCTGTCCAACTGTCGTCGGTACAGTCCGTGGAGATTTCCGGGAGTTTGTAGCCGGCGTTGTCCGGGTTCACAGCAATGTCATCCTGAGCGAAGTCGAAGGATCCGCTGGAACTACCCATGAGGCGTGCCGCGGGATTCCTCGACTTCGCTCGGAACGACGTGTCTTTTGCATTGGTCGTCAGTTCGCTAACAAGCCGCTCCGCTAGGATGGGTCTGGCCAGACACTCCGCAATCACAACGGAATCATTCCCGAGAGCTGCAAAGAGTTCGCGTAACAGATCAGGCTGTTTGGAATGTTTTGCCATGCGCTCCATCTCGGCTTGAAGTTCGCTGGCAGTGATTGGCCATCCCCGGTCATCGGCGATCAGTTGCGATTTGCGCAAATAATCTTCGACTTTTCGTTCAATTTGCTCCCGTGAGATCACCGCATCGACCGGCGGCTTCGGCTCCGCATTGTCCTTCGGCCAAATCCGGTGCCGCCAATAAACTTCCTCAATGGCACGCTGATAGGCGACACGCTGCGTGAATGTCAGCGTTCTACTGGAGGGCTTCGCTGGCGCTTCGCGACTGGAGGACATCAGTCCCAACGTCGGGACTCCTATCCCCAGCAGACACACGCTTGCCGCGCAAAAAAGACGAGCCATGTACGCCGCGCTTACGAGCAAGGCTCAAGATAAAAATCTGAAGCGAAAAGTAAATCATTCTCCTGACGAAAAGTTTCCGGGTTTCAGATGACCTTTTCGAACAATGAAATGCGCTGAGACAGCGCACGCTGAGGCGTTCGATATCAGTTCAAACTCCTGATCCGGTTGCAAGATGTGCCGAAAAATCCAGCAGACGCACTGCTGTCAGGGTAGCGCATGCGTCCCGCTTGCGATTTTCTACTTCGCGAGCTCGCCGCGGGACGAGTCCGTCCGATTGTGCGGACCAGAGGCTCGCGTTACATTGTTTTTATGGTCAAAGTTTCCGTCAAATATGCTGGCGATTTGCATTGCGACGCAACACATGGGCCGTCGCAATCAAAAATTTCCACCGATGCGCCGACTGACAACAAAGGCAAAGGCGAAGCGTTTTCGCCTACGGACCTTGTTGCCACGGCGCTCGCCACGTGCATGAGCACGACAATGGGAATCAGGGCGGAGGAACTTGGCGTTAATCTGCGCGGCATGACCGTCTCCGTGCAAAAGGAAACCGGATCGTTGGATTGCCGAGTGAAGTGCACATTCCGCTGCCGCCCGATTCGCCCCATCGCGAAATCCTCGAGCAAACCGCGCTCAATTGTCCGGTGCACAAGAGTCTGCCGCCAGAAATCCATCGGCCGACGAAATTTTTCTGGGAAGGAAGATAGGCTTCCAGCCTGTCTCGGCCGGCGGGCTTCCCAGCCTGCCGAATCTGTCGCAAAACCCGACAGGCAAAGATGCCTGTCAGCCGGGTCAGGCTAGGAAGCCTGACTTCCGTATAGCCACTGCATGTAATCGCGCACGCCGTCTTCCAGCGCGAAGCGTGGCTTGTACCCGAGCGCACTCCGCGCGTTCGTGAGATCGGCTTGCGTAAAGTTTTGGTAATGGGCGTGTGGGTTATCGATGTAATCGGGCTGAAAACTTGTGCCAAGGCATTTGTTGAGAACCTCGACCAGTTCGTTAAACGAACGCGCCTCGCCCGTGCCAAGATTATAAATTCCGCTCGTCTGCGCATTGAGCGCGCGAATGCTGCCTTCGACGGCGTCCTTCACGTAAACAAAGTCGCGCTTCTGTTCCCCGTGTTTGAAAATGCGCGGGCGCTGGCCGGCTTTCATCTGTTGCGCCAGATGATAAACCATGCTCGCTGGCACGCCTTTGTGCGCTTCGCGCGGCCCGTAAACATTGAAGTAGCGCAAGCCGATGATGATCCAATCGGGTGACTCGGCAGCAGCGCGCCTGGCGATATTGTCCATAATTACTTTTGAAAACGAGTAAACGTTCGCCGGCGCCGCACCATTTGATTCCGTGCTGGCCTCTGTAACGGCGCCGTACGTGGAGGCCGAGGAGGCGTAGATGATTCGGGTCGTGGTCGGCCGGGCAAAATTTAAAAGCCGCCGAAAACTTTCCACGTTATCGTGGACCTGTTCGAACTGGTCATGATTCGTTGTGTCTGTGATCGATGCGAGATGGAAAATGGCGTCGAATCGTTCGTCGCCGAACTTTTCTTGCCAATCCAGCGTAGCCAAATTCTGCGTGACCAAATCCCCGCGGTATCCGGCGAGATTTTTGAAATTACCGGATCGAAAATCATCAATCACAGTGAGACGCGCGTCCGGAAATTTTTCCTGCAGCGCAAGCGTGAGATTGGATCCGATGAAACCGGCGCCGCCAGTGACAATCAGGTTCAAAGCAGAATCAGTCGAGGGCACAAGAAGGATTTGTTAGCTTGGTGATTAAATAATCTTGACGCTCAAAGTGCAAGCCGCTACTGCTCGGCAATCGTTAGGCCGGAATTTGTAGGGCGTCTCTGTCGGACGCCAGCGAATTAGCGGAGACGGTGAAGGCGGGAAGAAGGTGCGGTGCCGCACAGGCATCATAGGCCAGGAGCCAGAATATTTGTCCGATCCACCTCATTCGGCTGTAGCCGCGATCGGTGATCGCGGCGGCCGGGATCAACGATCCCGGCTACAACCGAAAAAACTTCTTCGCAAAAAGAAGAATGAGAGCTGGGCGATGCGCCTTACGGGGCAAACAAGTCCGACTCTCTGAGTTGGAGGAAACTTGTATGCGAAATCGTCCAGTTTGGTTTTGTCTTTCGGGCAGCGCACGCATCCCGCGTGTTGGCGAGCGCGTCTCGCAATCGCGAACTTTTCGTGCTGCGCTCTGCCACAATCCACGATCCACGTTTTTAGAAAAGCCTGTTTCGGCGCGACGCCGAAACCAGCACGCGAGACGCGTGCGCTCCCCAATCCGATTCGCTGCGCTGTTCTTTTTCGTGCCGATCCTTTGTTTCGGGCAGGAAGTTTCACCGACGCCGCCGCCGGGTGAAGCGGAAGCCGAGCAAGTGGTCGTGTCGGCAACGCGTTTTGATATTCCGCTCGATCAATCGCCAGCGAGCGTGAGCGTGATTGGCTCGGAAGATATCGAGCAAAAACAAATCGAGCGGGTGAGCGATGCCCTCCGCGAAGTGCCCGGTTTATCTGTCGTGCAGACCGGCACGGCCGGTCAGTTGACGTCGGTTTTTATGCGCGGACTTCGCAGCGAACACACTCAAGTTTTGCTCGATGGCATCCCGATCAATCAAGGATTACAGGGGGCATTCAACTTTGCCGACCTCACTACCGACGACATTGACAGGATCGAAGTGGTGCGCGGGCCGCAGAGTACTTTGTACGGGCCGCGCGCGCTGGCTGGCGTCATCCAGATTTTTACGAAGCAGGGCACGGGAACTCCAGGGGTTTTGTTCGCGGCCGAGGGCGGCTCGTACGACAGCTTTCGGGAATGGTCACAGAGCGACGGAAAAATCGAACAGTTCGATTATTCAGTTGGCGCGAGTCGCCTTGATACCGACAACGCGCGACCAAACAACAATTACCGCAACACGTCCGCGATCACCGACGTCGGCTGGTCGCCCGGCGAACAACTGAGGATCGGGAGTCTGTTTACTTACTCCGTAAGCGATACCGGAAATCCGAATACTATTTTCGATCCCCGTCCCATCGATCATTTTCTCACGGAACGCTGGCTGATTGGCCCACACATCGATTGGAAACCGACTGACTGGTGGGAGCAGAAACTCATTTTCAGTTACGATCACGAGCGGCAAATTAACGATCCAAATGAGGACGGATTCGTTGGCGCGACCCGCGCGCTCTTTGAACGCACGCAAGTTGATTATCAAAACGATCTGCGCCCGACCTCATGGCTGACCCTGACCTCAGGGTTTTTCTATAGCCGGCTCAACGCAGGGCAGGAGCGCCCGTTTGTTCTATTCGGGCCGACCTTCGTGAGCGATCACACGGAGGAGGTCGCCGGATTTTTGCAGGGAACGCTGACGCCCATCGAAAATTTGATTTTCGTTGCAGGCGGGCGCTTCGATCACTTCAATCAATTCGGCGGTATTTGGACTTATCGATTCGCCAGCAGTTATAAAGTCGACAGGACAAACACAACATTGCATTCGAGCGTGGCGACAGGATTTAGTCCGCCGAGCAGTCAGGACAAAATTTTCGGGAACAATTTCGGACTGAAACCGGAACACGATCTGGGCTGGGACATTGGCGTGGAACAACGGCTCTGGGAGAATCGGGTCACCGTCGGGCTGACCTATTTTCACAACGACCTTTCGAACGTGATCGGCTTTAACGGGCTTTTCCAAACGCTCAATCTTGGCGCAGCCGAAACGCAGGGGCTCGAAGCGGAGCTGCGGGCGCAACCGATTCTCGACCTTCTGTTCACAGCGAGCTACACTTATCTGGAGGCGGAAAAGACTTCGTCAGCGGACATTTCGCAGCCCCAAGGCGCGCGTTTGCCCCGCCGGCCGCGCAACGAAGTTTACGTTTCGGCTTCGTATCTTTGGTGGAAAAAACTGCGCACGACGATCGAAGCCAAGTTCGTGAACGCGCGCGAGGAATTAAATTTTGGCGGACCGAATTTTGACATCGAGGATTACTCGTTCGTAAACATCGCCGCCGAATACGAGGTCAACCCACACCTTTCGATCTTCGGGCGTATCGATAACCTGACGAACGAACATTACTCGGAGGTTTTCGGTTTCCCCGCGCTCGGCCGCGCTGCGTACGCCGGGCTGAAGCTGCGCTTTTAGTCGCTCTTGTCATTCCCAGCGAAGTCGCTTGCCACGCCGTAGCTTTATGCGAAGGCTGGGAGGAATTTCTAGTTGTTTAATATGGGTCCGCTGCTTTATCTGGTGATTGGATTGATCGCCGGCGGATTCATCGCTGGTGTGATCGTTCTGCAGGTCCGGCGTGGAAGCAACGGCGGCGCAAGCTCGGAGCTGGTCAAGCGATTAGAGATGGTTGATCGCAGCTTGCGCGACGAATTTTCGCGCAATCGTGAGGAAGCAGGCGCGGCGGCGAAGAATCAGCGTGAAGAATTGACCAAGTCGCTCGAAAACGTGCGTTCGGTTGTGGATCTCCGTTTGGGGCAATTACAGGAGGACAACGCGAAGCAGCTCGACAAGATGCGCGCGACCGTCGATGAAAAATTGCAGGGCACCCTGGAAAAGCGGCTCGGCGAATCGTTCAAGCTGGTGAGCGATCGACTTGACCAGGTGCACCAAGGGCTTGGCGCGATGCAGCAATTGGCGAGCGACGTCGGCGGGTTACAGCGCGTGCTGACAAACGTGAAGACTCGCGGTGGCTGGAGCGAATGGCAGCTTGGCGTTTTGTTGGAAGAAATGCTGACGCAGGACCAGTTCGCTAAAAATATAAAAATGCGCGATGACACCGATGAGCGCGTCGAGTTTGCGATCAAACTGCCCGGCGATGAGAACTCCGACGGGTCGAGGCCGGGGGTGTGGTTGCCAATCGATGCAAAGTTCCCAATGGAACATTACGAGCGTCTCACCACCGCGCAGGAAAAAGGCGATCCCGCAGCTGTCGAAGCCGCGATGAAAACTTTGGAAACGCAGTTGAAGCGGTGCGCGAAAGACATTTGCGAGAAATACATCAACCCGCCAAAGACCACCGATTTTGCCCTCATGTTTTTGCCTAGCGAAGGACTTTACGCGGAAGCAATCCGGCGTGTTGGCTTGGTTCAAAACGTTCAGCGCGACTGCCGCGTTACTTTTGTCGGGCCGACGACGCTCGCGGCGTTGCTCAACAGTTTACAGATGGGTTTTCGCACGCTCGCGATCCAGAAACGGTCGAGCGAGGTCTGGAACTTACTGGCAACAGTGAAAACTGAGTTCGGAAAATTCGGCGAAGCATTGTCTGCAGTGAAAGAGAAAATCGATCAAGCTTCTAGGAAGATAGAAGACGTCGACGTTCGCTCGCGCGCGATCACAAAAAAACTGCGCGATGTGGAGGAATTGCCGTCTAATCCGCAGCCATTGCTGAGAGATCTTTTGCCGAGCGAGGACGACGAAGATCTTCGCGAGTGAGCTATCGAGCAGATGAAGACTGCGTTGGTTACCGGAGCCAATAAGGGCATCGGTCGCGAAGTTGCGCGCCAGCTCGCGGCAAAGGGATTTTACGTGTTTGTCGGCGCGCGGAACCGCAAGGCTGGCGGGAAAGCGGCAGATGAGATCGGCAAGCACGGCGGAAAGGCAGCGTTTCTCGAGCTCGACGTCTCTGATGACAGCAGTGTCACCGCCGCCGCACGGGAGTTTTCAAGGCTCGCAGATCATCTCGATGTCCTGGTCAACAATGCCGGGATCATTGTTGATGGTGATGATGGCATCTTGAAAATCAGCGACGAGCTGTTGCGAGAAACACTCGAAACAAACACACTTGGCGCGCTGCGGGTGACGCGCGCATTCGCGTCGTTGCTAGCCAAAAGCAAGGCGCCGCGGGTGATCAACGTTTCCAGCGGCGGTGGTCAGTTGACGGGAGGCGCGGATGGCTGGGCGCCAGGTTATTGCATTTCGAAAACTGCTCTGAATGGCGTGACGTCTCAATTGGCGGCGGCACTTCCGAAATTTGCAGTGAATTCGGTTTGTCCGGGTTGGGTGCGGACGGACATGGGCGGATCGAACGCAACGAGATCCGTTAAGGAAGGGGCGGACACGATTGTGTGGCTGGCAAGCGAAGCCCCGCAGAAGCTTAGTGGAAAATTCTTGCGTGATCGCAAGGAGATTCCGTGGTGACGGTCCGATTACGAGCAAGATCACGAGTAAGAGAAAATTACAGCACCTGGTCCCATTTGCTCTGGTCTTTGAGCATGATCTCGCGGAGGAGACGAATGGGCGGCATGCCGTGGTTGAGCAGTTCGTTGTGAAACTTTTGTAGTGAGAAGTCGTCGCCTTGTTGCGCCTTGTAATCGTCGCGCAACTTCAGGATCTGCAATTTCCCCAGCGTGTAATTTAAGTAGCCCGGGTCGAACGTGCCGCGGATCGCTTCCTGCCGGGCCGGTTTTTCCTCGTAGTAACAGTTGTCCTGGAAAAATTTCGTCGCTTCATCGAGGGACATGTTTTGCGTGTGCATTTTGATGGATACGCATAAGCGGCATAAACGAAGAAGAGCTTCATCGGCTTGAGCCATTCGATATTTCGCCGCGCGTTTGATGTCCTCTTCGCTCGGGGACGAGCTTGTCGGGCTGCCAAAACCTTCGTCGAGCATCATTTTCTCGCAGTAATGCGCCCAGCCTTCGATGAAAGCGTAGCTGCCGAAAATTTTCTCGACCCTGCTCGCTGGCGAAGCGTTCAGGTGCAGGAACTGCACATAATGGCCGGGGTAAGCTTCGTGGATCGACGTAATGTCAGAGGTGTAATAATTGAAGGCGGTGAGCCATTCTTGCTTTTGTTTCTCCGGCCAATCGTGTTCCGTAGGAGTGACGTAATAATACGCCTCGTTGGCTCGTTTCTCGAATGGGCCCGGTGTGTCCATCGAGGCAAACGAGGTGGCCCGCAGATATTGCGGCGTCTCTTTGACCTTCGCGCGGACGTCCGATGGGATGCTGACCAGGTGACGGTTCAAAACGTACTTCCGAATATTGTCCAGATCTCTGGCGACATCGGGAATGAGCTTGTCCGGCGTCGGGTGTTCGCTCTGGATTTGCTTGAAGACTTCGATCGGCGACTTGTTGGGGTCGATCTTTTTCGCGGCTTCGGCAAACGCATCCTGTTCTGCTTTTAATTGCGCCATTCCGATCTCGAGAATTTTTTCGGGCGGCAGATCGACCAGCTCGGTCTGGGCCAGGAAGCGCCTGAATTTTTCTTCGCCGAGCGCGAAATCGAGCGACGCTTTTGGAAGTTTCTCCCGCTCCAGCCATGCGGCATAGTCGTTAAGCGCGCTTGCTGCTTTACGGTTCGCCTCTTGAAAAGCAACACGGACCTGTTCGTCCTTAACTCCGCTGACGGCGGCGACGAGATCTTTCTTTAGAAAATCAGCCGAACCCCTGGCAATCTGGATGGCAAGTTCCACAAACGGTTTTGGAAGCGTTTCATTGAGGTTTGTTCTTGCTGCGATGAGGATATTTGGGATTTGCGATTCGATCGCGGCCAGGCTGCGAACGCGATCGTCGAGCGGCGCAAAATTTCGTTTGATATAAACATTCACATCGGCTGCGCCCGCATAGACCATCGGATTTCGCTCGAAGATCGACATGTCCTGCATCTCAAAAAGATCCTTCTTCACTGCGGCCTGAAGAATTCGCAGATCGATGGATTGGCGGGGACTCAGTTTGGCCGGATCGAATTTGGCCAATACGTCGTCGAACCGTCGCAGCCGGTGAAGCTCCGCGTCGAGCGAGAGCCGGCTGTAATCGGTTATTTTGCCGTCGTATTCATGAAGGCCGAGAGCAGTTCCCTGGAGCGGGTGGGCAGCGAGGTAGGTGTTGATGTAATCCACGGCGCGCGCTTCGAACTCCGTGTCGTCTGTTTGTGCAGCGAAGGCCGCCGCCCCAAGCCAGAGCGTCAAGAGGACAAGAGCAAACCAGAGAGTCTTTCGGAACGCATTCTCATTAACACCGGGCTTCAGCCCGGTGTAACTACACGAGGAAGACCGGCTCGTTCCCGACGGATCTCCGTCACGCGGCGGAAGCCGGGTGTTAATGACAGTGAGGCAGCTGCTCATCTTGCGAGTGTCAATTAAGACAAGGCTCTGCGGTTGGGCGTTGCCAAAATTTCCTCATGAGCGATGATCGCATTGTTCTGTAATCTTCGGTTTTAATATGAGGCGTCTGCTGACCATTCCATTGCTGGCTTGTCTCGTGCTCGGTGCTTTCCCCAGTGCGTTCGCGCAGGAAGCGCAGCCAGGGAAGGGCGAAGACGATAACGGCTACGCGCAGATTTCCATTTTCGCAAAGGCTCTCGAGTTGATTAGGCAGGATTACGTAGATGATAACAAGACGAGCTATCACGATCTCATCACGGCGGCAATGAAGGGGATGCTTTCTTCGCTGGACCCGCATAGCCAGTTCATGGACCCGAATGACTTTCGTGACATGCAAGACGACACGCGCAGCCGGTTCAATGGCCTCGGGATCGAGGTGTCCATGAAGAATGGCCTGCCTACGGTCATCACAGCCATGGAAGATACACCTGCCGCCAAGGCAGGCATTCTTTCAGGCGACCAGATCTTGCGAATCAACGGCATTTCCACCGAAAGAATGGATCTTCAGGATGCGATCAATGTTTTGCGTGGACCTGCCGGCGCGAAAGTGACTCTGACGCTGCTGCGGCCTGCAACGAAGGAGATCAAAGAATACACCTTGCAACGTGCCGAGATCAAAATCCAAAGTGTTAAAGGAGCGAGATTGCTCGAGGCGGACCTGACTGGTCCGTTCAAGATCGGTTATATCCGACTGATTCAGTTTAACGAACCCACAGCCGAGGAATTATCAAAGGCACTCGAAGACCTGCAGAAGCAAGGAATGCAAGCGCTCATCCTCGATCTTCGGAACAACCCAGGGGGATTATTGAACAGCGCGGTGGATGTTTGCGGTCAATTCTTGCCGCCTAATACCAAAGTGGTCTCCACACAGGGACGCGTCGCTTCGCAGCAGCATGATTATTCGACTTCGGTCGTGAAAAAAGAGCGTCCGAACTTTCCGATGGTGTTACTCATCAATGAAGGCAGCGCCAGCGGCGCGGAGATCGTCGCAGGTGCTCTCAAGGATTTGCATCGAGCCGTGCTAGTTGGTGAAACGACTTTCGGAAAAGGTTCCGTGCAAAATGTGATGCAGTTGCCCGACGGTTCTGCGGTGCGTTTGACGACTGCAAAATACTACACGCCGAGCAAACAGGTCATCCAAGGCAACGGCGTCACTCCCAACATTCGGGTGGCAATGACCGCCGAGCAGGAGCGCTCGCTCTTCGCATTGCGCAATACGGGAAATATCAAACCCGAGGAGGAGATGAATATTATCAAGACAAAGGACGCCCAGCTGCTGCGGGCGATTGACGCGCTCAAAGGTGTTATGATTTACGCACAGCAGAGTGCGCCGAAAGCGGAAGCCGTAAAAAAATAGTGTAGAGGCGCTCGCCGCGGCGAGCGCCGCTCAATTTCCTTCGGCGGTTGACACAACCGCCGCTACACACATGAAAACCGTTCTGGCTCTCGAAACCTCATGCGATGAGACCGCCGTCGCAGTCTTGCGCAGGCGCGACGATCGCTCCGGGAACGAATTGCTTGCCAGCGAAGTGGCCTCGCAAGTCGCTGCGCACGAAAAATTCGGTGGAGTCGTGCCTGAAGTTGCGTCGCGTAACCATCTTATGTACGCGCCGCCGTTGCTCGATCGCGCCATGAGCTCGGCTAAGATTGATTTATCAAACGTCGATGCGTTTGCGGCAACGAGCGGACCTGGCCTCGCGAGTTCACTGATGATAGGCGCATCGATTGCAAAGGGATTAGCGATCGGCTTTGGCAAGCCTTATCTCGCGATCAACCATCTCGAGGGGCATTTGCTCTCTCCCTTTTTCGATGACACAGATGGCGACGAGCAAGTCAGGCCAAACGTTTCGCTCATTGTAAGCGGCGGACACACCATGCTGGTTCGTGTGCACGCGCTTTCTGATTACAACGTAGTCGGCCGCACGGTGGACGACGCTGCGGGCGAGGCCTTCGATAAAGTGGCAAAGATGCTTGGACTCGGTTACCCCGGGGGTCCGGAAATTGAGAAGCGCGCTCGCGGCGGCGATCCAAACCGTTTTGATCTGCCGCGCAGCATGCAGGGCTCGGAGAACTTCAGTTTCAGCGGGTTGAAAACCGCAGTGCGCTATTTGTTGCCGAAAATTGGCGTCATCCCGAGCCGCGCAGACGGCGAGGGACCTCACAGTCAAAGCTTGGAACATCGCGGGCCAATGCGTGATCAATCACCCTTTGAGAGGTCCTTCGTATCCGCTCAGGATGACAAATTGCTGAGTGACCTCTGCGCGTCACTTCAGCAAGCGATTATCGACGTGCTGGTGACAAAGACGATCGCGGCAGCGCAGAAATACGACGTCGGTCTCGTGACTGTCAGCGGCGGAGTCGGTTGCAATCAGGAATTGCGACGGCAGTTGGCCGATGCCTGCACTCGTGAGGGATTTGAATTCAAAACCGCAGAGCCGTGGTTATGCACCGATAATGCGGCGATGATCGCGTTTGTCGCGTTACTGCGATTGGCAGCAGGATTCGAATCGCACGTGACGGAAGAGATCGACCCGAATCTGGCGCTGGTGTGATTAGGGCCGCTCGGCTGAATCTCGGGAGCACAGGCTCCCAGCCTGCGCTCCCCAGAATTTCAGTACTCGCGTTCGAGCAGATAATTCGCCAGTGCGTGCAGCGGTTCTGCATCGCTGTTGTTGAAAATCGATAAAGCATTGTGCGCTTGCCGTGTTAGCCGTCTGGCTTCGGCGCGGGATTTTTCCAAGCCGATCACCGCGGGGTAGGTCGCTTTTTTCGCGGCCACGTCTTTGCCAGCGCTCTTGCCCAATATCTCGGAGGTCTGCGTTACATCCAGAATGTCGTCGATGATTTGAAACGCCAGGCCCAATCGCTGCCCGAAGCGTGTGATGGCAGAAAGTTTTTTCGGGTCTGCGTTGGCGCTCATCGCACCGAGCCGCACCGAGCTTTTCAAAATGGCCGCGGTCTTGTTTTCATGAATGAACTGCAACTGGTCGCGCTTGACGTTCTTACCTTCGGCTTCAAGATCGGCCACCTGACCGGCAATGAGTTTTTGGCTTCCCGCTGCGACTGCAATCTCACGCAGCAAGATTGAAACATCGTATCGCGGAGAGGCTTTCGCCCTCGAGACAATTTCGAATGCAATGGTCAGCAGAGCGTCTCCAGCGAGCACAGCAATCCCTTCGCCAAAGACTTTGTGACAGGTGGGGCGGCCGCGCCGGAAATCATCGTTGTCCATGCTGGGAAGATCATCATGGACGAGCGAGTAGGTGTGGATGCATTCAAGTGCGCACGCGACAGGCAGCGCGTTATCGATACTGCCATGACAAGCTTCGGCTGCCGCGAGGCAAAGAATCGGTCGCAAACGTTTGCCGCCCGCAAACAGACTGTAACGCATCGCCTTGTGGAGCGTGTCCGGTTTCGTGTTCGCCTTCGGCAGATAGCCATCGAGCGCGCGGTCGATCTTTCGTTGCCGGATCTGGAGATACTTTTTCAGATTCACGTGACGAAACGGATGCTGACAGCCTGAGTCTTGATACTCGATAATGCAATCCTGCTCAGAGTGTCCAGCAGCAAGAGGCCTTGAGA